>Ga0164296_1001551_pt1 | contig 24133 bp, 21 predicted proteins | sample GEODES057metaG_FD_113533 | JGI IMG/M metagenome (GOLD analysis project Ga0164296, IMG submission 113533) | Dystrophic lake water microbial communities from Trout Bog Lake, Wisconsin, USA - GEODES057 metaG | ecosystem: Environmental > Aquatic > Freshwater > Lake | place: USA: Trout Bog Lake...
AGCATGCAGGAGACGCAGCCCTCGACCTCGGTTCCCTCCAGCGCCAGTTGCCGCAGCCGGATGTAGTACAGGGTCTTGATTCCCTTGCGCCACGCGTAGATCTGCGCCTTGTTGACGTCGCGGGTGGTGGCGGTGTCCTTGAAGAACAGCGTGAGGGACAGCCCCTGGTCCACGTGCTGCGTGGCCGCGGCGTAGGTGTCGATGATCTTCTCGTACCCGATCTCGTAGGCATCCTGGTAGTACTCCAGGTTGTCGTTGGTCATGTAGGGCGCCGGGTAGTAGACCCGGCCGATCTTGCCCTCCTTGCGGATCTCAACCCTGGACACGATCGGGTGGATCGATGACGTCGAGTGGTTGATGTAGGAGATCGACCCCGTCGGCGGCACCGCCTGCAGGTTCTGGTTGTAGATGCCGTGCGTCTGCACCGACTCCTTGAGCTTCCGCCAGTCGTCCTGGGTGGGGATGTGGATCTTCGCGTCGGCGAACAGCTGGCGCACCCTGTCGGTCTTGGGTTCCCACAGCTGTTCGGTGTACTTGTCGAAGAACTCCCCCGACGCGTAGGTGGACCGCTCGAAGCCCTTGAAGTGCGTGCCGCGTTCGATCGCGATGCGGTTGGAGGCTCGCAAGGCGTGGAACAGCACCGTATAGAAGTAGATGTTGGTGAAGTCGACGCCCTCGTCGGACCCGTAGTAGATGTGCTCGCGGGCCAGGTAGCCGTGCAGGTTCATCTGGCCGAGCCCGATCGCGTGCGAATCGTTGTTGCCCTGCTCGATCGAGGGCACCGACCAGATGTGCGTCTGGTCGCTGACGGCCGTCAGCGCGCGGATCGCCACCTCGATCGTCTGGGCGAAGTCCGGCGAGTCCATCGTTTTGGCGATGTTCATCGAGCCCAGGTTGCACGAGATGTCCTTGCCCACTTTGGCATACGACAGGTCCTCATTGAACAATGACGGCGTTGAGACCTGCAGGATCTCCGAGCACAGGTTGGAGTGGGTGATCTTGCCTTCGATGGGGTTGGCGCGGTTGACGGTGTCCTCGAACATGATGTAGGGGTAACCGGACTCGAACTGCAGCTCGGCCAGCGTCTGGAAGAACTCGCGGGCCTTGATCTTGGTCTTACGGATGCGGGCGTCGTCGACCATCTCGTAGTACTTCTCGGACACCGAGATGTCGGCGAACGGCAGGCCATAGACGCGTTCGACGTCGTACGGCGAGAACAGGTACATGTCCTCGTTCTTCCGGGCGAGTTCGAAGGTGAGGTCGGGAATCACCACGCCCAGGCTCAGGGTCTTGATCCGGATCTTCTCGTCGGCGTTCTCCCGCTTGGTGTCCAGGAAGCGGTAGATGTCCGGGTGGTGGGCGTGCAGGTAAACCGCGCCGGCGCCTTGACGCGCGCCCAACTGGTTGGCATAGGAGAACGAGTCTTCCAGCAGCTTCATGATCGGGATGACACCCGAGGATTGGTTCTCGATGTTCTTGATCGGGGCGCCGTGCTCGCGAATGTTGCTCAGCAGCAGTGCGACTCCCCCGCCTCGCTTGGACAGCTGCAGCGCGGAGTTGATCGATCGCCCAATCGACTCCATGTTGTCCTCGATGCGCAGCAGAAAGCAGCTGACCGGCTCGCCGCGTTGCTTTTTGCCCGAGTTCAAAAATGTCGGAGTGGCAGGTTGGAAGCGGCCGTCGATGATCTCATCGACCAGCTTCTCGGCCAGGGCGGTGTCGCCGGCCGCCAGCGTGAGCGCGACCATGCACACCCGGTCCTCGAACCGCTCGAGGTAGCGCTTGCCGTCGAAGGTCTTGAGCGTGTAGGAGGTGTAGTACTTGAAGGCACCCAGGAATGTGGGGAATCGGAACTTCTTGGCGTAGGCGCGGTCCAGCAAGGTCTTGACGAAGTTGCGCGAGTACTGGTCGAGAACTTCGCGCTCGTAGTAGTCCTCGCGGATCAGGTAGTCGATCTTCTCGTCCTGATTGTGGAAGAAGACCGTGTTCTGGTTGACGTGCTGCAGGAAGTACTCGCGCGCGGCGAGCACGTCCTTGTCGAACTGGATCCTGCCCTCAGCGTCATACAGATTGAGCATGGCGTTGAGCGCGTGGTAGTCGGTCTCCCCCGGCAGCGCGTGGGCGCCGGACGTTACAGGCTCTGCAGCGACAGTTGTGGGCATGTCTGTTCCTTCCACGATTCAGTAGACGCCGTGCCGGCGAGCTCCGCGTCGGCAAGCACCGCGCGGACGGTCACCACGTCTTCCGGGGTTCCCATGAGTTCGAAGCGGTAGAGGTACGGGACGCCGCACTTGCGCGAGATGACATCGCCCGAGTAGGCGAACTCGGGGCCGAAGTCGGTGTTCCCGCCGGCGATGACGCCGCGGATCAACGACCGGTTGCGCTCGTCATTCAAGAAGGCGATGACCTGTTTCGGCACATAGCCGCCGTCATCGGGATGCGGCGATCTCCGCCCGCCACCGTAGGTGGGCAAGATCAGAACGTAGGGCTGGTCGACCACGATTCGGCCGTGCAGAGGTATCCGTGTGGCGGGCACGCCCAGCTTCTGGACGAAGCGGTGGGTGTTCTCCGACACGCTGGAGAAATAGACCAGGCCGGGGCCCGTGATCGCATCAGTGCTCTGCATGGCACCGCAAACCTTTCTCGGTCGCCGACCGCATGCCCGCCGGTCAGGCGCTGATCGCCGACTGGGCGAGGGCCTTGATGCGGTCGGGCCGGAAACCGGACCAGTGGTCGTTGCCGGCCACCACGACGGGGGCCTGGAGGTAACCGAGCGCCATCACGTAGTCGCGGGCCTCAGGGTCGAGCGAGATGTCGACCGTCTCGTACGGGAGGCCTTGCTTGTCCAGCGCCTTGTAGGTGGCGTTGCACTGCACGCACGCGGGCTTGGTGTACACCGTGATGCTCATCGGGAGCCGCTCCTTTGCGGGAAACTTGCGGGGTTGTTCGAGGGGGACGTGCGGGAAACTTTCGGGGTCTTTCATGCCAAATCGGGAACACCGATCGGGCGGGGCTGGCTTGGCGGCGAGGGGGACTGCCGACGCTGCAAACACTACACCTAGTGGCTGACAAGATCGCTACCTACAAGATGTTCTGAATAACAATTCTGAAATTCGCTGGTCGCAAGGCCCGCCGCGGGCATGTCACCGGCGTGTCGCACTTCACAACACGCCGACGGCCTCGGCGGCCAGCTTTCCGACCACCTCGCTCACGTTCCGGGTGAGCTCGGCGTGCTCGGCGGGAGCCTTGCCGTCGAGGGTACGGAACGGCACCGACAACGTGAGGGCCTCAAGCACCCGGGCGCCGGCGTACCCACAGGATTTACGGGTTTCGTCGTGCGCCCGCACCCCGCCACTACGGCCCATCGTGCCCCCGATCACGGCAAGGGGCTTGCCCTTCAGGGCGCCGTCGCCGTAGGGGCGTGACAGCCAGTCAATCGCGTTCTTGAGCACGGCGGGGATCCCCCCGTTGTATTCGGGCGTGACCATGAGGGCTGCGTCGGCCCGGGCCGCCGCGGCCCGCAATGCGGCCACGGGGGTGGGCGCCTGCACGGCGGCGCCGGTCGCGGGGTCGATGTCCTCGTTGTAGAACGGCACCTCCCCCAGCCCCTCGAACACCTCCACCGCGACGCCGCGCGGGGCGACGGCGGAGGCGAGTTCGGCCATCTTGCGGTTGATCGACGCCGCGCGGAGGCTTCCCACGAGCGCCAGGATTGTCACCTGCGGGCCGTCTGACACCGTGGGGTTCCCTTCTAGTTGTCCGGCTAGTTGTCCGGCCGAACGAGGCGCGGCGGCGCCGGGCTGGGGCGAAGCGCGCGCGTGAAAAGCACGTTCACCCGCCGCATCGCCACGCTGTAGGGCCACCAGGCCAGGCGTTTGAACGCGTACAGCGCCCGGATATCGGGGGAGGTGTAGATCAGGTACCGGTTTCTGGCCACCCCGGCCAGGATCTTTCTGGCCGCGAGTTCCGGCGACACGGCGTGGCCGGCGAAACGTTGCACCCAGCGGTCCACCCGCGGGTCGTCGCGGTCGACGCCCGCGATCTCGATGGTGTCGGCCAGGGGGGTGTTCACCGCGCCCGGCACCACCAGTGAGACTCCGATGCGATGCCGGGCCAGGTCGAAGCGCAGCACTTCCGACAGGCCGCGCAACCCGAATTTGCTGGCGCTGTAGGCGGCGTGCCACGGCAGCGCGACCAGCCCCGCGGCGGACGATACGTTAACCACCCGGCCGCCCCGGCCCGCCGCCACCATGTGCGGCACGAAGGTCTCGATGACGTGGATCGGACCCATCAGGTTGATCGCGATCATCGCGCTCCACTGCTCGTGGGTCAGCCGGTCGACGGTGCCCCAGGCCGAGACACCGGCGATGTTGAAGACGGCGTCCATGCTGGGGTGCGCATCGTGGATGTCGGCGGCAAACGCCGCGACCTGGTCGTAGTCAGCGATATCGAGGGTCCGGTGCTGGGGCACCCGGGCGCCCAGCGCGCGGGCGTCGGCGACGGTCGACTCCAAGCCGTCGTCATTGCGGTCGGTCAGGTAGAGCTCAGCACCGTGGCCGGCCAGGCGCAACGCCGTCGCCCGGCCGATTCCGCTGGCAGCCCCCGTGACGAGGCACCGCTTCCCCGCGAAGTACCGCCCGGACGCCTGCTGCCCCATGGTCGCGACGATACCGGCGGAGGCCTGTCAGCAGCGGTCGCCGCCCCAGAGCGCGTGGAGCCACAAGTGTTCGAGGACGTGTACGCGCCGCTCCCGGTCGCCGGGCCCGCCCTGGCCGCCCCCGCCGCCGACCAGGATCGGATCGCCGGTCAGCACCAGCGCGGTCGTGCCCGCCAGGGTGCGGATCAGCGTGGACACGTCGTCGCTGATCGGGTGCGCAGTCCCGGCCTTCATCTCGGCCTCCACGATGGCCACGATCTGCCGCAGGACCACCTCGAACTGCCGATCCAGAATGGCCCGGATCTCGGCATCGGTGTGGCGAGCTTGATTGCAGGCGGTCATCACCGGGTCGTTGTGCGCGTAGACGACGGCGGCACTGCCGACCATCCGCCGGGCGAACTCCTCGGGCGACTCGCCAGGCTGGCGGGGGGCGAAATACTGGGTCAGCTCCTCGAATTCCTCGGCTGCTTCAGACATCAGCTGTGCGAGCACCGCGTACTTGGAGTCGAAATAGAAATAGAAACCGGATCGGGCCACCCCGGCGCGCAGGCTGATGGCGCTCACCGAAAGCTCCTCGAAGGGTTTCTCCTGCAACAGGTCGCGCACCGCCCGCAGGATCGCCCGGCGCTGCTTGTCGCCGCGCCGTTGGCTGACCCGCTCCCGGTCGGCGGCAGGGCTGTCCACCCTCCCGACCTTGCACCACGCCCGGCGAAAAGCAAACTTGACAGCCGTCAACTTTGTCGCGCAAGATATCGCCAAGGACATGAATCCCGCTGCCGAGGAGTCGTGATGACCGCCACCATCAGCACCCCGCACTACCTGCTGGACCAGGCGCGGCGCCGGCTCACCCCGTCGTTCAACAACTTCCCGGGCATGGGCATCGTCGAACGCAAGCTGCTCGACACCCGGTTCCCCGAGCGCACGCTCGCAGATCCTCCGCCCGGAAGCGGGCTCAAGCCTGTCGTCGGCGACGCGGGGCTGCCACTGCTCGGCCACCTCATCGAGATGTTGCGCGGCGGACCGGACTATCTGATGTTCATGTACCGAACTAAGGGTCCGCTGGTGTACGGGGACTCGCCGGTGCTGCCGGCCGTCGCGGCGCTGGGTCCGGACGCCGCCCAGGTCATCTACTCCAACCGCACCAAGGACTACTCGCAGCAGGGCTGGGTGCCGGTGATCGGGCCGTTCTTCAACCGCGGGTTGATGCTGCTCGACTTCGAAGAGCACCTCTTCCACCGCCGGATCATGCAGGAAGCCTTCACCCGCGCCCGGCTGGCCAGCTACGTGGAGCAGATGGACAAGGTCGTCTCGAACGTCGTCGCCGAGGACTGGGTGGTCAACGACCCGCGATTCCTACTGCATCCGGCGATGCGGGAACTGACCCTCAACATCGCCTCCATGGTGTTCATGGGCCACGAGCCTGGCACCGACCACGATCTGGTCACCAAGGTGAACAAGGCGTTCATCGTCACGACCCGCGCGGGCAACGCGGTCATCCGCACCCCGGTTCCCCCGTTCACCTGGTGGCGCGGGCTCAAGGCGCGCGAACTGCTGGAGAACTACTTCCGCGAGCGCGTCCGGGAACAGCGCGGGAACGACGGCAGCGACCTGTTGTCGGTGCTGTGCCACAGCGCCGACGAGGACGGCAACAAGTTCACCGACGAGGACATCGTCAACCACATGATCTTCCTGATGATGGCAGCGCACGACACCTCCACGTCCACCGCGACGACCATGATCTACCACCTGGCGGGCAATACGGAATGGCAGGACCGCTGCCGCGACGAGTCGATGCGGCTCGGCGACGGGCCGCTGGACATCGAGTCGCTGGAGAAGCTGGAATCGCTGGATCTGGTGATGAACGAGTCGATCCGGCTGGTGACGCCGGTCCAGTGGGCGATGCGCCGGACGGTCCGCGACACCGAGCTGCTCGGACATTTCCTCCCCGAGGGCACCAACGTCATCGCCTATCCCGGCCTGAACCACCGCCTGCCGGAGTTGTGGACCGATCCGACGACGTTCGACCCGGCACGGTTCGCCGAGCCGCGCAATGAACACAAACGCCACCGCTATGCGTTCGCGCCGTTCGGGGGCGGCGCACACAAGTGCATCGGCTCGGTATTCGGGACGTTGGAAATCAAGACGATCCTGCACCGCCTGCTGCTCTCCTACCGGCTCGAACCGCCCCGGCCCGGATACCGGGCGGAATGGGACTACGGCGGCATGCCGGTGCCCAAGGACGGGATGCCGATTCTGCTGCGCCCGCTCTGAGCTCATCCGGCGGGGACGCGGCGCTGCTCAGCAGGTGAGCAGCATGCACCCTGCGACGGGACCGCCACCGACGGAGACGACGCCCACCTGAGGGCGGTCCGCCAACTGCCGCTCGCCCGCGTCGCCCCGCAGCTGCAGACATCCCTCGTGCAGCGCCCAGTAGCCGTGCATGCGCCCCGCGGAGAGTTGCCCACCGTAAGTATTGAGCGGCAACGCGCCGTCGCGTGCGATGCGCGAGCCACCCTCGACGAACGGCCCGCCCTCGCCGTCGCCGCAGATGCCTAGGGCTTCCAGCCAGGCCAGGGTGAGGAACGTGAAGCCGTCGTACAACTCGGCCACGCCGAGATCGGCGGGCTTGAGGTCGGTGCGCGACCACATGTGCGCGGCCGCGTCCGACATCGCCATCTTCGGATAGTCGGCGCGGTGGAACCAACCGCCCGCACCATCGGACCCGCCGATCGCCTCGACCGCCACCGCACGGTGCGGACAGTCGGAGGCGTACTCCGCGTGCGAGACCACCAGGGCAACCGAGCCGTCGATCGGCACATCGCAGTCGAGCAGACCGAACGGCGTCGTTACCGGACGGGCACCCAGGTAGTCCGCCATCGTCATCGGATCCCGATACACCGCAAGGGGATTGCGCGCCGCATTGCGTCGCCCATTGAGCGCGATCCAGCCGAGTTGTTCTTTGGTGGTTCCGTAGAGTTCCATGTGACGGCGACAGGTAAGCGCCAGCCAGTTCGCAGCGGAGTAGGCGTGCGCGGCGACGAGGTCGTTGACGTCGTCCATGGCGCCGACGGCCGGCCGCGGCTCGCCCTCGGGTGTCTCGAACATGCGGGCCAGCGGCGGGGCGGGGGCGTTCGCGTCCGCGTTCGGCGAGACGGTGCCGCCGAGCATCTGCACCGTCCGGTACACCACCACATGGCGCGCGCGGCGCTCGGCGACCGCGCGGCAGGCCGACATGACCGGACTCAGCAGTCCGCCGGTGCCGAAGCCGGACCCGCAGTCGGCGGCGTTGATACCCAATTCGGCGTTGACGTCCTGGGGGGGCGTGTCGCCCAGCGTCGCGATGCCGTCGATGTCACCCACGCTCAGACCCGCGTCGTCGATCGCGGCACGCACCGCTTCCATGGTGAGCTGCAGGCCCGGAATGCCGGTGCGACGGCCGATTCGCGACATACCCGCACCGGAGAGGATGGCGTCCTTTTCGAAAAGCCTCATCCGCTGAGCGTACTGTGATGGCCGTGCCAACCGAGTCGACAGCCCCGCTGCTCATTGAGCATTGCGACACCTGCACCCGCTGGGTGCATCCGGCGAGCGGCGAGTGCCGCGACTGCGGAGGCCCTCTGGTCGCCCGCCCGGTGTCGGGGCGCGGCACGGTGTTCACCTACACCGTCAACCACCACCCGTACAACCCCGAGATCCCGCTGCCGTACGTCATCGCCCTCGTGGAGCTCGCCGAGCAGCCCGGCCTGCGGGTGGCGGCCAACATCGTGGGCTGCGAACCCGAGTCGGTCAGCTGCGGGATGGCCGTCGGCCTCCTACCCGAGTTGGGCAGCGCGGGCGCCCCGCAGTTCGCTCCCGCCTGACGCTGCTCACCTTCTCCGCGAGTCACCTTCGCCGCGAGTCATCTTCCTCCGCGCGCAGGCGAAAAGTCGCACTCGAGAGCCCAAGCCGACACAACTTCGCGTTGGCTCACGGGCGGGACTCTGCTGAGCTAGTTGATCAGCGGGTCGCGCGGCATGCCGAGGATCCGCTCCGCGATCTGGTTGCGGGTCACCTCTGAGGTGCCGCCGGCGATCGCCATGCCGCGGGCACCCATGATCATCCGGCCGGCCAGCGACCCGGGCCCGTCGTAGAGCGCAACGTCTGGGCCGAGCAGGGCCGCGGACAGCGCGGCGCCCTCGATCATGTGGTCGGCCAGCTTGAGCTTGGTGACGTTGCCCTCCGGACCGGGACCCGCCCCCTCGACGCTGCGGGCCGCTCGACGCAGGTTCAACAGCCGCAGTGCGTGGTCTTCGGCGAGATAGTTACCGAGGCGGATTTCCGCTCCGGCCAACCGATTCCCATTCTTCTGGGTCAGCGTGACCAGTTGCGCCGCGAGTCCCTCGTAGAACGACCCGCTGCCGCCGATGCTGACCCGCTCGTTGCCCAGCGTCGCCCGCGCCACGGTCCAGCCGGCGTTGGGCTCTCCCACAACGTCCTCGTCGGGGACGAAGACGTCGTTGAAGAAGACCTCGTTGAATTCCGAGCCGCCGGTGATCTGCCGCAGGGGCCGCACCTCGACCCCGGGATCCTTCATGTCGATGATCACGGCCGTGATCCCGGCGTGCTTGGGGGCGTCGGGGTCGGTGCGCACAGTGGCGAGGCCGCGGCGGCAGATCTGGGCGCCGCTGGTCCACACCTTCTGCCCGTTGATCTTCCAGCCGCCGTCCACCCGAGTGGCGCGGGTCTTCACCGACGCGGCGTCCGAGCCGGCCCCGGGCTCGGAGAACAGCTGGCACCAGATCTCGTCCTGGCGTAGCGCCTTCTCGACGAACCGCTCGATCTGCCACTCGGTTCCGTGCTGGATCAGCGTCAGGATCACCCACCCGGTGATCGAGTAGTCGGGGCGCTTGATGCCGGCCGTGCGGAATTCCTCTTCGATCACCAGTTGCTCGACGGCGTCGGCCGCGAGGCCCCACGGTTTCGGCCAGTGCGGCATCACGTAGCCGGTCTGGATCAGCCTGTCGATCTGGGATTGGCCCTCCAGCGCGGCGATCTCGGCGGCCTCGGCACGCACGCGAGTGCGCAGTTGCTCGGCCTCGGGCGGCAGATCCAGGCTGTTCTCCCGGATGCCGCCGGCTGCGGTGCGGTCGAAGATGTCATGGGCCGGCGCGTCACCGCCGTACAGCGCGGAGAGGACCAGCGCCCGGCGCAGGTGCAGATGTGCGTCGTGCTCCCAGGTGAAGCCGATGCCGCCGTGTACTTGGATGTTCAGTTCGGCGTTGCGCGCGTAGGCCGGGAGTGCCAGCGCGGCGGCCACGGCGGCGGCCAGCCGGAACTGGCTTTCGTCCTCGCCTGCGGCGCGCGAGGCGTCCCACACCGCGGCGACCCCAGACTCGGCGGCCACCAGCATGTTCGCGCAGTGGTGTTTGACGGCCTGGAATGTCGCGATCGTGCGCCCGAACTGCTCGCGCACCTTGGCGTAGGCGACGGCGGTTTCCACGCAGTCGGACGCCCCGCCCACCGCCTCGGCAGCCAGGAGCGTCCGGGCCCGCGCCAGCGCCGATTCCCTGGCACCGGCCAGCGTGTCGTCGGCGGTGACGTTGACCCCTGTCAGGTGGACGCGCCCGGAGCGCCGGGTCGGGTCGAGATTGTTCGGTACCTCCACCGACACACCCGCGCGGCCGGTTTCGAGCACCAGGATGTCGTCGCCGACGGCGATCAACAGCACGTCGGCGAGGCCGGCGCCGAGCACGATGCCGGCGTCGCCGTCGGCCGTGAGCCCGCCCGAACCCTTCTCGATCCGGACGGTGCCGTCCAGGCCGATCCCCGCCGTGACCGTTCCGTCGGCCAGGCCGGGCAACAGCCGCGACTTCTGTTCGGCGGTGCCGTCTTTGGCGATCACCGACGACGCGATCACGGTCGGCACGAACGGACCCGGCGCCACCGCGCGGCCCAGTTCTTCGACGACTACGACGAGTTCAGGCAACCCGTAGCCGGAGCCGCCATACTCCTCGTCGAGGTGCAATCCGAGCCAGCCGAGCTCCACCAGGCCCTGCCAGAAGGCGGGCCTGGTCTCCTCGGTGGCGTCCAGCAGCGACCGCGCCGCCCCGCGCGCCTTCTGCGCAGTCAGGAAGGAGCGCGCCACCTCGGCGAGTTCGCGGTGGTCGTCGGTCAATGCGATACCCACAGGGGCCTCCTCGCGTGGCGTGGCTAACTTGGCGTGGCTAACTTGGCGCGGATAAGTCGTGCGTGCCTTGGTTGCGACTGTACTGAATGCCGGCGTTGCGCCCGCGCGGTCCCTACTTCGGCGCGAACCGCTGCCCGGCGTCCAGTCGGATGCACTGCCCGTTGAGCATCGGGTTGTCGACGATGGCCGCCGCCAGCTTCGCGTACTCGATGGGCCGGCCCATCCGCTTCGGGAAGGCGGCGTCCCTCACCAGCGCGGCCGCCATCTCGTCGGGGACCATGGCGGTGATCCCGGTCAGGAACAGGCTCGGCGCGATGGCGAGCACCCGGATGCCCACCGACCCCAGGTCACGGGCCATGGTGAGGCACATGCCGGCGATCGCGGCCTTGGCGGCGGTGTAGGCGACCTGCCCGATCTGACCTTCGAAGGCGGCGATCGACGCGGTGTTGATGATGACGCCCCGCTCGCCCGTCTCAGGGTCCTCGGGTTCGTTCTTGGCCATGTGGGCGGCCGCCAACCGGCTGATGTTGAAGGTGGCGATGAGGTTGAGATCGACTACCGACCGGAACGCGTCGAGGTCGTGCGGGCCTGTCTTGGTCAGCGTGCGCATGGCGATGCCCCCGCCGGCGGTGGTCACCACGACGTGGAGGCCGCCCAGCTTGTCGACCGCCGCCTGCAGGGTCTGCTCGGTGCCCGCGAAGTCGGTCACGTCCACCGGGTAGAACTCGCCGCCGAGCCCCTGCGCGACGTTCTTGCCGTCGGAGTTCTCCCGGTCCAGGACCGCGACGTGCGCGCCGCGCTCGGCGAGCAGTTCGGCGGTGGCGCGGCCCATGCCCGACGCCCCGCCGATGACGACGGCCTTCTTCCCGTTGATCTCCATCCGGACCTCTCCTTCTCAGCTTGTCAGAATCCGTGCGATCTGTAACGTTACGTCGGCACGCAGAGGGAGGAGCGACCGGTGGGGGACCTCGCAGACATCATCTACGTCAGCACCGACGACAGCCTGCCGCCGGTCGCGATCGTCGACCGCTCCCCGATCACCACCCGGCACAGGGTCGTGTTCGGGGCCATCGCCGTGATCGGGGCCGCCGCATGGGCGATGATCGCGTTCGCCCGCGGCGAGACCGTCAACGCGGTGTGGCTGGTGGTCGCTGCGCTCTGCACCTACGTGATCGGGTTCCGGTTCTACGCGCGGCTGATCGAGAGGAGAATCGTGCGCCCGCGCGATGACCACGCCACCCCGGCCGAGGTCCTCGATGACGGTACCGATTACCTGCCGACCGACCGCCGCGTGGTGTTCGGCCACCACTTCGCGGCCATCGCCGGCGCGGGGCCGCTCGTCGGCCCGGTGCTGGCCATCCAGATGGGCTACCTGCCGTCCACCATCTGGATCGTGCTCGGTGCAGTGTTCGCGGGCGGGGTGCAGGACTACCTGGTGCTGTGGCTGTCCGCGCGCCGCCGCGGCCGCTCCCTGGGGCAGATGGCGCGCGATGAACTCGGCGCCGTCGGCGGTGCGGCCGCACTGATCGGTGCCCTGGTGATCATGCTGATCCTCATCGCGGTGCTGGCGCTGGTTGTGGTGCGGGCGCTGGCGCAGAGCCCCTGGGGGGCCTTCTCCATCGCCATGACCATCCCCATCGCCGTGTTGATGGGCTGCTACCTGCGATTTCTGCGTCCCGGTCGGGTGGCGGAGGTATCGATCATAGGGGTCGCGCTGTTATTGCTCGCCGTCGCCGGGGGCGGCTGGGTGAGCCAGACACGTTGGGGCGCATCGTGGTTCACCCTGTCACCGGTGACGGTGAGCTGGCTCATCATCGGCTACGGCTTCGCGGCGTCGGTTCTGCCGGTGTGGTTGCTGCTGGCACCGCGCGACTACCTGTCGACCTTCATGAAGGTCGGCGCCGTCGCTCTGTTGGCGGCCGGCATCTGCCTGTCGCGGCCGCTCCTCGCGGCACCAGCGGTCTCCCGGTTCGCCAGCGCCGGCAACGGACCGGTCTTCGCCGGTTCGCTGTTCCCGTTTCTGTTCATCACCATCGCCTGCGGCGCGCTCTCCGGCTTCCATGCGCTGATCTCCTCCGGGACGACGCCGAAGATGCTGGAGAAGGAAAGCCAAATGCGGCTCATCGGCTACGGAGGAATGCTGACCGAGTCCTTCGTGGCGGTCGTGGCACTGATCGCCGCGGCGATCCTGGACCAGCACCTGTACTTCGCGCTCAACGCCCCCGCCGCGCAGACCGGCAGCACCGCGGCCTCCGCCGCGCACTACGTCAACGGGCTCGGATTGTCGGGCGCACCCGCGACCGCCGACCAGATCACCGCAGCCGCCCGCGATATCGGGGAGACGTCGATCGTGTCGCGCACCGGAGGCGCGCCGACCCTGGCGATCGGCATGTCCGAGGTGCTGCACCGTTCGTTCGGCGGACCTGGCCTGAAGGCCTTCTGGTATCACTTCGCCGTCATGTTCGAGGCCCTGTTCATCCTCACCGCCGTCGACGCCGGCACCCGCGTCGCCCGCTTCATGCTCGCCGATGCGCTGGGTAACCTGGGCCGTCCGCTGGATCGGCTGCGCGATCCCGATTCCCGCGTCGGGGCGTGGCTGTGCGGGCTGGCCGTCGTCGCGGCGTGGGGCGGCGTCCTGCTGATGGGCGTGACCGACCCGCTGGGCGGCATCAACACCCTGTTCCCGCTGTTCGGCATCGCCAACCAGCTGCTGGCGGCCATCGCCCTGACGATCGTCACCGTGGTGGTCGTCAAGAAGGGCCTGTTGCGGTGGGCATGGATACCCGGCGTGCCACTCGTGTGGGACCTGACGGTGACGTTGACGGCGTCGTGGCAGAAGATCTTCTCCGGCGATCCGGCCGTCGGTTACTGGACCCAGCACGCTCGGTACACGGCTGCTGAACGCGCGGGCAAGACGGTGTTCGGCTCGGCCAAGAACGCTCACCAAATCCATGACATCGTCCGGAACACCGTCGTCCAGGGCAGCCTGTCGGTCCTTTTCGCGACGATCGTCATCATCGTTGTGTTGTCCGGCACCACCGCGTGCTATCGGGCGATTAACGGCGGCGGCCGCCCGCTTACCGAGGACGCGCCGGTGCTCTCGAGGCGGTTCGCGCCATCCGGTCTCGTCCCCACCGCAGCGGAGCGGGCCTTGCAAAGACGCTGGGACGAAGCGTCGGGAGACGGCCATGGATCTGTATGACGTCATGCGGACGGCGTTCGCCGCCCGCGAGTTCACCGACGACCCGCTGCCCGACGAGGTGTTAGCGCGCATCCTCGACAACGCCAGATTCGCGCCCAGCGGCGGCAACCGGCAGGGCGCCCACATCACCGTGATCCGCGACGCGGACGACCGCCGCAGACTCGCTGAAATAGGCGCACCCGCCGCCCGCCGCTACTTCGCCCAACTATTGGCGGGGGAAAACCCCTGGAACTCCGTTCATCCCAGCGGTCTGTCGCAGGACGTCATCGACGGCACCGACATCCCCGACACGTTCGTCGCACCGATCGCCACGGCGCCGGTCGTGCTCGTCGTCTCGGTCGACCTCGGCGTGGTTGCCGCGCTCGACCAAGACCTCGACCGCGTCGGACTCGCCGGCGGAGCGTCGGTCTACCCGCTGGTCTGGAACATCCTGCTGGCCGCCCGCAGCGAGGGCTTCGGCGGCACCATCACGACCATGGCCATCGCCGCCGAGGACCAGGTTCGTGAGCTGCTGAGGATTCCCGCAACGCACGCGGTCGCTGCTGTCGTTCCACTGGGCAAACCGGTCCGGCAGCTGACCAGGCTGCGCCGACGCCCCGTCGCCGAATTCGTCACCCGCGATCGCTTCGACGGTCCGGCGTTCGGCGCCTGACGGCCCGCGTCATTCGATGGCGTCGGCGTACACGTCCAGAAGCCTGAACCTGGTCGCGTCGAGATACTCCCCGAGGACCGCGATCACCCGCTTCTGCAACACATAGCCGAGTTCGTGATCGACCTCGCACTTGCCCCGCAGACACTTGCCATCGAAAACGATGGCCCGCGTCGTCTCGGCCGCGCGCGCATCGAACCGCTCGTTGTACGGCGGCACCAACCACGACCAGCCGAGGATCTCTCCGTCGCCGAGCGTCTGAACCGTCAGGCCGCCACGGCCCGGGGTGTGGGTCTCGAGAGAGATCCGGCCGGACCGAATCAGGTAGAAGTGGTCAGCCGGGACGCCTTCGCCGAAGATCAACTCACCGGCGGCGAAACGCACGTTGGCCGCGCACCCGACCGCCAACCTCAAATGACGCTGGTCCATCCCGGCGAAGAACGGGTGTCCTGCCAGAAGTCCTTCGAGTGTCTTCATCGCCGGCTCCCTCCACCGGGGCCTACTCGCTGTGCCAGCGGGGCCATCACTGACTATAGAAGCTTATCCACCGCCGTAAAGGAGACGTCGTTGACCTACGCGCTGCTACTGGGGGCGATCTTCACCGAGGTGTTGTCGACCAGCCTGCTCAAAAGCACCGAGAGTTTCACCCGGCTGTGGCCGTCGGTCATTTGCCTGGCCGGTTACGGCGCCTCCTTCGTCCTGCTGGCCGCGGCGATCGCCCGAGGCCTACAGACCGACGTCGCCTACGCACTATGGTCGGCGATCGGCACGGCCGCCATCGTGGTGATCGCCGTCGTGTTTCTCGGTTCGCCGATCTCGGTGACCAAAGTCGCCGGGATCGCACTGATCGTCGCCGGCGTCATCACCTTGAATCTTTCCGGGGCGCATTAACCGGGATGTTTCCTGGACTACGTGCGACGGATCGCCCGCATCGCGACGGCGCGGTGGTACACCCGATGCGCTAACGACCGGTCGAGCGCGCCACGGAAGTGAGCGCGGCAATTCTCCGACGCCAGACGGAAACCGCGTTCGCTCGCCCGATACTGCTCGAAAACGCGGTCGAGCGTGGACTGATCCCAGGGCTGGCCCCGCGCGGCCGCGCCCACCACTTCGTAGACGGTCGACACCCAGTCCGCGCCGAAGGGATCCGTCACCGGGCCGCAGTGTCGATGACGCCGAAGATCAGCTGTGAGGAACTCGTCGATCGCGCCCTCATCCCGGGCGCTCAGATCGACTGAGAGCGCCGCGGAAATCCGCGCCATCTCGCGACGCCAGTCGTCGAGAAGGTTGGCGTACTCGACGAACACGCGGGGCACGGCGCGCATGTACCTCTCGGACAGCAGGATGTATTTCAGCCAAAGGGCACTCGCAAGCTCCGTCGCGGTTCCATCACGTGCCACGAGCGACGCGATGACCTCGTGCGGATGGCGCGCCGGAATCACCACCGCGACGTCGAATCCGTTCTGGCGAGCCGCCTCGAACCACACGCCGGACAGCAACGCGATTCTCGAGTCCTTGACGATCACGAACGGCGCAGCCGGCAGCGTGGTCAGAAACGCCCCGATCTCAGCGATGCAGGCCGCTTCCTCGTCAGCGTCGAACACCCACTCCGTCTGTAACCGGAGGGACGGGTCATGCCAGCCACTTCCGCGGCGGTGCAGGATCGCGTTGTTGATCTGGACGGCTTTGCGCGGCTCCCAAAGGCCGCGGGGATTGGCCGGATTGGCACCTAGCAACTCAGCTGGGAGTTCGCCACCACACAACGAGAGAACCCGCGTCAAGGCCGACGTTCCAGACCGGCCCATACCGAGCACGAACAGGAGGACTGGACGGGCCGCAAGCCCGCGCCGCCCAGAATCCCGCCTGCTGACCACGGCAATACAATAAGCGCCGGCACTGCGATCTCACCATGATCTCACCATCAGATGTCGCAACACCCGGACCGGGTCGTCATTCTCCCGCACGGCCTCCCCAACCTGGCCTGCGACACCGAACCCTAACCGCCGGGAACGCTTTCATCCCAGAAACCGCTGCGTTACCCTTCACCTGCGGAGGAGCCGCCCGCACGACAGGTGGAACTCTGGAAACGTTCTTAGCGTTGCAGGAACGGCACATTCGCCTTCCAGAACCCAGTCATGAAAGGACCCTGCAGAAAATCAGGGTGAGATTGCACTGCCGAGGGCACGACCCGGGAGGGATGCAGGATGAGCACGACAATCAGCTTGTGCATGATCGTCAAGAACGAGGAAGCCACCCTGCAACGATGCCTGGAATCCGTTGCCGGCATCCCCGACGAGATCGTCATCGTCGATACGGGATCGGTCGACGCGACGAAAGACATCGCCGGCACGTTCACGTCGCGGGTCGTCGATTTCGCCTGGGTCGAGGACTTTTCCGCCGCGCGCAACTACGCGTTCGCGCGGGCAACAATGGAATGGATCATGTGGCTGGACGCCGACGACGTCCTGCTCCCCGACGACCGAGCCAAACTCCTGCGCCTCAAGGAGTCGCTGAGTCCCGACATCGACGCGGTGTCCACGCTCTACCACACTGCTTTTGACGAATCGGGCAACGTCCTGCAAACGTCTCGCCTGCTCCGGCTGGTCAGGAGGTCGAAGAACTTCATCTGGTCCGGGGTTGTCCACGAAATCCTCGGACTGAAAACAGAATTCCGCTGCCTCAACAGCGACATCGTCATCACCCACATGAAACCCGCCGATCGATCCGAGTCCGCGCCGTCCCGGCGCAACCTGGAGATCTACGAGAAGCATATCGCCGCGGGTCGACAACTCAGCCCCGGCGAGGTCTTGCACTACGCCCGCGAACTGCAGAAGAACGGCGAGTACGCCGCGGCGATTCCGCACTACCGGCAGTTCCTTGAGTACCCGGTCGGCGACATCGATGTCACCCTCCTGGCCCTACACAAACTTGCGACGTGCTACGGCCTGATAGGGGATCTCGACCAAGAGTGGGACTGCACGCTCAAATCGCTTGAGCTGGATGTCCCGCGCCCGGAGTTCAGCTGCCGCATCGCCGAACGCTTTCTCAAAGAGAACCGGTTCCGGCAGGCCATTTTCTGGTATGAGCTGGCCGCGCAGGATCCATCTGCCTACGAGAGCGACGCAGCCATCGAGAACTATCCCTTCAAGACGTGGCTTCCGCACAAGCAACTTGGGCTGTGCTACTACCAGATCGGGGACCATCAACGCTCCCTGCACCACAATCTGGTGGCCCAGCGCTACTTGCCCAACGACCCCGACCTGGCCACCAACATCGGTTTCCTCCAGCGGCGGATCAGCGAATCGGCGGGTGCGACGTCACCGGCGCGACCCTGAGCACCGGCTTACCGTCATCAGGGCCGACTCGGGTATTGTGGTGTCTATCGGCGATATTTCGCACCTGACTGATCAAAGCCACGTCGTTGCCGATTCGAAGAATCTGGCCGGTCTCGCGGTCAAGATGGGAGCGTCGCTATGACGCTTAAGCACGACACCGCCCACGCCGAAGGCCGGCTCACCCCGCCGCTCCACACACCCCGCCTCAGGCTCAAACCCAAGGCGCCAGAGAGTGGGTTTGTCGATGGGGCCTGGTGGCCGCACACCGACGACCTCGTGGGGGAGTTGCCCGATCTCCTGGCGGTGCTGTCGATTCGACTGGGGCAGGTCAGCCGCGTCGTTTACAACACGAGCGAATGGGCAACGCCACCGAGAAAACTAACAACGGGTGGACGCACCGTGCGACTCGACGGATATCGCCTCCAACCGGTCCACACGATCGAAGTCCTCGGGCTCAATCGGGACAAAATCGTCCTCCTGGTCGTCGCGCCGCACGCTGACGCGGATCAGGCCCACGCCGTCATGATGACCGCCGCCGGCCCCGACAACGCCTCGACCATCGAGGATCTCCTGATGATCAGCGCGGAGAAAACCAAGACCGGCATCTAGCGCGGTGACCTCTGCTTCTCCCGCCCCGATCACACGGTTGGCGCTCTGTGAACGTGATGCCACCCGTGCCGCCGTCGACGGGGCCTGGTGGCCGAAAAGCGTAAATCTGGGCAACGAACTTCCCGACTTGCTCGCCGTTTTTGGTTTATGGATTGGCGCAGTGCACCGGGTCGTTTATGACCCGAGTGCCTGGGCACCCGCGCCGCAGAGGATTATCCGCGCCGGCGAAATGGTTTCACTGAACCCATATCGGTTGATTTTCAGCGACACCATTTACATGAAGGGCACGCATTCTCGCGATGCGGTATTGATCGTGCTACCTCCGTCGAGCCCAGACGAGGAGGCTCGACGCCTTCTAAGCGAGGTCAGCGCTTCGACGCAGCCCGTGAGCGCGGCCGACTTGCGGCAACGGATCAGCGCCATCACGACTCAGGCGCCATGCTGAGCCGACCCGCCCGATAAATCTCTACGGCAATTTTGGCGGGCTGTCATCGCAGTTAACTCATGGTAGAGTCGTAAGCGGGCGAAAATAAATTGCGCCCACGTAAAAAGGAAGAAGTAAGTATGACACAGGGAACCGTTAAATGGTTCAATAACGACAAAGGCTTCGGCTTCATCGCTCCCGACGGCGGAGCGAAGGATGTCTTCGTCCACCACTCGGAGATCACCGGCGACGGATTTCGTTCTCTCGAGGAGAACCAACGGGTGCAGTTTGAGGTCACCCAGGGACCGAAAGGCCCCCAGGCAGTGGCTGTGAGCCCCGTCTAAGGACTCGGACCGAAAACCCCCGGGGCTGTGCGTATCTGGCCTCGGGGGTTTTTCATTGCCAGAATCCGGCGGGCCAGTCGCAGATATTCCCCCGCGACTATCGGCCACGCCAACTCGGGCGCTAATCTCCTGGCCTCAGCCGCCATCGTTCCGGCGAGTCGCGGCTCCGTCAGAACACGACGCAGGGCGCTGACCAACGCGTCCGGGTCGTCATGCGCGACAACGATGCCGGCACCGCTGGCGAGCAACTCGACGGCGTGCGGGAACGCGGTGGCCACGACTGGGCGGCCGCTCGCGACGGCGTCCACCAAAGCGCTCGAGGTGACCTGGTCGGTCGAATCGTAAGGCAGCACCACCACAGCCGCGGACTGGACGAGGGCGGAGAGCATTGCGACGTTGTGGTAGCCCGGTTCGAAGGACACGGAGCCCGCGACCCCGCCGAGTTGCGCTTGCTCGATTCGCGCATCCCGGTAGGCCTCTCCTTCGACTGCCATCACCTTCGGATGCGTGGGGCCCGCGACGACATACCTCGGCCGGCCGGGAAGGCCATGGATCGCCCCCATCGCCTCGATGACGCGCTCGACTCCCTTGCCCGGGCGCAACAGGCCTGGGGTCAACAGGACGGGTCGACCACCCCGCACGCGGAAGCCCGTCGTTGGGACGGTACCGCCGTGGGGGATGGTGACCACAGTGTGGCGGGTCACGCCGCACACCCGGACCAGCCTTTCGGTGGCCGCCTCCGACATCACGACTACCTGATCTGCTCTCTCGCCGAGCGCTCGGACTACCGAAAGCTGCTGCGGTGTCGGGTTGTTGAGAACACTGTGAATGACCACGATCGACGGGACGCGCAATCCGTCGAGGACACGCACAACTTCGTCGCCGCCGTCGCCATCGCCGTCCCCGTCGATGCTGTAGTCATACTGGATGACCGCGACGTCACTCTGGTTCAACAACTCGGCGCAGCGCGCAGCCGAAGCGGCAGACCCGCTGACCAACTCTCCGATGACGCGGGCACTGGAGGACGGCGGGCCATCGGACACTCGTACGACGCTGACGTCGACGCCATGGGCGCTCAAACCGTCGGCCAACGCAGCACTGAAAGTCGCCGGACCGTCAAGGGTCGGTGAGTACGTACTCAGGATGCCAATCTTCAGGGATTCGGAAATACTCTGCACCCCAGATGATTCCGACAAGCATGGAAATCGTAACGACATAGTGACGGTGATCCCAACGACAGGTGGTCACCCGCGTGCCCAGCGTGAGCGGTTGCTCAGTGCGTTCAGCGGCCTATGGCGCACTCAGCCCGGACTGCCTGGATTTCCAAGTACTTTCAGGGTACACCCCCGCGGTGGCGGTTTCATGCCGGAACGTCCCACCAACTCCCGGCCACCGGAGTATGGTCAGGGAGACGGGACCCACCAGGCCCCATGGTGAAGGGGCCGATAATGTCCGACAAGTCTCCACGACAGGCGATGACCAAAAAGTCCGGCAAGTCACTCAAGGAGAAACGGGCCGACAAACAGGACAAAGCCAGCAGGCGCGCCGGAATCACCGACGTACCATTGCGCAACGGTAAGCATTGACAGTCAGCTGTTTTGAGCCTGACCGAGGGATTTGTCAGGATGCTTTGGCGTACCTGCGGACCATCTCGTCGGCTCCGAACGTACCCGTGCGCTGAAGTCCGTTGTTGTCGCGGCCGAAAAACGTCCACTTACCCGGACTGGTCTGCGGTCCGCTGATCAGTTTCACCGTGAAGCGCAGATCTGTTGCTTTGACCGTGCCGATCACGTCACCGACCCGGATCTGCGATGGGTGAATCTGAGGTGCATCGCACCAGTTCTGTATGGCCATCCCACCCATCCCCTCTTTTGACCTCACCCTACCCCCGATCCGCGTTGCCCGTCGACACTGGGCCGAATTGGGTCACGGAGCGCCGAGCCGGGCTATCGCGAAGATGTGGCAGCCTCCGCGGGTCCTTCGGTTTTGGAGCGGAGCTGGTACGGGACGCTTGTCACCATGACATCGGGTTCGAAAAGCAGTCGCGACTTCAGGCGGAGGGCCGTCTGGTTGTGAAGCAGATGTTCCCACCAGTGCATGACAACAAACTGGGGGATGAAGACCGTGACCACATCCCGCGGCGATTGCTTTCGAATGCGTCGGACGTAGTCGATGATGGGGCGGGTGATTTCGCGGTAGGGCGAATCGACCACCGTCAGGGGGATGTCAACGTGGTACCGATCCCACTCGGCCTGCAGCGCCCGGGTATCGGGCGCGTCGAGTTTCACTGTCAGGGCCGTGAGCCTGGCCGGGCGGGTGGCCTTGGCGTAGCCAAGGGCACGCATCGTGACCTGATTGAGGCTGGAGACCAACACCACGGCATGGTTGTTGCTGGGATGAACCACTTCGGCGTCGTCGGCGAGCGCCAAGGTCTCGGAGACCCGGCGGTAGTGGGAACTGATCGCTTTCATCAGCACGTACAACACCACCATGGCAAGGATCGCGAGGTAGGCGCCGCCGAGGAACTTGTAGCGGACCACGATGATCAACACGACGCCGGTGACGGTGGCCCCAGCGGCATTGATCACCTGTGCGCGCCGATAGCGGCGTCGCTCGTCGGCGCCGGCCGCAGTGCTCATCAAGCGCTGCCAGTGACGCACCATGCCCGCCTGGCTGAGGGTGAACGAGGTGAACACGCCGATGATGTAGAGCTGGATCAACTTGTCGACGTTGGCGTTGAAGCCGACGATTAACGCGATCGCGAATCCGGCCAGTAGCAGGATGCCGTTGCTGTACACCAGACGGTCGCCGCGATTGTGCAGCTGACTCGGCAGATATCTGCTGTGCGCGAGAATCGAGGCGAGCATGGGGAACCCGTTGAACGCAGTGTTGGCGGCAAGAACCAGAATGGCCCCGGTGGCCAACTGGAAGGCCAGGTACACCGGGGAATTCTCGCCCCACACGCCGGCGCCGAGCTGGCTGATCACGGACGGGAAGCCGTCTGGATAGGCGCGGGCCTTCATTCGTACCGCAAGGACGGTGATGCCGGTGAACATGGCAATCGCCAACCCGCCCATCAGCAGCAAGGTCGTCGCGGCGTTGCGCGCCTTGGGTTTCCGGAACGCGGGCACTCCGTTGCTGATCGCCTCCACTCCGGTCAGCGCCGTGCAGCCGGAGGCGAAGGCACGTAACGCCAGGAGCACCGTCAGATACCCGCCGACCGGCTGAACCTCCGAAAGCTGCTCGGCCGCGCCCGATGCCAGCGGGAGTCCCCGTCCCAGCGTCGCCTGATAAGCGGCGGTGGCCAGCAGGAGAAACACCAGAACGATGAAGGCATAGGTGGGAAGCGCGAACGCCTTACCGCTTTCCTTCAGGCCGCGCAGGTTCATCGCCGCCAGCAGCGCTACCACCGCGACCGAGAGTTGCACAGCGTATGGCTGGAGAGAGGGGAATTTCGAGGTGATCGCGATGACGCCCGCCACCACGGACACTGCGACGGTCATCACGTAGTCGACCAGCAACGCGGCCGCGGCGGTGAGAGCCGCCCTCTCCCCGAAGTTGTCCTGACTGACCACGAACGCGCCGCCCCCATTGGGATAGGCGTAACAGGTCTGCCGATAGGAAAACACCACGATCGCCAGGAGCGCCACCACCGCCACGGCGACCGGGGTCGCCAACCACAGATAGGCAGCCCCACCCAGCGCGGCGACCAGCAGGATCTGTTCGGTTGCGTAGGCGACCGAGGAAATGGGGTCCGAGCAGAACACGGGCAGCGCGATCCACTTCGGCAGCAGTTGGTCGCCATGGGCCTCGGTGCGCAACGCCCGACCGATCAACAAGCGCTTCAGCGGGTCAACGACGAAAGTCACGGGCCTCAGCGTACGGTCCCGCGCCTCCGACGGCTCACAGTGCGGGGTGCGGGCAAACAGGCCGCGTTACTTGTTTCCCATCGCGGCGCGTTGGAACATTGCTTCTGACCCTAAAGAGGTCCCCCGCTGCGGGGATCCGCCCGGGGTCATTCCCACTAACCCCCGACCAACCCAAGCGAGGAGACATTGATGTCGTTCGTGACCACCCAGCCTGAAGCGCTGGCCTACGCGGCGGGCAAGCTGCACACCCTCGGATCCGCGATGGCCACCGAGAGCGCGGCCGTCGCACACCCGACCACGGGTGTGGTCCCGGCAGCCGCCGACGAGGTGTCGGCGCTGCAGGCGACGATCTTCGCTGCGTACGGCACCCTGTACCAGTCGGTCAATGCCCAAGCGGCGGCGATTCACGAACTCTTTGTTCATACCTTGGGGGCCAGCGCGGCGTCGTATGTCGCCACCGAGTCCGCCAACTCAGCCACAACTGCTTCAGCCTTCTCGGCACAGATCTCGGGGTTCCTCAGTTCTGCATCCACTACTGCGGCCGACCTACCCGCGGTACCGGGTTCCAATGTCGCCAACGTCCTCAACATCGGGGGCGGGAACTGGGGCTCCGCGACGTCGGACCTGCTCAGCCTGGTCGAGGGCAACATTCTTCCGGCCGAGAATGAGGACGTCGCCGCCGATGCCGTCGGCATTGCCCCCGGACCGGCGGGGGATTCAGCGATGCTGACGGGCGCGGTCGGACCGGCTGGCCCCGCCGGACTGGGCGGGGTTCCCCTGGCACCGACTCTGGGCCAGACCGCTTCGTTCAGCGGGCAGGCGGTGCCGCCCAGCTGGGCGGCGGAGGCCGCCGCCGCGGCCGGCCCGAACGCGGCGGC
>Ga0164296_1001554_pt1 | contig 24091 bp, 21 predicted proteins | sample GEODES057metaG_FD_113533 | JGI IMG/M metagenome (GOLD analysis project Ga0164296, IMG submission 113533) | Dystrophic lake water microbial communities from Trout Bog Lake, Wisconsin, USA - GEODES057 metaG | ecosystem: Environmental > Aquatic > Freshwater > Lake | place: USA: Trout Bog Lake...
ATTTGATCATTGTACAATGCTGTACTGTGATTTTATGCGGGCTTAATCTCTCTTTCGAGAGGCTATCCCCCTGATAAAGGTAGGTTACATACGTGTTACGCACCCGTGCGCCACTCTCATGAATAGCAAGCTACTCAATCCCGTCCGACTTGCATGTATTAGGCCTGCCGCTAGCGTTCATCCTGAGCCAGGATCAAACTCTCCATTGTATAATGTTTTGTTTGTTCCAGACTCTACTTTTAACTCAAAATAGAAATCTGTTCTTTTGGCTTGGCGTTCGGCATCCGGTGTTGCCACCTTATTCCTTCTCGCTTCGCCGGTATCTTCTTCAGTATTCCTATCCCTTAAAAATTGACAGTGCTTTATCTTCCTGTTTCCTCGTTGCCGATTCCGCTTTCTAACAAAGCCCCGCTGCGCTTTATGATTATCTCTTGTAGTGTATAAGAACTTTTCTCCTTGCCTCGCGGTTTGGATTATATAGTATCGCATTTAAACGATTACTTTTCAATTTTAGATACCGAAAATCGCTTTCGGTATTTTTGACCCCTGGTGGGCCTGTTTGTTTTGGGACTGCAAAGGTACGATTCTTTTTCTGTTCTGCAAAACTTATTTTTATTTTTCTTTTTTCGCTTTTGAGCGTTTCCAAGAAAACCCGTTTCCTCTTTTGCGGGCTGCAAAGGTAAGCAGATTTTTGGCTTCACCAAACTCATCACCAAAAAAAGGTGTTAGTGTAGTTGCAACACACTACAAATCAGCGTGAAAATTTTTTATAATTGATACCCCAGCTATTATAAACATATCACCGGGTTACATTTACTTCAATCAAAAACATATTCGCTATCAGGCAACTTCGCCCAAATCGCTCATAATACATTTAAGATCGTGGAGGGCTTTGCCGTAGCTCGAACGGACATACAAATTGGTAAAAAGATAAGTTACTGCGAAAGATATCAATATGATAACAAATATTACAACCATGGCTGTAAATGAAATAAAGCCATTTGACGCTAAAAAAGCAGGCATTTGATCTACCCTGACTTTGCTACCCATCAAAGTAAGCGCTGCAAGTATTGACAATGGTATCACCGAAAAGCTGTGGGTTTTGTATATTTCTGTATTCAGCTCCAATTCATAAACTATTTTTCTGATGCTACTGGCAACGCTCAGATCGTAACGGCCGATCGTCTGGTAAAAGACATAAAACTTAAAACAATAAAAACCATTAATAACTAATATGCTAAAAAGCAGAATACTGGTGATATTAAAAAACAGGGGCGACTTTACCCGCCAAAACAGCATTGCAATTATAAAAACATAGCATACCAGAAGTGAAATCAATTCGGCTTTCATTTTTGACCGTAATTTGCCAATGACAGAAGTAGTTTTACCCAACATTTCTGTACTCAATGGCAAGTTCAAGCCCTGGGGCTCATCCTGGCTCCAGGCATCTTTCAATTCATCAATATTCATAATTCATTGTTTTAACAATTTCTTTTAATTTGGATTTTACCCTGTTCAACCTCACCCTAACATTCCCTTCGGTTATTCCCAGGTGGGCAGCAATTTCTTCATAAGGCTGATCTTCCATATATAGATATATCAACGCCTTTTCAACTTTTCCTAATTGTTGAACTGCCCGATAAAACAAGGCCAGCTTTTCTTCCATTTCTCCCGCAGATGAAGATTCGTCACAATGGTCAAAGCCTTCAGGCATCGGTTGGTCGTCCGGGCGACGTTTTTGCTTTTTAAAAAATACGATAGCTGTGTTCAATGCCACCCGGTACATCCACGAACTAAACTTGCTTTCTCCGCGATACGAATCAAAAGCCAGCCATAACTGCAAGGTCATTTCCTGCAAAAGATCATTTTGATCATCGGCATTGTCCTGATATATCTTACATATCTTAAACAATATGCCTTTGTTTTCGTTCAGCAATTGCAGAAATCGGGTTTGCTTATCCACGTTTATAACTCATATTCAATTATACCTTATAAGTATCAGTTTTATTTAGTTGTTACAACGAATTAAATAGTCATACCAAAAACAGTTAAAAGATGTTAAATAACAGAGCCCGATTCTTGCCTTCTACTTAATGGCATCTATATTAGCTGGCAAATAAATAATTGACCGATTTATAAATTAGCGTATCTTTGTAAAATGTTTAAAAAACAACGTCTTATTCTATCAGTATTTTTGGTAGCTCTTGTTTTGTTGATTGGTGGCTGTAAAAGCAAGTTTGAAAAGCTTAAAGCCAGCAACGACAATAAGAAGAAGTACGACGCTGCTATTGCCTACTATAATAAGAAAGACTATACCCATGCGCTTGAACTTTTTGAAACATTGGTTCAGCGTTATCGCGGACAGGACGGCGCTCAGGATCTGTATTATTATTATGCCTACACCAATTATCGGTTAAGAGATTATACTTCTGCTAGCTATCACTTTAAACAGTTTTCGGATACATATCCGCAAAGTCAACGAGCTGAAGAATGCAGCTTTATGAGCGCTTATTGTTATTATTTGGATTCGCCTATTTATTCGCTTGATCAGGAGAACACAACTAAAGCGATCGACAAGTTGCAATTGTTCATAAACCTTTACCCTAAAAGTGACCGTGTGGCTGAAGTATCAAAACTGATTCAAAACCTGCGTGATAAACTGGAGCGTAAGGCCTACGAAAATGCTAAATTGTATTTAACAATTGGTGATTATCAGGCAGCTGTGATCGACTTTGGTAACGTGCTGCGCGATTATCCTGATACCAAATACGCCGAGGAAATGGAATATTTGACCATTAAGGCCGAATATCAGTATGCCTACCATAGCAACACTTTAAAACAGGAGGATCGTTTCGGGCAAGTGATCAGTTATGAGCAGCAATTTGCCGAAAAATATCCCAGCAGTAAATACCTTGCTGATGCTGTATCGATAAAAAAAGACAGTGAACAAGGAATTGCAAAAGCAAAACGCGAACTTGCACAGTATGCAAGCGATTTAAAATATGCGCGTCGCTTTCAAAAAAGAGACACATTGACCGGTAATACTCCAGTCGACAAAACAAATACAAATCAAAAAGCACCAGCTCAATAAAAATTGATATGACCAACACTGCAAATAAACCCGCTGTGGCCAGTAGCACCATTACCCGCGACTTACGCGACCTGGATGTAAAAACCGACAACATTTACGAGTCGATCGTAATTATGGCGAAACGTGCCAACCAGATATCAAATAACGTGAAGGAAGAATTGCATCAAAAGCTTTCCGAATTCGCGTCTTCAAATGATAATCTGGAAGAGATCTTTGAAAATCGCGAACAGATAGAGATATCTAAACATTACGAAAAATTACCGAAACCTTCTTTGGTTGCTGTTCAGGAGTTTTTAGAAGATAAGATCTACTATCGCAACCCAACTAAGGAATAAGCTTAGCTGGTCCGGAATTTATAAATTCAAAATTCAAAAATGGCGTTAGCCAAAACAGGTCGCATGTTTGAACAAAGCCCCTGTTTCTTTTGAATTTTGAATTTTTATTTTTTACTTTCATTACATGCTTGAGGGCAAAAAAATCATTCTTGGCATTTGCGGTAGTATTGCTGCCTATAAAGCTGCAACCCTTGTAAGGTTGCTTGTAAAGGCAGGTGCCAATGTGCAGGTGCTGATGACCCCCGATGCTACCAACTTCATAACGCCACTTACACTTTCGACGCTTTCAAAACGACCGGTTTTGGTAGAATATTTTACACCAGAAACGGGCGAATGGAACAATCATGTCGAGTTAGGTCTTTGGGCCGATCTGATGATCATTGCTCCTGCCAGCGCCAATACGCTTGCTAAAATAGCCACTGGCCTAAGCGATAACCTGCTAACCGCAGTTTACCTCTCTGCCAAATGCCCGGTTTATTTTGCACCGGCAATGGATCTTGATATGTGGAAGCATGAAGCAACCCAACATAATATCGGCCTGTTGCAATCATTTGGCAATATCCTGATCAACCCCGGCAAAGGCGAACTGGCTAGCGGCTTGCATGGAGAAGGCCGACTGGCCGAACCTGAAGTGATCGTAGCTTTCCTGGAAACGGATATCAAGAGTAAATTACCGCTTTACGGACAAAATATACTGGTAACTGCTGGCCCTACTTACGAAGCTATTGACCCCGTGCGCTTTATCGGTAATCATTCATCGGGTAAAATGGGGTTTGCGATAGCTGATCAATTTGTTTCGCTTGGCGCCAATGTCACCCTGATAGCCGGCCCAACCACCGAAAAAAGCAAATACCATGATATCAATCGTATTGATATTATTTCAGCAGCCGAAATGCTGGATGCCTGTCTGCGCTTTTTCCCTGAAAGCAAAGCCTGTGTGATGTGTGCTGCGGTTGCCGATTACACGCCTGTAACAGTATCTGTTCAAAAAATCAAAAAACAGGACAAAGAGCTGCATATTGATCTGAAAAAAACAGTCGATATTTTGAAAACCCTGGGTCAGCAAAAGGAAAACGGACAGGTATTGGTTGGCTTTGCACTGGAAACTAACGACGAGGAAAAAAACGCCATTGAAAAGCTGCAAAAGAAAAACCTCGACTTAATTGTGTTAAATTCGCTAAATGATAAAGGTGCCGGTTTTAAATCGGATACCAATAAGATAACCATTATAGATTCTCAACTGCAAAAAAGCATTTTCAAGCTAAAACACAAAGAACAAGTGGCGGTTGATATTTGTAATAAAGTTACTGAACTCATCAATGCGAAAAATTAGTCTTTATATTATTTTCCTGTTTATTGGCTATTCAGCTCAGGCCCAGGATCTGAATGCTCAGGTAAAGGTTATTTCGGGAAAAATTCAATCCAGTAACCGCCATATTTTTCAGTCGCTTGAAACGTCTATGAAAGACTTTCTGAATGGTAGAAAATGGTGCCAGGATCAGGTAATGCCGCAAGAACGCTTTGATTGTACATTTGTGCTCAATATTAATACATGGGATGGAAACAGCAGTTTTAGCGGCGAATTGCAAGTGCAATCTTCAAGACCTGTTTTTAACAGTAACTATTCATCCCCATTAATTAATGTAAACGACAAAGATTTTGAGTTTACCTATAGCGAAGGTTCCACTATTGATTACTCCGATCAAACTTTCAATAGTAATCTTGCATCCGTAATGGCTTTTTATGCCTACGTGATCATTGGGATAGATTATGATTCATTTGGCCGTCTCGGCGGAACCCCCTATTTTCAGCTGGCACAGGTTGTGGTAAACAATGCGCAATCAAACGGCGGATATAAGGGTTGGAAGGCATTTGATGGCAATACTAATCGCTATTGGCTGTCTGAAAATTTGAATAACCGGGCTTATTTGCCGCTGCGAAATATCCTGTATGATTATCACCGTAACGGGCTTGATCAAATGGCCGATAACACATCCAAAGGCCGTAAAGTAATAGACGACCTATTACCCACACTTGCCCAGCTCGACCGTACCCGGCTTGGCGCCATGTTCCCTGTTGTTTTTTTCAGTGCCAAAAGCGATGAGCTTGTTTCCATCTATAGCAAAGCTGATTCGCGGGAAAAAACCGCCGCTATCGCTGCTTTAACTCAGGCAGATCCCGCTAACGGGCAGAAGTACCAGGGAATTGGACGGTAAGCTTTTTTATTGCGTTTTATTGGTTTTATTGGGGGTTAACATGGTTAACAGAATTCAGTGTCAATTTCAATGTAACAAATTGATATACAAATGTTTAAACTCATTTTCCCCTCAAAAAGTGTAAACCATGATTGTAGTAGATTGCTTTAAACCAAACTACTCCGCTTGCTGACGCGCAGCAAATGACGCGCAGCAAATGACTTAATGACGCGTCTACATGATAGCATTATTAAAATAATTTACCTCCAGGTTTCTTTCGGGCTTCCGGTTTTTAGGACTAAAAAAAATCTAACCGACTGTAACACTTCCATTTTCCCCGCGTCTCTTATCTACGAAATAAATCGTAAATAAAATTTGCAAATACGAAATCTATCGTAGATATTTGTACGAAGCAATTCGTAATTTAAAATAAAAATGGAAATCAAGCCGACAGAAAGTGAATTGGAAATATTGCAGATCCTCTGGAAAATGGGCAAAGCAACGGTGCGTGATGTGCACGAAGAATTGGCCAAAACCAAGGGTGCAGGCTATACTACAACCCTGAAGCTGATGCAGATCATGGATGAAAAAGGACTGGTAGAACGCGATACTTCTGCTAAAACGCATATCTACAAGGCAGCATATACCCAGGAAAAAGCACAGGTAAGTGCGCTCGACAGGATAATCTCCACCGTATTTGAAGGCTCAACATCAGACCTGGTAATACAAGCCCTCGGCCATCACAAAGCGTCGAAGGATGAGATTGAGGCAATTAAAAAGTATCTGGAGGGATTGGAGGCCTAGCAGAGGTTATTTAGTGATTTGTAATTGTACCGGTCAACAAATCACTGATCAACAAGTAAACCAATAACTGATCAACAAATCAACAAATCAATAACTCATGGAAACCATCCTATATAACATCAGCCAGGTAATTGGTGTTGCCGTGATCCACTCATTGTGGCAGGGACTATTTATTTATTGTCTTCTTCGGATGATACTAATGTCATTTTCGGCAATGTCTGCTGCATCGAAACACAATATCGGCATGTTAGCGCTTTTAGGTTTAACCACCTGGTTTTTGTGCACGCTGGTTGGCGAAATAAGAATCTACCATTGGACAATTATAAAACCAAACGACAACAATCTGGCTTATATCCCATCGATGTTGGCTATGCCCTTACATTTTCCGCACACCACACCCATCAGCAGCAGAGAGTTTTACACCATTGAAAGCTTTTTACCTTACATAACACTGATCTATTTTTCAGGACTGCTTTACAATACCACAAGGTTGATAGTAACCAGAACCAGGTTTGCAGAATTAAAACAGCATATCAGTATTGATATAGCCATATTAAGAAAGATCAATGCTTTTGCATCGCAATTTGATATCGAAAGGCGAATCAGTTTTGGCCTCAGCACCCTGGTAGATGTACCCTGTGTGTTCGGATACATTAAGCCTTTTATATTGCTGCCAGCCGCAATAGCAACAAGCTTATCGACAGAAGAGATCGAAGCGATATTGCTGCATGAACTGGCCCATATTAAACGTAACGACTACCTGCTAAACCTGATTCAACAAGCCATGCAGGTGTTATTATTCTTTAACCCCTTTGCCCATTTGATCGGCCGCAGCATTAATAGCGAACGCGAAAACGCCTGCGACGATATGGTAATAGCGTCGACGCAAAAACCAATAGTGTATGCGCATGCACTGTTGAAATTAGAACAAACCCGTACCCACTTAGGACAGCTGGCCCTTGCGGCAACCGGGAAAAAGTATCATTTATTAAACAGGATCGAAAGAATCATGAAAACGAAAAAACCAATTGGCAACGTACGCCACATACTACTTGCTTTCGTTGTGTTAACGGCAAGCATCACAGGCCTGGCCTGGTTAAACCCGGGTATAGCCCATGGAAAAATATCTTTTAACAAAATTAAACCTGCTATTATCAACAGTTTTCTGACTGATACAGGTCGCAAAAAAACCACTTCAAAAGAAAAACAAAAGCTTGCTTATAAACAAAAAAGAGCTGCTGAATTTAGTAACGATACTTCAAAAATGACGTTTGCCGATGACGCCAAAATGAAGAAGTACCAGGCCGAGATGGAAAAGTATGGCGAAGAAATGTCGAAATACTATAACAGCGGCCAATGGAAAAAATTCCAGGAGCAAATGGAGATAGACGGCAAGAAAATGGAGGAATATTACAACAGTCCGGAATGGAAAAAATTACAGGAACAGATTGAGGCTGAGAGTAAAAAAATAGAGGAATATTATAATAGTGCTGCCTGGAAAGAAATGGAGGCTAACCAGCAAAAAATGGCTGAAGAATTTCAATCAAAATGGGCCGAAACTCCTGAAACCAAAGCACTGAGTGCAAACATGGAGAAGATAGGAAAGGATATGGAACACTATTATAACAGCCCGGAATTTAAAACATTGAACAACAACTTACTGAAGAAATACGGGGTCCCCAAAAATTATCAGTATGACTATAAAAACAATGGCGCAAATAACAGTAAAGCCAACCAAAACTATCTGAAGTATCAGGAAGAATTGCAAAACCAATTACCTGCCAGGATAAAGGAAGAGACCGAAGAGTTGAAAAGATCAGGTGAGAAGCTGAGCCAGCATTTTAACTCACCGGAATTCCGCGAAAAATCTGAAGAATTAAGGAAGATCAGCGATAGTATTTCCCGGATGGCCAATAAAGAAGCTATCAAAAATGCGCAGGAAAAAATGAAGGTATTAAACGAACAAATGCGCGCCTATCAAAACGGTCCTGAATTAAAAAAGATACAGGACGAAATGCGCCAGGCCGGTATCAATATGAAAAAATATCAGAACAGTCCTGAATTAAAAAAGCTGCAGGCGGACATGCGCTTAGCTCAGAAAAAAATGCAGGAATATTTTAATTCGCCTGAGTTTAAGAAACAAATGGAGGAAATAAAAAATCTAAAAGGTAATGTTGAACCTTTCAAGGAGAACCAAGCACCAGCCGACAAACCGGATACCAGTGGTAAAAACTGAATTGGGTTGTCCCGATGCCTTTCGGGACAACTTAACCCAACTTAACCTACCTCAATCCACTAAAAAACCCTATTTTAGCATCCCGGTAAGGATGCTAAAATAATTATGCTTTACAAGCTCAGTATCAGTAATTACGCCTTAATAGACGACCTGGAAATCAGCTTCGATAAGGGTTTAAATATACTGACCGGCGAGACCGGTGCGGGTAAATCTATCATATTGGGTGCACTTTCGCTGATTTTAGGTCAGCGTGCCGAAAGTCGGTATTTCTTTAACCAGCAGAAAAAATGTGTTATTGAAGGCACCTTCCTTATTGGCGATTTTCACCTGAAAAGCTTTTTTGATGAAAACGACCTCGACCATGAAGCAGAAACCATCCTGCGGCGCGAAATCAGTTCTGATGGCAAATCAAGGGCTTTTGTTAATGATACTCCGGTAAACCTTACCCTGCTGAAGCAATTGGGTGAAAAACTGATCGACATTCACTCCCAACACGCTACGCTCGAGATAAACGATCCGGATTTCCAGCTACTAGTCGTTGATTCAGTTGCAGGGCATAGTGATTTGCTTACTGATTATCGCAGTAAATTCAAGGCTTACAAAAAAGACTCGGGCAGGTTACAACTGTTGATCTCGGCCAGCGACAAAGCTAAGGCCGACCTGGATTATTATCAGTTTCAGTTTGATGAGTTGGAAAAGGCAAATTTGGTAGCCGGCGAGCAGGAAAAACTGGAACAACAACTCTATACACTTAATAACGCTGAAGAGATCAAACGCAGCCTTTTGGCAGCAATACATCTGGTTCAGGATGGCGAAGCCTCGGCATTACTGCAAATGCGGGAAGCTACACATCACCTTTCGTCGCTTGAAAAATTCAATCCGGGGATTGCAGAACTACATGAAAGACTCAAAAGTGTAACGATTGAACTAAAAGACATCGCTGCTGAAATTGAAAATATCGAACAGCGTACTCATACAGATGAAGCCAGGGTTGCCGAGATCAACGACCGGCTTAATATCATTTATACCCTGCAAAAGAAACATCGCCTCAGCACAACCGCAGATTTGTTGGGATTACAGGATGAGCTTTCGGAAAAGATAGCGCAAGCGGTGCATGGCGATGAAGCCATAGAAAAGCTGCAAAAGCAATTAGCCCTCGATAAAAATATACTCGAACAATTAGCTAAACAACTAACTTCCAATCGGACAAAGGCAATTCCGGAGATTGAGAATGAGGTTGTGAACGCTTTGGGGGAAATGGGCATGGCTAATTCTACGCTTAAAATCGAGCTAAATCAATTGCAATCCCTCGGGCCGGATGGCATTGACCAGGTTCGCTTCCTGTTTTCTGCCAACAAGGGTCATACCCTGGCCGAGATGAGCAAAGTGGCTTCGGGTGGCGAGCTTTCGCGACTAATGTTAGCTATCAAATCGTTAATTGCCAGCCACACAGCTTTGCCAACCATTATATTTGATGAGATCGATGCAGGAGTTTCGGGTGAGGTGGCCAATAAGGTGGGAATAATCATGGAACGCCTTGCGCAAAACCTGCAGGTGATTGCTATTACCCATCTACCCCAGATAGCAAGCAAAAGCGGGGCTCATTATTTTGTATACAAAGACAATTCATCGGCAACAACCTATACCCGTATCAAGGAATTGAACAGGGATGAACGTGTTTTGGAAATAGCCAAAATGCTTAGCGGCGACAAACCTGGGGAAAGCGCATTGCAGAACGCAAGGGAATTGCTGGATGAGAGTCTTAAGTCCTGAGTCTCAAGTCTGGAGTGATATAAGAATAAGAGCAACAAATACAGAATTCGACTTATTTATATAAATTTGCCCACCAATAAAAAAACAACACATGGCTTACAATTTGTTAAAAGGTAAAAAAGGTATCATTTTCGGTGCGCTTAATGAGGCATCTATCGCCTGGAAAGTTGCGCAACGCGCGCATGAGGAAGGTGCGGAGATCATACTGACCAACTCGCCGCTGGCACTGCGCATGGGCGAACTCAATAAACTGGCCGAAGAATGCAATGCCCCGGTTATCGGAGCCGACGTAACCAGCAACGAGGATATCGAAAACCTATTTGCAAAAGCCAAAGAACATTTTGGCGGCGGTGTCGATTTTGTTTTGCACTCTATCGGTATGAGTATCAACGTTCGTAAAGGCTTGCCTTACTACGAAAACAATTACGAATTCACCCACAAAGGTTTTGATATCTCGGCTTTAAGCTTGCACCGCGTGTTACAGATCGCATTAAAACAAGATGCGATCAATGAGTGGGGTTCGGTTGTAGCCTTATCCTATATTGCCGCACAACGTGTGTTCCCTGATTATAATGATATGGCCGATAACAAAGCAGTGTTAGAAAGCATTGCCCGCAATTTTGGCTATTATTATGGCACCAAAAAGAAAGTGCGAATCAATACGGTTTCGCAATCTCCAACACGTACCACCGCAGGTTCAGGTGTAAAAGGCTTTGACGGATTTATCAATTATGCCGAAAAAATGAGTCCGCTTGGCAATGCCAACGCCGACCAGTGTGCAGATTATGTAGTTACTTTGTTCTCTGACCTCACCAAAATGGTAACGATGCAGAACCTTTTCCACGATGGTGGTTTCTCGTTTACCGGTGTAACTCAGGCGGTGATAGAACAAATGGCATCTGAATAAGATCAAATATTAAAATACTTCATTATTCGATATTCAACAAAAAAGGCGACCCGGATTCCGGGACGCCTTTTTTGTTAGTTGCAATAATTATTAATTTGTTGCAACCAATGTGATTTTCACACTAATATTCTGAGTTGGCTGCACTGGCGTAGTACCATCAGCCGATTGTGCATACAGTGTTACATTACCCGCGTTATAGGTATAACTGTAGGAAATACCGTTGTAAACCTCCGGTATTTGTTCATAAACCCCATTAGAAAATGAAATAGCTACAATGATTCCGCCATTCTGTGCGAAGTTGGGACCAATTTCTGAAACGGTAATAGGAGCCTGATACGACTTACCATCAGTATATAAACTCCAGTCGCTTGGCGCCAGCGTAGCAGATAATGTAACATTTGGATTTGGGGTGATATACTGCTTGGTACAGGATGAAATTGAAAATAGTACCAAAGTGCAGCAAACGATAGTGAGGATTTTTTTCATAGTAGTTATTTGTTTGAAATAGTTATAATTTAATGGGGTTTTCGACCTTTTAATGGTTGTTGGCCCTGATTGAGTGTTTTTAATAATGCTTACCCGATAGTTAGAACAAAGAAAACGCAAAAGGTTTAAAGCTAATGGCATTTAATTTGTCATAATTTTATTTTGAACGGCAATTACTATAGCTTATTGCTTTTGGCGGCTTTCAAATGTATCACTTTACAAAACAATTACGTAACCTGATCAAAACCTGGGATATGAGGCCAAAATTATTATATGCTTTGCTGGTGTTGTTTTTACCAACTGTTTTTGCCTGTAAGAAAGAAGTACAAGTATCTGACAGCATCATCGGAACATGGGAGCTCAGCGTTGACTATGGCGGCTGGAGCGGAACCCATTATCACAAACCAGGCAATGATACCCTGGCTGTGTTTACAGCAAAAACTTATGCCTTTTATCAACATGGCACTTTGATAAAGTCGGGCACTTACACTACAAAAAAAAGACACCGCTTATGTTTTTCATCAATTAAAAAACCGGATAATCTTTGACGGACAAGATGTTGGGTATTCGCACGAGTTTTTTGATATTGCTAATAATCAGCTAAGCCTCTATCTCGATGCTTTTGACGCCGGCAGCACTACTTACCGCCGGATCAAATAAACACCAGAGGATTTTATTCGCCATTAATATTTTCAAAACACCATCTGGCTGTTTAGCTTTGGAAATGCGTTTGCTGGTATTCCTTTTATTTTTCATGGCACCGGTTATTGTTTTCGGGCAATTTCAAATACGTGGCTGTGTGGTTGATCAGGCAGATAAAAAACCTATTCCGGGAGCAAGTGTTTTTCTCAGCAATGCATCCGTTGGATCTGCAACGCTGGTTGACGGCACATTTATACTAAGCAACGTTCGCGGTGGACAATATGAACTGGTAGTTTCCATGCTGGGTTACGAAACCTATCGCGAACAGGTTCTGGTAACAGAGAACATGAACCTGCCGGTTATTGCTATCAACAGCAAAACCAATACGTTGAAAGAAGTGGTGATCCACCCTGATGCCGAATGGGAAAATAATTACGCCATGTTCAAAGAAGAATTTCTTGGCACTTCCGTTTATGCTCAGGACTGTAAAATATTGAACCCCGAGATACTCGACCTTACCTTTGAAAAAATAGGTCGCGTATTAACAGCCAGTTCAACAGATTACCTGATCATCGAGAACCGCGCACTTGGATATAAAATCAAATACCAGCTCAGCGCGTTTGAGAAGGACTATAAAAAAACAACGCTTTATTTCGCAGGAACCGCCTCCTTTGAAAACATGAAGGGCAAAAAATCGCTTGAGCGGCGCTGGTTGCAAAACCGGCTGGCCGTCTACAAAGGCTCCAGCATGCATTTTCTGAGGGCTGTTATTGAAGGCAAAACTACGGCCGAGGGATTTAAGGCATTGAGACTGATTCGTAAGCCCAACCCAGCATTTAATGGCCTTAATAATCCATACATAGCCGAATTGATATCAACTCCGCTCCCTGTTAGCTCCTATGAAAAACCGACCAACAAAGATGGCTTGTATGCCTTGCTGTTCGACGATTGCCTTTACGTGATGTTCAATGGCGGCACTCCCGTGGTGGAGAATGACAATAACCCCAACGGTATAGGCTGGTCAACAACTACCCTAACGCTCAACCAATCATACGCGGTTTTTGACAATAACGGCATCCTGATAGACCCATCGGCCATTACCTTCGAAGGCTCCTGGGGTCGCAGCCGCATGGCGAGTTTATTGCCGGTGGATTATGAACCGGGGAAATGATAAAAACAGTTGAATTGTTTTCACGCAAGCCCATAATTGCCGAATATCTTAAAACCACAACTACCGCTATTTCAAAGACTAATAAATATCCTTTGTCACCAAACACTCAAAATACGTCGCGTATTCGTTGAATTTACTTGATGAATGAATCCCGGGGACCTTTTCATCAAAATACTGCATAGGGAATTCAACGTAATCCGGATAGAATTTTTTTATGATCGGAACTATTTGGTTTTCAATCATATCCTGCTGATGTTGACTGACCGGGGAATTTAGTGTATGAACCGGTTGTCCGCGTAATTTAGTAAAGTAAATACAATAATACTTCGCTATGACACTGATGTTGACCATACAAAAAGGAAATTCTTCATTTATTGCATCTAAAGGAAGTGCCAGCACTACTTTTCTGCAAAGATCGAATATACCTCTTAACGAAAAATCCATCATGTTTACACATTTCAGATCATTATAAATCGCAAGTGACATTTCTTTAAAGATACCTTCGTTTTCTTCCGCACCTGCCGCCACCTGAAAAAAATTTGAAATCTCCCTGGTATTTGAGTAATTTAAATCCGAGGGGGAAATATTTACTGGGTAAAGGCTATATATTAAGGGTAAATGCTCTCTCATGTTATATTTTACGATCTTCTATCTACAGCGCTGCGGATCCATGGGTTAGTTTTATTATAGCAGATCGATTATATTGTAAACTATAATTCGTCTAGACGATTGCGATCGATAAATATCCATTGAATCCAACTTTTAAAAGTGTAAGGGAAACGCTAACCAAAGGAATTGAGAGGTATACTTAAAATCAATACCCGATATAGAGCCTAAAAAACAATTTGACCTGAGTACAATTGGTAGCTGTAAAACCATTATTCCAGGCTCGATTAGTTGGCAAAAGCGGGGTTGGGTATGGGGTGGATTCAATGTTAAAAAAGTAATTACAAAATATCATTCGTCAATAAACATTCGAAATAGGTCGCATATTCATCGCACTCTTTAAATGAATAAACATCAGGAACCCGCTCATCAATAAATTGCATCGGAAATCCCTCATAATCCGGATAATACTTTTTTATGATCGGAACAATTTGTTGATCAATCATATCCTGCTGGTATTGACTAACTGGTTTATTGAATGTATTGATCGGGCCTCCATGAAATGTTGTAAAATAAACAAAATAGTATTTTACTACGACACCAATATTTACAACACAAAAAGGAAATTTTTGATTTCTTTGATCAATGGGAAGCCTTAGCAGCGATTTTCGGCAAAGGTCAGGAATGCCGCGTAAAGAGAAGTCCTGGCTACTCACACAATTCAGCTCTTTATAAACCTCAGATATCATTTCAATAAAAGTATGATTCTCCTCCCTTGCACGATTTATTAATGCCCACAAATTTGAAACCTCTTTCGTGTAAGAATATCTAAATTCTCCGGGATTCATATCCGTTGGATAAAGGCTATATATCAAATCTAAATACTCTTTCATAGCCTCTATTAACAACCCTCACCGGATGCAGCATCGCTACCCGGATGTACAATTTTAAAATTGATTTTGCTCCGTAAAACAACATGTCGCCGATAGAAGTATTTACTACTGCCCATAAAATTTCCATAACTAAAGCATCGATAAAAGCCTAAGTTGAAATACCATTTTCTTACACCCTCTTTACCACGAAAAAATCATATTTCACGAGTGCTTTCCCATTTGAGCCAATAGTTGCTTGATGTTAAATTTCATCAAGAACTTTTATCGGCAAAATTTGGAGTTTCTGTTGCGCATCCGCAGTTAAATTGAGCAAAAGGGTTATTAAGGTCAGAAAATAATACTGGTTTATATTAGGCTGTTATTTTTTCATCAGGAGTCGTTTATCAATTTAGTCCAATTCATTAACCTAAAACTGCAGTAAAAGGCACAAAATGTAAACTGCCAAAATTGGCAGGTATACAAAAAAAGCAACAGCAATTGCCTTTCGGAGCACATAACAAAAAAGCCCGCTTTCACCATTGGTAAAAGCGGGCTTTTAATATTTATTGGAAGAGCTATTATTCCTGTGCTTCTTCTTTTGGAGTTTTATTCTCACCGTCGTGTTTGGCGGCAACTTTGATCTGGTCAGTTTCCTTATCGTAGTCAACTTCCAGTGTATCACCTTCGCTCAGTTCACCTTTCAGTATCTCTTCTGCGATCGGATCTTCCAGGTATTTCTGGATTGCCCTTTTCAAAGGACGTGCACCAAACTGGGAGTCGAAACCCTTATCGGCAATAAACTCTTTGGCGTTTTCAGTAAGAGTGATCTTATAGCCCAATGTATTTACGCGGCCAAACAAGTGACCCAGCTCAATATCAATGATCTTGAATATTTCGTCTTTACCAAGCGAATTGAACACGATCACATCGTCGATGCGGTTCAGGAACTCTGGTGCAAAAGCACGTTTTAATGCGTTTTCGATAACACCTCTTGAATGTGCATCAGCCTGGTTAGTTTTGGCAGCGGTGGTGAAACCTACGCCCTGCCCGAAATCTTTCAGCTGGCGTGCACCAATATTGGAGGTCATGATGATGATCGTATTTCTGAAATCGACTTTGCGGCCCAATGAATCGGTCAGCTGTCCTTCATCCAGCACCTGTAACAGGATATTGAATACATCAGGGTGAGCTTTTTCAATCTCATCCAACAAGATAACAGCATATGGTTTACGGCGTACCTTTTCAGTCAATTGTCCACCTTCTTCATAACCCACATAGCCCGGAGGCGCACCTACCAAACGTGATACTGCGAATTTCTCCATATACTCGCTCATATCAATCTGTATCAAAGCATCTTCAGTATCAAACATGAACCTGGCTAATTCTTTCGCCAGCTCGGTTTTACCTACCCCGGTTGGGCCCAGGAAAATAAAGGAACCAATTGGTTTCTTCGGGTCTTTCAAACCGGCACGGGTACGCTGAATGGCACGTGTCAATTTCTTGATAGCTTCTTCCTGACCGATGATCTTGGTAGAAATAGTTTCCGACATGTTCAGCAACTTCTGACTGTCGGCCTGGCCCACACGCTGAACCGGAATACCCGTCATCATGGCCACAACTTCGGCAACATTTTCTTCGGTCACCGTGTAACGTTTTGATTTTGTTTCAGCTTCCCAAATAGCTTTAGCCTGCTCCAATTCTTCCAGCAAATGCTTTTCGGTATCACGCAGTTTCGCAGCTTCTTCGTATTTCTGACTGCGTACAACCTTATTCTTTTCTATTTTGATCTGTTCGATCTTGGCCTCAACATCCAATATATTCTGCGGCACATGGATGTTGGTCAGGTGCACACGCGAACCCGATTCGTCTAAAGCATCGATCGCCTTATCCGGCAGGAAGCGGTCGGTAATATATCTGGCTGTTAAAGAAACGCAGGCGTTGATAGCTTCCGGGGTATAAGTTACACCATGGTGGTCTTCATATTTATCTTTGATGCGGGTCAAAATCTCGATGGTCTCATCCGGTGTAGCTGGTTCAACCATAACCTTTTGGAAACGGCGATCCAGGGCGCCGTCTTTTTCTATATACTGACGATACTCATCCAGCGTCGTAGCACCAATGCATTGGATCTCTCCGCGAGCAAGTGCAGGCTTGAACATATTGGAAGCATCCAGCGAGCCTGAAGCACCACCGGCACCAACAATGGTATGTATCTCGTCAATAAATAAAATTACATCAGGCGATTTTTCGAGCTCGTTCATTACAGCCTTCATCCGCTCCTCAAACTGACCACGGTATTTGGTACCGGCAACCAGTGATGCAAGGTCTAAAGTAACCACGCGTTTGTTGAACAAAACACGAGACACTTTACGCTGTACAATGCGTAAAGCCAAACCTTCAGCGATGGCTGATTTACCCACGCCCGGTTCACCGATCAGTATCGGGTTATTCTTTTTGCGGCGTGACAGGATCTGAGAAACACGCTCAATTTCTTTCTCGCGACCAACAATTGGGTCTAAACGGCCATCTTCGGCAGCCTTGGTCAAATCGCGACCAAAATTGTCCAATACAGGAGTTTTGGATTTTATATCGCTTACCTTTTTAGGCTGGCTGAAAGAATCTTCTTCCTTAAACTCATCCTCACCACCAGTAGGTGAGCCCGGCATTTCGTCGGTCACATCGTTCTTATGTGATTCAACTTCGCCTTTAAATATCTCGTAATTAACGTTGAATTGTAACAATATCTGCGATGCAATATTATCATCGTCGCGCAAAATAGAAAGTAATAAATGTTCGGTACCGATCACATCACTTTTAAATATTTTGGCTTCCAGGTAGGTTATTTTTAATACTTTTTCCGCTTGTTTGGTAAGCGGTATGCTGCCAATGTTTACGTTGGTACCAATGGTACCTTTTACAGCATCTTCAATGGCACGGCGCAGTTTGGTAGTATCAATGCTCAAGCCTTTAAGCAATTTGATTGCGATACCATCGCCATCGCGGATAAGACCAAGGAGCAGATGTTCGGTTCCGATATAGTCATGGCCGAGCCTCAAGGCTTCCTCCCTGCTGTACTGAATCACATCTTTTACCCTTGGCGAAAATTTAGCTTCCATATAATACCTTTCAAAAATTATGTACGTCCCTGTTTATCGTTCAAATGTTCTGCAGGACGTATTTGTACCTTCTGCAACAATACTGCCAACTTTTTTGCACCTCAAAAAACAGACATTGTTATGATGCGCAATCTATTAAAGATAAACTTTATACAAAGAAAATAATGAACAAAAACCTAAAAAATTTCTTACAACTGACAGTAAGTGGCTGATGCTTACTTGTTTGATCTTCTCTTAACGCAATAGTTTAGTACTTGTTGCGATATTTCAGCCTAATTTGGTTTTTATAACAGGCATTTCGTCACTTACTATGACATTAAGGCATTATAAAAAGAAGCTCATCAAATCGCAAGTTCTTTCTATACGCAAATCAATTAAAAATGATTGACAATATATTAATTAGTTATTAAGATTTCCACAAAAATTTGTAGGTTTTTGAGGGGTGGGAGTCCGGAAGTCGGAAAGTCCGTGGAAGTCCGAAAGATGATGCGTGGCGCAATTTGTTTTAGTTAAAATAGTCTTAGTTTTGAAAAAAGATTAAACGGTCGATTTAACTCAATTAGAAACAAAGTAACAATAATACTCATTAAAAGCTTCCGGACTTCCGGATTAAAAACATTCACTCATTCACTAACTAACTCATTCACTCATTAATATGGACGAGAAGATCATATTTTCTATGGCCGGGGTCAACAAAATATACCCGCCGCAAAAACAAGTATTAAAAAACATTTACCTATCGTTCTTTTATGGTGCCAAGATTGGTGTTATCGGTTTGAACGGGTCGGGTAAATCATCGTTATTGAAGATCATCGCCGGGCTGGATAAATCATACCAGGGTGAAGTAGTTTTTTCACCCGGTTATACCGTGGGTTACCTTGCGCAGGAACCAGAACTTGACCCTAATAAAACAGTACGTGAAGTGGTTGAGGAGGGAGTATCGGCTATAACGGCCATATTAAAAGAATACGAAGACATCAACGAAAAATTTGGATTGGAAGAAGTATACAGCGACCCCGACGCCATGGATAAGCTAATGGCACGCCAGGGCGAACTACAGGACAAGATTGACGCGGTAAATGCGTGGGAACTTGATACCAAACTTGAAAGAGCTATGGATGCCCTGCGCTGTCCCGAACCTGATACTAAAATTGGTGTATTGTCAGGTGGCGAACGCCGCCGCGTGGCCATGTGCCGCCTGCTGCTGCAGGAGCCAGATGTACTTTTGCTGGATGAGCCTACCAACCACCTTGATGCGGAATCGATCGACTGGCTGGAGCAGCATTTGAAACAATATAAGGGTACCGTTATCGCTGTAACCCACGACCGCTACTTCCTCGATAACGTTGCGGGCTGGATCCTGGAACTCGACCGTGGGGAAGGTATTCCATGGAAAGGAAATTATTCCTCATGGCTTGACCAAAAAGCAAAACGCCTGGCCCAGGAAGAGAAGACCGAAAGCAAACGCCAGAAAACTCTGGAGCGCGAATTGGAATGGGTGCGCATGGCACCAAAAGCACGCCAGGCTAAAGGCAAGGCTCGTTTGTCCAACTATGAAAAGCTGGCGTCTGAAGAAACTAAGGAACGTGAAGATAAGCTGGAGCTATTCATTCCACCCGGACCACGTTTGGGCAATGTAGTGATCGAAGCTAATGGTGTCACCAAATCTTATGGCGACAAGGTATTATTTGAAAACCTGAGCTTTTCACTGCCTCCTGCAGGCATCGTAGGTATCATAGGACCGAACGGTGCGGGTAAAACTACTTTATTCCGACTCATTACCGGGCAGGAAACACCGGATGCCGGAACTTTCCGCGTAGGCGAAACTGTGGCTTTAGGCTACGTTGACCAGATGCATGACGACCTGGACCAGGATAAATCGGTTTGGGAAAATATAACCGATGGTTTGGATAATATCATGGTGGGCCACAAAGCACTTAACTCACGTGCCTATGTATCTAAATTCAACTTTAACGGCGCCGATCAGCAAAAGAAAGTAGGCGTACTTTCGGGCGGTGAACGTAACCGGGTACACCTGGCCATCACCCTCAAAAAAGGGTCGAACGTACTGCTGCTTGACGAACCTACCAATGATATCGACGTAAATACACTGCGTTCATTGGAAGAAGCCCTTGAGAATTTTGGCGGTTGTGCCGTGATCATCAGTCACGATCGTTGGTTCCTTGACAGGGTTTGCACACATATTTTAGCCTTTGAGGGCAACTCGCAGGTTTATTTCTTTGAAGGTGATTATACAGCCTACGAAGAAAACCGCAAGAAACGTATTGGTGATATCACACCGCATCGGTTGAAGTATAAGAAGCTGGTGGGATAAAGGAATGCGAAATTCGGATTGCCGAATGCGGAATTGATATAATAATTAAGCCTTCCGAAGTTTTAAAACTTCGGAAGGCTCATCTAGAAAACCTTTTCCCTTTCACCTTTTACCTCAAAAAACTACCAAACTTTCACTCTGTCCTTTTCTGCCCGGTACATCTTGTCGCCTGGTTTGATGTTGAACGCTTTATAGAAAGCCTCAATATTGGATACCGGACCATCTACACGAAATACTTCGGGAGAGTGCGGATCGGTGTTGAGGCGAACGCGCATCGTTTCGTCGCTATTTTTAACCCTCCATACCTGTGCAAAAGATAAAAAGAAACGCTGATCGGGTGTTAAGCCATCAATTTTGGTATCGCTTTTGCCCTGCGGGGTGTTCTTAAACGCCTGGTAGGCAATTGACAGTCCTCCAATATCAGCAAGATTTTCGCCCTGGGTAAGGCTACCATTCACGTGCAAGCCAAGCAAGGTAAACTGGTTATATTGGTCGATCATCACCTGAACGCGCTTTTTAAATTTATCAGCATCATCCTTGGTCCACCAATCTTTCAGGTTGCCATCTTTGTCGTACTGGCGACCCTGGTCGTCGAAACCATGGGTCATTTCGTGACCGATAACGGCACCGATTGCGCCATAATTGATCGCATCATCAGCATCTTTGTCGAAGAACGGATATTGCAGGATACCTGCCGGGAATACGATCTCATTAAAAGTAGGATTGTAATAGGCGTTAACCGTTGGTGGGGTCATTCCCCATTCGCTGCGGTCAACTGGCTGGTTAACTTTAGCGATAGACCGTTTATAATTGTGAATTGCAACTGATTGCAGGTTACTATAAAATGAATCTTTTGCGATATGAACATCATCATATTTCTTCCATTTATCAGGGTACCCGATCTTTTTTGTAAATGCTGCGAGCTTAGCTATGGCTTGTTTTTTGGTATCCGGACTCATCCAATCCAGCTTTTCGATACGATCTTTGTATACACCTTGCAGATTATTAACCAGAGCGAGCATGCGATCTTTTGCATCCGGCGGGAAGTATTTGGTTACGTAGAGTTGTCCCAGTAATTCGCCCAGTGAACCATCAACGTTATAGGCCAAAGTTTTCCAACGCTCTTTTTGTTCCTTTTGACCATACATTGTTCTATTGTAGAAATCGAAACTGGCATCTCTGAATTTTTTACTTAATGACCCGGAAGCGCCATCAATTACACCAAACGCGGCTTTATCTTTCCAAACATCAATAGGCTGACTTTTCAGCAGGTTATCTAAAGCAATATAATAACCTGGCTGACCAACCAATACTGTGTCAGTTTTCAATTGCAAGCGATCAAATGCATCTTTCAGGTCGATATCAGGCAATTGCTTCTGCAAATCAGCAACAGTTAGTTTGTGGTAATTTTTTACCGGATCGCGCAGGTCTACCGGTGCCAAATGCGATTTAGCGATCTCAGTCTCCAATTTCAGGATACCATCGGCCTTTTTAGCAGCAGTTGCAGCATCAACCCCGGTAAAGCTGAACAGCTTTGCAATATATTTAACAAAGGCAGCTCTGATCTTAACTGTTGCGGTATCTGTTTTTGTATAATAATCTTTATCCGGCAGGGATAAGCCCGTTTGGTCAAAATGGGCCACGTTTTTGTTACTGATCCGATCGTCGGGCGAAACATAAAAGCCAAACAAAAATCCGTCGCCAGTTTTAAAACCGTCAGCAGCAAGTTTTACCAGCTCTTTATAGTCTTTCAATGCGCTTACTTTTGCCAGCAATGGCTTAATGGGATCATAACCCAATTTTTCGAGTGTTGCGGTGTCCATACCACTTTTGTACAAATCGCCCACCTTTTGCTCTAAACTGCCTGCATCATTACTCTTTGACGAAACATCTTCAAGGATGCTGTGCACTTGTTTGATGTTATCATCCGAAAGCGTATAAAAGGATCCCCATCCACTTTCAGATGCCGGGATCTTTGTCTTTTTGAACCATGTACCGTTGGCGTACAACGCAAAATCGTCGCCGGGTTTCAGGGTTGTGTCCATACCGCTTTTATCAAAAAAAACGGTTCGCTTTTCTACATCAGTAGCTGCGTCTTTGTGTTTGCAGGCTGTAAAAGCTGTAACCGAAATGGCCAGCAAAGCCCATTTACTTAATTTCATAAGATCTTTTTTTCAATTATTGAGAATGTTGTGAATGGCGGGGTATTGCATCGCTAATATAATGTATATTTGATATATAACCTGTTAATAATGACCCAACTGTTAACAAATAAATCACACAGGCGTTATCTATATATGAATGCTTATCGCTTATTTTTATAGACCTGAAAATCAGGTCAGTTAAAATTTACTAAAAACAATTTTATGACCTGGAGAAAATTTAGCGGCGAGATCATCAGCTCACCGATCATCGACGAGGTGGAAAAAGCCATCGAAAGAGAAAGCTTACTGGGAAACAAACTTAAAGTGTGCATCGGTACCGATTCACAGGTAAAGGGTAATGTTACTGATTTTGCAACAGTGATTGTTTTTTTGCGCGAAAAACGAGGTGGTTTTATGTATATCCACCAGGAACGTACCGGCCAGAAAATGAGCATCAAGGAGCGTATGCTTACCGAGGTTCAAAAATCGATCGATATTGCCTACAAGTTGTGCGACCTGCTCGACCTTTATGATGTTGACCTGGAAGTACATGCCGATATCAATACCAATCCGATGTTCAAATCAAATCAGGCTTTACATGAGGCCATGGGTTATATCCTGAGCATGGGCTTTGTTTTTAAAGCCAAACCTGAGGCATTCGCCAGTTCCTACTGTGCCAATAAGATCGTGCAGTAATTAGTTACTGCCGACGAAATGTGACTTTCGGCTTACGACTCCGGACTGTAGACTATCTATCTTTGCAGCAGTTAAAAAGCCGTCCATGAAAACCTACGCACTACAATTCGAAACTTTCATTCCCGCTTCGCTCGAAAGCGCATGGGACTTCTTCAGTTCGCCTTTGAACTTATCGAAGATCACGCCTCCGGATATGAATTTCGTAGTTACTTCCGATTTTACACCGGGCGCCAAGGTTTACCCCGGAATGATCATTACCTATAACGTTTACCCCCTGCTCGGCATCAAAATGAACTGGATGACCGAGATCACTCAGGTAAAAGAAGGTCAATATTTTGTTGATGAGCAGCGTTTCGGGCCTTATGCTCTGTGGCATCACCAGCACCATTTCAAAGCCGTTGAGGGTGGTGTTCAAATGACCGATATCGTTAACTATGCCATTGGCTGGGGCTTTATTGGAAGCATAGCCAATAGCCTGATCGTGAAGAATAAATTAAAACAGGTATTTGCGTTTAGAGAGAAGGCAATAATGGAGATATTTGGATAATTCTGATGTCCGGGGGCGGGTGTTGGCCAGGTTAAATTCAGGCGTTCCCATTAGGGATCTATCTACAATATAAATTCAATTATTTTTGAATAAATTCCGGAGCAAGTAGCATCCATTAAAATTTCTTCCTTAAAA
>Ga0164296_1001557_pt1 | contig 24063 bp, 28 predicted proteins | sample GEODES057metaG_FD_113533 | JGI IMG/M metagenome (GOLD analysis project Ga0164296, IMG submission 113533) | Dystrophic lake water microbial communities from Trout Bog Lake, Wisconsin, USA - GEODES057 metaG | ecosystem: Environmental > Aquatic > Freshwater > Lake | place: USA: Trout Bog Lake...
ATGGGAAAGAACTCCGTTGCGGTGAGGGGCACGTCGATGATGTCGTGGCGGCTTGGCAAGAGGCGACGCAGTTCGTCGTTCTTGCCGGCTTCTCTCGTCAAGATGATTTTCACCGAACGCTCCCCCTTACTCCGATGATCTTGCCGCCACGAGTGCGCCGCCGCCACAGTCGTCACGAAGATACCGAGCGAGGACGGTTCCCGCCACCCTGGGGTCGGCATCAGTCACCGCATGGCGCACACTGCGTCGCCCGAAGGGGTCCGCCATCACCCCGGTGATGTGGACAACACCCTCACGCCAGGCGGCGTGGGCACCAACGGGTATTGAGCATCCCGCTCCCAGTTCCCGGAGGAAGGCGCGCTCCGCTTCTAACGCCAAAGAGGCGTCGACGTTGTTAAGCGGCCCCACGAGGCGAATGGTCTCACTGTCGTCGACCCGGCACTCGAGGGCCAGAGCGCCCTGTCCGACCTGTGGAATAAACCACGATGGGTCGAGGAATTCCGCGATGAGTGATTCCTGTTCGAGTCGTTGCAAGGCGGCCGCGGCCGCCACCACGGCGTTGACGCCGTCCTGGCCGGCCCGCGCCAACCGCGAGGCCATATTGCCGCGGAGTTCAACGACGTTGAGGTCGGGGCGACGTTCGAGCAATAGTGCTCGACGCCGTGGTGAGCCGGTGGCGACGGTGGCCCCGTGGGCGAGGTCAGCCAGCGAACATCCAACGAGTACGTCGCGAGCGTCGCGCCGTTCGGGCACGCACGCCAGGACTACGCCCTCGGGCGTCACGCTAGGAAGATCTTTAGCGGAGTGGACCGCGATATCGGCGTCACCGCGAAGCACGGCCCGCTGAATTTCAACGGCAAAGATCCCCTGTCCGCCGAGGGCCGAGAGGGGGTCGGTGAGATTCTGGTCACCCGAGGTTTCGATCGGCACTAGTACCGTGTCGACACCGTGCGCTTCAAGTCGCTCAGCGACGTAGCGGGCCTGCAGGAGGGCGAGCGGCGAACGCCGCGTAGCGAGTCGAAGGGTCATGGCAATTCGAAGAGAGTCCGCGTGGCCTCGCTGAGGCGAAGTCCTTGGTCGGTGCCGGCCGCTTGCTTAAGCGCCGTCATAGGTCGGTGCGCCAACTTCGCGACCACGCTGCGCACCATTGACTGCACCAGCGCACGCGTCTCATCATCGAGCTCATGAAGGTCGCTCGAACGACGAAGGAATTCCGCTTCCACCACGTCATCAAAGTGCTCGCGAAGCTGGGCCACGATGGCCGCCGCTCCACGAGCGCGCTGATCGTCGAGGAACTTTTCAACATCCTCACGAACCAGTACCTCGGCGTCAGCGAAAGCGTCGCGGCGCTCGTCAATCGCCCGCGCCACTCGCTCTTGCAACGTGCCGATGTCGAGGCGTCGTACGCCCGACTTTTCCTCGACGTCGCGAGCCACTCCTCGCGGTACGGCCAAGTCCACCAGGACGAGAGACCCGGTCCGGTCGCCAATCGTGTCACGGGTAATCACGGGAGCGGGGACGTCGGCGGCCACGAAGACCACGTCAGCGTGCGCGACGTGTAACGACAGTGACCCGAGCTCCTGCACCTGCACTCGCGGGTCAGCGACCTGCGTCGCGAGCTCGTGAGCCCGCGCCGTGGTGCGATTGCAGACGATGATGGTCTCGACCGATGAGTGCGCCGCGACGGATCGGGCGATGCCGGTCGCGAGTTGTCCGGCGCCGACGATAACCGCGCTGGTAGCCCCGCTCAGGTCGAGGTGCTCAAAGGCCGTCTCCACGGCGGCGTACGCGAAGCTCGTCGTTCCACGGGCGATGCCGGTTTCGTGACGCACCCGACGGCCACTGGCCAAGGCTCGGGTAAAGAGTTCCTGCAGCGATGGCGTCACCGTGTGCTCGTCGAGCGCAATGTCGAGCGAGCGACGCAGTTGTCCGAGAATTTCGAACTCGCCGGGCACCACTGACTTGAGTCCTGCCGCCACGGCGAAAAGGTGGTTGGCCACACCGCGATCAAAGTGGAGCGTCAGCGACCCCTTAAGTTCGTCGGCTGCGACGCCGGTGACGTCAGACAGGGTTTCGGTGATCTCGTCGATGGCGCCGTGGAATCGATCGCTCTCGACCACCACCATTGTCCGCAAGCAGGTCGAGGTAACCACGGCCGAGACAATGTTGCGGTGACTGACCAGCGCGCGGGCCACTTTGGCGAGAGCCGCTTCGGGGAGCGTGGCCCGCTCACGAAGTTCGAGGGAAGCGTGCTCGTCGTCCAGGCTGACCGAAATTAGTGCCACGACGTGCCTCGCTCCATTCCCCTCAGTCTACGGGGTATCGCTCGACGGCTTCGTGGCCGTAATCCCGAGCGAGTGCAAGACGCCCCCGGCGAAATTGACGGTATTGAGGAGATGGAAGACCAGGATCTGCAGTTCGATGGAGAAGTCCACGTAGTGAACGGCCACGCCGATGGGCACGTTGATGACGGCGGGTGCGAAATTGAGAATCGCCCGGACATTGGACGCGACCAGCTGATCGGCCACGGCCTGTGCCACTGCCGGTGGCGTGCAAATAACGCCCACGGTGGCCTCGATCATGGGATCGGTGATAGAGCGAACAACGTGGCCCGCCACCTCGGTCCCGATGACGGCCGGGTCGGCGTCATAGAGAGCGGCCAGCGTGGCGCCACGAATTAAGAAGTTCGAGGAGTTAACCAAGGCGTGGCCGAGATTTCCCATGCCGACCACGACGACGGAGTAGGAACGGTCGTGCCCGAGCGCTTCACCAATCTTCTCGTTCAGCACCTTGACGTCGTAACCCGATCCTCGCGTGCCGAGCTGTCCGAGACCGGCCAGATCCCGTCGAACTGTCGTTGCGGTCACGCCGGTGAGTTCGGCGATTTGACTTGACTCGATGCGCTCGATGTCGCGACGGAGATAACTCTCGACGATGCGTTGGTACACGGGAAGTCGACTAATTGTCGGTTCCGAGAGTTTTCGCAGTCGAATGCGGGGCGACGCCATTACGTAACGCTACCTACTGATACCCATTATGGGCGACTACCGGGCTAAATTCCGGCTTCGCTCGGCCGCCGAGGCAACGGCCTCGAGGAAGGCCGCTCGCACCGCTCGACCCTCCAGCATCCGTAGGCCGGCCGCGGTCACCCCACCGGGACTGGTCACCTGGTAGCGCAATTCTTCAGGTCGTTCGCCCGATTCGGCCAACAAGGCGGCGGAGCCTTCGAAGGAAGCCACCACGAGCTTGGTGGAGATTTCACGCGAAAGACCCTGGTGGACACCGGCTTCAATAAGCGCCTCAACGACGAGGTAGAGGTAGGCCGGCATCGGACCCGAGAGCCCCGACACGGCATCGATCTGGCGCTCGGTGACGCGGACCACGAGACCCACGGCGCCGAGAATGCCCTCGGCCCAGTCGAGGTCGTCACTGGTGCAGTGGGCCCCACCAGTAATGGCGGAGACGCCCTTGCCCACCAGAACCGGCGTGTTGGGCATCGAGCGAATAATGGCGACGGGCGAGTTAAAGCAGGCCTGGAGGCGGTCAGTCGAGAGACCGGCCACTACCGACAGCAGTCGAGTGACACCCACGGCACTGCACAGACGAGACACGCCTTCGGCGTAGTCGGGCTTCACGCAGAGGACGACACCCGTGTCGGGGCCGACGTGGTCGGCCTCGATGGCGGTAGCGACCGTTACGCCGGGAAAACGCTCGGCGAGCGCCGCAGCCTTCTCCTCGCCACGCTGGACAATCAACAGCTCGCTAGGGGCGCACCACTGCGCGCGCAGCAGCCCTTCGACGAGGGCGGCGCCCATCCGGCCACCACCGAGAACGATTAGTCGATAACTCATAGTGGTAACGCTAGTGCAGTGACTTAGCAGCTGACGAGGCGACCAGCGCTGATCTGCTCGACGAGCGAGACCAGTGACGTCGCCGCGGCGGGCCAACTGTAGCGACGAGCCAAGAGGACAGCTTGGTTCGACAGGGTGCTCGTGGCGTCCGCCGCCAGCACTGACTGCACGGCGTCGGCCCACTCGCCCGGTTCGCGACTGGCCACGAGGGCCCCGTTGACCCCGGGCTCAACGAGCGTCAATAGTCCGCCCACGGCGCTGGCGACCACGGGCGTACCGCACGACGAAGACTCCAGCGCCACGAGCCCGAAGCTCTCCGAGCGTGAGGGAACGAGCGTGACGTTGGCCGCGCGCATCCACGTCGACAAGGTGACGTGCGCTTGAGGCGCAACGAAGCGAACACAGTGCATGACACCCGCTTCTTCAACGCGACGGTGGAGTTGGGCCAAAGTGGCGTGGCCGTCAGGGCCGGAGGGGCCACCGATGATGGCGAGCGAGACACGCTCACCACGGTGACGCAGTTCAATCAGCGTTTCTAGGGCCAAATCAGCACCCTTTAACGCCTGGAGCCGTCCGACGTAGAGCAAGAGCGTGCCCTCTTCGTCCAGCCCCAAGGCCTGGCGAGCAGCTCGGCGGTCACCGGGCGAAAAGAAGGCACGTTCGACCCCGAGTGGCACGACGTGAATGCGCTGCGGGTCAGCGTTGTAGAACTCAACGAACTGGGCCGCCTCGACATCGCAACTGGCCAAAACGGCGTCCGCACAGTTAAAGATGGTCTGCTCTTCGATGGCCCGGTGGGCCGATTCGCCCTCGAAGTGGTCCGCCTTAACGAGTTCGAGCGTGTGGAACGTGACCATGAGTGGAAGCCCGCGCTCGTGCTTGAGACGGTGTCCAACGATGGCACTCAACCAGTAGTTGGCGTGGACGACGGCGGGGTCTCCGATTTGGTCGAAAAGATTGGCAACGCCGCGAGTGAATTCATCAAGGTGAGCGAGGAGTTCGAAACGATCGAGCGGGCGCATGGGGCCGGCGGTGACGTAGTGAACGGTGTAGCCCGGTTCAACCACGACCGTGTCGGCGACGAAGGGATTGTCGCGGCGAGTGAAGGCGTGCACGTCGTGGCCCTGACGAGCGGCCGCGGTGGCGATTTCTCGCGTGTAGACATTGGCGCCACCGGCCGAGGACGTGCCGGGCTGCGACTGAGGATCAGTGTGCAGGAGAATTTCGGCAATGCGGGCCACGGGGCGAGCCTATAGGTAAAACCCGACTAATCCTGTCGCATTTTCAGGTTGCCCTCTCGCCGCCAGACGATGAACTGGACCGCCGACGTCGGCACCGGCCCAAAGACTCGGGAATCCGTTGAAAATTCTGGGTTGTCGCCGGCCAACTCGAGCAGCCCCCCATGTCGACGAGCGACTCGCTTGACGACTAGTCGACCGTGGTCACGGGGATCGGGCACGACGACCACGTCGCTGACGCGCACCGGTCGCCATCGGCGCGTCGCCATCACAACCTGGCCGGGCACCAACGTCGGCAGCATCGACGGCCCCTCAATTTGAATGCGCCGGAAGAAGAAGGCGACCACGCGAGACATGTCGTGAACGATAGACGCAGTCGCTGACTATTCTGACTTGAGAGCAATGGTCACGTGACCCTCAATCGAAAGGTGAAGCACATGTCGCTTCGTTCCCGTATCACCGCCCTGGTCGCCGCGACTCCAGTCGTCGTCGCTTCGGCCCACTGCGACCTTCCCTGTGGCGTCTACGACCCGGCCCAGGCGAAGATTGACGCCCAGTCCGTCAAGGCCTGCATGGAGAAGTACGCCGCCTCCAGCGACCCCGACTTCAAGACCCGCGCCTTGATCATCAAGGAAGAGCGCTGCGAAGAAGTCAAGCACCACCTGTGGGTCCTGTGGACGGACTACTTCAAGCCCGAGCACCTCACCGCCTACCCGAACCTCCACGACCTTTTCTGGAAGGCCTCGAAGAGCGCCGGTGAAGCGAAGAAGACCAACGACGTCGCCGTCGCCGACCGCCTGCTGGCCGAAATCGACGCCATTGCCGACATCTTCTGGGCCACCAAGAAGTAGAACGCTTTCTAAAAAATCCCCCAGCTTCGGCTGGGGGATTTTTTATTGTCCAAGTGGCCTCAGCGGAACCGGCGCTGCCACCACGCGTAGAGACGACCCAGGCCAAAGAGACCCGCGCTGAAGGTGCCGACGAAGAAGCCCACGGGCCAGTTGGTCTGAAACGCCGACGCAATCGAAGACCAGACCACCAGGAGTGAGAAGGCCACCGAGAGCCCCATGGCCAGTCCGGGCCTACTCGTAAAACTCCGCGCCGCGGCCGGTGGTCCCATCATCAGCGAGTACATCAACAGTGCTCCCACAACGGGCACCGTCATAGTGGTGGCCAGCGCGACCACCACGAGAAACGCCAACTCGATGCGCTGGGGGCGAAGCCCGCGAGCCGCGGCAATGTCGGGCACGATTGACGTCAGCATCAGTGGGCGATAAAGCACCCCCACCGCAACGACGCAGAGCAGCCCCATCACCGCGATGGGTGCTATTTGACTCGAACTCACGCCCAGTACCTCACCAAAGAGCAGCGAGAAGATTTGTGGTTCGTACTCGGTGGTCTGGCTAAGAAATGCTGCCCCGAGGGCCAGCATCATCACGAGCACCAGACCAGTGACGGCGTCGGCGCGTCCCCGGCGGCCGAGACCATTGATGCCGAGCGCGGCGCCGAGAGAAAAGACGCCCAGCCCGATGAGGGGGTTGATGCCAATCAAGTTGGCCCCCGCCGCACCGGCGAAGGCGCCATTGGGAATGGCGTGTGCCGGGAAGGCGACGCCCCGAAGAACGACGAAGAAGCCGACGACACCGGCGACGAGCGCCACGATCGTGGCCGATTCCCAGGTGGTCACCATGAAATTCGAAAACATCAGTGGCAACCCCCCGTCGGCGCGGCGTCAACCGTTGCCCCCTTCACCCGACGCTGAAGTGCGGGCACTCCTGCGACGAGGTAGCCGAGGAATGTCACCAGAACGATGAAGAAACTCACCGGAAGCCCCTGACCGGAGGAGACCCAGGCACTGGAGTCGTAGGCGAGGAGGATGCCGAGGCACGTCGTGATTACACCCAAGGTGACGCTGAGAATAAGTGCACCCCGAAGGTTCCGCGACAGACGCAACGCCGTAGCGGCCGGTCCGAGAAGAAGTGCGGTCGACAAAATGGAGCCGGTCACAATGGCGGTCAAGCCAACCGAGACCGCCAGAGCCAAAATAAAGAGCAGGCTCACCAGCCGGACCGGAATAGTTCGAGCCCGAGCGAGCTCGGGCGACACCGAGCTCAGCAGGAGTGGGCGATAGATAGTGCCCACGCACACCAGGACCAGTGCACTCAGTGCGACCATCGGGACCAGCAGCGATCGATCAACGGTGAAGATCGAACCGAACAACACTTGCTGCACCGCCCCCGTCGTCGACGTGGTCGTGGCGTCGAGGTAGAGGAAGAGGGCCGACAGACCCGTCGCCGCGCCCAGGACAATGCCCGTAGCGAGGTCACGGCTTCGCACTCGCTGGACACCAATCGCGTCCATGGCGCCAGCGCCGAGGAGTCCCCCGCCGACGAACCCGAGGAGCGGACTCAGCCCGAACAGGAAGGCGCCCGAGCCGCCCGTCGTGGCGACGTCGGTAAGAGCGTGGCCGGCGAAGGACTGGCTCCGAAGAATCGTGAACACACCAATAACGGCGGAGACAATCGCGGACAACGCACCAACCAAAAGTGCCGTGCGCACGGGCTGGTTTGACCAGAAGCCAGGTTCAACGAGGAAGTGCATCCGTCCGCCCTACGAAATGGTGTAGTTGGCGTGGTCGGGAATGTCGGACTTGTCCTGCCCCGGTTCGGCCACCACCAACACTCGCCCGTGGAGTTTTAAGACGTCTACGTGGTGGCCGTAGAGCGCGGTGAGGACGTCGGAGCGAACGACCTCGTCCGTTGTTCCGCTGGCCGCGCGGCCACCGGTGAGGTAGACGATTCGGTCCATCACGGGCAATAGGGCGTTCATTTCGTGGGCGGAGAGAAGAATTGCCACGCCCTGTTCTTTGCTCAGACGATCGAGGAGCGCCACGATTTCCTGCACGCTCTTGGGGTCGAGATTGGCGAGCGGTTCGTCCATGAGTAGCAGCGATGGATGGCTGATGAGCGCGTGGGCGATCAGGATGCGCTGCTGCTGACCACCCGACAGGGTGCCCACGCGGGCGTCAGCGAAATCAACCGCGTCAACATCTCGCAGCGCTTGCTCCACCGCGGCGCGTTGCGCTTTTGTCCGACGACAAAAACCGAAGCGCTGCCCATCGAGTCCCAGTGCCACTAGGTCACGAGCGCGCATCGGTACGTCGGGATCCAGCACGACTTTCTGCGGCACGTAGCCGAGTGGACGATTTCGCGTCGCCTGATCTTGAATCGGGAACTGCACGCCACCGTGGCTCGGACGCTGTGCCCCCAAAATCACTCGCAACAGGGTGGTTTTACCCACGCCATTGGAACCAATGAGACCAGTGAATTCGCCCTGGCGGATCTCAAAGGAGACGTCGTCAAGTACCTGGCGCCCGGCGAACGAGACGCCAACGTTGGTGACCGAAAGGACGACGTTGCTCATAGTTTCTCCGTTGAGGTGCCGTGGTCGACCGCACTCTCGATGGCCGTGACTTCGGCAGTTATCCACGACTGGTAGTCGTACCCCGGCGTCGGCATCGTTTCGTAGACGCCGACAATCGGCACGCCAGACGAACTGGCCGCGTGGCGAATTGAGGTCGTAAGCGCGTCGACGACTTGCTGGTTGTAGCAAAACACTTTGACCTCGTGGGAAGTTAAGAAGCCAAGTTCTTGGCTAATCGCCTGTGGCGACGGGTCGACGCCGTTCATGATGTCTGCCTGGAACGTGAAGGGGGTCACAATTTTCGTACCTAGGGCTTCGAGCAGATAGTCGGCGACTGGTTCCGTTACCGCCACCGGCGTGCCGGCGTGTGCTGCCTTGAACGAGGCAATCACTGCTTCCAGCGTCGACACCGAACGATCGAAACGCTGGAGTTGCGCCTCGAAGTAGCTCCGATGAGCGGGCTGGATGACCACCAGTGCGGCGGTGATAGCCGACGCCACCTTGGTCATATATTCGGGGCTGTACCAGAGGTGTGGGTTAGAGGTTGACGCGGGTAGGCCGAGGATTGTTTGGGCGACGAGAACGTGGCGCGAGGAGCTCGGCGACGCCGATTCGATGCGGTTCATGAAGGAGTCGTAGCCCACACCGTTCTGCACCACCAGCGTGGCAGCACTGAGTTCTTCAGCAACTTGTGTGCTGGCTTCGAACGTGTGCGGGTCAGTGTCCGGGTTATTCAGGATTGACGAGACCTGCACGTACTTTCCGCCCAGCTGTTCAATCACATTGGCGTATTGACTCTCTGCACCGACCGCCGTGATCACGCCGGGGCGGGCCGACGTGGTGCTCGTGACGGCCGAGCACGAGGAGAGCAGGAGGGCCGACAGCCCGACGATGGCAACCAGGCGTCGACGTGGTCGCCGAGGCTGATCGACGAACGTCTGCTTTGCCAATAGAGATCGCACGAAATAACGTTAGAGTAAGACTGAGTCTCAATACAATTGAGACTCAAAACAGAGGAACCGCGCATGAAGACGCAATCGCCCGAAGGCTCGCTGCATGAACTCGTCGAGATTCAACTCCGTCGGGTTGACCTCCGTTACACCGCCGGGCGTCGGGCCATTGTCGAACTCCTGCTGGTCACCGGCGATCCCGTCAGCATCTCCGACATCGCCGACCGACTTCCGTCAATCCCCCGAAGTTCGGCCTACCGTCACTTAGTGGACTTAGAGGCGGCCGGCGTGGTCCGACGTCTTTCGGCCGGCGACGAGTTCTCGCGCTACGAACTTTCCGAAGAACTCACGGGGCACCACCATCATCTCCTGTGCACCTCCTGTGGGAAGGTCTTCGACGTCACACCGACGGCGTCAATGGAGAAAACGCTGGGACGCATCTTGGCCGAACTCAGCGCCGAAATGGGTTTTCGCCCACTCTCCCACTCGGTGGACATCATGGGTCACTGCAGTGAATGCGTCCCATCGGGCACTAACTGATTTTCGGATCGTCCATTGCGGGCGCCATCGCGCCCGCTGCGGTACTAGGCCAGTTCGGGGTGGGCGTCGCAGTTGGCGACCAGCGGTGAGGCGACGAGCGTGGCGTCATCGATGCGAGCACCACAGACCTGGCACGAACGATAGGTTCCGGCGCGCAGCCGTTCCAGCGCCCGCTCCACGTCGCGGAGGGTCTCATCAATCGCCTGGACGGTTTCGTTGGAAATCTCACTCACGGTCTAAATCGTAGTCTCAGTTCCCCTATCGATATCTAGGCAGTTCGCGAACTAGCGTCATCGACATGAACGAGTCAGCACGCTCTCCATATGACGAAACCTCGGGAAGTCGCCGAGCTCGGCTCTTCGAGCGAGCTGCGGAAAATAATGTCCCGCTAAAGACCATCTGGGTGACTATTGCGTCGGTTGTCGTGGTGTACTTCCTCGGACTTGCTCTCTATCGCCTCCGCACCCTGCTCCTCCTTCTCGTTATGGGCGGCTTCATTGCCCTGATCCTCAATCCACTGGTCGACGCCTTGCAGCGACGTCTACTCCCTCGACGTGGCGCTGCGGTGCTCGTCGTGTCAGTCGTGACGCTGGCCTTCTTTGTTCTTTTGGCTTTTGCCTTCGGCTACCCACTTGTTCACGCACTTACTCACTTGGCCGACACATTGCCGGCCTATGTCAGTAACGCCGAACACGGCCGGGGGTGGATTGGCCACCTCTTTATTCGATACCACGTGACCAACTGGGTTGCGCATAACGCTTCCAAACTGGTTTCGCTTGCTCACGGCCTTTCGAAGCCGGCCCTCGCCCTCGGCAAAGGTGCGCTGTCGATGATTATGGCCATGGTCACTTTGGCGGCGTTCGTGATTTTGCTTCTACTCGAGGCACCGAAGATTCGGCGCTTCATCATGTCCACGCTGTCACCCGAGAACTCGGCCTACGTCAGTCGGGTCAGTAGCAAAATCTCTAAGGCTGCGGTTGGCTACGTGGTCGGCAATCTCATCATGTCAACCATCGCCGGCGTTGTGGTCTTCGTCGATCTCGTTATTGTCCACGTCCCCTTCGCCCTCCTCTTCGCCCTCTGGGTCTTCCTCGTTGACTTCCTCCCCCAAATCGGTGGCGCCGTCGCGGGCATCCCCACGGTGCTCTTCGCCTTCGGGCACTCCAGCTCAGCGGGCATTATCACGGCGATTGTGTTCGTCGTCTACACGTTGCTCCAGAATCACGTCTTGAACCCCATCGTGATGAGCCGGGCGATGAATCTCAACCCCTTGCTCGTCTTCACCGCCATCCTGGTCGGTGCCGAGATGGGTGACTGGGTGGCGGGTTCATTTGGCGGACTCGTAGGTGTCCTTCTCGCAATTCCCCTCGCGGCGGCCCTTCAGGTTGTTGTGAGTGAATGGTGGACGGCGACGCACCCCGCCCGGATTGCTTCCTCAAACGAAGAATAGGGGCGCATCAATGCGGGCGGCTAGTCGACGTAGTCGAGCGTCGCGTGATCAGCGAGCAAGGCGAATCTCTCTACCGAGGATGTCGCTTATTGGTGGACTTGAGGCGGTGGACTAATCTTGAGCATTCAAGAGCGCGAGTTAGAACTCGTCTTCTTGCGTCGGGCCGCTAGCTCATCGGGAAGAGCAGGAGACTTTTAATCTCAAGGTGCTGGGATCGAGACCCAGGCGGCCCACCAATTGATGTGTGTTGGAACGAGGTGTGACTTTCGCCCATCGCCATCTCCCTCCTGCGGAATTATTCTCAGAGAATCATCGCTAGCAGTGATGCCATTGGAGTGGACTTATGAGATTGAATAGTCGCCTAGTCGCTGCCGTCGCCCTCGCTGCGACCGCAGCCACCATTGGCGTGGCTGTCGGTGCGACACAACCTTGGGGCGCACCATCTTCTCTGGACCGACAGGCCGCTAGCTTTACCGCCGCCGCAGTCACGGTTCACGATCAGTCATGGCACACCGCCATGCCTTTTGAACGAATCTGCCCGCGTGGGTTAGTGAGTGTCGACGCCAGCCTGGCGTTCATCGGAGCAATTCAGTACAAGGTGATCATTGATGATGGCCCTACCGCCCTGCCCGGTACCGCCACTGCGAGCACAACCACTGCCAGCCCAACAACCTCGAACTTCACGTTCCTCTTTAATGCGCAGCCCTTCGAAGCGAATGATCATCACTACGTGCAACTGTGGTGGCGAGCACTGAACCCCAGCGGAGCGACGCTGCGCGCCGCGACACTCATAGCGCAGTACCACGAGGGCTCTCTTCGCTGCTAGACGGCGACGTCACTCTTTGCGGCCTTCACGCACGTCTCAACGCGATGCATCTACATCGCGATGTCACAGGCCTCTTTTATGGTCGATGTATGAAGAAACACATTTCCCTCACTGGCTACGGAGCCGGTCGTAGTACCACGGTGGATTCCCTCACCGGCAACCTCATCGAGCTGCTGGGCGCCATGAAGCTCGACGGACGAACGCTCATCGCACTCGCAGAATTTTCGGACTGCCGGTACGTTCAGTTCTACGTGTCTAATGAGGGCGACGTCATTGGCGAAGTCATTTCTAACCTCAACATTGGCGCGGCCACCGCATTGTCGCCTGAGGACGAAGAGGCGCTGCGAGCGTTGAGCTTCAACGAGCCGGCACCGGGACCGAACCCGAACTGGTGGCTTCACGTCGCCCCCGAAGGGGACGTCCTTCCCCTCGTCGCCACCATGCGTCGGGCAATCTACGAGGTGTTGGGTGAGCTGCCCGGCAATGACGTAACAGTCTCGACCTGGTCGGTTGATCGCCGCGAGGGGTGGTCGAGCAATGACACTCGTGAATTGCTCCGCGTGTACGTCGAGGAAGCGATGCGTGATCTCGATGACTGAAGGCGCCCAAATTATTCCATTTCGTCGCCGCACCTCACTAACGAGGCAGTGCGCCGAAACACCGCAACAGTACGTCGTCAAGGGTGTCTTTGAGCGACACCGCCGCCGCTTCAGCTTCACCGCGACGTCGGATGCCGACGCCATCGACCACGGGACGACCTTGCTGACCTGGTACGCCTACAACGGAGGTCCGTACACCGAATTGGTCTGGCAGCGAGGCGAGATAACCCTTTGTCGGTTTTCTCCCGACGAAGTTGTCGTGGCCCAGTTGACGGCCGGCCCGAAACCCCTAACCGCAGTTCCCTCCACCAAAAGAAAGAAGAAGCAATGAGCAGCTTGACCGCCACCCTGGTCACCGGTGAACTCCACCGCTACGACCGCGACATCATTCCCCACCACCTCATCGAGATCTACGAAGGTGGTTCGATCACGTTGGTTATCCGACCCTTTGAAGAGGCAGCGCCAATTCGTCGCTGGATGCAGGTCGCCCCCAACCAGTTGCGCGACGCTGTCTTTGCGGCCATGGCACTGGTACTGCCGGAATTCCGTCAGCACCCATTAGCCCAGGCCGAGGCCGTCAGCCTCGACGAAGTTGCCCCCGAACAACTTCGAGACTTGGCGGACTTCACCGCATCGCAGTGGTCCTTCGCAGTCGACGTCACGTTGCGCGACTCGTGCTACCTCAAGGTCACGGACTTCGAGCTCCTCAATGCTGCGGATGTCACGGTCTTTACACCGTCGTACGTTCGTCAGACCATTACGACCCTGACCGAAGAGGCTGAACTTGACGACTGACCAATCCATTCAGGCGTGGCATCGCCAACTCTGTGAAGTAACGCCATGGATGGCAATCTCGGGCGACCTCCACGAAGACCGCGATGTAGCCGCCCGCCAGCTCCAGCAGTGGGTCGACGCCGGGATTACCGACATCGTGGACCTTCGCCAAGAGTGGTCCGACGCTGCGCTCGTCGCCGAACTCGAGCCGACGATTCGCTACCACTACCTCGGCACCCACGACAATGGCGGCGCCCAGACCGATGCTTGGTTCGAGGCGGGTATCGCGGCACTCGACACGGCCCTCGCCTCGCCGAACGCAAAACTGATGGTGCACTGCCACATGGGCATCAACCGAGGTCCGTCAATGGCCTACGCCTTCCTCCTCGAACGCGGATGGGGTGTTGTCAAGGCCCTGGAACTGCTGCGCACCGCCCGCCCTATCGCCGCCATCGCCTACGCCCGCGACGCACTTCGTGCCCACTGCCGACGCCACGGCATCTCGCTGGTCGACGAGCACGAATTACGGAATCTGCAGCAGCGGTGGTTTGACGACCACGCCATTGACGTGCGGCGAGTCATCCGTCTGATTCGCCAAAACGAGTCAGCGCCGCCGAATTGGTAAGAAAAACCCCTGATAGATGGGGGTCGCACGGCATGTCACAGCTGCCCTCTATTGTCATCTCTTCTACAAACGACGGGGGACCCATGAGCGACTCAGAAACATCAAAACGCGATCCGAACTGGTTTGGTCGTAATCGCTTGTGGCGCAAGTTCAACGCCAATCACGGGGGCTTCACCAACGCCTTCCGTATTGCCGACTTTGATCGCATGCTCGCCGGCTTCCCACTCGTCGAGGGAGTCGCACTGGAAGGGTGGCTCCAAAACGGCGGCCACCTCACCGCGCTCTACCGCCTCGGTTCCACGTTGATATTGCTGGAGCGCTACGTCGCCGATGAAACGACGCTGTACGTCGCCTGCGTCGGTGGACAAAGCTGGGAGGATGTCTCCACGGTGGTCACTCACCTGATCGAAACGCAGCGGTCACTCGAAGAACTCTGGAACGACGTTTCGCGAGGCCGTCGTGGCTAAGTTGTCGAAGAACCCACTCGCCTTCGCGCTGAACCACTTGCACGACTCGATGCGTCGTAACGGTGACTTCACCTTCACCAAGAGTCGCCGCAATCCCGAGGGCACGCGCATGCTCTTAACCACGCACCCCGACGTCGTGCTCCAGGAACGGACCTCGGATCTCGATGGCGATGTCTGCAGTCTGTATCACCACGTGCCGACCGGCACGAAGATTCTCTTGCGTGAGTGGACCTGCCCCGACGAGGTCGACTGCAACGTTAATCACGGTGACTTCGCCGTAAACGCCTTGACCATGGAGGGACTGACCACGGTCGTCAACCTTCTCGACAACGACACTGAAACACTCGAAGAGTTCGTCGAAACCTGCCGCGGTTACCAGCGCGGCGACTTTGACGCCGATGACTACGAATAGAGGAATTATGAAGTTTCGACCTACCCGCAACCAGTGGATCCTGCTCGCCCGCAGCACGGCCTTCTTCGCTGTCGTCCTCTACATCCAATACGCCTGTTGGCTTACCTCACCCAGCGAGCTCGGACGGTTCCCACTCAACGCGATTAGTGGCGCCACGTCACTCCTGGAATGGGCGTTCCTCCCCGGGGTGTTTTACTTCACTTTTGGCGCAATCTGCGGGGAATTGGGCGACATGGTGTCCAAGAAGCTTCGTCTCAAGCGGAGCTCGTGGTTGGTCACCCTCGCGGCTATGGCCTTCGTGTACTTCGTCGGTGCATCACTGCTCTGGCACGCCATGAACGCACTCTGGAACTGGACGAACTACGGCTGGCTGGTCGTCACGGCCATTCAAGTGGTGGTCGCTCAACCGATGATTCACTTCCTCCGTCCCATTTGGCGCTCGGGGCCACGTGCGCTCCTTCGTGGTACCGTTCGCCTTCTGCGGTGGTTCGCCTTCACGATGCCTCGCGACATTCGCTCGCTCTTTCGCCGTGGTCGTCACGGCTCAAGCCAGACCCGCCAGCTGTGGGTGACTTCCTTCGAGGCACGGCCCGTGGCACCATCGCACCGCTCGCGCCAGCGCCGTCGTCGTTACGCCTACAACGCGTCGCACACCCACCGCCCGTACGGCACCCCTGTGCACCTCCCGATCGAGTCGTACGTCAAGGCGGCCGACGAATTCTTTGCATCAACGCAGGCAAACCAGTAACGCAACAGCGTGCATTAACGTCAAAGCGTTGCCCCGAGGAGAACCCGCATGAGCGAACGAATAATGCCCTACGAGTTCGTGACCTCGGACGTTCGACTGCAGGAGCTGCTCGACGAGCACCAGGGCGAAGAGCGATACGCCTTCGACACCGAATTCGATAATCGCCGCACCTACTATCCCCGACTTGCCCTGGTACAGATCGCCTGGCCCGATTTCATTATGTTGGTCGACCCCTTTAGCGTTGACGTTCGACTGCTCGCCCCCCTCTTTGCCTCTGACGCTACGGCCATCGCTCACGCCGCCAGCAACGACCTCGCTGTGCTGGACCGCTACTTGTCGGTGCGACCCACTCGCCTATTCGACACCCAGATTGCGGCCCAGATGGTGGGCATGCGAGGTTCCTCACTCGCCTACCTTGCCTCAGAGCTACTGAGCCTGGAACTCGATAAGTCGGAACAGACAAGCGACTGGACGGTTCGCCCCCTCAGCAGTGCCGCCGAGATCTACGCGACCAACGACGTGGCCCACCTCTTTGACTTGGCAGACGAGCTCTATATCGATCTCACCGCGCTCGGTCGGGTCGCCGCGTTCGACGAAGAGTGCGAAGCGACCCTGTCCGCCACCAGTCGCGAACTGCAGCCACAACGCTCGTGGTGGAACGTGTCGAATCGTGAAACCGTCGACCCAGCCGACGAACTCGTCCTCCAGTACCTAGCCGGCACCCGGGAAGAGTTGGCCGAGATGCTCAACGTCACCCGACGCTATTTGGTCCCGGACGATGTACTGCTCGCCATGGCCAAGGCTCGTCCGCGCACCGTCGACGCCGTGCGCTCCTTCATTGGACGCCGCGTCGACGAGGCCCACCTACCGCAGTTCGTCGACGCCGTTCGAACGGCTGAATCGAGTGACGGCAGCGAGCTCGAGCGACCGTTCGACGACCGCGGCACCGACAGTCGCTCGCTGGTCTCGTTACTCCAAGCCCTCGTGTGGCAGACAGCCCAGGGCATGTCACTCGAACCGTCATTCCTGGCCTCGAAGAATGACTTGCTCGCCCGCATTGATGGTCGAAGTTCAAAACTGGACCGAGGTTGGCGCCACGAAGCAATTACCGCCGCTATTGATGGCGTTATCGCTGGTCAGCTGGCCGTCGCGTGGCGAGACGGCCAGCTCCAACTCGTCACCGTGTCCTAGTTGGTTTCCTCTAACGGTACGAGGTCACGTCGGACTCGTCCACCGAAGGCGTAACCAACGAGTCCAATCAGGATGACCACGCCCAGGGTGCCGAGCGTGAAGAGCTCGAAGCGGGCGCCCGAGACCCCCCACGAGTCGGTGAAGGAGTACGGGATACCGGCCAGTGAATTGAGCAGGCTGGGGGCAATAGTGGCCAGCGAGCCGATCACGAGGAAGCCGAGCACCACAATGCCCGCGAGGTAGAAGCCCAGATTGCCACCCGGCACGGAGTAGGGGCGGCGGCGTTCGCTAAAGCGCGAGCGCAAAACAATAATGGCCGGCACGATTAAAAGGTAGGAGAACAGCAGTGTTGACACCGCGGTGTTGAGCACTACCTGGAAGGCCGAGGCCGACGAGCCGTTTACGATCAACATGGCCGCCACCGTGAAGAGCGAACCGATAATGCCCGACGTGATGTTGACGCGCAGTGGGGTGCCGAATCGTTCGTTGAAGACACCGAAGTAGCCACCGAAATAGGTGCCGTCAGCGGCGGCCATGGCCTGCGTGCGGTCGGTGGAAATCATCCACGAACTACCCAGGTTGATCACGGCGACAACAAACAAAATTGCCGCAATCTTGATGATGGCGCCACTGGCCGGCCCGTAGACACCGTGGAAGACAATGCTCACGGCACTCATGTAGCCCGAGAGGCCACTGACCTTGGAAGCGGGGACGACGAGCACAATGGCCAGCACCGGTAGGAGGTAGGCCAGGGCGGTGATGATGGTGCCCGAGCGAATGGCGGGGCCGGTGTCATCCGCCGCGTCGAACATTTCTTCCGAGGCCGAGTTTGGCGCTTCGAAGCCGACGTAGGAGAACAGCATCACGGGCGCGGCAAACAGGAAGCCTGATAGCGAGGGTCGCAGTTGCGTCCAGTCCTGGTGGGCGAAGCCGTGCATGAAGCCGTAAATTGCCGTTGTGCCGACCAAGAGCACCAGGACTGCCATCTTGGCCCAGGCCCCGATATTGACGAAGATCTTGCCGGTCTTGAGCGACATGACCGCGAGCAACACGGCAATCCAGACGTAACCCAGCTTGAAGGCCCAGTCACCGAAGGAGTTCGCGGGGATGTTAACGACGTACGTCGAGAACGTTCCGTAGGCGATGAAGGCGAGCGACCCACCAAGCCAAATCGGCGTGGTCACCCAGTACATAACGGAGGTCACACCGGCCACCAGTCGGCCGAAAGCGAACTTGGTCCACTGGTAGGGGCCACCCTCTTCGGGGAAGGTCGAACCAGTTTCGGCAAACAGCATGGAGTAGGGCACCATAAACACGACCACCAGCACGAAGCCCCAGGCCAGCGACTGCAGACCGCCCGACGCAATGGTGCCAATGGTGTCCATCGAGATGACGGCGGCGACAATGAAGAGGACGATGTCCACGCGACGTAGTGACTTAATAAATCGCTTGCTCTGCTGCTGCGCAAGTTCGGTTTGCGTGCCCAGTACAGTTCTGTCCGCCATGGCCCCCACCCTCGTTAACTAGGGAAAGCCTAGACAGCGAGACGTAGCGAGTTATGCCACTTCGGGAATAGCGGGCGGATCGAGCGAGGGCTCACGATTACTCGCCGCAATTACCGCTACCGCCCCAACGCCGACACAAACGCCAACGACCTGAGTACGACTCAACGCCTGGTGGGCGAGAGGGACCGCCGCGACCGAGGCGACGAGAGGATTCAGACAGCCAATGGCGGACGATATCGAGGCGGCCACGAAGCGTTGCGCATAGTTGAGGACGATGTGCCCGAGCGACGGCACGACCGCGACGAGGGCCACCCACTTCCAGTCACTGGCGTGCGAGCGAAAGACCGAGTCCCCGGTACAGAGCCAAATCGGAATAATGAGCAGGGCGCACAACGCCATGACCGCGGTGGTGAAGGTCATGGCTTCGTGGGTCTCACGCGCACGTTTGGCGCTGAGCCAGTAGCCCGTCCACATCAGCATCGCCCCGACGGCTAACAAGTCCCCCTGGAATGCGTGAGGACTCCGGGCACCGGGGCCCAGCACGGACAAGGTCACGCCGGCAATGGCGACACCGATCCAGAGAACGTCGCGCGTGCGCAGACGTTCGTGAAACATCCGCCGGGCAATGATCATCACGAGCGCCGGTTGTATGGCGCCGAGGACGGTTGCGTCAACCACGCTGGTCAACTTCAAACTACAAAAGAACATGGCGAAGTCAGCCGTCAAGAAAAGGCTCGGTACCACAGCCGCGCGGACGATGGCGCGGGAAAGACGGCGACCGGTCGCCCAGGTGATTACCAGCAGAAACAAGGCACCGAGCCACAACCGCCAGCAGGTCAGCACAATGCCCGTCATGCCGTAGGTGAGGGGGACGACGACCCCAACAAATCCCGTCATCAAGCTGCCCGCAACGGCCGCGGCAATACCGCGTGAAACGGTGGACGGTGACGACGATGGCACGAATGAAACCTTATCGTTGGCGGTCACGCCGCTAGTACCACGGTGAGAAGATGGTCTATGACCCAAAATGCACCGGTACCAGCGTCGGTAGTCGAAAGCAGATTCTCTTCCGTGGCCTTCACCGCGCTCTGCGCGAGCTTTATCACCATTGGCGGTTCCACCTCCCTCTTCGGTCCGCTACTCAATGCCATTGCGGCCCGATTCCACCAAACGCTGCCCAGTGCGGGCACCGTGTTGAGTATCTACTTCGTCGGTGGCTTTGTTGGCGTTCTCCTGGGCTGGCGCATGGTCGTGCGCTACCCCGGCCGCGTCGCGGCCATTGGGGGCCTGCTCGCCATGACGGTGGGCAGTGGCGCAATTGCGTTGGCCGCCCAGGCGTCGGCCTGGGTGCTCTTCCTCGCGGGTGCCGCTCTCATGGGGGCCGGCTTCGGCACCCTCGACTTTGCGCTCAACACCATCCTGGCCCGCACCGCCGAAGAAGGTCGTGCCCACCGGCTCTCCTTCGCCAACGCCTTCTGGGGCGTTGGTTCCATTGTCGGACCCCTCGCGATCATCCTGCTTCACCCGAAGAACTTCCCTGTGCTCTTTGGGCTGGTGGCCGTCGTTACGTTGCTCTTGTCACCGCTCTATCGCGGACTGCACGCTCCTGCTCTGCGTCACGAGAAGGTTGCGGACGACCCGGCCGTCCGTCGGGCCCAACGACCGGTACTCGTTACGTTCATTGCGGCCTACGTCCTCTACGTCGGCCTCGAGACAACCGCCTCCGGTTGGATGGCCTCACACCTCCACGGCATTGGCTACAGCCAGAGTGTGGGTTCGTTCACCACGGCCGGCTTCTGGATCGGCCTCACGATTGCTCGAGCCTTCGGTGGACCGCTCCACCGATTCCTTACCGCCCAGCAGTTCGTTCTCGGTGGCCTCAGCCTCGCGGCGCTGCTCGGCGTGGCCGCCAACAGCCACGTCCTCGCCCCCATCGCCTATCCACTTCTGGGAATCTGTCTCGCGAACGTCTACGTCTTCGGAATCATCTGGTACCAGTCGGTCGCCGGCACCGATAACCGTGGCATCGCCATCATCATCGTTTTCACAATGATTGGTGGCGTCGTTGGTCCCGGCGTCACGAGCGGTCTCGTCTCGCTGACCAGCGTCCGTGTTGTCCCGTGGTCCATCGCCGCGCAAGCACTGTTGACGCTGGCCGTGTTCGCTAGTTCACGGCGCTTTCGCGCCGCCGACTACATCGCGCAGAGCAACTCGTAGATGACGTGCGCGGCCGCGATGCCGGTGATTTCGGCGTGGTCGTAGGCGGGCGCTACTTCCACGACATCGGCACCGACCAGGTTCAGGTTCTTGAAGGACCGGATAATGCCGAGTAGCTCACGGCTCGTGATGCCACCGGCCTCGGGAGTACCGGTGCCCGGCGCGTGCGCGGGGTCGAGTACGTCGATGTCGATCGACACGTAGACGGGACGATTCTCCACACGGGCCGCGATGCGCTCAATCGCACCGGCGAACCCGAGGTAGTCGAACTCCGTCGCCGAGAAAATATCGAACCCTAAGTCGGCGTCGTCAGAGAGGTCCTTCTTCGAATAGAGCGGGCCACGAACGCCGACGTGCATCGATCCGTCCTTGTCAATCAGGCCTTCTTCCGAGGCCCGACGAAACGGTGTGCCGTGGGTGTAGGCGGCGCCAAAGTAGGTGTCCCAGGTGTCGAGGTGGGCGTCGAAGTGAATCACGGAAATCGGCCCGTGCTTTGCCGCCATGGTGCGCAACAGCGGGAGCGCGATGGTGTGGTCGCCACCAATAGAGACAACGCGCTTGGCTCGCTCGTGCAGGGCCCGCGAACCGTATTCGATGTCGCGGATGGCTTCCTCAAGATCGAAGGGATTAACGCCGAGGTCACCGGCGTCGGCGATCTGGAACTTCGCGAAGGGCGACACGTCAACGGCGGGGTTGTAGGGACGCATCAACCGCGACGACTGACGGACGTGGCTGGGGCCGAAACGGGCCCCCGGCCGGTAACTCACGCCGGTGTCGAACGGGATGCCGAGCAGCGCAATGTCGATGTCGCTCACGTCGTCGATCTGCGGGAGCCGGGCGAAGGTGGGCAGACCGGCGTAGCGGGGAATCTTCGTCGCGTCGACCTGACCGACGTGACCATTTTCAACAATGCGGGGAAGCTGCTCTGCGCCCATTGGCGACTCCTTAAAACTAAGCGGTGAAGGTGGGGTCGGCGCTGAGGTGTTCGTGCACCCCGAGCCAACGACCGTCGATCAATTGGAAGACTATTGTCTCGCGTTCGCCAGTGATGACGTCGCCGTCCTCCCCCGCCAATGTCGTGCGCACTTGGTGGGTGAAGACCGCGCAGGACTCGCTTAGGAGTTGGACGGACTGGTTGCGTGACGTGCAGCCACGTACCTCGAAGCCGTCGGCCTCCCAACCGGACCACACCTCGCGGTAGTCGGCCCGGCTTTCGAGCAGCCGATCAAAGTTATAGAAGAGGAAGGTGGCCGACTCGTCAAACGACGCGAAGTACGCCTCCGTGTCGTGAGCGCCAAAAGCCGCCACCAAATCGGTGGCGGCCTTCAGCACATCGTCAGTGGTCATCGGACTTCTTCGCCGCGCGCGAGCGACGCTTCCGAGGCCGCCACGGCGGCGTCCTCGGCCGTGCGGTCAATGCCGCGGGTGATGACGAAGTAGAGAATGCCCGACACGAACAGGCCGATGATCCAGGAGATGTCCACCATGTTCAACTGCTGCACGCCCCAGCTGGTGTAGTAGCTCGGGATGTACATGAAGGGAACCTCAACCAGGATGCCGATGAAGTAAGCGGTGAGGCCACGGCCACCCCAGCGGCCATAGATGCCCTTGTTGGTGAAGAAGTCGGTGATGGCGAACTTCCCGTGACGCACGGCGTAGAAGTCGACCAGGTTGATTGCCGTCCACGGCGCCAGGATGTACAACATGATCGTCAGCGCGTCGTAGAGCGCCGTCGAGGCCACGTTGAACAAGATGCCGAAGAAGCCGGAGATCACGCCGAGCACCAAGATCACGGTGACGCGAGCCTTGGCACCAGTGGCGACCGGGCGCCACGAGTCAATGGCGGTCACGACCGAGAGCATGCCCGAGTAAGCGCCCATACCCATGGTGGCCACGAGGGCCAGGGTGGAGAGAATCACCAGAATCGTGCCACAGTGGGCCACGGCGTGGTTACCGGCCTGGCTCAAACCGTGGAGTGGGTCAGATGTGTTGAGGTAGATGGCCAGCCAGGCGCCCATAGGAATCAGCCAGATTGGCGACAGGGATCCGCCCCAGAACACGGAGCTAATCAAACTGCCCTGCTTCGTGGACTTCGGTAGGTAACGGGTGTAGTCCGAGACGTAGGGCGCGTAGGTGATGTTGTACGACGCGGCCAGGGCGAACATCGCGAAGAAGCCGGCCGTGTTGTAGCCCAACTTCGCGGTTGACACGGTGCTGTGGTAGCTAAAGAGGCCAATCGTCGTGATAATCCAGAACGGGAAGGACGCGAAGAAGAGGCCAATAAAGACGCGGTGAATCCAGTCGTGACCATAAATCGCAATCACGATGGTCAGCACCATTAGCGCCACGGCAACCACGTTGGTGTTCCAGCCAAAGAGCGACTTAATGCCGATCTTCAAGATGACCGTGTCCACCACGAGGAAGGCCACGAACGTGAACGTCGACGCCAGCAGCGGCACGATGACGCCTTCGTAACCGAACTGGGCTCGGGACTGGATCATCTGGGGCAGACCGAGCTTCGGGCCCTGCGCGGCGTGCGCGGCCATAAAGAGTGTGCCGAAGAGGACGCCGACCACGGCGGCCACGGTTGACCACCAGAGGTTCAGGCCGAGTAGTGGGCCCGAGAAGCCGATGGCCACGGTGAACGGCTGAAAGTTGCCGAGGAACCAGAACGGTCCCTGACGCCAGACCTTACCGTGACGCTCCCTTTCGGGCACGTAGTCAATGTGCCGACTCTCGATCGCCGTGAGGCTTTCCTTGTCTCCCGCCATAGCTATTCCCCCTATTAGATTCTGGGCAACGCTATACCACGATGAACGAATAATGGGTGATTGTTTGTTTATAAACAATTCGCACATTGTGACGGGGAGAGATTTGTGACAATCGTCAATTGCAGTCACGTACTACACACCGGCATGCAGGTCTACCCGGGCGACCCTACCGTCACGATAAGCCCGGCCCTGCACGCCGACGTCGACGGCGTCAACGTCTTGTCTCTTCACATCGGTTCACAGTCAGGCACCCACGTCGACTCACCCTTCCACGTGCGCAACGACCTCCTCACCCTCGACCAACTCCCGCTCGAGCGTTTTGTGGGCCGATGCGTCGTGGTTGACGCCACGGGTCTCGCGCCTCGCGCGCTCATTCCCCACGAGCGTTTCACCGCGGTCGACTACGGCGATGCGAGCATCGTGCTGGTGCGCACCGACTGGTCCGATTACTTCGGCACCGAGCACTACCTCGCCCA
>Ga0164296_1001559_pt1 | contig 24046 bp, 23 predicted proteins | sample GEODES057metaG_FD_113533 | JGI IMG/M metagenome (GOLD analysis project Ga0164296, IMG submission 113533) | Dystrophic lake water microbial communities from Trout Bog Lake, Wisconsin, USA - GEODES057 metaG | ecosystem: Environmental > Aquatic > Freshwater > Lake | place: USA: Trout Bog Lake...
CTGGGCGTTAAGCGTCCCAGCGACCTTCGCCTCTGGCGTGCAGTACGCCAACCCCAACGCTTCCTTTTATGACATCTCTTGTGCGGCGGCGGGCAACTGCACTGCAGCGGGTCACTTCCGAGATGCCGCTGGCTACTTCGAAGCCTTTACGCAAAGTTTGACGACTTCTCTTCCGGTGACCACGACGACGACCCCGACGACTACTCCCAAGTTGGCTGCAACTGGATCTTCAAGTAGCCAATTGCTAGAGAGCGCAGTTGTGATGACTGGCTTGGGAATTGCGGTGGTGGTGATGAGCCGGCGAAGGAAATCTCGTTCCTTGAGCGACGCACTGCGTTAAGCCATAACCCTTCGTTGGGTTGGGTGAGGGGCGTGACGTTCCCTATGCGCTGAAAGTTGTGCGACCAAGAAGAAGTTGAGGAGCACCAAACGCTAGAGACGCTCCGTCGGTGCACTCTGGTGGTGTGTACCGACGAATGTCAGGCTGATCGCTGGGTCTCTGCGATTCCTTTTCGCCCATAACTTGCAATGGCGTACGCTCCAGGGCCGCTCACGGGCACTAACGAACCAAGGTTTTCTCAGGCTGTGGGCTGGTGGGGGCTGTCACCAAACTTGTTAGAGATGAGTTTGGCATTGCAAGAAGGGTGAGGCGTGACGCCTCAGTTCCGCTTACTTCGATGGTGCCCCTGGCAGGACTCGAACCTGCGCACATGGCTTCGGAGGCCAATGCTCTATCCGCTGAGCTACAGGAGCGTGCGAGTTCCAGCGTAGCCGCAGTGCCTTCGCTGCTCTCTCCACGCAACTCGTCGTAGGCTTGGCAGATGCAAACCTCTCTTGCGCAGGGTTCGGGCGAACCCCTCGAGCAGCAACTCTTACCGCTCACTGCGAGCGTCCTCTCCTCAGGTCACCTCTCGATTGGCGGCTGTGATGTCGTTGACGTTGTCGGAGAGTTCGGCACACCTGTGTTTCTCTACGACGAAGCACATCTTCGTGCGCGATGCCAAGAAGCGGTGGCTGCCTTCGGAGAAGGTGTGGCCTATGCGACCAAGGCATTTCTCTGCACGGCAATGGCGCGTTTAGCCCTCGAAGAGGGCATGTGCCTCGACGTTGCCACAGGCGGTGAACTCGCAGTCGCTCTTCGCGCAGAGGCGCCCGCGAACCGCATCATTCTGCACGGCAATAACAAATCTGACGAGGAACTTCGACTCGCCATTGACCTTGGCGTGCGCCGCATCATGGTGGATTCTGACGATGAGATTTCACGCATCGATGCGCTCCGTGGTCGACACAGTGTCCGAGTGATGTTGCGGGTCACGCCAGGAGTCGAAGCACACACGCACGAATTCGTTCAGACGGGCCAAGAAGACTCCAAGTTCGGTCTCTCCATTTCGTCAGGCGCTGCGCTCCGGGCAATTGAACGACTTCGCTCGATGGACGGCATCGAACTCGTCGGCATTCATGCTCATATCGGAAGCCAAGTCTTTGATGTCTCGTCCTTTGCAAAAGCAGCAACCGTCTTGGCAGAGTTTTTTGTGCCTCTCGGGCTCTCTGAGTTGTGCGTGGGCGGCGGTCTCGGCGTTGCCTACGTCAATGGAGAACGTGCGGCTGGAATCAGCGAGTGGGCTGATGCGGTGCACGGCGCGCTCCGAGCCGCAGGTGTTGACCCTGCGGTGAGCGTGACTGCGGAGCCTGGACGCGCCATTGCTGCACAAGCGGCCATCACCGTCTATCGAGTCGGAACCATCAAAGAACTGCCAGGTATACGCACCTACCTCGCTGTCGATGGCGGCATGAGCGATAATCCTCGCCCTGTCCTCTATGGCTCTGGCTACGAAGCCTTTGATCCTGCCCACGTGACTGCTCCTCGGCCCCGAGAAGTGCGCGTAGTGGGAAAACACTGTGAGTCTGGAGACGTCATCGTCCCCTCGGCCTTTATCCCTGACGATCTCGGCGTTGGCGACCTTCTGGCCACACCCGTCACCGGGGCCTACGGCTATTCCATGGCGTCGACCTACAACAAGGTGCCTCGCCCGCCAGTGGTGTTCTTGCGTGACGGCGAGGCGCATCTCGTAATTCGTCGTGAAACCTTCGACGACCTGAGTTCTCTCGACGTCTAAGGCATTTCTCGAGCGAAGAAAGCACCTCGGCCTGCCGAGTAGCGTTGTGACGTGTCGTCGAACCTTTCATCCGTGTTGCGCGTCGCCCTGTTGGGCTGCGGCAACGTTGGTGCCGCGCTTGTCGAACTGTTGGCTGACCCGACTCGATCACTGCAGCTGCACGAACGCACGGGCTTGCGTTTCGACATCGTGGGCATCGGAGTTGCTGACATCACGAAGCGGCGCTCAGAAGAGCCGTGGTTTCCCTCAGACGTGCTCACTGCCGACCTTTCGGCACTGGTCGCTCGCGACGACGTCGACATCGTCATTGAACTCATTGGCGGGATCGAGCCCGCAAAGTCATTGATCGAAGCGGCGCTCCTCTCGGGCAAATCAGTGATCTCGGCCAACAAGGCACTCTTGGCTGAACACGGTGTGGCCCTCTCTGCACTCGCCGCAGCAAACGGAGCAGATCTCAACTTCGAGGCTGCGGTGGCTGGTGCGCTGCCTGTCATCCGCACGCTCCGAGAATCCTTGGCTGGTGAACACATCACGCGCGTTATGGGCATCGTCAATGGCACGACGAACTTTGTTCTCTCCAAGATGGCTGATGAAGGTGGCGACTACAACGACGTTCTCGCCGAGGCCCAAGCGCTTGGGCTGGCCGAACGAGACCCAACGGCCGACGTCGAAGGCTTTGACGCCGCGGCCAAGGCTGCCATTTTGGCTGGCTTGGCCTTTGGGGGTGACGTTGCTCTCGAGCACGTGCACCGAGAGGGAATCTCGGCGATTCGCTCCATTGACGTGGCGTTTGCCCGACGATTGGGTTACGCCATCAAACTGCTCGCCATTGCCGAACGCCTTGATGAACACCGCGTCTCCGTGCGCGTGCACCCGGCCATGGTTCCTTTAGACCATCCACTCGCCCAAGTCGACGGAGCATTCAATGCCGTCTTCATTGAGGGCGAAGCGCTCGGTTCGCTCATGCTCTATGGACGTGGCGCCGGCGGCGAGCCCACCGCATCAGCGGTTCTTGGAGACCTCATTGACGCAGCTCGCCACATCTTGGCCAAGAGTGCAGGGGTCGCGCCGCTGCAGTCGCTGCCCATTGATGCCGTTGCGATCGACGCGCTGCGCTCAGAGTTCTATCTCTCCATCGACGTCTTTGACCGTCCCGGCGTCCTTGCGAGTGTGGCCAAATTGCTGGGAGACCACCACATTTCAATTCGCTCCATGGAACAACAAGGCCTTGGTGACGAAGCTCGTTTGGTCTTTGTGACCCACGAAGCAAGCGAAGCGGACATGGCCGCCACAATCGCGGCTTTGCGCGAACTCGAAGTGGTTGAGGCAGTTGGCGGGGTGTTGCGAGTAATCCGAAGTGATGAGGAGACAACGAACTAATGGCGTGGCGCGGACTGATTGAGGAATATCGAGCGCACCTTCCCGTCTCGACGAGCACGCCCGTCGTCACCTTGCTCGAAGGGGCAACGCCGCTGCTCGAAGCGCCGAAGTTGTCGCAGCGTTTTGGCGCCAAGGTCTACCTGAAGATTGAAGGGGCCAACCCCACTGGATCCTTTAAGGATCGGGGCATGACCATGGCAATCACCAAGGCGCACGAAGAAGGTGCCAAGGCCGTGGTGTGTGCGTCGACAGGGAATACGTCTGCGTCGGCGGCAGCCTATGCCGCACGAGCAGGCATGACCTGCGCGGTCTTGATCCCTGATGGGGCCATTGCACTCGGCAAGTTGGCTCAGGCCTTGATCCACGGGGCCAAAGTGCTCCAAATCCGAGGCAATTTCGACCAAGCCTTAGACATTGTTCGAGATCTTCCCAATCACGCACCGATCACCGTGGTGAATTCAATTAATCCCTTCCGCATTGAGGGCCAAAAAACTGCGGCCTTTGAAATTGTTGACGCCCTCGGCATGGCGCCCGATTATCACTTCATTCCCGTTGGCAACGCCGGCAACATCACTGCCTATTGGAAGGGCTATAGCGAATATCACTTTGCGGGAAAGTGTGACGCTCGACCAAAAATGATGGGATTCCAGGCCGCCGGTGCCGCTCCCATCGTGCTGGGCCATCCCGTCGAAGCTCCTGAAACCATCGCGACGGCAATACGAATCGGGAATCCTGCAAGCTGGGACTCGGCGCTGGCCGCAGCTTCTGAGTCACAAGGTGCCATCGACATGGTGACGGACGACGAGATTTTGGCTGCGTATCGCTTTTTGGCGGCAGAAGAATCAGTGTTCTGCGAACCTGCCTCGGCTGCGTCGGTGGCCGGTTTGTTGAAAGTAGGGGTTCCTGAGGGCGCCACCGTGGTCTGTGTCTTGACCGGCAATGGCCTGAAGGACCCTGACCGAGCCATTAGTCAAATTGAAGTCCCCACGGCCGTTGAACCCACCATGGACGAGATCCTTCGGGCACTCAAAGTCTGATTTTCGGGCTTTGCGTTGCAGCGACGCAGAGTTCCAGATAGAGTCAGAAGTGTTCCCCAGTCGGTCCTGTGCCGTTGGCACGCTGCTGGAGTCCCGAGAAGTTCCGTTTTTACACGGGCGCTCGTTCGGGGAACAGTCGTTTCGGTGTTGAGCATTCTGCTCGGCCCCGCCCCTGATCTTCACCCTGGTCATGTCGCACCTGAGCGGTAGTCCGAGGGAGAGAAAGTGAGTGGAAGTACATGGCTTCCGATACCCAACTAGGCCGATCGGTTCTTGAGTCAAAAGAGCGCACGGAATTGCAGGCAATCGCCGAGCAGCTCAGCGTCAAGACCACGAGTCGAATGAAGAAGGCTGATCTCATTTCTGGAATCCTCACCGCTGCTGGCGTGGGAGAACAGCCTGCGGAGAAGCCCGCCGCATCCGAGGAGTCCACGCCCAGCCAAGGTCGCCGAAAGGCGCCTGCAGCTCGAGCCAAAGCACCAGAGACCCCTCCAGAGGAGACGCCCGAGAGCGCCGCAAGTGAAGAAGCGCCACAGAACGGACAGGCGCGTCAAGACGGTGACGGTGGGCGGTCGCGCAATCCCCGCAACAACCAGAACAACAACCAGAACAACAATTCGCAGCGCACTAACCAGAACAACGGTGGCCACGACAACCAGCGCCAGTTCCAGGGCAACAACGAGCCTGGCAACCGCCGCAATCGTCGGAACCGTCGTGGCCGAGACCGAGGCGAACGTGGTGAGCGTGACATCCAAAGTGGCGCGGACCTGCCTTACGACGGCGAGCTCATCGAATGTCGCGGTTTGCTCGATTTGCGCGACGAAGGCTACGGCTTCCTTCGCTGCGAGGGTTACTTGCCCTCAAGTAAGGACGTCTACATCTCGATCTCTCAGGCGCGAAAGTTTGCCCTGCGCAAGGGCGATGCCATTGAAGGTGCCTACCGTCCCGCTGGTTCGAACGAGAAGTACCCAGCGCTGATTCGCATCGACACTGTTTCGGGCATGGACCCAGAAGCGGCACGTACTCGTCGTCGCTTCGAAGACTTGACGCCTCTGTTCCCGGACCAGAAGCTGCAGCTCGAACAGCAAGGGGACAAGGAAAACCTCACGGCTCGCATCGTGGATCTGATCAGCCCCATCGGCAAGGGCCAGCGTGGCCTCATCGTCTCACCGCCAAAGGCCGGTAAGACGACGGTCATGAAGCAGATCGCCCACTCCATTGAGGCCAATAACCCTGACGTGCACCTCATGGTCTTGTTGGTTGACGAGCGACCTGAAGAAGTCACCGACATGCGTCGCTCCGTCAAGGGCGAAGTGATCGCATCGACCTTCGATCGTCCTGCCGACGAGCACACCCATGTTGCTGAACTCACGATCGAGCGGGCCAAGCGTCTCGTCGAGGCCGGCAAAGACGTGGTCGTCATCCTTGACGGCATCACCCGTCTTGCACGCGCCTACAACATTTCTGCACCTGCATCGGGTCGCATCATGTCCGGTGGTGTCGATTCAGCGGCGCTCTATCCACCGAAGAAGTTCTTCGGTGCGGCGCGAAACATCGAAGAAGGTGGTTCGCTCACCATTTTGGCCACCGCGCTCGTGGAGACCGGATCCAAGATGGACGAAGTGATCTTCGAAGAGTTCAAGGGCACAGGCAATATGGAATTGCGACTCGATCGTCGCCTCGCCGAGCGTCGCCTCTATCCATCGATCGACGTGAACGCCAGTTCGACCCGTCACGAAGAGTTGCTCTTTGAACGAGGCCAACTCCAGCAAGTCTGGAAACTTCGTCGAGTGCTCAATGCGCTTTCGAGCGAGGGCACCGGAGCTGCCGGCCTTGAGCTCTTGATGGACAAAATCAAGACCACGAACTCAAATGACGAGTTTTTGGCCGATATTGCCAAGGGCGTTGCCCAGAATTAACCCTGCTCATACAGAGCATCTAGACTTATCAATCCGAAGTTCTCCGAGGAGTACACAATGAAGGCTGACATTCACCCCACCTACGTCGAGGCAACCGTGCGTTGCTCATGCGGCAACACGTTCACGACCCGTTCGACCAAGTCGGAATTGACCTCGGAACTGTGCAACGAGTGCCACCCGTTCTTCACCGGTAAGCAGAAGCTCGTCGACTCCGGTGGCCGCGTGGACCGCTTCAACCGTCGTTACGGTAACCGTAAGACGGCGAAGAAGTCCTGAGTTCTCTCGCCTCGATCCTGAGGCGAGTTTCCAGCCGTGCTTGACGACCGCCTTGAGGCAATCGCCGCAGAGTTTGCTGAGGTTGAAACGCGCCTCAGTTCACCAGAAGTTTCAGCCGACCCCAATCTGCTGCGCGAACTGTCCAAGCGTCACAAGGAACTTGCACAAATCGTTGATGCCTATCGCCGCTTGACGAGTGCTCGAGAAGACGCAGCAACGGCAACGATGCTGCTTGAAGACGCGGACCCCGCAGAGCGCGAAGAGATGCGTGCGGAGTTTGAACGGGCTTCCGAATCAATTTCACGCATCGAAGACGAGTTGCAAGGTCTGCTGCTGCCAAAGGACCCCAATGATGGCCGCAACGTCATCGTTGAAATTCGCGGTGCCGAAGGCGGCGAAGAAGCGAATCTCTTTGCGCGTGACCTCTACGACATGTACCTGCGCTACGCCCAACGTCGTGGCTGGAAACTCGAGGTCATGGAAGAAGCCGCATCGGAACAAGGCGGCCTCGACGAAGTGGTGTTCTCGCTCAAAGGGGCTGACGCCTGGAGTCGTATGGAGCACGAAGGTGGCGTGCACCGCGTGCAGCGTGTTCCAGCGACGGAAGCGAAGGGTCGCATTCACACTTCCTCGGCCACCGTCACGGTCTTGCCTGAAGCAGAAGAAGTCGATGTTCAGATCGACCCCAACGAATTAAAGATCGACGTCTATCGCTCGAGTGGTCCTGGTGGTCAGAGTGTGAATACGACGGACTCTGCCGTGCGCATCACGCACCTGCCCACCGGCATCGTGGTGGCCATGCAGGACGAAAAGAGTCAGATTCAAAACCGTGCCAAAGCCATGGTGGTCTTGCGGAGCCGCTTGCTCAAGGCGGCGCAAGATGCAGCAGATGCAGAGCAAAGTGATTTGCGTCGCACGCAGGTTGGCGGCGGTGGCCGTTCAGAAAAGATCCGCACCTATAACTTCAAAGAATCTCGCGTCACCGATCACCGCATCAACATGACGCTTTACAAATTGGATGCAATTCTCCAAGGAGATTTGGACGAACTCGTTGACGGCCTGATGGCCGCCAAGCGCACCTTGCAGCTCACCGCAGAGAATGGTGGCTGACGACCTCCTCGCGGAGGTCACTGGCCAGATCGGCTCACGACGAGAGGCGATCTGGATTCTCGATCACGTCACGTCACGTCTCGCTGATCCACACGAAGCTGCCGCAGAGATCCGTCGACTCAGTGCACGGCGGGCACAAGGTGAACCCTTGCAGTATGTACTTGGCACGTGGGCGTTCCGCTCCCTCGAGCTCACAGTGACTCCTGCTGTGTTGATTCCGCGGCCCGAGACTGAACAACTCGTTGACGCCGTCCTGGCCCGCCTTGCACTCGGCATGCCGGATGTCACGCCGTTTCGAATCTGTGACCTCGGAACCGGCTCAGGCGCAATTGGTCTTTCGTTGGTGAGCGAAGTGGCTCGAAGCGATTGCGAGTTGTGGTGCACCGATGAATCTGCTGAAGCGCTTGCCGTGGCCAAACAAAACGCCGAGGCGCTCGGTGTGGAGGCGCACTTCGTCGAAGGCTCATGGTTTGACGCGCTCGAAGAGAATCAGCGAGGAAGCTTTTCCGTGCTGGTGTCGAACCCGCCCTACGTCGCTGAACGAGATAGAGCCAGCCTTGATCCTGTGCTCGGTTACGAGCCCGAAACTGCGCTCTTTAGTCCTGATTCGGCTGAAGGTATCGCTGGTTTTGCAGACACACAACATCTGATTCGTGGGGCGGGCCAGTGGCTGGTCTCTCGCGGTGTGCTCGCTCTTGAGATGGCGGAAGCCCACGTTGCACCGGCATGTCTCGAAGCCGAAGCGGCAGGTTTCGTTGCTGTTTCGGTTTTTGAGGACCTTGCAGGCAAAGAGCGAGGCATAGTGGCACAGTGGCCATGAGAATCTTTTCTTCTCACGAACTTGATGAACTCTCGTCGTTGCTGGGCAAGGGACATGTCGTCGCACTGCCGACCGACACGGTCTATGGGTTGGCCGCTCGGCCCGACAAGGATAACGCCATTGAAATGGTCTATTCGTTGAAGGGCAGGCCAGCGTCGATGGTACTTCCCCTCTTGGCGGCCGATCTTGACGACGTGCTGTCACTGTTAGGAGAACTCCCGCCACGTGCCGTTGCCTTGGCTAAGGCCTTCTGGCCAGGTGCACTCACCATGGTTGTCCCCGCTCCTCGTGATCTTGCCGCATCTGTAGGAGGACACGACGGCACCGTAGGAATTCGCGTCCCCGCTCTTGGCGTTGTACGCCGCCTCCTCGCGAGAAGTGGGCCGCTCGCCGTGACGAGTGCAAATCGACATGGCGAGGCACCGTGCATGACTGCCCGCGAAGTCCTCGACGTGTTTGGAACATCGTTTGAACCAGTTGGCGTCCTCGAAGGCCCGAGCGGCAGTGGCATCTCTTCAACCGTCGTGCGCATCGACGACGCAGGAATTTCACTCCTGAGAGAGGGCTCACTGAGTGAAGTCGCACTGCACGATGTGCTCACGGAAGCGGGTTTCTAGGGCTCTACGGGCTCAGCTATGTCGAAGTTGAGCACAAAGTCCCTAGGTTCGCCTCGTTTCAGTCATCTACGCTTCAGGAGATGAAAATTTTCTCAAAATTTGTCGGCCTGACCGGCGCGCTCGTGCTCTGCTTGGCAAGTCTGATGAATGGCGCGGCGCTCACTGCAGGAGCAGCCAACGCCCCGAGCACGGTGATCGCTGCGCCGCAGTTTGCGACGGCTCCTTCGTGGGGCGCTGACGTGCGGCTCGTTGCGGGCACCGTCGATAGCGCAGGCAACAGTTATTTCATCGCTGAGTCAAATACGCTCTTTGGCAACTGCGGTGAAGGACTCGTCGAGGTCTCGGCTGCGGGAGTAACGAGTTGGCAGGAATATTGCTATCCCGTCAACGGCGGCTATACGAGTTCTGGATTTGACCAGATCCAATACGCGAACCTCAACGGCACGCCGTCGCTCATTGTCTCGACCACCTACTACGTCTGGGTGTTTCCAGCCACGCTCACAGAGTCGATGACCTCCTACGACTTGAGCACGGATTTGTTCGGCTACACGGGCACTCTCTACGCCGGGACGTTTTATGACGCAACGAACGACACGTTCTATTTCGATAGCCTCAACACTTCGAACGTGAGCTCGATTACTGGGTTTTCTGGCTGTGTGGCGAACCCACAAGATTCCTCCTTTTGCCACAGTTCCACCACCCTCTTTACGGCTCCGGGCGCACAATTTGGCGGTGGCATCGTGGTGTCGAACAATGAAATTGTGATGACGGCAGCGATCTCGGCAAGCGAGCTTGACGCGTGTACCGCCACGCTGACGGGATCGAATGCGACGTGCACTCCTCTCAGTGTCTCTGGAGACGAACCCGGCCCCGTCACCGTGGATTCACTGGGAAATTTTTGGCTTGTCGGCTATGACGCGTCCCAGGTGTCGCCCTCTGGAGGTTACGCGAGTGCCCTCTATTCACTTCCCGGTGGCTTCTCCTCGCAGGTGCAACATGTCTCCGTGCAGGGCTCAAGTATTTTCGGTCTTGGCACATTGACCTGGTCCAATGGTGCCCTTCTTGCCACTGACACGGGACAGCAAAATGACGTCTCGCAACCGCTCTACGCGCTCTCACCGCTCCCGAGCGCTCCAACAGGAGTGAGCGCTACGCAACGTTCGTCAACGTCAGCCACGGTCTCGTGGACTGCAAGCGACTACGCCGCGAGTTACCAAGTCACCGCCGCGCCCGGTGGCGCGCACTGTGAAATTGCTGCGCCGCAAACAAGTTGCACGGTGGACGGCCTCGGAGCTGGGATAGTGCAGTTCACTGTGAGCGCTGCGACGAGCGGCGGGACGGCATCGGCCGCTTCTTCTGCGGTCACGCTCGATATGGTCGCGTCACCGACGCCCGAACCGACCACGCCGTCGGAGTTGGCAAGGACTGGATCGCCACTTGGAGTGTTGCTCCTTTTCGGAACAGCGACGGCCTTCGTTGGAGTTGTGCTGACGCGCCGCTCGACGCTTACGAAGCGGCGTCGGAAGACGAGTTAGTCAAAAACAAAGGTTCCGTCTTCCAACACGCTGCCGGCCTGTCCGTTGAGATCTGTTTCAGCCACCGAGACCAACGTCGTGGCATCGAGCAGCGTTGCCCAACTTCGCACCCCATGAGCGTTTTTGACCGCAAGGGTGGCCCGAGTGGGCACACCGTCTCGGTCATGGACAATCGTGTAGGTCTCAATAGTGACTGGGCCAGTGAGTCGTTCATCGACATCTTGGCGCGGCGTCGCGTCGACGACTGATTGCACGTTGTGAGAACAAAATGCTGTCGCCGGGGGTGTACTCGAATACAACGCCACAGAGTGGCTTGACGCGAAGTAACTCAGACCAGTGACCAAGCCCAGGTCGCCAGGATGCTCACGCAGTCGTTGGGTCATCGTGGCCAAGGAATGCGCCACGTAATTATTTCCTGGACCTCCGCCAAAGGTGAGGCCGCCAGTCACCGTGAGTGGGCGTGCTGGATCATCGACAACAAGACCCAACGCATCGGCCCCCATCTCAACGGCGACAGGAAAGCAGCTGTAGAGATCAAGGTGTGCCACGTCATCGATTGAGCGGTCGGTGGCAGCAAAGACGTCGCGACCAGCCGCAGCAAGTGCGACCGAGCGGTCGAGATCAATGCGATCAGAGACAAAGAAATGCTCGTCGCCGAAGGCGTGAGCGTGGGGAAAGATGAGGCGATCCTCGTCGACGCCCACGGCTCGGGCGGCCTCGAGCGAGCACACGATGAGCGCCGCGCCCATGTCAACGGGCAAGTTGGCAACCATCAACTTGGTATAGGGCTCGGCAATAAAACGATTTGAAGACGACGGTGTCGTGATCTCTTCAGCGCTCAGTGCCTGTTGGAGCCACGCATGTTCGTTCCGTGCTGCCACCGCAGAAAAGGACGCCCACAAGTTGCCCAAACGACGCCGATGCTCTGCGAGGCTCCAACCGTTTCGTGCGCGCAGGGCATTCTCAAAAAGTGGGTAGATCTCAACGGGAATGCTTACGCCACGAGCAATTTCGAAGTCGCTCAGTGGGGGCTGTTCAATGCCAAAGGGGAGAGGAGGGGGCGTCTGCGTCCGGTCTTGGCGTGTCCAAGGGGTGTGGGGGAGTGTTGGGTCCTTCTTGGTGAGGCCCCTGCTGTACATGGCCTCAGAACCGACAATGGCGACCACGTCGAGGTCGCCCGCAGCAATGGAAACTGCAGCATCAGCCAGAAGTTTTTGGGGCATGGTGCCGCCTGTGACCGACAGGACCAGATCTCGGGGCGTCAGGCCGAGCCGCTCAGCGACCAGCAGCGAGGGGTTTGGAGCTCGCCACGTGAAACTGGCAACAGATGCCACTCGATCGACTCGATCTAAGAGTGCACGGCCCTTGGGGGCAACTGCGCCAAAGGCCACGTCATCGACATCTGCGGCTGCTGCATGCAGTGCGTCAACCATGAGGTCGAGCGGTTCTCGGCGGTGTTCGGGGCCGCCTTCTCGCTGCGGGCGATCAAGGATTTGGCCGACGCCGACGATGACGGGGGTGCGGGGGTCGAGGGCCATGGTGAGAGAAGCGTAGTAGCCCCCTCATCCCCACCACAGGCTGCATCAGTAGCATGGGACAGATGCGCATCGTCGTCGGATCTGATCACGCCGCAGTCGGCTTGAAGCAAGCAGTGGTGGAGCACCTGACCGGTCACGGCTACGAGGTTCGAGACCTCGGCGCCAATGACTCGGAGGTCTCGGTCGATTACCCCGATTACGGAGCCGCAGTTGGTCGAGCAGTGGCAACCGGATCGGCAGACTTTGGCATCGCGCTGTGTGGCTCTGGTATCGGTATTTCCATTGCAGCGAACAAAATCGCCGGTGTGCGCGCCGCCCTCGTCTCGGACGTGACGACGGCACATTTGGCTCGTGAACACAACCACGCCAATGTGCTCTGCCTCGGTGCACGAGTTACTGGCGAAGCAACTGCTCTTGAAGCCGTTGATGCGTTCTTAAGTGCAACGCCACAAGAAGGTCGACACCTCAACCGTTTAGCAAAACTCGCCGCATTAGATGATGCTGCATCCCTTCCGCCCGAGATCAAGGAGTCCTAAGTCAATGTCCGACGCCAATCCCTACGCCCACTGGCTCGCCAGTGACCCCGAGCTCGCCCGACTTCTCGATGAAGAACTCAATCGACAGCGCACGACCCTGCAGTTGATCGCCAGTGAGAACTTCGCCTCGCCTGCGGTTATGGCGGCGACTGGTTCAGTGCTCACCAATAAGTACGCCGAGGGCTACCCCGGCAAGCGCTACTACGGCGGCAATGAATTCGTCGACGAAGTCGAAGACCTCGCTCGTGAGCGCCTGAAGCAACTCTTTGGAGCGGCGCATGCAAACGTGCAGCCTCATTCGGGTGCCAATGCCAACCTTGGTGTGTATCAGGCCTTGTTGAATCCAGGCGACACCGTTCTGGCCATGCGTCTCGACCAAGGTGGGCACTTGACGCATGGCTCACCGGCTTCGATCACCTCAAAAGTTTGGAATTTCGTCTCCTATGGGCTCACGCCAGCGAGTGATGACCCTGAAACTCCTGGCGAAGTGATCGACATGGATCAGGTGCGCGACCTCGCCCTCACGCATCGCCCAAAGATGCTCATCATCGGTGCTTCCTCGTACTCGCGTGCGATTGATGCACGAGACTTCCGCGGTATTGCTGACGAGGTGGGTGCCTATCTGATGTTTGACTGTGCACACACTGCGGGACTCATCGCAGGAGGTGCCGCGCCGGACCCTGTTGGTATTGCTGACGTCATGACCTTCACGACGCACAAGACCTTGCGTGGGCCCCGAGGTGGGGCAATTTTGTGCACCGAAGAGTTGGCGAAGAAAATCGACTCGGCTATTTTCCCGGGACTCCAGGGTGGGCCCCTCGAACACGTCATTGCTGCAAAGGCTGTGGCCTTTAAAGAAGCTCTTGATCCAAGTTTCCGGACCTACATTGCCCAAGTCGTCTCGAATGCCAGCGCCTTGGCTGATGCGTTGGTGGCTCAAGGATTCCGTCTGATCTCCGGCGGTACCGAGAACCACTTGGTGGTGGCTGACCTGCGGACGTTTGACGAAGACCTCACCGGCAAGGAAGCGCAAGAAGCCATGGATCGTGGTGGGATCACGGCGAATCGCAATGCAATTCCAGATGATCCGAGAAGTCCCTTCGTCACCTCTGGCGTGCGCATTGGAACTGCCGCCGAGACCACCGCAGGCATGGGGAACGAGCAAATGGTTCAGATCGCAGAATTGATTGGTCGGGTCTTGCGTGGTCGAAATGACGAGAAAGAAGTTGCGGCGGTGCGCGCAGAAGTTGCAGCACTGTGTGGCGCGTTTGATCCATACGCAAACTTCGCGAACAAGGGCTAGTTCGCGCTCGTGCCGTCCCTTGGGTGGTACGTCCTTGTTCTGGTGATTGCTGCCGGAGCGACGGCGGCGTGCGTCCTTCCCGCTCGATCGCTGGCGATCAAAGTCGGCTACGTCGACACGCCTGACGAGCGGAAAATGCACGACCGCACCACGCCCTATGGCGGGGGAGCGGCGATGTTTTTGGGCGTGTGTGTTTCGCTTGGTGTGGCGGCGTTGGTGCCGGATCTTCGACCACTCTTTCAGGGTAACTCCGAAGTCTTTGGCGTCCTTCTCGCGGCAGCGGCCATCTTCATCGTCGGCCTTATCGACGACTTCCGCTCGATGTCGGCGCCCGCCAAGGTGGCGGGGCAGGTGTTGGCCGCATCGATTCTCTACTTCGCGGGCGTCACGATGTACCAGCTGAAACTGCCCTTCGCGGGATTCGTGGTGCTGAGCCCTGGCGTGATTCCGCTCATCACCGCACTCTGGGTGGTGGCTCTGACCAATGCCATCAACTTGATTGACGGCCTCGACGGCCTCGCTGCTGGGCTCGTGGCCATTGGTGCAGGGACCTTGGCCGTTTACGGTATTCAACTCGAACGACTTGGGCTCTTGCCGGTGCAGAACATTGGACCCCTCGTTGCCGTCGTGGCCTGCGGTGTGTGTCTTGGCTTTCTTCCCTTCAACTTTCACCCCGCCAAGATCTTCATGGGCGATGCGGGCGCACTGCTCCTTGGCTTGTTGATGAGTGCGTCAACGATGGTGATCGGTGGCAGGACCGCTCCGGCCTCAGGGGTGACCTTCTTTTTCTTCGCACCAATCTTCATTCCCTTCTTCATTCTTGGTGTCCCCCTCGTCGATGCGGCCTTTGCCTTCATCCGGCGGACCGCTCGAGGCCAGGGATTTCACGCCCCCGACAAGGACCACGTCCATCACCGACTCCTGCGCTTGGGGCATGGACACCGCCGCACGGTCGTCATTTTGTGGGCCTGGACAGCACTTTTGTGCGGATTCGTGCTCTACCCGCTCTTCAAACCTCAGGCCAATGCCCTGGTTCCCTTTGGTGCGCTCGCCCTTGGTGTGGGTCTCTATACCTGGTTTCATCCGGGCCTAAAACGCAACGACGGCGACTCAGACGAGGGGTCCACACCCCCCGCGAGCGAGGCTGCAGAAGCCGGTCAATCGGGCCACTCGTAGTCGCTTTGGCGCGAACGCTCCAGAAGTGCAATGATTCGGCACGTGCTAAATGGCCCGACGCTGATGACCCCTGCGTGACCTTGAGGCTGTTTTGTGCTGAACCCCCTTCACATGAGAGCAACGCGTGAGCGAGTCCGAACCGTCCAAAGAGACGCCGACAAGGCCTTCTCGCTCCCTACCCTCATGGGCGGCCTTCGTGTCGATGGGAATGACCTTCGCCGTGCTCGTTGCAGCGGGGCTTTTGCTCGGCCTGTGGCTCGACTCACTCTGCAAGACGTCGCCATTGTTTCTTTTTCTCGGGCTGCTCGTGGGATTCGCAGTGGCAATCGCTTCTGTCGTGGCGCTGGTGCGCAAAAGTCTTTAGGGGCGTCTCGTGCTTGAGCAATTTGGCGACCTTGATGCCTCGGTCCTCCAGCGCTTGCTGCGCCGGACGGTGTTGCTGACGATCATTGTTGGTGGGGTTTGTGTCTTCATTGCGCTGCTCGTGGGAGCACCTCTTGCCGCAGTCGGTCTCGTTGTTGGCCTTGGCCTTGCCATTTTGAATCTTCGCTTCCTCGACGCCGGGGTGGCAAAGATTGAAGGAACGGGTGAAGGCTCGAGCAAAGTCCTTCGAAAAATGCTGCGCACCAAGACCGCCTGGCGCTTGGCGGCGATCACGATATTGGCCGTGGGAGCACTATTCCTGAGCATGCCTCTGGGAATGGGTATTGTCATCGGGCTCGTTATTTTCCAGATCCTCTTTGTGATCTCGGTTGCACGAATTGTCTTTGTCCAAGGAGGGACGCTGTGAGCTCATTGCTGGCTACCGGCTCAATCACGGTTGGTGAACACGTCGTCACCACCAAGATTCTGGGTTTGCAGGTCAACGTTGACATCGTCTGGATGTCGTTGATTGCTGCCGTCATTGTGCTTGCACTGGGCTTTGCCGTCCGGGCCAAGGCCACCAAGGGCGTGCCAGGAAAGTTGCAGCTGGCCTACGAAACCATCATCGAGCAGATCCGTGAAGTGGCGGACTCGTCCATTGGTGAACAAGGCAAGCGCTTTGTGCCTGTCGCCCTGATGATCTTCCTCTATGTGTTGATCTGTAACTGGTTCGAAATCCTGCCGAACAACGGCCATGACTGGACCCCTGCTCCAACCGGTGACGTGAACCTGCCACTTGCCTTGGCCCTGATGGTCATCGTCTGGGTGCACATCGAATCCATCAAGGCCCGTGGCATGAAGGGCTACCTCAAGCACTACGCCCAGCCCTACTCGGCCATGATCCCGATCAACATCATTGAAGAGATCACCAAGCCCATCACGCTGACCTTCCGTCTCTTCGGTAACATTTTCTCCGGCGGCCTTATGGTCGTGGTTATGGCTTCCCTTCTTCCGTGGTACGCCTCACTGGCGGGCCAGTTGATTTGGAAGCCGTTCGATATGGCCATTGGCCTTATCCAGGCGTTTATCTTTGGTCTGCTCACCATCCTCTACTTCGGTATGGCCATGGCGCCGCTCGAAGATCACTAGAGGAAACCCGGGCAGACTGAAGCACGAAAATACAAGTAACGATCGCAATACCTAACGAAGTTCCCATCACACAGGAGGAAAGCAATGGCAACGAACGACATGCAGCACGCGGTGCGGGCAGCTGGTGCCCTGGTCGGTGGCGGTCTCGCCCTCGGCGGTGGCGCTATTGGTGCCGCTATCGGTGACGGTCTCGCCGGTTCACAGACGATCGCCGCGATCGCCCGTCAGCCCGAAATCGAAAACAAGGCACGTACCTACTTCTTCCTGACCGTGGGTCTTGCTGAAGCCATGTACTTCATCAACTTGTTGTTCATGGTCGTCTTCGTCTACGTCTTCTCGAAGCAGTAGTCGCCGCTGTTGCTCAGGCCCCACAACGGGCCTGAGCACGCACCCTTTCGCAAGCTTCTAGAACCAACCGAAACCTGGAGTACACACCATGCCGATCGCAGGGATTTTCCTACTGCCGAACGGGACGTTCATCGTTGAGTTGATCGTCCTGCTTGTCATCTTGTTCCTGACGACGAAATACATCGTCCCACCGCTGAATAAGGCGATGGAGGAGCGACAGGCCGACATCCGCAACTCATTGGACGCCGCCGAGTCGGCGCGCGCCGATGCAGCAGCAGCTGATGAAGAGCGTTTGGCCGTCCTCGACCAGGCACGCGTGCAGGCTCGAGAGATCGTGGCCCAGGCCACGGCCACTTCAGATCAGGTTCGTGCAGAGGCACAAGGTCGTGCGCAGGCCGAATATGACCGCATCATCGCCAACGCAGACGCCGAGGTCGCCCTCGCTCGTCAGCGTGCTGTTGATGACGCGGCTGATCAGCTCGGAACCATCGTGATGGGGGTTGTTGAGCGGGTCATCGGCCGTGAGGTCGACATGAAGGCCCACCAAGACCTCGTCGATGAAGCCGTCGCTGCTCTGCGGTCCTCCGCAGCGCCGGGAGGGGCTGGTTCCTAAACAATGAACCCGTCCATTCAGGGCTACGCAGCGGCCGTCCTTGGCGCGCTTGAGGCAGACGACGTTCGCGTCGTTGCCACTGAGCTTGGCGATCTCGACACCACGCTGCTGGCGAACGGAGACTTGCGCGCTGCCATGACTGACACCTCAGTCTCGGGCACGGCACGCCGAGAAGTCCTCGCTGCAGTGTTGGCAAAGAAGGTCTCGGCCCCCACGGTCCGCATCGCGGGCTACGCAGCATTTGCGAGCCACGCACAAGACGTTCCTGCAGCCATTGCGTCGCTTGCCCATCGCGCACGGCTCACTGCAGAAGATGGCTCCTTCGCCGAGCCCACGCTGCACGCCACCGGTGCTCGTCAGCGAGTGGGCGGCTTTGCTGCAGCGCTCTTTGAAGAGTTGTCCACGAAGGATCTTGAAGAGATCGAAGACGAACTCTTCCGTTTTGCTCGGGCTGTTGAGGCAAACCCGGCATTGCGAAACGCGCTCTCTGATCGCGAAGCACCAGTGAGTGCTCGCCAGGGACTGATCCACTCGCTGCTTGAGGGCAAGGTTTCCTCGCCAAAGCCAGGAGTGATTGACTACGTCATTTCGCTGTTCACACACAAGACACACACCGCACCCACGATCAGCCTCCTTGACTACGTGATTGCTGGTGGTCGTTCGCGTGATGTGGTCGGCACCATTGACTGGCTCGTTGACCAGACTGCCCGTGCGCGGGGCTGGCGCGTGGCCAAGGTTCGCACTGCAAAGGCCCTCGATGACGCACAGGCAGACAGCCTGCGTGCCTCGCTGAGCGCAATTGCAGGAAATCCTGTGGAGTTGCAGGTCACTGAAGATGCAACTCTTCTGGGTGGTGTGCGTGTTGAGATCGGCGATCTCTTAGTTGACGCCACCGCAAAGCACCGCCTCGATCAGTTGCGCGAGCACCTGGACGCAGAACACCGAGCATTCCAAAAGAACGACTGAAGAGTTAAGGAACAAAGGAGCCACCATGGCAGAGCTGACGATCAGCGCGAATGAGATCACCGAGGCGCTTCAGCGTCACGTTGCTGACTACACCCCCGAGGTTGGGGCCGAGCAGGTCGGCCGCATCGTTGAAGTCGCCGACGGCATTGCACGCGTGTCGGGCCTTCCCGGCGCTGCGGTGAACGAACTGCTTGAGTTCGAAGACGGGACCTTGGGTCTTGCGATGAACTTGGACGAAGACACCGTTGGTGCGGTCGTCTTGGGCCTCGTTGACGCATTGGAAGAAGAGCAGGTCGTTCGTGCGACTGGCCGCATCTTGTCGATCCCTTGTGGCGATGGAGTGCTGGGACGAGTCATCAACGCTCTCGGTGAGCCCATTGACGGCAAGGGACCCTTGGCTACGACCGAGACCCGTCGTATGGAAATCCAGGCACCTGGCATCGTTGGTCGCCAGCCTGTTGAAGAGCCGCTCCAGACGGGTATCAAGGCCATCGACGCCATGACCCCAATTGGTCGTGGCCAGCGTGAGTTGATCATTGGTGACCGTAAGACTGGAAAGACCACGGTCGCTATTGACACGATCCTGAACCAAAAGGGTCAGGGTGTGAAGTGCATTTACGTCGCCATCGGTCAGAAGAACTCCTCGGTCGCCCAGACTGTGAAGTTGCTCGAAGACGCCGGCGCACTTGAGTACACCGTCGTCGTGGTCGCCTCAGCAGGAGACCCCGCACCGTTCAAATTCCTTGCTCCCTACGCCGGTTGCGCGCTGGGCCAGCACTGGATGGAGAACAGCCAGCACGCCCTTGTTGTGTACGACGACTTGTCGAAGCAGGCAGAGGCCTACCGTCAGCTCTCCCTCTTGCTTCGTCGTCCCCCAGGCCGTGAGGCATACCCTGGCGACGTCTTCTACTTGCACAGCCGCCTCTTGGAGCGTGCGGCCAAGTTGTCTGACGCGCTCGGTGGTGGTTCACTCACCGCACTGCCCATCATTGAGACCAAGGCCGGCGACATTTCGGCCTACATTCCAACCAACGTGATTTCCATCACCGACGGTCAGGTCTTCTTGGAGTCCGACCTGTTCTACTCAGGTGTGCGTCCCGCTATCAACGTGGGTAACTCAGTGTCCCGAGTTGGTGGTGCCGCACAGATCAAGGCCATGAAGGCGGTGGCGGGAACGCTCAAGATCGACCTTGCACAGTTCCGTGACCTCGAGAGTTTCGCCACTTTCGGTTCAGAACTGGACGCTGACTCGCAGCGCCAGCTTGACCGTGGGTACCGCCTCGTTGAACTCCTCAAGCAGCCCTTGAACGCTCCCGTACCCGTCGAAGAGCAGGTCATCGTGATCTACGCCGGTACGCGTGGTTGGCTGGACACTGTTCCTGTTTCTGAGGTCATTCGCTTCGAGGCAGAGCTCCGTGCCTACTTCCGCACGAGCCAGGCTGAACTCCTCGGCCAGATCCGTGACACGGGCACGCTGCCTGACGAAGACAAGATCAAGGCTGCTCTCCAGAGCTTCCTCGACGGCTTCGACACCACTGCGGCCTAAGTAGAGAAAAGACGGGAAGAACTGACGTGACCATGATGTGTAGAGAGGAGGTGTAGCGACATGGCAGGTGGACAAGAACGTGAACTTCGGCGCCGCATTAAGAGCGTTGAATCAACGAAGAAGATCACCAAGGCAATGGAGCTCATCGCCGCCTCACAAATTGCTCGTGCTCAAGCGCGGATCGCAGCCAACAGGGGATACCGCGACGGCATGCGTCGCATCATCTTGGAAGCGGCCAAGGGCGACAGCCGGGCAGCGGCAAAGATGTTGGGTACGCCCGAAAAGGTAGAGACCGCAGTGGTCCTCGCCATCGTCGGTGACCGTGGCCTCTCTGGTGCCTACAACTCCTCGGTGCTTCGTGCGACCGAGCGTCTCGTGGCTGAACTCAAGGCCAAGGGAACTCAGGTTCGCCTCATTGTGGTCGGAAAGAAGGGTGCGCCCTACTTCCGCTTCCGTGGCCTTGACGTCGAGTTCTCCTTCCAGGGCTTTGCCGATCGCCCTGAGTTCACTGACGCACTCTCCGTCGCCTCAGTCACCGCAGCTCCCTTTGTCTCTGGCGAAGCCGAGCAGGTGCTGTTGGTCTCAACTCGCTTCATTTCTGCAGGAACCCAACGGGTGGAAACCACGCAGTTGCTCCCACTCGTTGATCCCCGTGGCGCAGATGAAGAAGAAGAGAAGGAAGCCAAGGGACTTGAGGGCTACACCGAATTTGAGCCTGAAGCCGAAGAACTGCTGGCCGAACTTGCCCCCAAGGCACTCGAGTCGGAGGTCTTCACCGCCCTGCTCGAAGGTTCTGCCTCGTTCCACACCTCTCAGCAACGTGCGATGGCCTCGGCCACGGACAATGCAGACGAGTTGGCCAAGACGCTGACTCGAGTAATGAACCGAGCCCGTCAGGACTCGATTACGACCGAAATCATGGAAATCGTGGGTGGCGCAGAAGCGCTGCGCCAGGAAAAAGGAGCATAAGTGACTGTCGCCCCTGAGAAGCTGCAAGAAGGTCGCGTCGTTGCGATCGCAGGTCCCGTTATCGACGTTGAGTTTCCCCCGCACGCGCTGCCTGAGATCAACTACGCGGTCCAGGTAGACCTCGAACTTGACGGCAAGAAGGTCACCGTGACCGCGGAGGTTGCACAACAGATTGGTGACGGACGAGTCCGCTGCGTCTGCATGCAGCCCACCGACGGTCTTGTCCGTGGTGCCGCAGTGCGCAACACCGGCCGTGGTATTTCTGTGCCCGTCGGCGACGTGGTCTTGGGCCACGTCTTCAACGTGCTTGGCGAGCCCTTGGACACCCCTGACATCGGTGCTGTGAGCGAGCGCTGGGACATCCACCGTCCTGCTCCCGCCTTCGACCAGCTCGAGCCCCGTGCCCAGATGCTCGAGACCGGTATCAAGGTCATCGACCTGCTCGAGCCCTACGTACAGGGTGGAAAGATCGGCCTCTTCGGAGGTGCTGGTGTGGGCAAGACCGTGCTCATCCAGGAAATGATTAACCGTGTTGCTTCCCAGCACGGTGGTGTGTCGGTCTTCGCCGGTGTCGGTGAGCGCACCCGTGAAGGCACTGACCTCTGGCTGGAAATGCAGGAGTCAGGCGTTATCGAGAAGGTAGCCCTCGTCTATGGCCAGATGGACGAACCGCCAGGTGTGCGTCTGCGTGTTGCTTTGGCCGCACTGACCATGGCTGAGTACTTCCGTGACGTGCAGAACCAGGACGTGTTGTTGTTCGTCGACAACATCTTCCGTTTCGTTCAGGCCGGTTCTGAGGTCTCGACCCTGCTTGGTCGTATGCCATCAGCGGTGGGTTATCAGCCCACCTTGGCTGACGAGATGGATGAACTCCAAGAGCGCATCACCTCAACTCGAGGCAAGTCGATTACCTCGCTCCAGGCCGTCTACGTCCCTGCTGACGACTACACCGACCCTGCCCCGTTCACGACCTTCACCCACTTGGACGCCACGACGGAGTTGTCCCGTCAGATCGCCGCTCTGGGTATCTACCCTGCAGTGGACCCACTGGCATCGAGCTCCAACATCTTGGCGCCAGAAATCGTTGGTGAGCGGCACTACGCCGTTGCCCGTCAGGTCCAGCAGATCCTGCAGCGTTCGAAGGAACTCCAAGACATCATCGCCATCCTTGGTATGGACGAATTGTCTGAAGAAGACCGCATCGTCGTGAACCGTGCTCGTCGTATTCAGCGCTTCTTGTCCCAGCCCTTCTTCGTGGCGGAAGTCTTCACCGGCCAGCCCGGTATCTTCACCCCGATCCAAGAGACCATTGAGTCCTTCGAAGCGATCGTCAAGGGTGAGGTCGACAATCTTCCTGAGCAGGCCTTCTTGAACGTCGGTGGTATCGACGGCGTGCAGGAGAAGGCTGCCAAGATGGCCAAGGAGGCCTAAATGGCCGAGCACCCCATCGGCGTCGAGATCGTCACGCCCGAAGCCGCCCTCTATGCAGGGCCTGCCACGGCACTCGTGTCAGCCACCTCAGAGGGCGACCTCACGGTGATGGCTGGACACGCAGAGACAATTGGCGACGTCGTCCCCGGCGTGACCAAGATCGAGATGGTCGATGGCTCGTTGGTCGACGTCATCGTGCACGGTGGTTTCCTCCAGATCACCAGTGGCATCGCAGCCGCTGCTGATCTCTTGCCTGACGTTCCAGAGACGGAGCGTACGACGAGGGTGACCGTGCTTGCAGGCCAAGCGGAACTCTTGAGCAATGTCGACTTGGCCAAGGTCGAGACGGAATTCGCCGAAGCCGAACTTCGGTTGGAGCAACTTCGTGCGGCCGTGCAAGGCAGGGGAGAAGACGAAGGTGTTCGTGAGGCTGAATTTGAACTCAGCCAGGCACAACTCCACCTCAATCGTGCGCAATTGCGCAAGATCGCAGTGTCGAAGCGTTCTTCGAACTAGGTTTGCCGCCTTACTCCGGGTGCTCAACGTTCTCGGTTTCACCTTCTCTCTGGCTGTGAAACCTCAACGCAGCAACGATTGCAATCTGAGTGGCCTTGGCGCCACCCGTTGTACTTTTTCGCAGTGAAGAGTCGCGAAGAGATCCGCCATTGGTTGGAAAGTCGTGATTAAATAAGACGCATATTCGTCAAAGCGTGGAGGCACGGAAATTTAAAAAGATAACACTCGGTCTTGTCGCGACACTTCAGTTGCTGGCAACCCTTTTCCTAGGAGTGAGCGCCGCAAGCGCTGCACCCATCACGAATGCCACCACTGTGACAGGGATTCCAAACACGCCCGTAGGAAGAAGTCACGGAGTGGCAGCAGATGACCAGTATGTCTGGTATACGAATGGCACTGGGGGCACAAATAACACTGGCTATGTCACTCGGGTCAACATTGATACCAACGAAGTTACCGACATCAATTCGAGTTACTTTGACTATCCAATGGGGATTGCGACAACGGGGACCAAGGTCTTTGTGGCCAACAATTACTTTTCCCCGAATGGTTCGATCGTGATGATTGACGTCGCCACAGGTGCAGTCACGAATATCACTGACCCACGAATTGTGGATCCGTTTGCGGTGATTTGGGATGGGAGTCATGTCATTGTGGCAAACGACAACGCAGGTGGTGTTGGTCTTGTCATCTTGGACGGCAACGGAAACATCGTTAGTTCTGTGTCAAACGCAGGACTCTTGGCTAATAACTACGGTTACAACTCAGCTATCAGTTCTGA
>Ga0164296_1001560_pt1 | contig 24023 bp, 22 predicted proteins | sample GEODES057metaG_FD_113533 | JGI IMG/M metagenome (GOLD analysis project Ga0164296, IMG submission 113533) | Dystrophic lake water microbial communities from Trout Bog Lake, Wisconsin, USA - GEODES057 metaG | ecosystem: Environmental > Aquatic > Freshwater > Lake | place: USA: Trout Bog Lake...
GTCAGACGAAGGGCGCGAATTTCGGCAAGCCTAAGGCCTGCACCCACCGCGAGCGCAAGTGCCGCGACGTCCCGCCGCTCCTTGCCCGTGATCGCTGGCGGTAGGGCCGAGAGTACGTCGGAGGGCTCCGTCGTGGACAGTGACGAAGGCTTGGCGCGTCGTTCGGGTTGAGCGAGGGTGTCACGCATCGGAACCAGAGGGTTATCCGTACACCAGCCCCACTCGATCGCCGATTGATAGATCCGATCCAGCAATCGGGCGTAGCGAAGCACCGTGGAAGGCTTGGTTTGACTCGATAAGAAGACGGCCACATCTGTCGAGCTTGCCCGCGCGGCGTCAGTGTCGCGCGTGGCGAGAACGACAAGGAAGCCATGCCAAATTGCTTGATAGGCCCGTTCGGAGGGCGCCGAAAACGCAGGTAACTGCAGAGATAACCAACGGGACGCCCAATCGTGGCCCGCAAAGTCCGCAGAGCGAACGGTGGCTGAGTGAAGGCTACGTGGACGTCTGGCCATACCCAAGTATACCCGCGGCTATCTCAAAAGGAATTTACGGCACAACGTAACGGCGGGCCGGCTGTGCGGATGTTTGGCGCGCTAAACAGTTGTGCCGTAAATTCCATATTCGCAGCCCACCAAATGACGATGGTCCTTAGCCGGCTGTCGTTCTAAACCGCGTTGTGTTCCATCGCCGCACTGACCTGGTTCTTGAACGCCAGCGGATCGGCGATGTAATCAAGGGGGTCAAAAGTAGACCCAGTCCCGACGATATCCACGCTTCCAAAGCCGAGAAACCGTCCTAGGAGACTTTGAGTGACGCGGATAGACTCGATCTTATTGAAGCGGATCTCGAGGGCCCGCGTACTCAGTACACCCGTCTTCACAACGACGCGCCGGTCGGTCACCACAAGTTCCGTCGAATGTCGCAGGATGAATGGCCAGAGAAAAAACAAACTCGCGCAAAAACCGGCGACCCCTCCGAGTTCCCACCAGCGCTGGGTGTAGTGTCCCTGAACGACCATGGTGATCGCCCCACTCCACAACGCGATACCGTACAGAAATCCCCGCCAGAAACGCCACAGTGTCAGCGACGCGGTATGCAGAACACGTTCACCCTCTCCCAGGGTTTTCTGTACGTAACTAGTCATTGCGGAGATGCTCCGGAAACCGTGAGATAGCTGCGATACCAATCCAAATAACGACGCGCTCGATCCTCGATATAGCTTGGTCTAGTAAACAGGTGATACTGATCTGGGTATGCCACCAACTCCGTCTGTACACCGAGCACACGAAGTGCCTCGTACATCTGTTCGCCACCAGCCAGGGGTACATTGAAGTCCCTCGTGCCACCCATGAACAAGGTAGGCGTCCTGATCCGGTCCGCGTGGAAAAACGGGTATGACAATTTGAGCCACAACGCGGTGTTCACCCACGGCGGACCGAGTTCGGCCGTGTACTGAAGTACGTATTCATCATGACCGTACATGCTGAGCTGATTGGCACTTCCGGCACCGCTGATAGCCGCCTTAAAGCGTCCGTCCGTGGCAATCACGTAGTCCGTGAGGATGCCGCCGTAACTCCAACCACCAATTCCAAGACGCTCGGGATCAGCAATGCCACGCGAGACGGCGGCATCCACGCCGGACAAGAGGTCTTCGACTTCGAGGTGCCCCCAATCCGCCGCAATCGCTCGTTGAAACGCACTACCCCGACCACTGCTTCCACGATAGTTGACCGCCAGAACGGCATACCCCGCGGCCGCGAACATTTGGCGCTCAAACTGCAATGGATAAGTATCGACAACGAGTGAATGCTCGTCCTGACCATTCGGCCCGCCATGAATCCAAAGGATAGTCGGATAACGCCGACCCTCCACGAACCCTGGCGGCTTCACGAGGAAGCCGTGAACGTCGGTGCCATCACGGCTCTGAAAGTTGAAATCTTCCACAGCACCTAGAGAAATACCCGCAAGCCATTCGTCATTGTGATGGGTAAGCCGGCGAAGTTGCCCATGCTCGAGTGCATAGAGTTCTGGAACCGAGCTATCTGATGACGCCAGTACGGCGCGATGATCGGCGCCCATCGACATCATGGTGATCACCTGGCCGCCTGTGAACACTCTCTCCAGACGACCGGTGTCCAGCGCGATCCTCGCCGGATAGATGCGCGTGTCGTCCTCAACAAGCACCTCGACCGTGCGACTCTTGGGCAACACCTCGTAGGTCGTGATCGCGCGATCCAAAGCGACGATAACCGGGCGAGCAGCACCCCCTCCGACCCCGACCAGCGCCAGTTGATCGGCCATATAAGCCGTGAGCGCCGGTGGCAGTCCTTGCAGCAGCAAGAGGTCTTTGCCGTCCGGCGTAAACGCAAGCTTCTGATGGTTGGGAGCGTAGACGCGCGTCAATACCCGCAGCGCCGAATCGCCATGCACTGCCACCATGACGATATCTTCCATGCCATCGGCATCGGCGCCGCGCTCGCGAGTACGCACGAAGGCGACGTGAGATCCATCGACCGACCACGCGGGACTACTGGCATTGGCGTCCGCTGCGTTGAACAAGGGCTTGACGGTCTCATCGAGCAATGACAGCAGGTACAGATGCTGCAAAGACGCATCGGTGAGGTATCCCTCTTCATCCTGCTTGAAATGACGGGCATGAATCACGATCGGCAATGGCACCTTGGATGCCATCGCCTCATTACCACCCTGCATCACAAGCAGCACGGTCTTGCTGTCAGGCGCCCAGACGTAATCCACGAGATCACCCGCGACATGAGTGATCACTCTTGCCTCACCGCCACGGCGATCCAACAACAAGAGCTGCGGCTTATCGGCCCCCGACGGTGTGGCGAGGAAAGCCAAATATCGTCCATTCGGGCTCCAGCGTGGGGTACTGACGTCTTTGAGCGAGTCGGTCAGCAGCACGGACTCCTGACCCCGCCAATCGGTCATCCACAAGCGAGTGCGCGACTCATCCGCACCGTGGTCATTGTGGCGGACCAGATAGGCTACCCAGTGGCCATCCGGCGACACCGCCGGATTAGACACATCGTGGAAACGATAGACGTCGGCAGGCTCAAGGCCTCGAGCCAAGGCACCGTTACTGAAGACAACCAGAAGAATCAAAATACCAATCAAAGATCCGCCAAGACACTTGGTATAGGCAGGAAGGCGTTGAATGAACATGGGGAGTAAACCCTGAATTGAGCACAACACGACCGCGACCACTCGAGAACAGCCGGTCTTACAGCCTGAATAACCGTAGCGCGAATGACACGATGAGGGACACCAGCAAGCAGGTCATCAGCGGAAAATGGAAACGGATGCCGGCCGTAGTCATGCTGAAGTCGCCGGGCAGCCGTCCCCAGGGAATCATGACGATCCAACGCCAACACAAGCCGGCAAGCACCACCAGGACCCCAAAACCGATGAGCGCGCGAGACATGATATCGCCTCCCCCTAAACAAAAAGCCCCGGAACATATGTTCCAGGGCCCTTTTTAGCAGACTTAGTGTGGCCGTAGGCCGTCAGAAGGCGATGGAGGGTGCCGTGCTGTTGGTCGTGCCCGTGGAAGGCTCGAAGAGCACATAGACATCCCTACCAAAGAAGAAAGGCAGACCCCAATCGAAGGCATTGGTGATCGTGCTACCGTTCGGCCCACCTAACGTCGGCAGCGCGGTCAACACGTTGGCCAAGCCAACACATCCGCCCGTCGCCGTGCAAACCGGCGGACCGTACGGAATCAATGTGCCGGTGTAATCAAAGAAAAGCGCATCTGCATTGTCGATCAGGAACGGTACCGTGAGTGTCGAGCCATTGTTTGCGCCGGTGATCGTCGCGCTGCCCGAAAACGTGCTGGCCGGACAGAAGAACTGGTTATCGGTACACACGTTGATTGACGGATCGTTGAAAAAGTAGGCGTTCGATCCTGAGTCGATGAAGCTCTGGCTCAGAGTGCTGCCTGCGAATACCGACGTGAGTTCACCACTGCTATTCACGTTGTAAATGGTATGCGTTGTGCCCACTTGATTATTAGGGGCGGTATTGACGCCGAAAAACAGCGTTCCGGACAACGAATTCGCACCAGGAGAGTTACCGACTCCAGTACTGGTTACCGCCGGCAGCGAGACCACGACACCCGTGTTGTTGCCATTCAGCAGACCAACGGGATTTTGCAGCTGACTCGAGAGTGGAACGGTCGCGCCGGTGCAAGCGCCCGCCACGCACGTGTAGTAGCTACCCGGAAGGACGGTTGAGACGCAATAGGAACCACAATCCTGCAAGAAGTTACCGACACCGAGAATTCCATTTGCGCCAAAGCTGTAGACGTTACTCTCATCGGGGTAACCGGCACCGGCGGACCCCCCACTGGGGGTAGAACAATCGGTTGGCGCCGTTCCCGCCGCAGCGTCCCCCATCACGTTGACCGCCACGCTTGAAAGCGTCTGGCCACCCAACCTGACGTCCAACGCCCCGACAGAGCCCCAAGTGTATCCATCGGCAAACTGGGAACATTCGAAAAGAGCATTGCCACCGACTTTGACTGCTGTCGGCGTGACGGCGGTCAGCGCGGAGGACATCAATCGCAGACCCACAGACTGCGTATCGATCTGCACATGATCAATCGCCTGACATGAATTGGTGCCAGGGGTGCAGACGGTAATGGTGGCATACAGCGTGTTCACGCTATAGCTTGCCTGCAGCGACGGATCAGCGGGAGCGGTCAATCCGCTGGGACCCGTATCGACCGTCACCGGTAGGCCATTGTCGTAGCTTTTACCGCTCAACGACACGCTCAGCGGACTACTGGATGCATTCGAGGCGATGCTCAAGCTGGCGCTCAGATTACCGGTAATGGTTGGCGTGAACGTCACCGAAATGCTGCAGGTCGCATTGACAGCGACGCTTGAACAAGTGTTCGTCTCCGAGAAAGACGAGGCGTTGGCGCCACTCACCGTCACCCCGGAAATCGACAGTGCCGTGGTACCTGAATTGGTAATGACCACAGTCTGAACCGCACTGGCGGTATTCTGCAGCTGGTTGCCAAACGAGAGTGAATTGTTGTTGACCGTGAAGGTCGGAGTCGGCGCAGGGCTGGTTCCAGAGCTACCGCCACCACCGCCACACGCTGCCAATAACGTCGCGACCATCACGAGCACGAGACTTTGGATTGCTGTTTTCACGTCGATCATTCCTGGTAAGGGGGCGCAGCGGCTCAGCGTGAGCTTGGAATCACGACGCCAACTGGCGTCAGCGTGGGTGAAGTCGCTTCGACGTCAAAGCCACGCGCTAACTTCCGAATATGGAGCCTGACACCGGAGTCGACCACGTTGATCACATGGTGGTTACGATGATTGGCGTGCACGGCCGCGACATAACGGTTGTGTGAACTGCCGAGCACCGCCTTCAAATCAGGCATCGTCGGCCCGTGGTAGCTGATCGCGAACACCGTCCCTTCGTGTGACACATACTCGCGCAACACGCCACCCGTCGGCGCCGTGAGTTCGTGGAGGTCATACTGTGCCGTTCGCACGACGCCATGCGTACGAGCCCCGACAATTTTCTGATCACGGACGATCGAGTCGGGGCGCTCACCGAGGCCGGCTTCGGCAGCAGCGGCAACACCCAGACCAACGGTCAGCACACTGCCAATGAGCAGAAACCGCCGTGATCTCTTCCTGTCGTAGCTCGACATATTCGTCATGACCAAACCTCGTGTGGAGAGCGCTCAGTCATGATGAAACGCGTGGCAGCGGTGCACGTTGTCGCAGTTCACATAATAATGAACCGCCACGACTGCGGATCGCGGCCGGTGAGGTCGTGCCGAACACGTCTTGCTCCGCTGCAGCGCACCACATTGCCTTCGGTGCACCGTTGCGTGGCAACTCGCCCGAGCGCACACCTCGCCGCGCTTTCCCGGCGTCCGACAGACTGCCGTGGCGCTACCGCACGCTGAGCAACCGTGTCATAAAAATCATAAACTTTTCAGTATGTTAGAATTCCCCTGGTGATTTGGGTACTTTAACCGCCCCGTGGTGGGAGCGCCCCCCGGGCGTCGAAGGAATTGGCACGCTGTTTGCTTGTCTCGGGGGGAGGTTCATCGGCTTCTGGCCACGCGCGGTCCGGCTCAATCAAGGGATTATCGTCATCATGTTCAAACACCTTCGCGGAATGCTGCTCACCACGGTCCTTGTGGCGGCGACTTTCGGAGCTAGCGTTCGCGCAGACGAGGCACCCCTCAATCCCACGACCGACGCTGCAGTGGCCGCAGCCCCGGCGGCTGCGCCGGGTCCCGCCACCGAGGCCACGCCGACGACGCCGCAGCTTGTCACCTTGGACAAGATTTCAGCGGGCGACACTGCCTGGATGATGACCTCGACGGCCCTGGTTCTGCTAATGACCATCCCGGGCCTCGCGCTGTTCTATGGTGGCATGGTCCGCAAGAAGAACATTCTGTCGACCTTGATGCAGAGTTTCGCGATCACTTGCGTCGTCACGCTACTCTGGTGGGCTGTCGGCTACTCGTGGGCCTTCACACCCGGAAGTCCGTATCTTGGAGGCAGCGGACGGCTCTTTATGAACGGCATGACCTTCATGAAAGACGCCGGCAAGCTCTCGGTCTCGCATCTGGCGTTGACGATCCCGGAATCCGTCTATGCGATGTTCCAGATGACCTTTGCGATCATCACACCGGCACTGATCTGTGGTGCGTTTGCCGAGCGAATGAAGTTTTCAAGCATGCTGGTATTCATGTCCGTCTGGTCGCTGACGGTGTATGCCCCCGTCGCCCACTGGGTTTGGGAGCCGTCCGGATGGTTGAGCACGCTTGGCGTCCTGGATTATGCCGGCGGCACGGTTGTGCACATCAATGCGGGTGTCGCGGCGCTCGTGTCTGCGCTGGTGCTCGGTAAACGCATCGGCTATGGTCGCGAATCCATGCAACCTCATAACCTGATCCTGACGGTGATCGGTGCATCTTTGCTGTGGTTCGGTTGGTTTGGCTTTAACGCAGGCTCTGCGGGTGCCGCGGATGGTAGAGCGGGACTTGCCATGGCGACCACGCAGATCGCGACGGCGGCGGCGGCCCTCGCGTGGATGTTCGCGGAGTGGATTCTCAAGAACAAGCCCTCGGTGCTAGGCATTGCGTCGGGCGCCGTGGCGGGCCTCGTCGCGATCACACCAGCCTCCGGCTATGTCGGTCCGACCGCGGCGGTGGTGATCGGACTCCTCGCCGGCATCATCTGCTTCTTCTCGGCCACCTCGCTCAAACATGCCTTTGGCTACGACGATTCCCTCGACGCGTTTGGCGTTCACTGCGTGGGAGGCATTGTCGGCGCGTTGCTCACGGGCGTATTCGCCAGCAAGGAAATTTCGGGAATGGACGGTTCGATGCTGACCCAAGCAATCGGCGTCGGCGTGACGCTGGCCTACGGAGGGGTGATGAGCTTCGTGATTCTCAAAATCATCGACCTCACCATGGGACTACGCGTCAATGAGGAAGATGAGCGCGAAGGTCTCGATACGTCACTGCACGGCGAGCGCGTCGACTGACCCACAGCCGGCCTGATTCACGCCGGCATCTTGCGATGCCGGCTAACGATCTCGACACGGGCTTCGGCGAGACCACGGCGTCGTGTCAACGGACGTTGGTGCGTCAGGCCCACCATCCGTTTTGGTTAACCCTCAGCTGTCCAGTGCAATATGGCGATCTGCTTGAGCTTCGCCGTGACTGACCTGTCTTGGGACGCCGCCCTCCTGATTTGGAATGTATAAGTCACTGAATCACAATGAATCATCACCTCCGTGTCGGTGTCGTCGTACACCAATCCGGTGACAGCCCAAGCACGTTCTCCGTGGCAAGCTAACCGCCTCCATTGACGCCTTGCCACAAACCCGCCAAGGTGTCGCGCATTGCGTTCGATGACCATCGCCGCCAGGAGATCGTGTGAAGGCTAAAGCAACTACCCGCCCGAAACGCGTGACCCGCGCCTCCGCCGAGGAAGCCGTCAGAACACTGCTCCATTGGGCCGGTGATGATCCCTCGCGGGAGGGCCTGATCGATACGCCAAAGCGTGTCGTCGATGCCTACCGGGACTGGTTCTCCGGTTACGCCATAGACGGTGCGGCCTATCTCAGGCGCACCTTTGAGGAGGTCGCAGGCTACGACGAAATGGTGGTGTTGAAGGACATCATGTTCGAGTCGCACTGCGAGCACCATATGGCACCCATCATCGGACGGGCCCACATCGGTTACTTGCCGCGCAACAAGGTTGTCGGCATCAGCAAGCTCGCGAGGGTCGTTGACGTATACGCACGACGATTCCAGGTGCAAGAAAAGATGACCGCCGAAATCGCCGCCTGTATCGCCGACGTTCTGAAACCACGTGGCGTGGGGGTAGTCATCGACGCTTCCCACCAGTGCATGACGACCCGCGGCGTACACAAGACAGGCGTTTCCATGGTGACGAGCACGCTGCTCGGCGCGTTCCGTGAGGATGCGAGGACGCGCGCTGAGTTCCTAGGCATCGTCCAGCACTCGAGCGCGCGCTGACGGAATCACAGCATCGAGGCTGGTGGATCATCGACCACAGTGATTCGTCGGCGCGGAGACTTCGCCATGAGTGAACGTACGCTGGGTGCCTGCGGGCCCAAAGTGTCAGCCATCGGTCTCGGCTGCATGGGCATGTCTGACTTCTACGGACCTGCCGACCGACGTGAGAGCCTAAGCACAATCCATGCCGCCCTGGACGCAGGAATCACGCTGCTCGACACGGGCGACTTCTACGGAATGGGACACAACGAACTGCTGCTACGGGAAGCGCTCGGTGACCGACGACGCGACGCCGTGACCCTCAGCGTCAAGTTCGGTGCCCTCCGTGACCCGACCGGCGCGTGGGCGGGATACGACGCACGCCCGCAAGCCGTCAAGAACTTCCTCACCTACACGCTGCAACGTCTCAACACCGACTACATCGATATCTATCGACCCGCACGCCTCGACCCATCGGTGCCCATCGAGGACACGGTCGGGGCTATCGCCGATATGATCAAAGCGGGTTATGTGCGATATGTCGGACTATCGGAGGTCGGGCCAGCCACGCTCAGACGGGCGGCCGCCGTTCACCCGATCTGCGACCTGCAGATCGAATATTCGCTGATCTGCCGGAACATCGAGCCAAGTATCCTGCCCACCTGCCGCGAGCTTGGGATCGGCATCACCGCCTATGGAGTACTCGCCCGCGGCTTGATCAGCGGACACTGGCGCGGCGATCGGGGACGGACGGATTTCCGCGATCAGAGCCCGCGCTTTCAAGGCGACAACCTCGCCGCCAATCTGAAACTGGTCGAGCGCCTTCGGCATTTCGCAACCGAGCGCGGCCTCACCATCGCCCAGCTTGCGATCGTGTGGGTCCTGCATCGTGGACTAGACGTCGTGCCGCTGGTCGGCGCTCGCGAGAGGCACCGACTTGCCGAATCGCTACAGGCCCTCCACCACCCACTGACGGATGCCGACCTCGTCGCTCTCGATCAGCTCATGCCACTTGGGATTGCGGCTGGCGAGCGCTATCCCAAACCCGCGATGGCGCATCTCGACAGCGAAGCGGACCCGACCCGTTAGTACGCCGGCCGATCAGTGTCATCGCTTTGCAATAGCGGCTGCACTACGCTGTGAGCGACTACTTTCCGGAGAAGAGAATTGAAAATACGCGCCTTTGCCGTTGAACAATGGATGAACGCGCACGAAACACGCTGCGAGCTGAACCTCGCCGAGACGTGTGTCGACTCACTCACCGTCGAGGCACTGCTCGAACTCTGTGGCCTGGGTCCGGACGCATTGGCCGATCTTTTGCCACAACGCCTGACCTACGGACCCATCGAGGGGTCCCCACGACTGCGTGCGGCAATCGCCACGCTCTACAAGCGGCAGACGCCACAAAATGTGCTGGTGACGCACGGCGCGATCGGCGCCAACGCGCTGGTTTACCAGACACTGGTCGATGCGGGCGATCGAATCATCTCGATCGTGCCAAATTATCAACAGCACTATTCGATACCAGAGAGTCTTGGCGCCCATGTCAAACGACTCGAACTCAAGGCTGAAGATGGATATCTGCCCGATCTCTCGGAGCTCAAGCGGCTGGTCACACCCGGAACGCGACTGATCGCTCTGTCGAATCCGAACAACCCAACCGGCGCGCTGCTGCCTGAAGCCATGCTCGTTGAGATCGCCGACATCGCCCGCGCTGCCAATGCATGGATCGTGGCAGACGAGGTATACCGAGGGACACCGCAGCAGGGCGACGCGCTGACACCCTCCCTCGCCGACCTTTACGAGCAGGGCATCAGTATCGGCAGCATGTCCAAATCCTTCTCGCTGGCAGGTCTGCGGCTTGGCTGGATCAGCGCGCCAACGGAGCTGTTACGAGAGGTCGAGATTCATCGGGACTACAATACGATCAGCGTCGGCATGCTCGACGATCACTTTGCGGCACTGGCGCTTGAGCACGCGGATAAGGTACTGGCTCGAAGCCAACATATCGTACGCACAAACCTGGCAATCCTCGATCAGTGGCTCACAACGCAACCTATGCTCTCCTACGTCAAGCCCATGGGCGGCACCACCGCGCTCGTGAAATACCAGGCCAAGCTCTCCTCAGTAGAGTTCTGCACCCGACTGCTGGAAGCGACCGGCGTGTTGTTCACACCGGGCAGTGCCTTGGAGATGGAGGGGCACGTGCGTATTGGATACGCGAACAACCAACAGGTGCTCACGGAAGGTCTCGCGCGCGCTGCGGCGTTTCTCGAAACCATCGCTTCCGAACAGAGCTCTTGAGGACCCTGGCGTGACCGCAAACGCACCATCGCAAGACGTCATCATCTACCACAACCCCGCCTGTGGCACATCACGAAACGCGCTCGCCTTTCTGCGCGAAGCCGGCATCGAACCAATCGTCATCGAATATCTCAAGACGCCGCCCGATCGAGACACGCTCGCAACCCTAGTTCGCGACAGTGGCCTGACCGCGCGCGCACTCCTGCGCGAAAAGAGTCAGGCTTATGAAGAACTCCAGCTCGCAGACTCGCCCCATACTGACGAACAATTGATCGAACTGATGACGCAGCATCCGATCCTGATCAATCGACCTATCGTCGTGACGCCGTGGGGGACTCGCCTCTGTCGGCCGTCGGAGTCCGTGAAGGAATTGTTGGCGCTAAAACCCGGTCGAACTGCGACCTGAACGGTGCGTAAAAAACATCGCTGTGGTAGAACAGCGATCCATGACAACCACAAACACCGTTCAGCGGACGAATAGTCCGGCGCAGGTCCTGTTCGCGAGCCTCGTCGGGACCACCATCGAGTTCTTTGATTTCTATATCTATGCCACCGCGGCAGTGCTGGTATTCCCGAAACTGTTCTTCCCGAGCACGGATCCGGCCTCTGCAGTACTGGCCTCGCTGGCGACCTTTGGGATCGCCTTTCTCGCGCGTCCCGTGGGGTCGGCGCTCTTTGGTCACTTCGGCGACCGCATCGGCAGAAAGACCACTCTGGTCGCGGCGCTTCTGACGATGGGACTGTCGACCGTATTGATCGGTCTACTGCCTACCTATGCCTCCATCGGCGTATTCGCACCACTGCTGCTCGCGCTGTGTCGTTTCGGCCAAGGACTGGGGCTCGGTGGCGAGTGGGGTGGCGCGGTCCTACTTGCTGTTGAGAACGCCCCAAAAGGCAGGCGTGCGCTGTACGGCTTGTTCCCTCAGCTTGGGGCACCAATTGGCTTTCTAATGTCGGGGGGTGTTTTTCTCTGGCTCTCGAGCACACTCAGCGACGCGCAGTTCTTCGCCTACGGCTGGCGGATTCCATTTGTCGCAAGCGCTTTGCTGGTTGGCGTCGGCTTGTACGTTCGTCTGACGATTGGTGAGACACCCGTATTCGATCAGGCGAAGCGCAACAAACGGCCGGAAGCGGTTCCCGTGGTTACGGTGTTCAAAGAGCATGGCCGCGCTCTCGTCGTTGGTACGTTGATGTCGCTCGCCACGTTTGTGCTCTTTTATCTGATGACGGTCTTTGCGCTGTCTTGGGGAACCAGCGCGCTGGGTTTCAGTCGCGGCGACTTTCTGAAGATTCAACTGGGAGCGATGCTGATGTTTGCGCTCGGCATTCCGATCGGCGGCTTGCTCGCTGAGACGGGTCGGCGCAGGACATTGATCGGGGTGAGCATCGCGATTGCCGCCTTCGGGCTTTTCCTTGGGCCCTTGTTTCAGGCCGGCCTCTCGGGGGCAAGCGCGACGCTGGCGATTGGTCTCGCATTGATGGGGATCACCTACGGACCGCTCGGCACTGCCCTGTCGGAACTTTTTCCAACCGCCGTGCGTTACACGGGCAGCTCGCTCACCTTCAATTTCGCAGGGATCCTGGGCGCCTCTTTCGCACCGTACATCGCCACTTGGCTCGCGAAGAGCTACGGCCTTGCTTACGTGGGTTACTACCTCACCACAGCGGCGCTACTGACCGTACTTGGCACGCTAGGCGCACGCGAAACCCGCGACGATGCGCTTTGAGGCATCAAGCCGAAACGGCGTGGTGATGCGCTCTGACGAGCCGTGCGAGCCCCTCCCTGAACTCATTGGCACCTCCCATAGAGGGATGCCGTAGTGTGGTTGTTGCTGGACGGTCCAGTAGACCGAGCGTCCGCTCCGCCACTTTGCCGACCGCCACCACACAAGCGCCCTGGAAGCTGTCGAGCACTCCTGCGAGTACGGTGCGCCCAAGCTCCAGCTCCAAGCGGGTGGGCGCGCGATTGGAGTAAGGCTGTCCATCCTTGTAGGGATGCCAGGCAAAGGTGTTCCAAAGTACGGTGTCCTCAGCGATCCCGAGGCGATGCAACGCGCCCCAAACCACAGTAGCCGACGGCTCGCACCACGGCCTCGACCGGTTTGTCAGGCGCCCGTGAACGGCGACCCGCGGTACGGCACCGGCGAGTAACAGCTTCTCGTTCGTGAACGGGATACCTGAAAAGTGGCATCCCTGGTAACCCGGCGCCTCGCCGAGCAACACAAATCGGGGCTTGATCGAAAAGTGAGCCCGCAAACGCGCACGCCGACCGGCCGGCCCAAGGGCGTCGTCACCGTCGTCAGACCGATCCAATGGATCGGTGTCGCGCCAAGGATTGAAGACCCCTGGCGAATGGAAAGATTCGAGTAGCTCGTAGGGGATCGCCAAGCCGGCTAGCCTCGCAAGTGCTAAAGGCCAGCGCGCAACGCAGCGACGTGTTCAGGCCCGATCCCACAGCATCCGCCGATGATGTCCGCGCCGCGCTGCGCCCACTCGCGCGCGAACCGAAGATACCCCTCTGGCGTCAGGTCCTTGCGGATCTCATGGAGATTGCTGTTGGCCTCTTCGGCGTCACCTTGAGCCGGGAAGGCATTCGCGTACACACCAACACGCACCGCACGTTCGCCGATGACAGCGCACGCAGACTCGATCGCCGCCGCCATCACCTCCGGCTGACTGCAATTGAAGAGTACCGCGGATGCGCCCAACGCGATCGCAGCTTCCGTCGCCTCCGACACTCGCTCTCCGGATCTCAACCGCGCTTCGGCGCTGCGCCCATCGTCCTGCACTGTGTAGGAGATCCACAACGGGAGTCCGTCGGCGCCGATCACCTCACGAACCAAGCGCGCCTCGGCAATGGAACTCAAGGTCTCGGCCTGCCAGTGGCTCACGTACGGTCGGAGGGCACCCACCAATGTGGCAAGCACCGGTCGCGCGAACTCCGCATCGAACCACTCAGCACGATAGGACCCACAGATGGGCGGCAGCGATCCCGCCACCGCGACCGGTCGCGCGGCCCGGGCAGCAACGTCCCGCGCCAGTCGTCCGGAAAGTGCCGCCAGCGAAGCCCCTTGGATTTTGAACCGATCATCGCCAATGTGAAACGGCACGACCGCGTAACTATTGGTCGTGATCACATCTGCACCGGCTCCGACATACGCCTCGTGCACTCGCGTGACGTACTCCGGTGCCTCGAGAAGCGCCAACGCCGACCATTCGGGCTGCCGAAAAGGCGCACCGATGCGCTTCAACTCGCGGCCCGTTCCGCCGTCCAACACGGTAATCATCCAGGACTCCCAGGCGCCTTTCGCGCGCTTTTTTGACCCACCGGGCGATTATTGCGGAAAGACCCTACGGCGTGTGCCATTTTGGCCGACTCCGGCTCACGAGGCGAGGCCCGCGTGAAGGCGCTACCACCACCTGCGCTATAGTTGGCCGGTGAATAAACGCGACCCCACGCCCGCCACCAAGATGGCCGACATCGCCAAACTCGCTGGCGTATCGGCATCCACCGTCTCACGGGCCTTGGCAGGCAGCCCGCTCGTGGCCAAAAGTCAGCGCGACGAGATCGTGCGTCTAGCCACCGAGCATGGCTATGTGGTCAACGCCATGGCACGCAACCTGCGCTTGCAGCGTACTGACATCATCAGCGTCGTGATCCCGCTCGGACACGCTGCGCGGCAACCCCTGACAGACCCGTTCTTTGCTGAATTGCTGGGCCATCTTGCCGATGAGATCACTGAGCGTGGCTATGGCGTGCTACTCCAGAAAGTACTCCCTCCGATGGATGATTGGTTGCCCCGCCTGATCGGCGCGCACCGCTCCGACGGGATCATCGTCCTCGGCCAGAGTACCGAGCATCGCGCGCTCGAAAATGCCGCAAGCCAATACCACCCGCTGGTCGTTTGGGGGGGTCGGGAACGCGATCAAGCGTACTGCACTGTCGGCACCGACAATGTCAGCGGCGCACGCCTTGCCGTCGAACATCTGCTCAGCCTCGGTCGCCGCCGCATTATATTCCTCGGTGACCCGTCGGCGCCGGAGATCCGACTGCGGCATGAGGGCTATCAGCAGGCTCTGGAACGAGCCCCTGGCGCCTTGGCGTCGCGTAGCATCGCCGTGCCATCGAATGTCACCGCCGATACCGCGTACGATGCGATGCGCGCGATGATCGGTAGCGCCACCGACTGCGACGCCATTTTTGCGAGTACTGATGTGATCGCCATCAATGCCATTCGTGCACTCACCGCTGCAGGACGCCGTGTGCCAGAGGATGTGGCCGTGGTCGGATACGATGACATCCCCTTCGCTGCTCATCATTCGCCCGCACTGACAACGGTCCGCCAGGATCTGGCACTCGGTGCCCGCACGATGGTCGATCTGTTGTTTCGCCGGATCGCGCGGGAAACCACGCAGTCCGAGTCACTCCCCGCAACCTTGGTGATCAGGGAATCCTGCGGCGCAGTGCTGACTCGCCAATGAGCACCATCCACGGACACCGAACAGCCGCGACACACGACGCTTCAGCATCACGACGCTGACAGTCCCTCCAGATCTCCGAGGAACGCGGCATAACGTTCTGACCGACCGATCGACCGCGTGTAAACAGGCTCTCTGACGTCACGCTTGCTGGGTGTGACGACGATCCGTTCGGTGCGATGAAAATCGGCGCAGGCTGGATCCCAAGCAAGGCCTAGGAATTCGAGCATCCGGCGACTCTCACCCTCAAGATCATCGACGAGGGCCTCATAACGAACCTCGAGTAGCGCGCTCTCAGGCAACACCGCACGCCAATGAGCCATCAATCGCTGATACTCTTGGTATTCGGTCGCGAGCGTCTGCAGATCCATCGAGTAGGGATGAGTGATCGCAAAATTGTGGCTGTAGATCGACAGACAGTTGTCTCGTGGATCGCGCCTCACATGAATGAACTTGGCATTCGGCAGTGCCTTGTGGATCAAGCCAAGGTTGAGGTAGTTGGCAGGTAGCTTGTCGACCACCCGCGAAGCGTCGGGCGCCAGTTCACCGAGCGCCTTCACGTAGTCCCCGGCAAACTTCTTCACCAGATCATCCGTGGGCTCGCCCTTCTCGAGCGCTGCTTTATACTGACTTGCGGCTGCGACCCAGAAACTCGCCTCACCCGCGCCGTGCACTGCTGGGTGCGAAGCAAGAATCTGTTCGACCAGAGAGGTTCCGCTCCGCGGCATGCCAACCACGAATACCGGCACCGATGACTCGTCCGTACCACCAGCAGGCGTGGCGACGGTATTGCCATCGAATAGACTAATGATGCGATCAATGTTGGCGGCCGAGGCGGCCGGATCGTGACGGAAGCCATAGGCCTTGCTCGCTTCATTCGCGGCCTTGAATGCCTCGAAAGCAGCGGCTTGATCGCCGGCCTGATCCAGACACTCGCCGATCGCGTAATGGAGATCGACCTTGGATCTCAGCGGTTGGGGCTTGGACAACAGTCGTTGTGCATTCTCAAGCCAAGCATCGGCATATCGCGATACGCCGTAACGTCCGAGCCCGATACAGGCTTCGACGGAATCCGCATCCAGTTCCAGGGCACGACGATAACTTGCGTCAGCGGCGGCGAAGTCGCCGCGGTCCGCCGCGAGATGCCCTAAGACGACATGTCCCTGCGCATAGGTCGGCACCAGTGACTGTGTCTGTTCGGCCCATTGTTTCGCATCATCGAAACGGCCCAGCGAGCGCAGTGCCATCGCGAGTGCCAATCGGGTTGCCGCATCGCTCGGTCGTAACGACAGCGAACGGCGATGGGTTTCGATCGCATCGGGCACGCGACCCATGTCCTGCAGAACAAGGCCAAGCTGCGTGTACCCTTCGGCGTAGTTGGGGCTCACCTGCACCGCGCGCAAGTGATGACCCGCGGCCTCCTCGAGCCGGCCAAGATCGCGCAACAACACGCCCATGCTGACCAACGAGACGGCGTGGTTGGGGTCCAGAGACAGTGCTTGCTGGTAACTACCGAGCGCCCCCTCAAAATCACCGAGGGCTCTCAGCGCGTGGCCGATATTGCTGTGCACTTCGGCCGTTGGGGTGATGGCCAGCGCCCGACGGGCGACCTCCAGTGCCGCAGTGAAGTTGCCGTGGCGGCCGAGGGCGTTCGACAAATTGCACAGCGCATCAATGTAGTTTGGCTTGAGGGCGAGCGCGCGCCCATAAATCTCGATCGCGTCTTCGATCTGACCGGCATCGACCAGCACGTTGGCCAGGGTATTCAGGGCCTCGACCATGCTGGGCGCGAGTGCCAACGCGCGTTGACAGCTGTCGGCCGCCTCCTGCAAACGACCATGCCGCTGCAAGGCATTGGCGAGATTACAGTGAACCTCGGGATCATTCGGCGAGAGCATGGCCGCTTGACTAAAGCTGTCGAGAGGGTTCTTGCCCCGCATGAGTTGCGCCAGACCGCGCATTTTCCAGACAAAACCTAGGGTTGGGTAGCGGTCGATCAAACTCTGTGCCGCGACTTCCGCCCGGGCATACTGCCGCGTGTTCAACAAACTGATGAGCTGGTTGGTCTCGATCGGATTGGGGACGGCCGGACCGAAACTTGGCGGCAAGGGCGCTTGTGCACCCTGCCCGTGACAGTGCTTGAACTTCTTGCCGCTGCCGCAGGGACAGTCGTCGTTTCTACCGGGCTTGCTCATGCATCCTCTCACTCATCTGCTGTGACCCATCCCACGCGGCTCATCGGCGAACTGACGGCCGACCGCTCAGGACGCCCGTGGCTCATTCTAGAACGGTCTGCAGAGCACGTCGCGTCTGCTTTTGCCGACCACGCCATGCTACTGAGGTTTGTGGCATTCTTCGGCCAGCCATGTCACTTGAGGTATCCGCCATGTCGTCGACGCCACGCCCACCACTGCCGCCGTTCACCCGGGACACCGCCATTCAGAAGGTTCGTGCGGCGGAGGACGCATGGAACCGCCGTGACCCTGAAAAAGTATCGTTGGCCTACACGCCCGACAGTCGCTGGCGGAACAGAGCGGAATTCCTCGAAGGTCGGGCCGCCATCGTGGCCTTCCTCGAGCGCAAATGGGCACGCGAGCTCGACTACCGGCTGATCAAGGAGCTGTGGGCGCATACAGACAATCGCATCGCCGTGCGCTTTGCCTACGAGTGGCATGATGACTCGGGACAGTGGTTTCGATCCTACGGCAACGAGAACTGGGAATTCGATGCGGATGGCTACATGCAGCGACGCATCGCCTCCATCAACGACGCCCCGATCCAAGCGGCAGATCGGAAGTTTCACTGGGATGCCCCGGGAATACGGCCGGCAGATCACCCCGGCCTTTCGGACCTCGGACTCTGAGTCGAGGCCCGAAGGGGCGCATCACGACCACGCAGGCGCTGTGGCCATCACCGCAGCCCTCGTGAGTGACGAGCCACGCGGAACGCTCTTATCTTTGAAGTTGCTATCGTCCGATGCCATCTGCTTTCAACGGACTGCCTGTGCGTGGTGTCCCCAAGAACAGATCCTTCACTGCCAATGACTGCAGAGTACGCTCATGATCATTCCGAGACATGCCACCGAACGCGGCCACACCCGGCTCGATTGGCTCGATAGCCGTCATACTTTTTCGTTCGGCCATTATCGTGATCCCGCCCATATGGGCTTTCGCAGCCTCAGGGTGATCAACGACGATCGGGTCGTCGCGGGCGCGGGCTTCGGTACCCATGGTCACCGAGACATGGAGATCATCTCGTGTGTGCTGTCGGGGTCACTGGCGCACCGCGACAGTCTGGGTACCGGCTCGACCATCACGCCCGGCGAAATTCAACGCATGTCGGCCGGCACCGGCATCGAGCACAGCGAGTTCAACGCAAGCCGAGAACATCCTGTGCATTTCCTTCAGATCTGGATCCTGCCGGAGCGTTCGGGACTCGAACCCGGGTATGAACAACGCCGAATCGATACACGACTGCGTCGTAATCAGTTCGCATTGATTGCTGATCGAGCAGGTACGGACGGCGCACTCACCATCCATCAGGACGTCAAACTCTACAACGCGCTTCTCGATGCGGGCCACGCAATCACGCGATTGATGGACCCCAAGCGTTTTGTATGGCTGCATGTCGCCAGCGGTACCGTCCGTCTCAACGAGCACCCGCTCACCGCCGGTGACGGCGTTGCCGTCGTCGCGGAATCCAGCGTCACCATCACCGCGGAGCATGATGCTGAACTTCTGTTGTTTGACCTCGCCTGAACGGGCGGTATCCGCTGATCGTCAGCCGATGATGTTGAACTCCCGTAACGGCTGATGGGCGCCAATTCGATCCACTGCCAGTGGCGAGAGGTCCAACGTGCCGAAACGACCGGTGAGCAGGTACTCTGCCAGGCTCTCGCCAACCGCCGGCGCCTGTTGCATTCCGTGCCCGGAAAATCCGGCCATCACATGAAAATTCAGTAAATCGGGGTGCACCCCCACGATCGCATTCTGATCGAAGTCGTTCATGTCGTAGTAGCCCGCCCAGGCGCCCTCGACACGCAGCGCTTCAAAAGCCGGAACGCGTGTCGCCAAGGCAGGCCAGAGCGCCGCCTCGAACTCACGGTGATCCGGCTCCAGCGGTAGGTTCGGCGCATCGTCCATGGGTACTGCACCGGCAATGAAACGTTCGCCCTCGGGCCGTATCCAAAATCCCGTGGGATCGATCAGCAACGGGAAGCCAGGCAGTGCCGTGGGACATCGCAGCACAAAGACCGAACGACGGCGGGCCGAGATCGGCAAGACCACGCCTGCCAATCGGGCCACCTCGGAGGCCCAGGCGCCGGCGGCGTTCACAACCCATCCGGTCGACATCGACGTGCCGTCGGAGAGCTGAAGTCGCGTGATACGCGCCCCGTCACGATCCATCGCGACGAGTTCGGCCCGTCGATAGCTTGCCCCCTGAGCACGGGCACGTCGCGCGAAGGCCATGAGCAAGCTCTGACCGTCGAACCAACCCTCACCCGCGATACCGAGGCTACCTAGCGCAAGGTCGTCGACCTGAAGCCATGGACACCGGTCCTTGAGTTCGTCGGGAGCAAGTAGTGCCACCGAAGCACCTTCTGCACGCTGGATACGATGAGCCCGCTGCAAACGCTCAGCGCCAGCCGCAGTCGCGAGATACAGATAGCCACCCTCCCGAAACGCGATGTCCGGACGATGTCCGTCGACTTCGAGTCGATCTCCGACCGTATTCAAAAACGCGAAACTGCGTTGCGAGATTCGGATATTGAGGGGCGTCGTGAACTGCTGACGGAGGGACGCTGCGGACAGCGCCGACGATGCCTGCCGGTAACTGAGATCACGCTCGATGACGGTCACCGTCGTGTTGGGATCGAGACGCGTGAGCCAGTACGCAAGGCTCGAGCCCATGATGCCACCGCCAATTATGGTGATGTCGCAATGCACGCACGAACCCTTTCCACAGCTTTCCTCACGAAGGCGTCGGACCGACACGAAGACACCTCTCCCACTCAGGCCGTCGCCGCTGTAGGATGGTGCGATGACAGGCACGATCCACCCCACCGCCATTATCGAGGAAGGCGCGACGCTAGGCCATGATTGCGTGATTCACGCTCATGCGCTGATCACTCGCCATAGTACTTTGGATGACGGCGTGGTCGTGCACCCTTTTGCAGTGATCGGTGGCGATCCCCAAGATCTGGGCTTCGACCCCACCACACGCTCCGAGGTCAGCATTGGTGCAAGAACCGTGGTTCGCGAACACGTCACCATACACCGCGGCACAAAACCGGATTCAGTGACGTCGGTGGGCGCCGACGTCTTTCTGATGGCGAGTAGCCACGTTGCCCATGACTGTGTGCTTGAAGACCGCGTAATTCTCGCCAATGCGGTACTACTTGCGGGGCACGTCCATGTCGGTGAGCGCGCTTTTCTTGGTGGCGGACTCGCGGTCCATCAGTTCTGTCGTATTGGCGAAAGCGCCATGGTCGGCGGACTTGCGCGCATCACGCGCGACATACCGCCGTTCACTATGGCGACCGAGCGCGATGAATTGATCGGGCTCAACAAGGTGGGGCTCAAGCGCCGTGGGTTCAGCCGGGCTGCGATCAGCGAAATCAAACAGGCTTTCAAAGACGTCTACGAAGCGCTTGGCAGCCCGCGCGAACGGGCCGCGCACGCCTTGGCGTCCGGCCATTTTCAGACACCGGAGGCGCTGCGCTTCCTCGCATTCTTTGCCGGCGGTCGACGCGGCGTGATCCGACCACGACGCAGTCAAGATGAAGATATCGATAGTGCCGACTAAACCTGTCAGATTGCAGAGGATCCATCGATGAGTACGGATGTCAGAGACAGCAACGGTGCGGCCCTTGCCGCGGGTGACACCGTCATGATCATCAAGGATCTCAAGGTCAAAGGCACGTCCGTCACGCTGAAGCGCGGCACTGTGATCAAGAACATACGCTTAACGGAAGATGACGAGGCGATCGAGTGCAACGCCGACAAGGTCAAAGGACTGGTGCTCAAGACCTGTTTCTTGAAAAAGGTGTAACGATGCCAACAGGCCATAGAACCACCCGACCCCGGACCGTCCCCCGACCATCACCGACCGCAAGCACCGCCAGGCCACGGGGCAGCGCAGCGCTACGGACCGCCGCAGCGCGCACCGCCTTCGGACATCTGCTGGTCGCCGATACGGCGATCGGCGTCTGCTTTGCCGAGTTTGGTCCCGATGCGGCGACTCTGAGAACCCGACTGGCCGAGCTTTGGCCGAACACGACGCTTCGCCGAGCGCAACCGCACGAGCGTCCTGCTCGGGTTCTGAAGGCGCTCTTGACCTGTCTGGAAGGGAAGGGCCCTTGCCCCACGACCGAACTCGATCTGCGCGGGACGGATTTTCGGATCAAGGTCTGGCGGATGCTGCAACGCATCAAACCAGGCCGGACGCTGAGCTACACGGAACTTGCTCGCCGACTTGGCAAGCCTAGTGCCATACGGGCAGTCGCCTCGGCCTGCGGCGCCAACACCGTCGCACTCTTGGTGCCCTGTCACCGTATCCTCCGATCCGACGGTACGTTGGGCGGGTACCGCTGGGGACTGCCCCTCAAACAACACCTGCTCGAACACGAAAAGCGTGCAGGAAACGCCCTAGAATGACCGGCAGCACCGTGGCTGGCCCTCATCGGAGACATGGGATGACGACCGAACTCGCCCTCAACCGGCGGACGTTTCTGAAAAGCTCGCTGCTCGCTGGCGGCGGTCTTGCTCTGACGGTCTCACTGCCGGTGCGCGGCGGCGAAGGCGCCGCTCAGGCGCGCGCTCTGAATGCCTACATCCATGTTCCGAGCGAGGGACCGATCACCCTGGTGATGCCGAAGGTGGAAATGGGTCAAGGCACCTATACCTCTCTACCCATGCTGATCGCCGAGGAGCTCGAGGTGCGGCTCGATCAGATTCGTACTGAACCGGCACCCCCCGATCCCAAGGTCTATGGCGTCGAGGGCGATCAATCAACCGGTGGCTCAACCTCGATCCGTGACTGCTGGCTGCCGCTACGCAAGGCAGGTGCCGCGGCACGAATGATGCTGATCACCGCCGCCGCTCGCGCATGGGTAGTACCCACCATTGAATGCCGGGCCCTCGAGGGTGCCGTGACCCACGTGCCCACCGGGCGCTCGCTCTCCTACGGTGCACTCGCAGGTGCCGCGGCACACGCTACCCCGCCACGAAAAATAGCACTGAAGAAACCGGGTGAGTTTCGACTACTTGGCCGCAGCACCCGTCGACTCGATACGCCCGGCAAGGTCGATGGTTCAACACGCTTCGGTATCGATGCGCGTCTGCCGGGCATGCGTTACGCAATGATCGCGCAGGCTCCCGTCATGGGTGGCCGCGTCGCGCATATGGATCGTAAGGCCACACTGGCCATCGCCGGTGTCCGTCAGGTGGTGCATGACGAGGATCTGGTCGCCGTGGTCGCCGACCACACACATGCGGCAATGAAGGGCCTGAGTGCTTTGAACCTCACCTGGAATGGCGGTACACGAGCCTCCATCCAGCAGGCCGGCCTGGTCGCCGCACTCGACACGGCGGTGAAGCATCGGGGGGCGCTGGCGCACCGCAACGGCGACCCCGTCAAGGCCGCGCATACCGGCAAGCAAACCGTCTCGGCGCTCTACCACCAGCCCTTCTTGGCTCACGCGACGATGGAGCCCATGAACTGTACCGTTCACTGGCGCAAGGATCATTGTGAGATCTGGGTCGGTACACAGGCACCCGATCGGGTGGTCGAGAAACTCGCTGTATTTGGTCTCAAGCCAGAACAGATCACGCTACATAATCATCTGATTGGCGGCGGCTTCGGTCGTAGACTCGAAGTGGACGGTGTCGAGATCGCGACCCGCGTCGCGCGTCATGTCGATGCGCCGGTGCAAGTGCTGTGGTCGCGTGCCGAAGATATCCAGCACGATCGCTACCGCCCGTACTACGTCGATGCACTGACGGCGACGCTGGACGACAATGGGTCGCCGACGAGCTGGCAACACACGATTGCCGGCGGCTCAGCCTCCTTCGCCTGGGACGGTAAGCCGCTGAAGAATGGCGTCGACGACGATGCCGTCGAGTCGTCCGCCAATCCCGCTTATGCCTTACCGAACTTTGCAGTGCGTTACGTCAGACAGGATCCCGACGGAATCCCCATCTCATGGTGGCGTGGCGTAGGCCCGACGCGTAGCGTATATGTGGTCGAAAGCTTCATCGACGAATTGGCGCATGCTGCGGGTCAAGACCCGATCGCCTACCGACGTCCACTGCTCAAGGACGAGCGGCTACGCTCCGTCATCGACAGGATCGCGAAAGAATCCAACTGGGCGACGCCATTGCCCCCGGGGCGAGGTCGTGGGGTCTCGATCCAAGCGGCGTTCGGCAGCTATCTGGCGCAAGTGGTCGAAGTCACCGTTGACGCTGGGCACAACGTCACCGTCGACCGCGTGGTCTGTGTGATGGACTGTGGTCTTGCGATCAACCCGGAGAACGTCCGCGCCCAGCTTGAGGGAGGCGTGATTTTCGGCCTGTCGGCAGCGTTGATGGGCGAAGTGACAGTCAAGGATGGTCGTATCGAACAGTCGAACTTCAACGACTATCCCGTGCTGCGGCTCGCAGAGTCTCCCAACATCGAGACCCACTTGATCGAGAGCACGGAAAATCCA
>Ga0164296_1001561_pt1 | contig 24019 bp, 18 predicted proteins | sample GEODES057metaG_FD_113533 | JGI IMG/M metagenome (GOLD analysis project Ga0164296, IMG submission 113533) | Dystrophic lake water microbial communities from Trout Bog Lake, Wisconsin, USA - GEODES057 metaG | ecosystem: Environmental > Aquatic > Freshwater > Lake | place: USA: Trout Bog Lake...
AAACGCCGGCGGCGATCGCCGCGCCGAAGCAGATCGCCGAACCAGACCTGCAACGGTGCCACGATTTGGGTGCCGCCATCGCCGCCGGCCTGGTCGAGGGGATTTTCTAGGCGCCGCCCCACAGCGCGGCAGAAACCATAGGCGATCGTGCCGGCCGGTTACGCCGCGTAGCCCCAGCAAACCTCGGCAGGCAATGCGACGATAACCTGATCCTCCACCGCGTGGCGGATGGCACTGCCTACTTCCAGCGCCTCGATCGTCTGGCCGCAGACGGCGACTTGGTAGACCGTCTGGGTACCCTGGTAGTGGCGGGCGACGATCTTTCCGGCGAACCGGTTCTGGTCCCCAGACGCCGGCGTTTCGTCGGTGACCAGCAGCACATTGTCTGGCCGCAACGCCACGCTGACAGCGGCGCCCGGCGTCACCGTCCCGGCCACCCGGACGGCGAGCGTATCGCCTGATGCCGTTCGCACCGCGCCCATCGCGCCATCGCGCGCCGTCATCACCCCGGCGATCACGTTCGATGCCCCGGTAAAGCCAGCCACGAACAGGTCCGCTGGGCTGTTATACAAGGCGTCGGGTGAGGCGAGTTGCAACAACTTGCCATCGCGCATCACGCCGATGCGATCCCCCAGCACGACGGCTTCTTGCTGGTCATGCGTCACATAAAGCGCTGTCAGACCGACCCGCTTGATGATCCGGCGCAGATCGTCGCGCAGGCGCAGGCGCAACTGAGCATCCAGGTTGGACAAAGGCTCATCCAGCAGCAGGATTTGCGGCTCATAGACCATGCTGCGGGCCAGCGCGACGCGCTGCATCTGCCCGCCGGACAACTGTGTCACCGGACGGTCCGCGTAGTCCGACAATTCCACCAAGGTCAGCGCCGTCTCGATCATCGCGGCGTGCTGGCTGCGCGGCACGCCGCGGGCTTTCAGCGGATAGGCGACGTTCTGGCGCACCGTCATGTGCGGCCAGACGGCATAGGACTGAAAAACCATGCCCAGATTGCGCGACCGCGGCGGCACCAGCACACCCGAGCCGGGATCGGTATAGGTTGTCCCACCGATCACGATGCGGCCCGAGGTCGGGTGCTCCAACCCGGCGACACAGCGCAATGTCGTCGTCTTGCCGCAGCCGGACGGGCCCAGCAGCACGACGATTTCGCCGGCGGCGACGGTAAACGACACATCGTTCACCGCCGCCTTGCCGCCCGGAAAGACTTTCCGCAGGGTGTCGACGCGCAGTTCGGCTGACATTACTGGCGGTATCCGTATGTCTTGTTCCATTCCTCCAGCCAGGCATCGTGCAGGTCCATGAAGTCCTTGAACTTCGGTGTCCACAGATGGTCCTTGGCCGGATCGAAGGCGGGTGTGGGGATCGGCGCCACGCGCAATGCGGTCAGATTTCCCTGGTCGCGGATCGAGGCTGTTTGTCCCTCATCCGACAGGTTCCAATCCATCCACAGCCTCGCTGCGTTCGGATGCTTCGACGTGGCCGCGATGCCCGTTCCGTACGGCGTGACCGGGACGCCCTCGGGCCCGTAGCACATGTCGATCGGCGCGCCTTCCTTCTTCTTCGGATAGACGATGCTCATCAGCAGGGGGGCGATCGCCACCTCCCCACGGATCACCGCATCGCAGAGCGGCGCGTTAGAGACATAGAGTTTCGGCTTGGTCGCCGCCTGTTTGGCCCAGTAATCCTCTCCCAGCACCTGACGCTCGAACATGATGCGGGTCCAGGTCGTGCCGCCCGACGGGCCGATCACCTGGCCGATTTTGCCGCCGGCATAGGCGGGCTTGCACAGGTCCCACCAAGTCCGGGGCGGATTGTCGATCAGTTCCGGGTTCCATGCGATGCACCAAGACGGTGTCGAAGTCGGCCATAGCTTGGGGGAGACCAGCGTTTCCGGCAGGTAATCAGCGGCGTTCGGCGGCGCATAATCAGCGAACAGATCCTCGATCTGCTTGGATTGGCCACGGTCGGAGTGATCGATCACGTCCGCTTCCAGTTTTCCCGCCGCGGCTTCCGATTTGATGCGTGTGATCAACTGCCCGCCCGACGCACGGACCATGCTGACACGAATGCCGGGGAAGGATTTGTTGAAGACGTTGATCGTCTCCTGCACCACCTCGGTCAGACCGGCGGTGTAGAGCACCATCTGGCCTTCCTTGTTCGCCGCTTCCACCAGTTTGGGATCAGGCTTGAACGGCTGGCCCGCCCGTCCGGCGCTTGGGCGCAGCAGCACCAGTCCTGGGATCGAGGCAAGGGCGGCGCGTCGAGACAGGTTCATCGATGTTTCCTCAGCCATTTCTCAGGGGACCACGCGGCCCGGCGCCGCGCGAAAGTCGGTTGGTGATGGTGATCAGCACGGCGAGCAGAACCATCTGCAGCAGGCTGAAAGCGGCCGTGATACCGATATTGCCACCATCGTAGTAACTCAACAGCTGCACCGCCATGACCATCGTGCCGCTGGAATACAGGAATAGCGACGATCCCAACTCCCGGATCGCCAGAATGAACAGCAGCGTCATCCCGGCGACCACCCCGGGCCTGGCAAGCGGCAGCACGATGGTGGCGATCGTGCCGAGCGTGGACTTGCCGCAGATCCAGGCGGCTTCTTCAAGCTCGCGATGGATTTGCATCAGTGATGACGACAGCGCCTTGACCGTATCGGGCAGGAACCGGGCGACGAAGGCCAGCGCCAGGATCAGCAGTGTGCCGTAGATGCCCAAGGGCAGGCCAATCCACGCCCAAAGATAGGCCACGCCGATGACCAACCCCGGAATCGCGACCGGTATCGTCGTCACCACATCGATCACGCGCCGCCACGGCGTTTGGCTGCGCGTCACCGTATAGCCGATCGCGAATGCCAGAACGCCACCGATCGCCGCGGTTATCAGGCCCACTTTCATGGAGTTGATGATCGATTCGATCGTCAACGGATTGTCCAGCATCTTGATGAAATGCTGCCAGCCATACTGCTTGGCGTCGAACAACGAGGGGATGTCGCGGATGAACAGGAATTTGCGGAACGCCGCGATGAACAGCGCGATCGAGGGCAGCACGACCACGACGATCAGATACAGGATGGCAATCGCCAGCGTCAGAAACCGCCACGGCCCCAGATCCAGCGGGCGCGGCCGGAATGCCTTGCCCGCGACAGTCGTGAAACTGCGGCCGCTGATCACCTTCTGCTGCAGCCAGACCAAGCCCCCGGTCACGATCATCAGCAGCACCGCCACCGCCGCCGCCGTGTTGTAAAGCGGCGGCGACCACGCGGTTAGCGCGAAAATATAGGTCGTCAGCACCGGGATATTGCCGGGTGTGCCCAACACCGCCGGAATGCCGTAAATCCCCAGCATCACAACGAACGATAGCAACATACCGGATATGATCGCCGGCAGTATCAAGGGAAACGTGACCGTGGCCATGGTGCGCGCGGCAGAGGCGCCGGAGATTTCCGCCGCTTCCTCCAACGACGGGTCCATGTTGCGCAGCGCCGCCGCGGTGAACATATAAACGTATGGCGCGTAGTAGATACCGAAGACGAAGATGATGCCGGGCATCGTGTAGAGATCGACCCGCAGCCCAATGCCGGCCTTCGCCGCGATCAGATTAAGCAGCCCGGTCTTGGGTGACCCCAGGATCGCCCAGGCCACACCGGCAACCAGGGGCGGCACGAACAAGGGCAGCATCCCGGCACTGGCGATCAATCCTTTCATGGGCGTATTCGTTCGCACCACCACCCAGGCAAACCCAAGGCCGATCGTCACCGCCAGCGCCGTGCCGCCACCGCAGGCGATCAACGAATTGGCCAACGCCGTCCCCACATGCGGGTTTGTCAGCACCGCGATGAAGTTGCCGACGGACATGTCGGCAAAGCGATAGCCCTCCACCACCGGATTGGTCGTGGTCAGCGCGCCGATCAGCAGCATCGACGTTGGGTACAGGACCAGAAAGCCCAGGATCACGAGCAATATGCCGGACCAGGCATAAGGCAGCCAGCGCGCCTGACCGGTCGGCCCGGCGGCAGTCAGGCTTGGTGCCTGTTGGTTCAAGCGCGTTTCCCCCGCACAGAATAAGCCTTTGCTACTTCTCACACCCCGTGGCCGGAAGGCAACGCCCCATAAGAGAACCGCCCGCCGACGTCTTGTGTCACCAACGCCGCCGCATTGCCACCACGCCCCGTCTGATCGATCCTGTCGCCAACGATTGGGGGGCAACGAATCACATGCAAGACAGTTTTGACTTCATCGTCACCGGTGCTGGATCGGCAGGCGCCGCCGTCGCCGCCCGCCTGTCGGAAAACGGCCGGCATAGCGTTCTTTTGCTCGAGGCCGGTCCACCCGACACGAATATCTGGATCCACATCCCGCTCGGCTTTGCACGCACCTTCACCAACCCAGCGGTGAACTGGAAATTTGAAAGCCAACCCCAAGCACAACTCGATAACCGCCAGCTATACCTTCCCCGCGGCAAAACGCTCGGCGGCACAAGCTCCATCAACGGGATGGTCTACATGCGTGGCAATCACGCCGACTATGACGAATGGCGCCAACGCGGCTGCACCGGCTGGGACTGGGAATCCGTGCTGCCCTACTTCAAAAAAGCCGAGAACCAAGCCCGTGGCGCCGATGCGTTTCATGGCGTCGGCGGACCGCTGAACGTCTCCGACCAACCCACCCGGTTCGAGCTTTCCGACGCCGTCCTGGATGCCTGCGAACAGGCGGGCATCCCGCGCAATCCGGATTTCAACGGTGCTCAGCAGGAAGGGTGCGGCTATTATCAGACCACCACCAGCAATCGCCGCCGCTGGTCCAGCGCCAAGGCCTACCTCGCGCCCGCGAAGTCGCGCCCGAACCTGACCATCCGCACCGGCGCACAGGCCACGCGCATCCTGTTCGACAATGCGCGTGCGATCGGTGTGGAATATCACACCGCCCAGGGCCGCCGCGTCGCACATGCCCGGAAAGAGATCGTCGTCTCCGGCGGCGCTTATGGGTCTCCGCAGCTATTGCTGCTGTCGGGCCTTGGACCCGCCGAACATCTGCAGGACAAAGGCATCGCGGTGGTGCGCGATATGCCGGCCGTGGGGTCGAACCTGCACGATCACTTCAACACCTACCTAAGCTGGCGCTGCGCCAAGCCAATCACGCTGAACGATCTGGAGAACTCCTGGCCCCGCAAGATCGCCGCCGCCGCACGCTACGCCCTGTCGCGCAGCGGCCCGATGGCCAGCAACGGCATCCACGCGGGCTTATTCACCCGCTCCGACCCCCGGCTGGAGCGGCCGGACCTGCAAATCAATCTGCTGGAATGGAGCACGCTGGAGCGCACGAAAGAGCGCGTCATTCCGCACCCGTTCCCGGGCTTTACCCTAAGTCCGGTGCACCTGAAGCCCGATGGCCGTGGCACGGTCCGCCTCGGCAGCCCCGATCCCTTGGCGCCGCCCGCGGTTAATTTCGATTTCATGCGCACGGACTACGACATCCGCGCCATCACCGCCGGCGTTCGCCTAGCGCGCAGCATCGCTGCCCAACCGGCGCTGCGGCCTTACGTGATGAACGAGCTCGCCCCTGGCGTGGATGTGGACTCGGACTCCGATATCGAAGCGTTCATCCGCCAGACCGGCATTTCCAACCACCACCCCACCAGTTCCTGCGCCATGGGCACAGGCAGCAATAGCGTGGTCGATCCACGGTTGCGGGTGCATGGGATCGAGGGTCTGAGGGTCGCCGACGCCTCCATCATGCCGTCCGTCGTCGCGGGCAACACCAATGCGCCGAGCATCATGATCGGTGAAAAGGCGGCTGCGATGATCCTGGAGGACCTTGCAGCCTGACCGGTCTATGGCGGTCTGATGATCCTTAAGGACGTCGCGGCTTGGCCGGGCGAGGGTGGTCCGATGATCCCACCGGACGTCGCGGCCCGACCTAGCGACGGCTGTCCGATGATCCTTAAGGACGTCGTGGTCTGACCGGGCGAGGGTGGTCCGATGATCCTTAAGGACGTCGTGGTCTGACCGGACTATGGCGGTCTATCGCCTGCTGCACGCAGCCCGGTGGCTGGGGACGGTTATGCTAAAGTCCCAACGCGTCCTTGATGCGGCCATAGGCGACCCGCGCCGCCACGCCGGAACGCCACAGGGCATGGAACGGCATTTCCTTGATCGTCGTCACCGGCATGTCGATGCCGCCGCCCAGGATCCGGCGCGCCAGTTGCGGGCCCATGGCAGTGGACATCGCCACGCCGCGGCCATTGTAGCCCAGACAGACCAACACGTTCTCGTCCGGCTCGTGGATGTGCGGGTAATGGTCCGGCGTATAGGCGATCCGACCGCTCCACCCATGGGTCCATGCCACGCCCTTCAGCGTTGGCCATAGTCGGGCCGTATACGCGATCAGATAACGCAGCGTGTCCGGATGATCGACATCGCGCTGCACACTGCGCCCGCCCATCAGCAGCCGATTATCCGGGCTGAACCGGTAATAGACGGTGATGCTGCCGATCTCATACAGCGATGACCGCACCGGCATGATCTGATCCACCACCGCTTGCGCCAGCGGCTCGGTTGCGGCGATGGCGCTGAACACCGGCACCACGCTGCGTCGCAGCTTCGGCCAGATGTCGTCGGTATAGCCGTTGGTCGCTAGGATCAGTTTCTCCGCCGTCACCGTGCCGGTTGGCGTTTCCACACGCCAAGCGGAGCCGGATTTGCGCACGCGCGTCACCGGCGTGCCGCCGTGAACCGCCGCGCCCTGCTGTGCCGCCGCCTGTGCCAAGCCGCGCGCATATCCCAACGGATTAACCTGCCCGCCACGCCGGTCCAGCATCGCCGCATGGTATCGCCCGGTGCCTGTCGCCCTGCCGGCCGCCGCACGATCCAACACCGCTACCGGCGCGCCGCGACGGATCCATTGATCAGCCGAGGCGGCAACCTCAGCCGCCCCCTTAGCCGTGATGGCGGAACGCAGCGTGCCCGATTGCAGGGCACCACAGTCGATCTGATACTGCTCGACCAAGCGGAAAACGACATCCGGCGCATCGCCCGACAGGGCGACCATGCGCGCACCCAGATCGGGGCCGAAATCGCGCAGCACCGTGTCGGGATCATGCTTCAGCCCGGGATTGACCTGACCGCCATTGCGGCCCGAGGCGCCCCAGCCCGGCTCATTCGCCTCCAGCAGGACCGTATCGACCCCCTGCTGCGCCAGATGCAAGGCGGCGGACAGGCCGGTATAGCCGCCGCCGACGATCGCCACGCTGGCCTTGCGGTCGCCGTCCAGTGGTGGCGCGGGGTGCGCCGGACGGGCGGTATCAGCGTAGAGACTGCGCGGCAGGGGAAGCATGGCAGCGATCAAACGCCCACCCGCCCGCCGTGGCAATATTCGATCCGTCGCATACTGCACCCCCACGCTCGGCCGGCGTTCAGGACGCGTATGCCGCCTGGCCGCCGGTGACGTCGATCGTCAGACCGGTCACGAAATCCGCGTCCGCAGACGCCAGGAAACAGATCACATTCGCCTGGTCCTTCGCCTCCGCCACCCGGCGCAGCGGGGCCGAGGCGATCTGCGCCGCGCGCGCTTCCGGCGAGCGCTGGTTCCAATGCGGCCTGATCCGTTCCGTCAACGTCAGGCTTGGCGCGATCGCGTTGATGTTGATGCCGTGCGGGCCGAGCTCGAAAGATAATTTCTTTGTCAACGCAATTATACCGCCCTTCGCCGCGGCATAAGCCGCACCGCTGGCCGCACTCAGACCACGCCCGGCGATCGAGGCGAGGTTGACGATCTTGCCGCCGCGCTGACGTTTCATGATCGGCACGATCGCATGCGTGAACAAGAACGTGCCATCCAGGTTGAAGCGGATGATCTTCTGCCAGTCGTCCAGCGAATGTTCCTCGACCGTCGCTGATGGTTTGGGAATGATCGTGCTGCCGCCGACGGCATTCACCAGGATGTCGATACGGCCGAAGGTCTGCGCCACCTCTTCCACGATTGCATCGACCTGCGTCTGATCCAGCGCGTCGCATAGCCTGCCGTGGGCGGATGGGCCCAGCGCGGCAAGCGCCGCCTCAAGCCGCTCGGGATGGTTATCCACGCAGATCACCGTCGCACCCTCCCGCACCATTATCTCCGCCGTCGCTCGGCCTATGCCATTCGCGGCCGCCGTGATCAGAGCTATTTTCTCCTGAAAGCGCATGGTTCCTCCGTTTCTTGTTCGTATCGAGATGTTAGGCGTTAAGCCGAGCGGCTTGGGCCATGACGTCGATGGCTTCAGGTTGGCGGGAGCGGACGGTCAGGCCGGTGGCGCCTGAATCCTGCCATGCCTTGAAGCGCTGTTTGATGCGGGCGGCGGGGCCGACAAGTGATTTCATATCCACCCACTCGTCCGGCACCGCGGCCTCGGCTTCCGCCTTGCGATGCGCCAGATACAGTTCCTGCACACGGTCGGCGGCGTCGCCGAAGCCGCGCCGGATCATCTGTTCCTTATGAAAATTCTTATCACGATGGCCCATGCCGCCGACATAAAGTGCCACCTCGGGTTTCAGCTTCGCCAGCGCCGCCTTGACGTCGTCTTCCACCGAAACATGAACCGAGGCCTGGATCTCAAAATCCGCCAACGACTTGCCATTGCCGGCGCGGCGGAAACCTTCTTCCAGCCAGGGGCCGTATTCCGCCATGCAGCCCGGCACGAAGCCCATCGGCAGCCAACCATCGGCGATTTCCGCGGTTAGTTTCACCGTGCTTTCGCTGCCCGTCGCCAAGTAGATGGGAATGGAAGGGTTCATATGCAGGATCGATTTCAGCGGCTTGCCGACGCCGACCGCGCCCTCGCCGGCATAGGGCAGGCTGATCTCGCGCCCGTCATGCGTCAGTGGCGCCTCGCGGGCGAAGACCTTGCGCATGATCGCAACGTAATCCTTCAGCCGATAATAGGGCCGGCCCCAGGGTTGCCCATACCAGCCTTCAACGATCTGTGGCCCTGACACGCCCAGCCCGGCAATGAAGCGTCCGCCGCCGGCCATTGCGTCGATCGTGCCGGCACACATCGCGGCATTGGCCGGGGTGCGCGCGGCCAACTGCATGATCCCGGTGCCCAGACGGATGCGCTGCGTCACCGCGGCCAAATACGCCAGCGGCGTCACCGCGTCCGAGCCATAGGCCTCGGCCGACCAGACCGAATCATAGCCCAACGCCTCGGCCTGCTGCACCAGCGCCACCGGCAGATCCATGCGGGCCTTGGAATAGCCGATGGAAAGCCCCAGCTTCATGCGCCGGCTCCCGGCATCGGCAGGCCCAGATTCTCGCGCAGCGTCGCACCTTTATAGTCCTTGTGATACAGGCCGCGCCGTTGCAACTCCGGCACGACGTGGCGCACGAAATCCATATACGTGCCGGGCACATGGGTTGCCGCAATTACGAACCCGTCGCAGACGCCGGTGGAAAACCATTCCTCTAGCCCATCGGCGACTTCCTTCGGTCCGCCGACGAAGGGCTTGTTCGGCCGGGCACGGTGCGAATAGGTGATGAAGTCGCGCGGTGTCGGGTTACGCAGGCCGCTTGCCCGCAGCACCCGGTCGCGCATCGACTGCGTGCCGGAGATATTGTCCAACTCGTCATCGGTGAACGGCTCATCCAAGCCTTTGCTGGCGAAATCGAAATTCATCGCTTCCGACAGCAAGGACAGCGCATCCTCATCGGTGGCGAGGGTTTCGATCAGCGCCATCTTATCCTCCGCCTCGGCCTTGGTTTCGGCAGCAACCACATAGGCGGACGGGGTGATCGTCATCTGGCTTGGATCGCGACCCAGGCGCGCGGCTTCGTCCTTCAACTCCCGATAGGTTTGCCGCCCGTGCTCCAGGCTGGTGGGGGTGCTGACGAACACCAACTCCCCCCAGCGGGCCGAGAATAGTTTGCCGCGCCCGCTCTGCCCGGCCTGGATGATCACCGGATGCCCCTGCGGGGAGCGCGGCACGGTGAACGGCCCGCGGGAGCGGAACCAGTCACCGACATGATCCAACCGCCGAACCTTGTCGGGATCAGCGAAGATGCCGGCTTTCTTGTCTTGGATGATCGCGCCGTCATCCCAGGAGTTCCAGTGACCCAGCACCACCCGCATGAACTCATCCGCGCGGTCATAGCGCGTATCATGCTCCAGATGCTCTTCCCGGCCCATGTTCAAGGCCTCGCCATCATTCATCGAGGTCACGACATTCCAGGCCGCACGCCCGTTGGTCATCAGGTCGAGCGTCGAAAAGGTCCGCGCCACATCGAAGGGTTCGTAATAAGTGGTGGAGCGTGTGGCGCCCAGGCCCAGCCGCTTCGTCGCCATGCCCATCACCGTCACGACGGTCAGCGGATCCATCTTCACGCACCGTATGCCGTGTTCGACGGTGTGGCGGTGATCATTGCCATAGCGGTCCGGCATCGCCAGACGATCGTCGAAAAACCCTACGTGGAATTTGCCTTCCTCTAGCACCCGGCCAATGGTCTGGTAATAATCGGCTGAGGTGGAATCGGTGCGCGAATCCGGATGCCGCCACGAACTCACCAGGTTTGTGCAGTTCTGCGCTTGCAGGAACCCCACCATCACCATTTGCCGCATCGCCGCCGCCTCCTTGTCTTTTTTGTCGTTATCGCGTCGTTCTGGGTCCGGTTAGAACGGCGCATCCCCCGCCACCGTCACGCGGTGCATGATGCGGGTTTCCGGCGGATAATCGTTGATGGCGAAATGCATCGTGCAGCGATTGTCCCAGAACGCCAGCGATCCCGCTTCCCAGCGGAAGCGGCAGGTGAATTCCGGCCGTTGGGAGTGGTTGTAGAGGTAGCCGATCAGCGGCGCGCTTTCTTCCTCGGTCATGTTCTCCAGATAGTGCACATGCCCGCCGATATAGAGCGACTTGCGCCCCGTTTCCGGATGCGTGCGCACCAGCGGATGCGGCGAAACACGCGGCATTTCCGGCGGCGGCTCGATCGCCGTCATGGAGATGGTGGCGGCGGCATTGGCCGCACGCGACTGGCCGCCCTTTTTCTTGTCGCCGACGCACATGCCCCGGATCGGCGCAATCAGCGCCTTCATGCCGTCCGACAGCGTTTCGAAGGCGAGATATTGATTGGAAAACAGCGTATCGCCACCGGCATCCGGCACCGCCTTGGCCCAGAGCATCGTGCCCAGCGCCGGTTTCGGGGTGAACATCTGATCGGTATGCCAATCACCGCCGAAATTGCGCTTGTCGCCGGGGCGCTTGACCAGTTCCAGCACGTCGGGGTGGTCCGGCATGCCGGCGATGTAGGGGTGGCGGTGGATATCGCCCCAGTTGCGCGCGAAAGCCAGCAGACGATCCGGTGTCATATCCTGCTTGCGGAAGAAGATGACCAGATTCTCCAGCAGCGCGTGGCGAACTTCCGCCAGTATTTCGGGCGGCAACGGCTTCGACAAATCGGCACCATACACCTCCGCCCCCAGGGCGCCGGCGATCTTGCGGGTTTCGATATAGCGGTAGGGGACGTTCGACAGGCCGTCCATCGGCGGATCCTCCAAATATTCCTTGGCGCCATGCTTACGCAAAAAAACCCGGCGCGCTAGCCGACCAGCTTGCCGCCATCGACCGGAATGATCCATCCGGTGGTCGAGGTCAGATTGACCACCGCCGCCATCACCGCCTGCGCCACCTCATCGGCCTGCACCACGCGCTTCAGCGGCGTCGTCGCGGCCACTTTCTCCACCATCGCCGTCGTTCGGCCGGGCACGAACGCGGTGTCCACCGCGGCGGGGGATACGGTCATCACCCGCACTTCCGGCCCCAGCACGCGCGCCAGCGAAAGCGACATCGTGTCCAGCGCCGCCTTCGAGGCACCATAGGCAATATTGCTGCCCGTGCCGGTGATCGCGGCAATCGAGGAAATATTGACGATCACCCCCGAACCCGAACGCTTCAGCAGCGGCGCAAAGGCGCGGATGGTGGCAAACGGGCCGCGCACATTGGCGGCGAAGATCGCGTCGATAAGCGCATCATCCAGCGCTTCCAGATCATGATGCGCCACCATGCGCGTGAAGCCGGCCGAGTTCACCAGGACATCGCAGCGTCCATAGGCAGCGTCCACCGCCGCCGCCGCCGCGCGGATACCGTCCGTTTCCAGCATCGGGATACGCATCGCCCGATGACCATCGCCCACCAGCCCCTCCGCCACCGCCTCGGCGTGCTCGGCCTTGCTGTTGTAGCCGACGACGACCCGTGCCCCGGCTTCCGCCATGCGATGCGCCGTTGCCTCGCCGATAGCACCGCTAGCGCCGGTGATGACGGCAACTTTGTCTTTCAGTGTCACGCGCGTTTTCTCCCAGGATATCCCGGTATGGTGCGTGCGATGCCTGCTTAGGGCAAGCGCCGCCGCCGAAGCGCCGCCAACGGAGGGCTGCCCCCCGAGGACTACCAACCACGCACTACCAACCACGCACGGCCAACCGAGCACTGCCAACCAAGCACGGCCCCCAGATTACCGCCGCCTGATTGCTGCCCCCTTATTACTGCCATTGGGGCCGCACCTGTGCCGATAGCCCGCCGCTGCCACGCCGTCGTCTCGGTCGTCCGCCGCAACCAGGGCTTAATCGCTCATGCGCCGCAGTCACGCCGCCGCACCAGACAAGAGCATGCGGCGGCGTTGCGCCCGCGAACCGCCATGCTAGGCTGCCAACGCGCACATAAAAACGCCGGCCAAACCGGCGCCGGCGAAAAACCACCGCGCAAAAACACGTCTGGGAGGTTACGGAATGACAACGCGTGCAACGCTTCTTGCCACCTGCGCCCTACTCGCGGCAACGCCAGCACTGGCCAGCACCAGCGACATCCTGATCGGCATGGATGAGAAAATCGTCTACGGCCCGAACGGGCCCGTGAACGGCCCGCCAGGCAAGGATGCCGTCCTGGTCGTCAGCATCGCCAATCCCGCCGCACCGAAAATCCGCGGCTCCATCCCTCTTATGAATTCCCTGCTTGGCCCGCCCACGAACCTGCAGATCACACCCGACGGAAAACTCGGCCTGGTGGCCAATTCCGTGGTCATGAACCAGGACGGTGCGGCGTGGAAAGTCGCACCCGACAACAAGCTTTTCGTCATCGATCTGGTGGCGAACCCGCCCGTGCTGAAAGATACGGTGACGGTCGGCAGCCAGCCCTCGGGCCTGGCGATCAACAAAGCCGGCACCCTGGCCCTGATCGCCAATCGCGCCGGCAAAAGCGTCTCGGTGCTGACGATCGACAATGGCTCGGTAAAGCCCGTGGCCGAAGTGCCCATGGGCGAACAAGCCGCGGCGATAACCATCACGCCCGACGGCAAACGCGCCTTCGTCTGCCTGAACACGGTCAACAAAGTCGCGGTCCTGGCGATCGATGGCAACACGGTGACCTATGACAAGAGCTTGGACATCCCCGTTGCGGTGAACCCCTACAACATCGACGTCACCCCGGATGGCAAATATGTCATCGCCTCCAACACCGGCGCCGGCGGAATCAATGGCGACGCCGAGGTGATCATCGACCCGACCGGCCCGCACCCGCACATCGTGACGATCATGTCGCCCGGCAATGGCCCCGAGGGCTTTGCCATTTCGCCCAATGGCAAATGGGCCGCCGCGCCGCTGCTGCTAGGCACCGGTGGGACGGATAAGGACTGGTTCAAGACGAAGAACGGCGAACTGGCGCTGATGTCCATCGGACCGGGCGGCACGCTGACGGTGACCGGACGCGCCAAGCTGGGCGCGCTGCCCGAGGGCGTCGCCTTCAGTGCCGACAGCCAATACCTCTATGTCGGCAACTATAGCGATCGGGACTTGCAAGTGTTCCGCATCGTCAACGGCAAGCCGGTGCAGGTTGGGGCCAATATCAAGCTGCCCGGTCAGCCGGCGTCGATGCGCGGCCCAGCGCGATAGGCCCAGTGCGCTAGGCCCAGCGGTATAGGCCCAGTGCGCTAACGCCCAGGGGGCTGAAGCCCAGGGGGTTAAAGCCTAGGAGCTAAAGTCTAGCGGCTGAAGCCCCGTGCGCGAAAGCCCCGCGACCTGCCGGCCGAGCGTATCGGCTGGCAGGTCCGGGTTGCCAAGCGGCACGGGTGTATCGGAGGCTGGCCGCATTTTGTTCTTGTTTTATTCCACAACTTATGGTAGAGGTCTGGGCACACCCACACGGAGCCACGACCGTGACGATGATCGTCGAACCCGACACCGCCGACCGCCACCCCAATCCGCGTGATGTGGCCGATTTCCTTCAAATGTTCGTCGCCGAAAGCGTCGGCCCGCTGCTGACCGACGACCCGGCGAAGCAGGCGGTAGCGGGCTATGCGGCATGGCGCATCGTCCGCGGTCACGCGCCGGTCGATGAAACCGATCTGGTCCTGGCGACGCAGATGGTCAGCTTCGGTCTGGCGTCGCTGCGCACCGTGCGCGTCGGCATGCGCACGGGTCTTGCCGCGGCGGATGCAAGCCGATTGCTGTCCAACGCCGCGGGATTGAGCCGTGTGGAGGAACGTCTGCGGCGTATTCGCCTCACCAGAACCCCGGGAACGCCGACCGCTCGGCCTACCGCGGGCCCAATCGCTGGGCCGACTGCTGGGCCGACCGCTGGGCCGACCGCGACCGCGACCGGGGCCGCGACCGGGGCCGCGACCGGGGCCCAGGCAGCACCGGCACCGCAAGCATCTGCCGCCGCCACCACCGCCGCACCTGCAACGCCGTCTGGCGCGGCGGCGCCTCGGTCTGCGTCGATGCCGCCAGAAATCCCGGCGGGTGTTGCTGAGCCTGCCACGGACAGCCGCTCAACGGGTGGGGCGCCAGTATCGGCACGACCGGCGACGACACCCCTGGTGCCTGCAACCGCCTCTGTCCGAGCCGGCGGACCGACACAGTCTCCGGAAGCGGCCCAACCCACACTGGCCAATCCCGCAGTGGTCAATCCCGCAGTGGTCAATCCCACTTCGGCCCAACCCGCTTTGGCGCAATCCGCTCGGGCCCAGGCGACACCTCTGCAAGCCGCCGCGGCCTGTATCCCGCCGGTGCCGGTCGCCCAGGTTCACTTCGCCTATGCGGGCAAAGCCGGCGTCACCCTATCGAAGAAACAACAGCGGGAGCGTGATGCCTGGGCCGACGCGGCGGAACTGGCGGCGCAGGGTTTCCTGACGGCGGCACAAGCCGTGCCGTCGGCGCAACGGCAGGAAGCCTTGCACCATGCCAAAATTCTCGGCAATGCCGCCCGAGACGTCCGCGCCGGCTTGCCGGTGCCGGCCAATCTCCACGCAGACCTGCTAAGCCCGACCTCTGCCGGTCGTAGCGCTGCCGGTCGTAGCACTGCCGGTAATGGCACTGCCGGTAATGGTACTGTCAGTCCTGGCACTGCCGGCCTTAGCTCCGGCAGTCCTGGCCCTGTCAGTCCTGGCCCTGTCAGTCCTGGCTTCGGCAGTCCTGGCCCTGTCAGCCCTAGCCCTGTCATTCCTAGCGCTGGCAGCCCAACCATGCCGCGCGCGGGAAATTTTCGCGCCACGGGCTGAGCCGGCGCGGGCAGGGGTTAGGCGGCCGAGCGGTCCAGGCGCCGCACGCCTGTGGCGGTTGCTACCAGCGCCGTTGCCGCCATGCCGATGAACAGGCCCGTCTCCACCACGCCGATCGTGTTGGACAAAGCGGCTTCCAGCGCCACCGGGTCGGCGATCGGGCCGAAATGGCAGTCCAGGATCAGATTACCGCCGTCGGTGTGGAACGGATCGGCGCCGGCCTGTCGCAGGACCGGCTTTGCGCCCAGCGCTTCTAGGCGTGCGGCGGTGGTTTGCCAGCCGAACGGCACCACCTCGATCGGCACGGCAACGGTCGCGCCCAGGCAGGGGACAAGCTTGGGCTCATCGGCGATGATCACCAGCCGATCGCTGGCCGCGGCGACGATTTTTTCCCGCAGCAGCGCCCCGCCCAGGCCTTTGACCAAGTCCAGCGAACCGAGGGCGATTTCGTCGGCGCCATCGATGGTCAGGTCCACCCGCGTATGGGCGGCAAAATCCGTCAGGCGGATGCCGCCTGCCTCGGCTTGGCGGGCGCTGCGCTCACTGGTCGGGATGCCGACGATGCGCAGCCCGTCGCGAACGCGGGCGATCAGCCCCTCGATGGCGAAGGCCGCGGTCGAGCCGGTGCCCAAGCCGACGACCATGCCATCCTGCACCATCGCCACCGCCGCCAACGCGGCCTCGCGCTTCAACGCATCGCGGTCAGACATCGCGCACCGCCTTCAACACGCGCAACCAATTGCCGGAACACACTTTCATCACCTCATCATCGGTCAGGCCGCGATCTCGCAGCGCTTGTTCCAGCTGCGGATGGCGGGAGAAATCGGGCATTTCCGTCTCGGCCACACCGGCCGGCAGGTCGGTGCCGATGCCGACATGGTCGATGCCCAGCGCGTCGATCATGCGAAACATATGGCGGATCATGCCGGGCAGTTTTTCTTCCTGCAGCACCGCGATCCACGCCCCCACGACACCGCCCGACTCCACCACCATCCGCGCATAGTCGGGGCTGATGAAGCGCGGGTGATCGCCTTGCGGAGCGCCCGGCTCCTTCAAGTTGGCATGCGTGCACAGGAACGGCTTGCTGGCGACCTTCGCCACGCCTTTGACCGTGTCCTCCGAGCAATGGGCGACATCGACGATCACGCCGATCCGGTTCATCCGTCGCACGGCCTCGGCGCCGAACGGTGTCAGCCCGCCATGCACCGGCGGCGCGGTCTGGATGTCGCCGGTTTCGTTGACCAGATAATGTGTCAACTGGATGCTGCGCACGCCGCGCGCTTCCATCGCATCCAGGCGATCGAGATTGCCTTCCAGGAAGTCGCAGCCTTCGATCGCCAGCACCAAGGCCGGATCGTTCGGGCGGAAATCGCCCGGTTCGCGGGCGATACGGATGCCGGCATTTTCGAAACTGGTCAGATAGCTCTCGACTGCTTCCAGGCATTCGCCGGGCCTTGGGTCGCGGAATTGTTCCAGCCGGCGGGTCTGCGGGTCGCGGCGGATCATCGGGATGTCGCCGATGGCCGAGACGACCGCGGCGGCGACCCCGGCGGGCTGCATGGTGGCGATAACGGCGCGATCCACATCGCCCGTTCGGCGCGGACGGCCGGCATGGGTATGCATGTCTATGATCATGACGCGGTCTCTACACCAAACGCCGCCGGCGCGTCATCCCGGCCGCCGCCGATCGCCGATGCCGCCGCGCCGCCGTCGATCGCCGCCGATCGCCGCGCTGCTGTCGATCGCCGCCGATCGCCGATGCCGGGGCGGATCGTCGATGCCGACAGGTTGGCCTTGCGCCCGGCCCCCGGCTTGCGCATTTTACCGGCCGCGCAAGGGGCGCCCGCATCAGCGGCACAGGGCACAGCGGAACAGGTTCAAGACGCATGGACGGCGGAGCAGAGAGCAGGCGGATCACCATTCACGCGCCGGAGGATTTCGCCGGCATGCGCGCCGCCGGACGCCTTGCGGCGGAAACGCTGGACATGATCCACCCCTATGTGAAGCCCGGCGTATCCACCCTGGCGCTGGATAAGCTCTGCCACGATTTCATCGTCGATCACGGCGCAGTCCCGGCGCCGCTGAATTACCGCGGCTATCCGAAATCGATCTGCACCTCGATCAACCATGTCGTCTGCCACGGCATTCCTGGCGAGCGGAAGCTGGAGAACGGCGATGTGCTCAACATCGACGTGACGGTGATCCTGGACGGTTGGCATGGCGATTCATCGCGCATGTATGCCGCCGGCACGCCCTCGACCCGCGCCCGCAATCTGATCGACGTGACCTATGAGGCGCTGATGCTGGGCATCGGTGCCGTGAAGCCCGGCGTGACGCTGGGGGATGTCGGCCACGTTATCCAGACCTTCGTCGAAGGCCACCGCTTCAGCGTCGTGCGGGATTTCTGCGGCCATGGCATCGGCCGTCGCTTCCATGAACCGCCCAACGTGCTGCATTTCGGCCGTCCGGGGGAGGGGCCGGTGCTGCGCGCTGGCATGTTCTTCACCATCGAACCGATGGTCAATGCCGGGCGGCCGGAGGTGAAAGTGCTGGATGATGGCTGGACCGCCGTCACCCGCGATCGCAGCCTTTCCGCCCAGTTCGAGCACATGATCGGCGTCACCGATGATGGCTGCGAGATTTTCACCCTCTCCCCCACCGGGATGGATAAGCCGCCGATCGGCTGATCGGTTCGGCGAAAGCGCTGCCATCGCCGTTTTCCTTGAACGGCTTCCGCCAGGGGTGCTTTTCCCGGGGGTGCTTCCCCCAGGGCTTGCTTCCCCCAGGGCTTGCTTCCCCCGGGGGTGCTTCCCCCAGGGGTGGTCTCAAAGGTGCTTTCCCCAGACGTGGGTCCGGGGGACGTGTTTCCCCCAGCGGTGCTTGAGGGGGACGTGCTTCTCCCAGCGGTGACCACTCGCTGCGGTGGCCCCAAATCCGCCTCGATCACGCCGGCCGCCATCGGCTGCTTGGATGCTTGGCCCTCTGGCCGGGGGCGCGCGCCACGTCGGTTTCCCGGCACGCGTTAGCGGATTGGAAAGATTCGCATCCTAGTCTCGGAGGCGACCCGAGGCCCCCGATGTCCCGCCGCCGCTCTCCTCCTCAGCTTCGTGACACGCCCCTGTTTGGCTATGTCGTCAAGGCCGAACCCGCGGCGGTGCAACACCCCGCCGCCCGTCAGCGCAGCCCCCTTGTCAGCAACCACACTCAGTCAGCCCACCCGACACCCACCCACCCGACACCCACCCCCCCGACACCCCCGCCCGCTCGGCCTGCGCTCTCGTTCGCCGGCAGCGAAGGCCATCGCGTGCGGATGCGACAGCGCCTGCTGAAAGCCGGCCCCGATGCGCTCGCGGATCATGAGATGCTGGAAATGATCCTGTTCATCGCCCTGCCCCGGCGCGACACCAAGCCGATCGCCCGTGCCATGCTGGCGCGTTTTCGCTCCTTCGCCGGCGTCATCGGCGCCCCCGTCGCCGAATTGATGACCATCGACGGCTTGGGGGAGGCGGGGGCGGCGGCGGTGAAACTGGTGCAAGCGGCGTCTCTGCGCCTGTTGCGCCATGACGTCACGGCGCAACCGGTGCTGTCGTCGTGGGACCGCCTGATCGACTACCTGACCGCCGCCATGGCGCAGGAACGGGTGGAGCAGTTTCGCATCCTGTTTCTGGACAACCGCAACCACCTGATCGCCGATGAGGTGCAGGGCCGCGGCACCATCGACCGCACCCCGGCCTACCCGAGAGAGGTGGTGAAGCGGTGCCTGGAACTCCATGCCACCAGTGTCATCCTGGCGCACAACCACCCTAGCGGCGATCCGGTGCCGTCGCGCGACGATGTCGCCATGACGACGGAGATCGTCCACGCCACCGCCGCCCTTGGCATCCGGGTGCTGGACCATATCGTCATGGGCAAGGGCCGGCATGTCAGTTTCCGGTCCGAAAAACTCCTGTAACGATCTCCCATCGTATCGGCCCGCCTGGCTCGGCCGAGCTTTTCACGACGGGGCAGATGCCCAGGGAGCGAGCCCCAAGGAGCGAGCCAACAGAGCACACTCCTCGGGAGCAGAGCCAAACGGGGCATGACCCAGCCGCGGCTGCGTCGGCGCAAAGCACCTCACCCGCGCCACCTGCAACCCAGCCAAGCCTGCCTCGGCACAACGCATCCCGGCCCAGCGAGTGGCGGTGAACCGTAATCGGGCCGCGAGAGTGCGATTCTCTCTTAGCGCCGGCGTCATCTTCGCTGTAAAAGCGGTCGTTGCCGAACGGGTACGCCCTGGGCAGAAAAGCGCCAGGCAAGGAGAGGAAACGCGCAATGACCGACAACGCGACAAACGCGGAGCAGATCATCAAAGTAGTGCCGGCGTTCGCCGCCAAGGCCCGCGTCACGCAAGCGGATTACCGCGCCGCCTATGACGCCGCCGCCCGCGACCCCGATGCCTATTGGGCCGAAGAAGCCAAGCGTATCGCGTGGATGAAGGCGCCCACCAAGATCCAGAACGCATCGTTCACCGATGATGTGCAGATCAAATGGTTCGAGGATGGCGTGTTGAACGCCTCGGTCTCCTGCGTCGATCGCCATCTGGCGCAGAATGCGGACCGCGTGGCGATCATCTGGGAAGGTGACGACCCCAGCCAAAGCCGCAAGATCACCTATCGCGACCTGCATGAGCAGGTGTGCCGCCTGGCCAATGTCCTGCGCGCCCGCGGCGTGAAGAAGGGCGACCGGGTGACGATCTACCTGCCGATGGTGCCGGAAGCCGCCTTCGCCATGCTGGCCTGCGCGCGGGTCGGGGCGATCCATTCGGTGGTGTTCGGTGGCTTTTCCCCCGATAGCCTCGCCAACCGGATCCAGGACTGCGGCTCCACCATCGTCATCACCGCCGACCAGGGGCGGCGTGGCGGGCGCACCGTGGCGCTGAAGGCGAATGTGGATGCGGCGCTGCCGGATTGCCCGACCGTGACCGACGTGATCGTGCTGAAGGTAACGGGCGCCGACGTGCCGATGACCGCCGGGCGCGATCACGACTACGCAACCCTGATGCAAGCCGTCTCCGCCGATTGCCCGCCCGAGCCGATGAACGCCGAAGATCCGCTGTTCATCCTCTATACCTCGGGCAGCACCGGCAAGCCGAAGGGCGTGTTGCACACCACCGGCGGCTACATGGTGTGGGCCAGCTACACGCATGAAAACGTGTTCGATTACCGCCCCAACGATGTCTACTGGTGCACCGCCGACGTCGGCTGGGTCACCGGCCACACCTACATCCTGTATGGGCCGTTGGCGAACGGCGCCACCACCCTGATGTTCGAAGGCATCCCCAGCTATCCCAGCAGCAGCCGGTTCTGGGAGGTGGTGGACAAGCACCAAGTGACGATCTTCTACACCGCCCCCACCGCGATCCGCGCCCTGATGCGGGAAGGCGACGGACCGGTGAAGAAGACCTCCCGCAAGTCCCTCCGCGTGCTGGGCAGCGTCGGCGAACCGATCAATCCGGAAGCCTGGCTGTGGTATTACAATGTGGTCGGTGAGCAGCGTTGCCCGATCGTCGATACCTGGTGGCAGACCGAAACCGGCGGCATCCTGATCAGCCCGCTGCCGGGTGCGACCGATCTGAAGCCGGGCTCCGCCACCCTGCCCCTGCCCGGCGTGATGCCGCTGCTGGTCGACGGCGAGGGCAAGGAACTACTTGGCGCGACCGAGGGCAATCTGTGCATCCGCGGCTCCTGGCCCGGCCAGATGCGGACCGTGTACGGCGATCATCCGCGCTTCGTGCAGACCTATTTCTCGACCTTCAAGGGCCTCTATTTCACCGGTGACGGCGCCCGCCGCGATGCCGACGGTTATTATTGGATCACCGGCCGCGTGGATGACGTGATCAACGTGTCGGGCCATCGCATGGGCACGGCGGAGATCGAAAGCGCTCTGGTCGCGCATCCGAAAGTGTCGGAAGCCGCCGTCGTCGGCTACCCGCATGACCTGAAGGGCCAGGGCATCTATGCCTATGTGACCCTGAACGTCGATCAGGAGCCGAACGAGGCGCTGCGCAAGGAACTGGTCACCTGGGTGCGCAAGGAGATCGGCCCGATCGCCTCTCCGGACGTGATCCAATGGGCGCCCGGACTGCCGAAAACCCGAAGCGGCAAGATCATGCGCCGCATCCTGCGCAAGATCGCCGCGAATGAGGTGGATAGCCTCGGCGATACCTCGACCCTGGCCGACCCGCAGGTGGTGACAGACCTGGTGGATAATCGCGCCGGCTGATGCGCGGGGCCAATAGGCGCTGGGTCATACCGGCGCCCCGCATGGCAAACGACGATGGCCGGCTGATGGCGGGACAGACCGCCATCAGCTCGGCCGGCGCCATGGTCGCATACAATCGGTCGGCCGCGTTAACGCCGCTACCAAGGCGTGGCGCGACAGGCTAAAAGGCGTCGCAAACAGCGAAGCAACGGATCATGGCGAGTTATCAGTACGTATATGTGATGAAGGACCTGACCAAGGCCTTCCCTGGCGGGCGTGAGGTTTTCAAGGGCATCACGCTGTCTTTCCTGCCCGGCGTGAAGATCGGCGTTCTTGGCGTCAACGGCGCCGGTAAGTCCACGCTGATGAAGATCATGGCCGGGATCGAGACGGAATATGGCGGCGAAGCCTGGGCCGCACCCGGTGCGCGCGTCGGCTATCTGGCCCAGGAACCCCCGCTCGATCCCACCAAGACGGTGGGGGAGAACGTCGAGGAAGCCTTCGCCGATCTGAAGGCGGCGCTGAACCGCTTCAACGAAATCTCGGCCAAATTCGCCGAACCGATGTCCGATGAGGAGATGAACGACCTCCTCGCCGAACAGGGCGAATTGCAAGAGAAGATCGACTCGCAGGATGGCTGGGAACTGGACCGGCGCGTCGATATCGCCCTGGACGCGCTGCGTTGCCCGCCGGCCGAGGCGGCCGTGACCAGCCTATCGGGCGGTGAGCGCCGTCGCGTGGCGCTGTGCAAGCTCTTGCTGGAAAAGCCCGACCTGCTGCTGCTAGACGAGCCGACGAACCACCTGGACGCCGAGAGCGTTGCTTGGCTGGAGCGGACGCTGCGCGAGTATGAGGGCACGGTCATGGTCGTGACCCATGATCGCTACTTCCTGGACAACGTCACCGGCTGGATGCTGGAACTCGAGCGTGGCCGTGGCTACCCGTTCGAGGGCAACTACTCTTCGTGGCTGGAACAAAAGCGCAAGCGCCTGCAGCAGGAAGAAAAGGAAGAGAGCGCCCGCCAGCGCGCCCTGGCAGCAGAATCCGAGTGGATCGCCTCCTCCCCCCGTGCTCGGCAGACAAAAAGCCGAGCGCGTATACAGCGGTATGAGGAGATGTTGCAGAAGTCGCAGGAGTTGCAGTCCGGCGTGGCGGAAATCGTCATCCCACCGGGTCCGCGCCTGGGCAATGTGGTGATCGAGGCCGAGGGCCTGCGCAAATCCTTCGGCAACAACCTGCTGATCGATGGCCTGGACTTCAAACTGCCGCCGGGCGGCATCGTCGGCGTGATCGGCCCGAACGGCGCCGGCAAGACGACGCTGTTCAAGATGATCACCGGCCGGGAACAACCCGATGGCGGCGTGCTGCGGGTCGGCGACACGGTGCAACTGGGCTATGTCGATCAGTCGCGCGACAGCCTGGATCCGAACAAGACCGTCTGGGAAGAGGTCAGCGGCGGCGAAGAGGTGATCTACCTCGGCAAGCGGGCGATCCAGTCGCGCGCCTATACCGCCGCGTTCAACTTCAAGGGCTCCGACCAGCAGAAGAAGGTGGGCATCCTCTCGGGTGGTGAGCGCAATCGCGTGCATCTGGCGAAGATGTTGAAGCAGGAGCACAACGTGCTGCTGCTGGACGAACCGACGAACGATCTCGACGTCGATACGCTGCGCGCGCTGGAAGAGGCCCTGGCGGAATTTGCCGGCTGCGCTGTGATCATCAGCCACGATCGCTGGTTCCTCGACCGTTTGGCGACGCATATCCTGGCCTTTGAGGGCGATGCGCACGTGGAATGGTTCGAGGGTAACTTCCAGGCGTATGAGGAGGATAAGCGCCGCCGTCTTGGCGCCGAGGCCACCGAACCGCACCGGATCAAGTATCGCCCGCTGGCCCGCTAGCGCGGGTTACGGCACGTCGCCAATCGGGGTCCGGCGCCGTGGCGGTTTTCCGCCACGGTCCGGCCTTTGGCGATGCACGATGATCGTTTTTCCGAAAGCGTCGCGCCCGGTGCCGCTAGCGGCGTTCCGTCTGTGTCAGCGGGTCAGACCAAGCCGCGGATGAAGGCCGGCAGGCCGGGCATGCGGCTGCGTGACGAGCGGGCCGCGTGCAGGATGGCCCGGACGGATGCAACGGCGGTGGGCAGGTCGTCGTTCACCACCACATGGTCGAACTCCGCCCAGTGGCTGATCTCATCCTGCGCCACCTTCATCCGGCGGGCAATTTCCGCCGGGGCGTCGCCGCCGCGGCCG
>Ga0164296_1001562_pt1 | contig 24017 bp, 21 predicted proteins | sample GEODES057metaG_FD_113533 | JGI IMG/M metagenome (GOLD analysis project Ga0164296, IMG submission 113533) | Dystrophic lake water microbial communities from Trout Bog Lake, Wisconsin, USA - GEODES057 metaG | ecosystem: Environmental > Aquatic > Freshwater > Lake | place: USA: Trout Bog Lake...
GGGGGTGTTGGGTGTGCCATAAACGGGCATCGGCGCAGTCTTTGGCAATGCCTGCCTCAAGGGCTGCCAAGCTCTCGTATTTGAGCTCGTCGTGTAATTTGTGCAAAAGCTCAATTTGAACAATTCGGCCATAAGCTCCCTCTAAGCCCATCGAAGAGGGCCAAGTGAGGCAATGGGTTTCAAGCAGAATTTGCCCCTGATTTTTATCATTTGGACTCAGGCTAGGGCGCACACCAAAATTGGCCACCCCTGGGATGGGGTCTGGCGTTAGACCATGCACGTTGACGACAAAAATACCTTGAGTGGCGGCTCGCTGAGGCCGAAAACGCACATTGAGTGTGCGGGCATTGAGACTACGACCGAGTTGTCGGCCGTACACGACGTGGCCTGAAATCATGTAACCACGGCCTAATAATTTTTGCGCCACATCCAGCTGCCCTTGAGCGAGCGCTTGCCGAACGGCAGAACTTGAGACCCGTACCAAAGTGCTCGAGGGGGGGCTATTGTGCTCGGCTGCAACTGTGTTGGAGCTTATAGCCTCTGCTCCTGCCTCAGTCTGATGGGTCAGCAGCTTGTCTTGCAAAAAACCATTCTTCACGGGAATGGCAATCTCGTAGCTGTTCATCTTGGCCACGTCAAAGCCGCGTTCGGCTCCAACTTGACTGAGCATGGCGTAGTCACCTGCACGTTTGGCGCCAAATTTAAAATCGTCGCCCACTAAAACGTATTTCACCCCCAAGCCTTGGACAAGCACTTGATCTATAAAGTCAATTGCAGTGAGGGACGCCAATTCAGCGTTAAAGCGCAGTACCACGCATTGATCAATTCCGCAGCGCTCCAACTCAGCCAGTTTGTCTCTCAAATGGGTGATTCTTGCCGGGGCGAGTTGGGGTTTATTTTGAAGGGCGGCAAAATAATCTCTGGGGTGGGGCTCAAACGTGAGCACGCAACTGGGCACGCCTCGGTGGCGAGCCTCAGAGCGCAGAGTGGCCAACATGGCTTGGTGACCGCGGTGAACGCCATCAAAATTGCCCACTGTGAGCGCGCAGTTGCTCGCCAACTCTGGGTGATGAAAGCCTCGGTAAATTCTCATGTTCAAAGTCTTGTGTGTCAAAGGTGATGCAAACCGTCACAAAAACAATGTATATTGTCTCTGATTGGGGGCCGAGTTTGAATAAAACAATGAAATTGCTCTCAATGGTGTTTAAGAGTATCGTGGTTTTTAGCTTCGGGGTGGTTGAGTAGGCCCTTCACCAGGCTTGCCGACACATCGTGGAATGTTGATCTTCTTAGGAGGCCTTCATTGAAAGTGTTGAAACTATCGGCCCAAGGACTTCCCCAGTCTTGGATTAGCCTTGAACAAGCGGTGATTCATTACGCCTCTCAAGAGGTGAGGTGGGAGGCGGGAGCCAAGGTGGCGATCTTTCGGGGAGGTCACAATGCCATCACGGGCCAGCAATCGGTCATTGAGGTCAATAGCATCATTGGTACAAGGGGCGTGCCCAACATCAATCCCTTTGATTTGAGGCCAGGACTCACCAACAGTAAGCTCTTTGCCAGAGACCGCAATATGTGTGCTTATTGCGGGGGCTTGTTCACAGAGCTTGAGCTCACCCGCGAGCACATCATCCCGCTTGCTCAAAAGGGCCCTGACACATGGATGAACGTTGTGACCGCTTGTCGCTCATGCAATCACCGCAAAAGCTCACGCACCCCCGAGCAAGCGCGCATGCCCTTACTCTATACCCCCTATGTACCCTCCTTGTGGGAGGACTTCATACTTCGAAATAGACGTATCTTGACAGACCAAATGGAATTTTTGATGGCCCATTTGCCCAAGAACTCAAGACTGATTGCGTAATCAGTTGGAGGCAGTTGGAGAAAGTTATAGACGTTTTGCAGTGCCCAAGAGGTGTGGTGCCGCTTGAAAGTCTCAACTCTTATGGAGTGGCCCTACGCGAGTCGGCCCTTTTTTTCAACCATTCTTCAACCACCCTTGGGTAGAGCAAATGCTCTTGGGTGAGGACCCGTTGTGAAAGAGTGGACGGAGTGTCGTTTTGAAGAACCGGCACCACAGCTTGGTCAATGATAGAGCCCGCATCCAACTGAGCCGTGACCCAATGCACCGTGGCGCCGTGGAACTTGCAGCCCGCTTCTAAAGCCCGCTCGTGGGTGTTCAGCCCAGTCAGGGCGGGTAGCAAACTGGGATGAATGTTCATCATCCTCTTGTCGTAATGCTCCACCGTGCCCGCGCTTAAGATTCGCATAAAGCCAGCCAAGATCACCAATGCAGGGTTATGAGGATCCAGTGTTGCTCGAAGGTCTTTTTCAAAAGCAAGTCTTGCCTCATGGGGTGAGAGCTCAGGATAATCTTTGTGGGACAAGACCTGGGTTTTAAGGCCCATCTCCCTCGCCCAAGCCAAGCCCGCTGAATGGGCCTGGGTGCTGAGCACTAGACTCACCTGGGCTTGGTAGCGTTCTAGCCAACGCTCACGCTGGCTTTTTTGCACGATGGCTTTCATGTTGGAGCCTGAGCCTGATATCAAAATGACAAGGTTGTTCATAAAAGGGTTTGCCAGCTCGAGTGCAGGGACAAAGTTTTACAGCATTGAGTTTAAGTCTTGGGGTTTCATCATCTCACACCTAGCAGGGTTTCTCTCAGCCTTCTTGGATCGGGGAGAAGCGGGGAATGGTTTTACCATCGATCTCGAGCGACTCCAAAAACATGGCAGCAGGTCGAACCCACAAGAGGCCAGTTTGTAAGTTTCTATAGGCCACCAGGGTTTCCAAGGTTTCACTGTGAAGGGCCATTTCGATCACCTCATAGAGGCCACCCTTGTAGTGCCGATAACGCTGGGGTGAAATAAAGAGTTCGGGTTGTGGATTGGAGGGGTTCATGGATGAGAGAATACACCCATATGCATCCACAAGTCTTAGTCCAAGCTTGCAGCGAACTCGTCTCGCAAGTCCTCACCTTTGAGCACCCCGCTGACGCGGTGATCTCCAAGTTTTTCCGCGACCAACGCAAAGCTTTGGCCATTGGTCAGCGCGAACGCTCTGCGTTGGCTCAAACCGTTTACCAAGTGCTTCGCTACAAACTTCGGTTTGACCACTTCTCACCCTCAGGTTCAGGCCCAAAGGCGAGGCGAATGGCTATTTTGGGTTTGGCCAAACACCTCTCTGAGCAACAGGTGACGGGATCACCGTCTTTGAGTGCCAAGCCGCAAACGTTCAAGAAAAAAAGTAATGGTGAGGTTGTGGGCTCCAAATCTCGATTTGTAGATCATGCACACGAGGCTAAACAAAACGCCAAACAAGCCACCAAAGATTTGGGGCCACTGGCCTTTTTGCAATCTGGTGTTACCGAGCACGAGTGGCGTTGGCTACAAGAGTGCCTCAAAGTTGACACCAATGAATTGCTTGAGCGCCATCGCCATAACCTGCCGGAGTGGCTTGTTGAGCCTTTGAAGGGGCAAGTGGGTGAGGGCTTTTGGCCCTTGGCTGATTATTTGATGACGAACGCCCCACTGGATTTGCGTGTCAATACTTTGCTCGTGAAGCGTGAGGAGGTTCAAGCTGAACTTAAAGCTTTGGGGATCAAAGCCTTGGAGACACCTTACAGCCCTTGGGGGTTGAGGATCGCGGGCAAACCGGCCTTGTCTGACTTGGATTGTTTCAAGCTTGGGCGTCTCGAAGTTCAAGATGAGGGCTCTCAACTCTTGGCCATGATCACCGATGCTCACCGCGGTGAAATGGTGGTGGATTTTTGTGCCGGCGCTGGCGGTAAAACCTTGGCGCTGGGTGCCATGATGCGCAATACGGGACGCTTGTATGCATTTGACACATCGGCCCACCGACTCGATCAACTCAAGCCACGCTTGGCCAGGAGCCAACTCTCCAATGTTCACCCCAGTGCCATCGCCCATGAGCGGGACGAACGCATCAAACGCTTGTCGGGGAAAATTGATCGTGTGCTGGTGGATGCACCTTGCTCGGGCCTGGGAACCTTGCGCAGAAACCCAGATCTGAAATGGCGTCAATCCCCCCAAAGTGTGGCCGAATTGGTACTTAAGCAACAAGCTATTTTGAGCAGTGCGGCAAGACTTCTGAAATTGGGCGGGCGTTTAGTCTATGCAACTTGCAGTTTGCTCACGGCTGAGAATGAAGAGATTGCACAAGCTTTCGGACTGGCTCATCCAGGATTCAAGCCCCTACCAGTCGCTGAGTTGCTGAGCGCTCTTAAAATTGAATCTGCGCCCACGCTTTGCACCAGCGATGGTCTATACCTTCGGTTGTGGCCACACGTGCACCACACCGATGGCTTTTTTGCAGCCGCTTGGCAGCGCGAGTCCTGAGCAGAACCTCAACAGCACGGACAGAGGGACTCTTTTACGCCAGTACCCTTGCCAATCTTATAGTACTTGGTTTAAATGCGAATTAGACTCAGTTAGGACTATTTGGTAAGGAGATGTCTGTAGATGTCGGGTGTTGTTGTATTTCTTGTGACTTGGATTTGAACGTTTGCATCTTCGGTGTTAGAATTTTTTTGAATACGCTTGGGTAAGCGTCTCAAGGAATTATGGCAATCAATTACATCGAAACAGCAGCTTGGTCCGTGTTGGGTTATTTGAATCACGGCTTATTGAATTTGAGTCCCTGGCAATGCGTTTTTGCAGCCTTATTTTTGACTCACATCACCATCGCATCGGTCACCATCTATTTGCACCGACACCAAGCTCACCGCTCATTGGATTTGCACTGGGCACCCTCTCATTTCTTTCGTTTGTGGCTTTGGATGACCACTGGCATGCTCACCAAGGAATGGGTTGCCATACACCGTAAGCACCACGCCAAGTGTGAAACACCCGATGATCCCCATAGTCCCCAGACCCGCGGGATCCGGACAGTTTTTTGGCGAGGGGCTGAGCTCTATGCGGCGGAGAAAAGCAACCTGGAGACGATGCAACGCTATGGGCACAATACCCCCAATGATTGGGTCGAGAGGAATGTCTACACAGCCTACCCCTGGCAGGGACTGGGGCTCATGTTGATCATCGATATTGCTCTTTTTGGTGCCATTGGCTTGTCAATTTGGGCGGTGCAGATGCTTTGGATTCCCGTGACCGCTGCAGGTGTGATCAATGGCATCGGTCACTACTGGGGATACCGAAACTTTGAGTCGCCCGACGCCAGTACCAACATCTCTCCTTGGGGTATTTTGATTGGTGGCGAAGAGTTGCACAACAATCACCACACGTATCCAACATCGGCCAAGTTGTCTGTCAAATGGTATGAGTTCGATTTGGGCTACACCTATATTCGTTTGTTCAGTTTGTTGGGCCTCGCACACATCAAAAAAACGCCACCCAAGGTCGAGTTAGGTCTCGCCAAGCCCCAAGCCGATGCGGTGACATTGGAGGCGTTGATCAACCATCGCTATGAGGTGATGGCAGCCTACGCCAAAGGGCTCAAGGCGGAGTGTGCGCAAGATCTGAAAGACCTCAATCTCCATTTGGAGCGCAAGGTGAGGCAAGCGGCCAAGACTTGGATGCATCGCGATTTAGAGCGTGTTCCTGCCTCTGTTCAATCCGCCCTCTTGCAAGCCCGGATGGCCATGCCCAGAGTCGATACCATGCTTCAAATGAGAGAGGAGCTCAGACTCTTGTGGTTGAGCACCAATCGCAGTCGGGATCAATTGATTGCGGACTTGCAGGCCTGGTGTGACCGAGCAGAGAGCAGTGGTATTGCAGCCTTGAAGGAATTTTCCACCAGCCTCAAGATGGTCAGGGTTTGAGGATAAATGCTGGACTGATTCGTGGGCCCTGAGGCAAGAAAAAAGCTCCAAGACCGTTGAGGTGTTGGAGCTTTTTTTGTAAGAGTTGCTTGATTATTTAAGCTTGGTCTCTTTGTATTCCACGTGCTTGCGAGCTTTGGGATCAAATTTCATGATCGAGATTTTCTCGGGCATGGTTTTTTTGTTCTTGCTGGTCGTGTAAAAGTGACCAGTGCCTGCTGATGATTCGAGTTTGATTTTCTCGCGTCCGCCTTTAGAAGCCATGATGGTGTCCTTTCAATGGTGAATCAAGCTTGACCACGAGCACGCAAATCTGCGAGCACGACATCAATACCTTTTTTATCGATCAAGCGCAGTGCAGCACTTGAAATACGCAAGCGAACCCAACGGTTCTCACTCTCAACCCAAAATCTGCGGTACTGCAAATTGGGCATGAAGCGGCGCTTGGTTTTGTTGTTGGCGTGAGAAACATTGTTTCCCACCATAGGGCCTTTGCCCGTGACTTGACATACGCGTGCCATGTGGACACTCCTCATAAAACGGTTGGTCGAACTCTTTCGTCGGCCAACCTCACCTCGCCATTGAAAGGGGGGCGGTGTCCCCTGGAAAGCTCTCGATTATAACGTAAAAGATAGACCCAAGTCCATTGATCGCTCTACCCCTGGCGTGGATCGAGCGCTTGGTGTCCGTCTAAAGAGACGCAAACCAAGCATTGTGTGGGAAAAATCGCTTAAATTATAAATAAAAAGTATTAATTTTGCTCGAGATAACGCTGAGCGTCCAAAGCGGCCATACAACCTGTACCAGCGCTCGTGATCGCTTGGCGGTAGACGTGGTCTTGTACATCGCCTGCAGCAAACACACCTTCAACGCTGGTCATCGTGGCAAAACCTTGTAGACCGCTTCGGGTCACAATGTAGCCATCTTTCATTTGCAGCTGGTCTTTGAAAATGTCTGTATTGGGTTGGTGTCCAATGGCAATGAAGCAGCCTTGTACGGCCAAGTCTTGGTCGGGCTCGGGTGTACTGAGGGTGGAGGATAGTCTGACACCTGTGACCCCTGAAGCGTCACCCAAAACCTCGCGGAGTTGGCGGTGAACATGCAATTGAATTTTCCCATTCGCTACACGTTCCATGAGCTTGTCCACCATGATGGGCTCGGCTTTGAATTTATCGCGTCGATGAATCAAATGCACCTTGCTGGCAATGTTGGAGAGGTACAAGGCTTCTTCGACGGCAGTGTTTCCTCCCCCCACCACGCAGACCTCTTGGTCTCGGTAGAAGAAGCCATCACATGTGGCGCATCCTGAGACTCCTCGTCCCATGAATGTTTGTTCGCTCTCAAGTCCCAAGTACTTGGCCGAGGCGCCCGTGGCAATGATCAATGCATCACAGGTATAGGTGCCACTGTCGCCGGTTAAGGTGAAGGGGCGTTTGCTGAAATCGACTTGACCAATGTGGTCAAAGACAATTTGTGTTTTAAATCGCTCAGCGTGCTCTAAAAATCGTTGCATCAGGTCAGGTCCCTGAACCCCGTGAACATCGGCGGGCCAGTTATCCACTTCGGTTGTGGTCATGAGCTGGCCACCTTGAGCCATGCCCGTGATGAGGAGGGGATTCAAGTTGGCGCGGGCCGCGTACACCGCGGCTGTGTAACCCGCAGGGCCGGAGCCCAAAATCAAAACTTTTGCGTGAGTGGTGGTGTTGGACATGGTGAAGCTTTAAAAGAAACAAAGTAGAAAATACATCTATACACTCCCGTGTTCTCAGCCAATGCTCAGAGGGGGTGCAACACATTTGAATGTCGCTTGTGGACAACAATGATGGGTCAACCCATTGTGCATTCCTACATTGTAAGTTCTGCTCCCCATGATTTGCCCAATTCCCCTAAGGCCGGCATTGACGTTGTCCATTGCTTGGGTCGTTCCCCAAAATTTGAGCCTGGAGCGGGGCAAAATAGTCTCTTCTAGCTGGATGGACTTTAAAAAGTAGCGCCGAATCGGTTAAGCTTACTCCCCAAGATGACCTACTCATTGCACACTCTGAACAACGAAACAGACCCCACGCCCGCATTGCGTGGATTTAGGCGTTTTACGCAGGAAATTGCCCTCACCTTGGGCTTTGTGTTTCTGCTCTTTTGGCTCATCGCCTTGATTAGCCACGACCCACAAGATCCTGCCTGGACCACCTCAGGAGCGAGCACTCACCTCTTGAATTGGGGGGGTAAATTGGGCGCGTGGTTGAGTGATTTGAGCTATTTCTTGTTTGGCTATTCGGTGGTGTGGGCTTATAGCGCTGCTTTCATCAGTTGGCTGACTGCGCTCATTGGCAAATTGCATGGCGAAATGACAGGTAACGAAATGACTTCGTCAGAGTCAAACTCGCAGGATCAAGAAGACGAATCTGAACAGGCTTGGATTGGATCGAATTGGGCATTTTGGAGCGGACTTGCTTTACTCATGGTGTCGAGCTGTGCGTTGGAATGGTCTCGCTTGTACCGATTTGATGATTTGTTGCCAGGCCATTACGCGGGGGGAGTTTTAGGTTATGTGAGTGGCTCCAGTGGACTCAAATGGTTGGGCTTCAATGGCTCGGGTCTGATCTTTGTGGTGTTCATGATTGTCGGCCTGTCGTGGGCCTTTAGGTTTTCTTGGTTCAATGTGGCCGAACATCTGGGCGCCATGATGGACGACTGGTTACAAGCTCGGCGCGAACAACGAGAGATTAAAGAAGATCTTGCCATGGGACAGGCCGCTGTCAAGGAAAGAGAGGAGTTGGCTGAGGTCGCTCATGAGAGAGAGGTTGAGGTCGAGATCGTCACGCCACCCAAGCTCATTTATGAGCCAGAGGTTTTGGATGTGCCCAAAAGTAAACGCGTGGCCCGCGAGCGCCAAAAGCCCTTGTTTGCCGACTTGCCAGACTCCAATTTGCCGCAAGTTGATCTCCTTGACAGCACCCCCGCCCGGCTTGACAGTGTCTCGCCAGAGACGTTGGAGATGACCAGTCGATTGATTGAGAAAAAACTCAAAGATTTCGGAGTCGAGGTGAGAGTGGTTGCGGCTGCACCTGGCCCCGTGATTACTCGCTACGAAATCGAGCCTGCCACCGGAGTCAAAGGCTCCCAAGTGGTCAACCTCGCCAAAGACTTGGCTCGCTCGTTAAGTTTGGTCTCCATTCGGGTGATTGAGACCATTCCGGGTAAAAACATCATGGCGCTTGAATTACCCAACGCCAGACGTCAGTCGATTAAATTGAGTGAAATTTTGGGCTCGCAGGTCTACAACGAAGCCAAGTCCATGTTGACTCTGGGCCTTGGCAAGGACATTGTGGGCAATCCAGTCGTCGCCGATTTGGGGAAAATGCCTCACGTCTTGGTCGCGGGTACCACGGGCTCTGGAAAGTCTGTGGGGATCAATGCCATGATCTTGTCGCTTCTCTATAAAGCAGAGGCCCGCGATGTGCGGCTTCTCATGATCGATCCCAAAATGCTAGAGATGTCAGTTTATGAAGGCATCCCTCATTTATTGGCCCCTGTTGTCACCGACATGCGCCAAGCGGCCCATGCTTTGAATTGGTGTGTGATCGAGATGGAGCGACGCTATAAGCTCATGAGTAAGTTAGGCGTTCGAAATTTGGCAGGCTACAACACCAAAATTGACGAAGCTGCTGAACAAGAGACCTTTATCTATAACCCCTTTAGCTTGACCCCTGATTCGCCCGAGCCCTTGAGTCGATTGCCCCATGTGGTGGTGGTCATTGATGAGTTGGCCGATTTGATGATGGTGGTGGGTAAGAAGATTGAAGAGTTGATTGCAAGGCTTGCGCAAAAGGCAAGGGCTGCTGGGATGCATTTGATTTTGGCAACCCAACGCCCCAGTGTGGATGTGATCACGGGCCTGATCAAGGCGAATATTCCCACTCGCATTGCTTTCCAAGTCAGTAGCAAAATCGACTCCCGCACGATCTTGGATCAAATGGGGGCTGAGGCGCTGCTTGGAATGGGTGACATGCTCTACATGCACAGTGGCTCGGGATACCCTATACGGGTGCATGGAGCCTTCGTGAGTGATGATGAGGTTCACCGCGTCGTGAGTTATTTGAAGACCCAGGGTGCTCCCGATTACGTAGAAGGCATCTTAGAGGGCGGTGTGGTTGATGCCGAAACAGGTGAGATTGACCTCTTTGGGGATGGCAATTCAGAGAAGGACCCACTCTATGACCAAGCCGTTGAGGTGGTCATGAAAAATAGAAAAGCCAGTATTTCCTTGGTTCAACGGCATTTGAAAATTGGCTACAACCGAGCCGCCCGTTTGGTCGAAGACATGGAGCGTGCGGGTTTGGTGGGCAGCATGAGTTCCAATGGGCAAAGGGAGATATTGGTGCCTGATCGAAATTCCGATTGACCCCCAGGCTGGTTATATTGAAGCTAAATGGTTTGTTCTAACTACAACTTGGGAACTGGCGTTGAGTATATTTTGTGCCCTCACCATAAGGTCAGTCGTGGAGCCTGAGCGCCATCACGGCGCGTGCCTCAATACGCCATGGGGAGTCATCACAAAAGGGTTTTTAAGATCCGTTTGGGTGTGCCTCTTGGGTCTTTCCTCTGCTTTGTCTCATGCTGACTCGATTGATGTCTTGGCTGCATTTTTGAAAACCACACAAAGCGCACAATCAAGGTTTGTTCAAACCGTGACCACCCCGGCAAGGCCAGGGCGCGTGGCACGGCAAAAAAAATCTTCTGGACATTTTTCTTTCATCAGGCCAGAGCATTTTAGGTTTGACTATGAAAAGCCCTATTCACAAAGTATCGTCGCCGATGGGCATACCTTGTGGGTTTACGATAAAGACATTGCCCAAGTCTCCAGTAAGCCTCTCACCCAAGCCTTACAAAATACACCAGCCTCTATCATCGCGTGGGCACAGGATTTGAAGGCTTTGGAGAAAGTATTTTCCCTCGAGGCCCAACCCAGTGATGCGGGCTTGGAGTGGGTGAAGCTGACACCCTTACAAAAAGATGGGCCCATTCAATTTCTACGCATGGGCCTACGCGCAAGCGAGATGGGGGTCTCCTTGGCGAGCCTAGAGATCACGGATGCATTCAATCAGCAGTCGTCGATCGTTTTTGAAGATTTTGTCTTCAATCCCAAAGGATTGGGACTTGAGAGTTTTATTTTTAAACCGCCCCCAGGGGTGGAGGTGATCAAAGGTGAGTGAAGCGCTCTTTGATCCCCCCTCTTTACCGGGGACTTCGGCTGACGTTGCACCCCGAACAGGGCACGGCACTCCACTGGCAGAACAGTTGCGACCTCAAAGTTTGGCCGACGTGGTGGGTCAGCAGCATTTGCTTTCACCGGGAATGGCTTTGCGCGTGGCGTTCGAATCCGGCATACCCCACAGTTGTATTTTTTGGGGGCCGCCTGGGGTGGGAAAGACGACGCTTGCCAGACTCATGGCCCATGCATTTGACGCACATTTTTTCATGATCAGCGCGGTCTTGGGTGGAGTTAAAGAGATTAGGGAAACTGTTCAAGCCGCCCAGGCATTGAAATTGGAAAACCCAGCAAAGCGAAGTTTGATCTTTGTCGATGAGGTGCACCGTTTCAATAAGTCCCAACAAGACGCATTTTTGCCGCATGTTGAATCTGGTTTGTTAACCTTCATTGGTGCCACCACCGAGAACCCGTCCTTTGAAGTGAACTCGGCCTTGTTGTCTCGTGCGCAGGTCTATGTGCTTGAATCTTTGAGCCAGGGTGAGTTGATGATTTTGTGGCAAAGGGCTAAGACGATTGTCGATTTGCCTGAACTCACCAGCGAAGCCATGGAGAGGCTTGTGCACTATGCGGATGGGGATGCAAGACGGTTTTTAAATACGGTCGAGATGATTCACGTGGTGGCCTCCAAGCAAGGATTGACGTCAAGCCCAGGTGTGGCGTACGACTTGGGTTGGCTTGAACGTGTTTTGGGTGAGCAGCTCAGACGCCATGACAAAGGCGGTGAAATGTTCTATGACACCATCAGTGCATTACATAAGTCGGTGCGAGGATCCGATCCTGATGCTGCTCTTTATTGGCTCATGCGCATGCTCAGTGCTGGGGTGGAGCCCTTGTATGTAGCTCGCAGGCTCATCAGAATGGCCAGTGAGGATGTGGGTTTGGCTGACCCCAGGGCGCTCACGTTGGCACTGGATGCAACCCAGACCTTGGAGCGATTGGGGTCTCCTGAGGGTGAGTTAACGCTGGCACAATGCGTAATTTATTTGGCCATGGCCCCCAAATCCAATGCGGTCTATAAAGCGTTCAAATCAGCCAAAGCGTGGGTAGAGAAAGACAAAACCCGAGAGGTTCCGTTGCATTTGAGGAATGCACCAACACAGTTGATGAAAAATTTGGATTATGGGCGTGACTATCGCTATGCGCATGATGAACCTGACGCTTTCGCAGCGGGTGAGAATTACTTTCCCGTTGACCTCAAGCCCATGGTTTTTTATGAGCCTGTTGAGCGAGGTTTGGAGATCAAAATTGGTGAAAAACTCAAGGCCTTGAGGGCTTTGAATGCACAAACTCAACATCAAAAATCCAACAAACAATGAAACTAACCCTACAACATTAGGCATTGGCTCAATTTTCAATATGGATACACTGGTTCAGCAAATCATCAACGGCTTGGTCTTGGGCAGTCTTTATGCTCTTGTGGCTTTGGGCTATACCATGGTGTATGGAATTATCAACTTGATCAATTTTGCTCACGGCGAAGTGTTGATGGTCGGGGCCATGGTGTGCTGGAGTGTGATGACTTTTTTGGCACGTGAGTTTCCACAACTGAGCGTTGGGTGGGCTTTCACTTTGGGTCTATTGACGGCTTGTTTGGTGAGCGTTCTCTTGAATGTGGCGATTGAAAAGTTGGCCTACCGTCCGTTGAGAAATGCACCCAAACTTGCACCCTTGATCACCGCCATTGGTGTATCGACTTTGCTTCAAACTTTGGCAATGATCATCTTTGAGCCCAACTACAAATCATTTGTCAATCCCTTACCCAGTGATCCTTTGGCTTTTTGGGGTGCCGTTATTACGCCAACACAGGTCATGATTTTGATCACCACCGTGGTGCTGCTGCTTTTACTGGTCGTGGTGATTCATGCGACCCGCTTGGGTCGGGCCATGAGAGCGACCTCGGAGAACGAGCAAATTGCCGCATTGATGGGGGTCAAACCCGACCGAGTGATTTCTGCAACCTTTGCCATCGGTGCAATTTTGGCCAGTGTTGCAGGCGTCATGTGGGCGGCTAACTTTGGAACAGTTCACCACTCCATGGGTTTTTTGCCTGGGCTCAAGGCCTTCACGGCAGCGGTCTTGGGCGGCATTGGAAACTTGCCTGGAGCCGTATTGGGTGGACTTTGTCTGGGCTTGATCGAATCGATTGGATCGGGCTACTTGGGCCCGTTGAGTGGTGGAGTGTTGGGTTCCCAATACAGCGATATTTTTGCGTTTCTAGTTCTCATTGGCATCCTCACCTTGCGACCTTCGGGACTCCTGGGTGAACGCTTGGCGCAGAGGGCTTAGGCTGAGTTCCGCATGAAAATTTTTAAATTGCATCCTTGGGTCTTGGTGTCGGCTTTGGTCTTGTTGGTCCTGCCTCTCGTGCTGCAGCCATTTGGGAATGCGTGGGTTCGCATTGTGGATGTGGCCTTGATCTACGTATTGCTCGCTTTGGGGCTCAATATTGTGGTGGGCTTTGCAGGTCTTTTGGATCTGGGTTATGTGGCCTTTTTTGCGATTGGTGCCTATTTGTATGCGCTCTTGGCCTCCCCGCAATTATTGGAATCTTGGGGCTGGTTGCAAGATCACTATCCTCTAGGATTGCACACACCGTGGTGGGTGGTGCTCCCCTTGAGCGCGATTTTGGCGGGTATTTTTGGGGTGCTTTTGGGGGCTCCAACCCTGAAGCTTCGGGGTGACTATTTGGCCATTGTGACTTTGGGCTTTGGAGAGATCATTCGAGTCTTTATGAACAATTTGGATCAGCCCTTTAACATTACGAATGGGCCCAAAGGGATTGGAGGTATCGATCCCATCCAAATTGCCGGCCACCCTTTGTCCAAAAAGATCACTTGGATCGGAATTGAATTCAATAGCGTTACGCTTTACTACTATTTATTCTTGATCACCGTGCTCTTGGCAGTGGTGATTTGCTATAGGTTACAAAATTCACGCATTGGCCGTGCTTGGATGGCCATTCGGGAAGATGAGGTGGCAGCACAGGCAATGGGTCTCAATACCCGAAATTTAAAACTATTGGCCTTTGCACTGGGCGCCACGTTTGGTGGTGTTGCTGGCGCTTTTTTTGCGGCTTTTCAGCGCTTCATTTCTCCAGAGTCTTTTGGTCTGATGGAATCCGTGATGGTTGTGGCCATGGTGGTTTTGGGCGGTGCAGGCCATATACCGGGTGTGATCTTGGGCGCTTTGTTGCTCTCCATCGTGCCCGAAGCATTGCGATATGTGGCTACTCCGTTGCAGGAGTTGAGCTCAGGCAGAATTGATGCTTCCATTTTGCGACAACTCTTGATTGCACTCACCATGGTCTTGGCCATGTTGTGTCGTCCACAAGGCTTGTGGCCTAAAAATAAGTCTGGAGGGTTGCGATGAACTCGCACGGCACGGTTCTCCGGGTCTCTGGTGTGAATAAACGCTTTGGGGGACTTCAAGCGTTGAGTGACGTGAGTTTGACCATCAAAACCGGAGAAATTTATGGATTGATTGGTCCCAACGGCGCCGGTAAGACGACTTTTTTCAATGTCATCACAGGCCTGTATCCCGCAGATGGTGGTCAGTTTGAGTTGATGGATCGCTCTTATGAGCCAAGACATATCCATAAAGTTGTCCAATCAGGCATCGCCAGAACGTTTCAAAATATTCGCCTCTTTAAGAACATGAGCGTTTTGGAAAATGTCATGGTGGGCGAGCACATTCAAACGCATGTGGGAGTCTGGGGGGCCTTGTTCAAAACCAAGGCTTTTCGGGACGAGGAGAGTCTCATCGTTCAAAAGGCCCGGGCATTTTTGGCCTATGTTGGGTTGGAGCAATTTGGCGCAGAGATGGCAAGCTCCTTGAGCTACGGTGACCAACGGCGACTAGAAATTGCGCGAGCCTTGGCGACTCAACCACAATTGCTGGCCCTTGATGAGCCCGCTGCGGGGATGAACGCCACAGAAAAGTTACAACTCCAAGCTTTGATTCAAAAAATACGAGATAGCGGTCAATCTGTCTTGTTGATTGAGCACGATGTCCGCATGGTCATGGGGCTGTGTGACCGAGTCAGCGTATTGGATGAGGGGCATTTGATTTGCGAGGGGGTACCTCAAGAAGTGCAAAACGATCCCCGTGTCATCGAAGCCTACCTCGGACATGGGGAGACCTCACAATGAATGACTTTAAACAAGAGGACCCCCAATCTTCTTCTTCTCAAGTGATTTTGAGTCTGAAGGGTGTCAAAGTGAGCTATGGGGGTATTCAGGCCGTTAAACAGTTGAACTTGCAAGTGAGGGCTGGAGAGTGTGTGAGTTTGATTGGCTCCAATGGCGCGGGAAAGTCGACCACTCTTAAAGCAATCACATCGCTCATGCCCATAGAGGACGGCGAGATTATTTTTGACGGACAAGATACACAACAGTTGAAGGCTTGGGACTTGGTCCAATTGGGCATGGTCATGGTGCCAGAGGGGCGTGGAGTTTTTACCCGCATGAGTGTGAGTGAAAACTTGTTAATGGGCGCTTATCTAAACACCAATGCCAAAGAGGTAGCCCGTGATTTAGAAAGAATGTTGGAGTTGTTTCCTAAGCTCAAGAGCAGACTGAACTTTCTGGCAGGCCATCTCTCAGGCGGCGAGCAACAAATGTTGGCCATGGGGCGAGCCTTGATGGCCAGGCCCAGATTGCTTTTATTGGATGAGCCCTCCATGGGTTTGTCACCCATCATGGTGGATTTGATTTTTAATGTGATCAAGGATTTGTCTAACCAAGGCATGTCATTGCTTTTGGTCGAACAAAATGCCTCTCGCGCCTTGGGATTGGCTCACCGAGCTTATGTGATGGAATCTGGGACTGTGAGTCTTGAGGGCAATGCGCAAGACTTATTGCATGACCCACAAGTCAAGACCGCGTATTTGGGTGGCTAAACATAGCGGATCTTGGTTTGATGGCGTTAAGTTATAGGCATAGATGCCCATTAGCTAGTTACGCAGCCAGCAGTTTAGTCAAAGTTCAGGTCAAGTCTCGAATCAAATTTCAATTCTAAGATTGACCAAATGACGCGCTCAAGGCTGGAGAGCTTAGGCTTTACCCATTAACACATCGGGCAAGATGGTCACAATTTGCGGAAAAACGGTGATTAACACAATGCACACCACCACACAGATGAAAAAAGGTATAGCCGCTTTGGCGATGGTGTTGGAGTCTTTACCAGTCATGTTTTGAAGAACAAACAAGTTAAAGCCGACGGGGGGCGTGACTTCGGCAATTTCTACCAAGAGAACAATAAAAATTCCAAACCATATCAAGTCAAAGCCAGCCTTTTGAATCATAGGAAGCACCACGGCGCTGGTGAGCACAATCATGCTGATGCCATCCAGTGCAGTGCCCAATACGATGTAGACAAACGTCAAAACAGCAATCAAGGCATAAGGCGAGAGGTGCATTTGGTTTACCCACTCAGCCAATTCACGTGGAATGCCTGTGAAGGCCATTGTTTTGGTTAAAAAAGCGGCTCCAGCCAAGATGAACATGATCATGCTGCTTGTTCTCATGGTCCCCATTAACCCGTCTTTGAAGCTTTGCCAAGTCAAGGAGCGACTCCAAAGCGCCAAGCCCAGTGAGCCTAACACCCCATAGGCCGCACACTCAGTCGCCGTGGCATACCCTGCAATCAATACCCAGACAATGAAAATGATCAAGGCACTACAAGGGATAAGCTTTTCTGATTTTTTGATTTTGGCCATGAGACTGGTGGGTGGGTCTCTGGGGGGGACTTTGTCAGGATTCTTGTAGCTCCACCACATGATGTAACCGGAGAAAAGTCCCATCAATAAAAAGCCAGGCAAAAACCCGGCTAAAAATATACGAATAATGGATGCGTCAGCTGCAACGGCATAGACCACCATGGTGATGGAGGGGGGAATTAAAATGCCCAATGTTCCTGCCGTGGCAAGAGAGCCCAAGATCATTTTTTCATCGTAGCCTCGTTTGAGTAACTCGGGCAGGGCCACTTTGCTGATGGTCGCGCAAGTCGCTGCTGAGGACCCTGACACGGAGCCAAAAATGCCGCAACCCAAAATGGTGGTGTGCATCAGCCGTCCAGGAATGCGGTTAAGCCAAGGGCTCAAGCCTTCAAACATTTCCTCACTCAATTTCGAGCGAAACAAAATCTCCCCCATCCAAATGAACAAGGGTAGGGCTGCCAATTCCCAGCTTGAGTTGCTCTCCCAAAAGGAAGAAAACAAGTTGTTCCCTGGAGAGGTGGATGTAAAAAAGGCTTGACCAACCCAGCCACAAATGGCCAGGGTCATGGCAATCCATACCCCGCCCCCGAGGAGCAAAAGCATCAAAAATAAAAGCAGTGCGCCAATGGCCAATACGTCCAACTTGAGTCCTTACACGTCTGAGGAAAAATCCCCTGCTGCGTGCCGTTCCTCGACCGCAACAACATAGGAGGGGATTTGGCCACGAAGTACGATGAGAAACTCATCAACCATGGCGATTAACAAAAGTATCGAGCCTAAGGCAAAACTCGATTGTGGAATCCAAATTGGAATGGGTAAAAGTCCTTGGGCTTTCTCATTGAAGAGATAGCTTTCATAGGTGAACTTGTTGGCCCAATACGCCAAATAGGCAACACTGATGCAAGCAATAAAGAGGCAGGTGAGCTCAAAGTAGCGGCGAGTCGTGGGCTTTAGCCTCTCCAGCACCAAAGTCACTCGAACAAAGTCACCATGCTTGAATGCGTGAGGCATGGCAAAAAAAGATGCAGCTGCACAAAACCAAGAGACGATGTCATTGACTGCGCCAGTTCTCACGCCAAACTCGCGCAGGAGGCTTTGTCCAATCATCAGCAAAGCGATCAGCAAAATGAATGTGGCACCCAAAGCACCACTCATAATGTAGAGCCGATCTAAGAATCGTCGCATACAAACTTCACCTGTTATTTTTTGTTGAAGTTTGCAATGAGGGCACTGCCATCAACACCCGCATTCTTTTCCCAGTCGTTGAGCATGACTTGACCGACTTGCTTGAGGTCAGCCATCAACTGAGCAGAAGGCTTCATGATTTTCATACCCTTTTCACTGAGGGCGTTCAAGTACCAGTTATTCTTCTCTTGACTCACAGCCCAACCCCTGTTTTCAGCCTCTTGTGCTGCCTTCAATACGGCTTCCTGAGTGGATTTGTCCAAGGCATCAAATGATTTTTGATTGACGATCACTGCATTTTTGGGTAACCAAGCTTGGGTGTCGTAAAAGTATTTGATACTTTCATAGGTTTTGGTGTCATAACCTGTGGAGCCAGAACTGATGTAGCTGTTGACCACACCAGTGGCAAGCGCTTGAGAAAGCTCGGCGGCTTGAATTGTGACTGGTTGAGCGTTGATCAATTCGGCGATCTTTCCCGTTGCAGGGCTATAGGCTCTCCACTTTAAACCCTTCATGTCGGCCACCGAATTGATCTCTTTGTTGACGTAGATGCCTTGAGGTGGCCAGGCCACTGTGAAGAGCAACTTCAAGCCTTGAGATTGCAATAATTTTTCAAGAAAAGGTTTTTGAGCTTGTGCTAACTTTTTGGATTGAGCGTAACTCGTTGCCAAAAAAGGCATGCCATCAATGCCAAACATGGGGTTCTCATTCTCATAATTGACAAGCAAAATTTCCCCAATTTGGGCTTGCCCACTTTGAACGGCGCGTTTGATCTCATTGGCTTTAAAGAGAGAAGCGTTGGCATGGACATTGATGGTGAGTTTGCCAGCGCTGGCTTTTTCAACATCACTGGCAAATTGAACCAAATTTTCAGTGTGAAAGTTACTGGCTGGGTAAGCTGCAGGCAAGTCCCATTTGGTTTGCGAAAAGCCCAACGCGCTGAACATCAAGGCTGAGCATACTGTAATAGAGCGAGAAAAAGACAACATGAGCACTCCTCAAAGCATTCGGTGACTAGCGATTCAATGGATGAAAAAACGGCACTTGAATGGACCGCTTTTGATACATCATAAGCTAAGATTTGGACATTGCCTCTGTGTTGAGTAATATTTTTAAATAGTTTGGTTTTCACTTTTTTGTAATTTTTACCATGACCACATCATCTCCTTTATCCAAGCTTCAAAAATGGCAATTTTGGGTCGATCGTGGTGGAACCTTCACCGATATTATTGGTAAGTCTCCTGAGGGTGAACTGAAGACAAAAAAGCTCCTGTCTGTTAATCCCGATCACTATCAAGATGCCACCCTTGAGGGGATTCGTCAAATTCTTGGTCTTGATGCCCACGCCTTGATCCCCAAAGAGTTGGTTCACTGTGTCAAGATGGGGACCACTGTCGCGACCAATGCTTTGCTCGAGCGAAAAGGCGAGCGTACGGCCTTGGTGACAACCCTTGGGTTTAAAGATGCTTTGAAAATTGCGTATCAAAACAGGCCTAAAATTTTTGAACGTCACATTCGCTTACCCGAATTGTTGTACTCCCAAGTTGTTGAAGCCCATGAGCGAATGAGCGCTGAGGGTGAAGTGATCTTGGGGCTAGATGAGACAAAACTTATTGCTTCGCTGCAAGACCTTCGCCGTGAAGGGTTTAAGAGTGTGGCCATCGTTTTCATGCACGCCTACGCATATCCTGCTCATGAAAAAAGGGCGGGAGAACTTGCCCGTGATTTAGGCTTTGTACAGGTCAGCTTGAGCCACCAAGTTGCACCTTTGATCAAACTGGTCAGTCGTGGCGACACTACAGTGGTGGACGCATATTTGACCCCCATTTTAAAAAGTTATATAGACCAATTGAGAGGTCAAATGCCAGGGGTCGAACTTTTTTTCATGCAGTCCTCAGGTGGGCTGGCCAACGATTTGTCATTTCAAGGCAAAGACGCAATTTTGAGTGGGCCTGCTGGTGGCATTGTTGGAATGTCACGAACTGCACAAATGGCGGGGCAAGAGTGGGTGATTGGTTTTGATATGGGGGGCACATCCACCGATGTGAGTCATTTCGCAGGAGAGTTTGAGCGAGACTTTGAAACTCAAGTGGCGGGAGTCCGTGTTAGAGCGCCCATGATGAGTATTCACACCGTTGCGTCTGGGGGGGGGTCTATCTTGGCCTATGATGGTGCGAGATTCAGGGTGGGACCCCACAGCGCAGGTGCTCATCCGGGGCCCGTCTCCTATGGCCGGGGTGGGCCTTTGGCATTGACCGATGCCAATGTGATGCTTGGAAAAATTCAACGCGACTATTTCCCCAAGGTCTTTGGCAGCAGTGGCCAAGAGTCATTGGATGTTGATGCTGTCAAAGCAGCTTTTCAAGCTGTGGCCCAAAAGTGTGGGCTCTCTCCAGAGCACACGGCTCAAGCGTTCGTGTCGATAGCCGTTGAGCAAATGGCCAATGCGATTAAAAAAATCTCTGTTGCCAAAGGCTATGACGTCACTCGCTACACCTTGCAGTGTTTTGGTGGAGCGGGGGCGCAACATGCCTGTTTGGTGGCCAATGCTTTGGGTATGAAGCGCGTGATGATCCACCCCATGGCCAGTTTGATGAGTGCTTATGGAATGGGTTTGGCGGATCAAACTTTACTCAAAGAAAAAACTTTGGAGTTGCCTCTCAATGCTTCAACGGTTGCCATTGCTAATGCAATGGCCAAAGAATTGGAACTTCAAGTTCGTACAGAAATGGCCAATTATTTAGGAGCCCATAGTTCTGTGGAGGTGAGGTTTCGTCTCAAAGTCAAGTATTCAGGCAGTGATACTGCACTTGAGCTTGCAATTGGGGATGAACACCAGATCAAGAAGAATTTTGAATCTTTGTATTTGAAAAGATTTGCATTTTTAATGACTTCCAAAACACTCGTGATTGAGTCTGTGAGTGTTGAGGGAGTTGTTCGCGGAGATGTTCTTGTTGAGCCCAGTTCAATGACGAAATCTCAGCCTATGCACGCCCAGCCTTTGGACCGAGATAAGGTGACAAGAGTGATGGTTTTTATGGATTCGCGTTGGCACCAAGCCCAATTGATTGAGCGTGAATCCTTGAGGGGGGGTGATGAGTTGATGGGACCTTTGTTGATCACTGAAGCGTATTCCACCATTGTGGTGGAGCCACATTGGAGAATGAAAGTCAATGAATTGGGCCATTTGATCTTAGAAAAGCAAGAGGCCATGGCAAGCAAAATCGCATGGGACGAAAAAGTCGACCCCATGCGTTTAGAGATATTCAACAATCTTTTCATGAACATTGCTGAGCAAATGGGCCTTCGTCTTCAAAATACGGCTCACTCAGTCAATATCAAAGAACGACTTGATTTCAGTTGCGCAATTTTCGATGGCCATGGCAAATTGATTGCCAATGCACCCCACATGCCTGTGCATTTGGGCTCAATGGGTGAGAGTGTGATGTCTGTCATCCAAGCCAATCAGGGCGCGATCCGACCAGGAGACGTGTTTGTCTTGAATGATCCATATCACGGGGGTACACACCTACCCGATATCACAGTCATCACCCCTTGTTTTGTGCCTGAGTACTCTTTAACAGAGCCTTTTTTGTTTGTGGGCTCAAGAGGTCATCACGCTGATGTGGGGGGCATAACTCCCGGTTCAATGCCGGCATTTTCAACCCACATTGAACAAGAGGGTGTCATGATCACCAATTTCAAATTGGTCGATGAGCATGTTTATCAGGAGGCAGCCCTCTTGGAGCTTTTGACCCATGCGACTTACCCTTGCCGAAATCCTCAACAAAATGTGGCAGATTTGAGCGCTCAAATTGCAGCCAACGAAAAGGGTATCGAAGAGTTGCGGGTCAGTTTAAAGCAGTATGGTTTTCCGGTGGTGAAAGCCTACATGCAGTATGTCCAAGATCACGCCTGCCAAGCAGTTAAGAGTTTACTCAAGACCATCAAGTCAGGCTCTTTTCGATTGCCACTGGACAATGGTGCAGTGATTTGTGTGCGCATAGAAGTTGACTCAATCAACGCAAAAGCCATTGTCGATTTTGCAGGAACCTCTCCTCAACAGACCAATAATTTCAATGCGCCCAAAGCGGTGAGTATCGCCGCAGTGTTGTATGTTTTGAGAAGTTTGATTGATGATGATATTCCCTTGAATGCTGGGTGCCTGGAGCCTATCGAGATTCGTGTACCTCTGGGCTCGATGCTCAATCCATTGCCAGGAGCAGCAGTGGTTGCAGGCAATGTCGAGACGTCTATGTGTATAACCAACGCTCTTTTCGGTGCCTTGGGGGTACTGGCAAGTTCTCAGCCCACCATGAATAATTTAACGTTTGGAAACGAACATTACCAATACTACGAGACCATCGCAGGGGGTAGTGGTGCCGGTGGTGTCTGGGACTCTGAGGGGGTATTGATTGGGGGCTTTGACGGCACAAGTGTGGTTCAGACCCACATGACCAACTCAAGGCTTACCGATCCTGAGGTTTTGGAGTCGCGATTTCCCGTCATGCTCGAGAGATTTGCTGTTCGAGAGCAGTCTGGCGGAAACGGTGCTTACAAAGGAGGAGACGGGGGGGTGAGGTGCATTAAATTTTTGCAAGCCATGACTTTGTCCATTTTGTCCAATGGTCGCATTCATTCAGCATTTGGAGTTCAAGGCGGTGGCGACGGCCTGCCCGGTATCAACCTCGTGCACCGCGTCAATGGCCAGACCGAGGTGCTGGCTCACAGTGATCAAGCTCAGATGCAGCCTGGTGACCGTGTTGAGATCTTGACCCCTGGAGGAGGAGGCTTTGGTGAAGCATGAATTGACGCTGGGTGTGCAACTGTAGACCGAACCCACTTACATTCACATTTACTGAGTTGTCTGAGCCTTTAAATCTAAAGAAAGGTGGGTTAAAGCTTACTAAATAAACTCCAGCGACATATTGATTGATCTTTGTCGGTCAAAGTTAAAGTTAAAGTCAAAGTCAGGGGTGTATTTTTGTGCTCTCAATTCGAAATGAGCCCTAACGGCTCATTCAATCAACTCTTGCACCGCTACTTTTAACCACGGATTGGTATTTTTGAAGCTCATTTTTGATGAGTTGACCGAACTCCTCAGGCGAACTTGTGGCCACTGGACTCATCAATAGATCGAATTTTTGGCGAACGACCGGATCTGATAATGATTGAACCACTGCGTTATGGATTTGTTCAATAGTGGCCGTTGGCGTATGGGCTGGAGCGCTAAGACCCCACCACGTTTGGACATCAAAATTCTTTAGCGTTTGAGCTACTGCTGGAGTTTGTGGCAAAAAGCCAGAGCTCTGAGGACTGGTGACGGCGAGGGCCAGAAGTTGTCCAGATTTGAGGTTGGCTGAGGCGCTGGCTAGGTTGTCAACGGTGAAGTCCACTTGTCCAGATAAAAGTGCGAGTTGTGCTAAAGCGCCACCATTGAATGGAATATGGGTGGCGCTGAAGTGACCCTCGGATTTGAGCATTTCAGCACTCAAATGTCCGGCACTGCCATTTCCTGCCGATCCGTAATTCAACACGTCGGGGTGTGTGGTTCCATATAGAAATAAATCACTCAATGTGCGAATACCCAACGAGCGGGCTCGGCTCGTATTCATCACCACTACGTTGGGCACTTTGACCATTAGCGTGATCGGTGCAAAGTCTTTAATGGGATCAAAGGGTAAGGTTGTAAACAACCAAGGGTTGATGGCCTGAGTTGCAGTGGTGGCAACACCGATGGTTTTACCATCGGGTTGTGCGCGAGCAAGCATCGCCATTCCCAGGTTGCCGCCAGCACCAGGGCGATTTTCTACAACGATGGTACCCAGTGGGTTGTGAAGCGCCTGAGCCAAAATGCGCACACTTTGGTCAATGGGCCCCCCAGGCGCAAACGGTACGATGATGCGAAGTGGTTTGTCCTCATTGAATAGTGCCGGTTGTGCCTGTGCATTGAAAGCACTCAGACAACAAAAGCAGAAGAGACCAAAAATTTTCAGCACCATGGATAGAAAAAATCAATCGATTTGGCAGAGTTGTTGAGGAGTTGTTGA
>Ga0164296_1001563_pt1 | contig 23971 bp, 20 predicted proteins | sample GEODES057metaG_FD_113533 | JGI IMG/M metagenome (GOLD analysis project Ga0164296, IMG submission 113533) | Dystrophic lake water microbial communities from Trout Bog Lake, Wisconsin, USA - GEODES057 metaG | ecosystem: Environmental > Aquatic > Freshwater > Lake | place: USA: Trout Bog Lake...
CGTGCCGATTCGATTGTAGGGCAATTAGATACATTTGATCACTTTTTCCTTTGCAATCGGTTGTTTCTGTTAAACCTCGCTGCTATTTATACTACCGGCTTCGAATGCCCCGATAAAGCAAATCTGATACCGGAATTGCGCGCAATGTTGCCCGGCATACGCAATATTTACAGGGCTTATAATGAGCGATTCCCGGGCCAATCTGTTACTGCGGATTATCTGCAGTTGTTTGATAGGATGATCAGCTTTGTAGATCAGCAACCGGCCGATATTAATACATTCGATCATTTCACGTTCATTAAGTCTTATGTAAATCCATTGTTTGCACTTAATCAGCGCCTTATAGGTCAGTACAATGTGGTTTCCGGCAGCTTTAACGACTATACCCTCAGTAACGACTGTTACTCGATATTTGATAAGAACCTGTATACGCCACAAAGCGCCAGGGGTATTTATTCTATGGTCACAGATACCGCCGTGTTGGCACAGATCATGCAGATCGGTAAGCTGCTGTTTTATGACCCTATTCTTTCCGGCAACAACGAGCGCAGTTGTGTTTCATGCCATCATTCCAACGCCTATTTTACTGACACAACCGTACCAACTGCATTTGCATTCGATCATGTATCGCGGCTGCCGAGAAATACGCCCACACTTGTCGATGTGATCTTTAATCATTTACTGATGCTTGACGGCAGGGAAATTTCACTACAGTCACAAGGCCGGGATGTGATCACCAATCCGGTAGAGATGGGTAGCAATGAAAAAGAAGTAGTAGCCAAAGTATTGAGCTGCAAAGAATATAAGAATGCTTTGAAGAGTTTTGCTAAACTTACAGTGGAGGAAAAAGATGTAACATTGGACCACATTGTATCAGCGATCACGTATTATTACTCAAAGTTCAGTGACTATTATTCGCCTTTTGATGATGCTATGAACCGAAATGCTTCATTAGATCCTTCGGCTGTCAGAGGGTTCAATTTGTTCATGGGTAAGGGGCAGTGCGCTACCTGCCATTATGTACCTCAATTTAATGGCGTTCCACCGCCTTATATAGGTTCAGAGTTTGAAGTGGTAGGGATACCTGCCGACAATAAGTACACATCGCTGAGCAACGATAGCGGACGCTATAAATTCAATCCCGCACCGGAAACCCTCCGGGCATTCAGAACCGGCACAGTACGCAATATTGCGTTCACTAAGCCTTATATGCATAATGGCGTATTCAATAGTTTGGACGAAGTGATTGATTTCTATGATGCCGGAGGTGGTGCCGGAAAAAAACTGGCCATAACCAATCAAACCTTGGCTACGGATTCACTACATTTAACGCCTGCCGAGAAAAAAGACCTGATATCATTCTTGCACGCATTGGAAGAAAAAGTGGAATTTGAGCCGCCACCGGATATGCTACCACTTTCAACGGACAGATCATTAAATAACCGAAAAGTAGGGGGGGCTTATTGATGTCTATGCTACCGGAACAAAAAATGCCGCTTTATCGTTTTAGTGTGTGTTGTATGCTGCTCACACTCATTCAGTGTGCTACCCCTAAACCGCAGATCACCTACAACATTCCTAAAGGCTATCCTGAAGCCAAAAGAATAGCGCTCATAGAAAAACTGGATAAGGGTAAAGAGCTTTACAAACAATATTGTTCTGATTGCCACGGCATTTTTCATAAAGGGGTAGACAGTGTACCCAATTTTTCAAATGCGCAGATCGATAATTATTCGGCGCGGTTTATGCGCAAGGACCCTAAAAATCATGCTGTGATCGCCAAGATGTCGAACGAGCAAATGAATGAGATACTCAATTTTCTTCGCTATAAAAGACCGGATAGTTCAAAGCCACGGGTGAAACTGAATACCGATGGCGGTGGTAAGCATTGGCGGTAGGGCTCTACTGATGAGTAGCGAGGTATAGCCCTTAGTTCAATACATCCTGTTTCGATATTTTACGTTGTCACTTTTCAGGATCAAATTTTCAAGGTTTTTGGCACTGACAAAATATTCAATATCAAAGTGCTTGGAGAAATAGCAATATTTCAAAAGTTTCCGGTGAAAAAGCTTGATTCCGTATTCGTCATATTGAAAATTATAGATATAGTCTTTTTGCAGAAATTTATAGTTCAGCAACACCAATCCTTGTCCGTAAGGCGCATCAGAATTTGCCGTGTAGGTTGAGGTATCTGTTACTGTCTCTCTGTACCGTGTTTGACTGAGCGGGTAACCCCAATATGCAATCAAGTAATTTGTGTCGTTATTAGAAATTTCAGGGTTTGCGATCAGATTACCATCGCCATCACGTAAAGCATTAGTGAATTCTTTGTTTTTTATTTTATCAGCGTCTGTATCGTTGAAATAATACACCTTGCAATAGCTAAAGTTGTCTTTAAAATCATTTTTGATGGCCGTTCTTACGCCTATTGCATCCTTTTGCGCTTCCATGGCTTTGTCGCTGTAATGAGCTTTATTAAGTGCTTCTATTTTATTGGTTTGCGTATTGATCTGTATCAGCAGATATTTGATCTTTTTCACGTCCGCGGCAGTGGTTGATTTTGAAATGAAGATCAAAGAAATTATGCATGTTAAGATCAAACCGAAAGGTTTCATAATATTAGTATTGTCAAGTATTATCGTGAAAGTATTATCGTAGCAATATTACCAAATCAGTCCCAAGTTTCAATACAGTATTGTCATATATACCTAATTATTTTGAGATTTCCAATTATCGTCAATAAGATTTGTTTATAACCCTGTCAGTTTTGTTTAGCTTTTTAATTTAAGAATTAAACAAAATCGCTTTTACATTTGTTGCAAATTCTGTTATGCACCACGAAAGCCAATCTACTCCGTTTCCGGTATCTGTGTACCGCAAGGAACATTTTAATGCGGCTCATCGACTGCATTCCCCGCTGCTGAGTGATGCTGAGAACAAAGTAATTTTTGGGAAATGCAATAATCCTTTGTACCACGGCCACAATTATGAATTGTTGGTAAAGGTGACAGGATTTGTCGATCCGGTAACAGGCTATTTGATGGATACTAAATTGCTAAGCCGAATCATAGAGGAAAATGTTATAGAAAAACTGGATCATAAAAACTTGAATCTGGAAGTAGAAGAACTCAAAGATACTAATCCTACCTGCGAAAATATTGCTATCGTGATATATGACATATTGCGGGCTAAGATCAAATCTGATCTCAAACTAAAAATAACTTTGTATGAAACCGAACGGAATTTTGTGGAATACCCGGGAGAATAAGGAATTGTGGTTGCAGGATGACCCTGAAAATGATATGATAGGGGATGAGCATCAGGGGTCGGGAGTGGATACACCATTACGCGCCGATGCATTTGAACTTACTGATCAGGAAAAGATCTACAATATAGCAGGCCATTTTGCAGAGATCATGCACACACTGGGGCTTGATCTGACAGATGATAGCCTTCGGGGTACACCAATGCGCGTTGCAAAGATGTATGTACAAGAAATATTTTCAGGTTTGAATCCTGCTAATAAGCCGGAGATCGCGTTGTTTGCCAATCATTATAAGTACGATCAAATGTTGGTAGAGAAAGATATTACCCTGTATAGCAATTGTGAACATCACTTTTTGCCTATCTATGGTAAGGCGCATGTAGGCTATATCTCATCGGGCAAAGTAATAGGGCTGTCTAAGCTCAATAGAATAGTTCAATATTTTGCAAAGAGGCCACAGGTACAAGAGCGCCTGACCATGCAAATAGGTAGGGAACTGCAGCAGATATTGGGCACTGATGATGTGGCGGTTGTGATAGATGCCAAACATATGTGCGTCTCTTCCAGAGGTATTAAAGATACTGCATCGGCAACAGTGACATCATTCTTTGAAGGGAAATTCGCGGCCGATCAGGTTAAGAACGAATTCCTCGGTTATTTAAAATGACATTTGGTTTTCAATGGTACACGTACTGCGCCGGCAACAATTACTGAAATGTGATGTTCAAACCGCCTGGAGTTTTTTCAGCCGCCCCGAAAATTTGCAAAAAATTACCCCTGCCGACATTGGCTTTGAGGTACTGAGCACGCTACCCGAAGATATTTATGCTGGCCTTATGATCCGTTACAAGATCAGTGTGATAAAAGGTTTACCCATGCATTGGCTTACGGAGATCACTCATGTGTCCTGTCCCAACTATTTTGTTGATGAGCAAGTGCAGGGTCCCTATGCGCTTTGGCATCATGAACACCATTTTGAGGCCCAGGAAGGAGGTACACTTATGACCGACATAGTGCACTATTCACTTCCGTTTGGATGGTTCGGAGATCTGTTTCATAATGGGCTGGTAAAGAAAAAACTGGAACATATATTCGATTACCGCCAACAGATACTCAATACAAAATTTGGTTGATACACGGGGAGCCGCGTTCGTTCATTTGAGTTTTTCATTGGATTTGTGCCGTTCTGCGTCACGTATATTTTTCTTGTCGAAATTCTTTTTCAAAGCATCAGTCAGGTCCACACCCGTTTGGTTAGCCAGACACATCAGTACCCATAGCACGTCGGCCATTTCATCGGCCATGTCTGATGGTTTATCGCTGGCTTTAAACGATTGCTCGCCATATTTTCGTACCATGATCCGCGACAGTTCACCCACTTCTTCCATCAATATGCCCAGATTGGTCAACTCGTTAAAATATCGTACTCCCACCGTCTTTATCCATTTGTCTATCTGCTGTTGTGCATCGCGTATTGTTAAATCCATCGTAATAAGTTTGTCGTTTACGCAAAATAACAGAACTTTCCACGATAATTAAATAAAGACTAAAAGTCAAATGCAATCATACCCAAGTGATATAGCGGCTGCCGATGCGCTGAGAGAGCAGGCAACCTTAATTAAAAAAGCAATAGGTAAAGTAATTATTGGTCAGGATGACATAGTAGAGAAGCTCATTATTTCCATTTTATGCAATGGGCACAGCTTGCTGGTAGGCGTTCCGGGGCTTGCAAAAACATTGTTGGTAAAGACGATCTCAGATGTATTGCACCTTTCTTTCAAACGCATTCAGTTCACTCCTGATCTCATGCCAAGTGACATTACAGGCGCTGAGATACTCAACGAACAGCGCCATTTCCAATTTATAAAAGGGCCTTTGTTTGCCAATATCATTTTGGCTGATGAGATCAACCGTACGCCACCTAAAACGCAGGCAGCGCTGTTGGAGGCCATGCAGGAGCGGAGTGTTACTACCGGCGGCGTATTATATCAGTTGCCTGCACCGTTCTTTGTGCTGGCCACTCAAAACCCTATAGAACAGGAAGGTACTTACCCGTTGCCGGAAGCGCAACTGGATCGTTTTATGTTTCAGTTGATTTTGGATTATCCCAGTTTTCAAGAAGAAGTGACCATTGTCAGAAATACTACAGGTGTCATGATCAATGAATTACCCAAAGTACTGTCGGGTGAGGATATTCTTTATTTTCAGGACCTTGTGCGCCGTGTGCCGGTACCCGATAATGTACTGGAGTACATAGTAAGGCTGGTGCAGAAGACAAGGCCGGGAACCGGTGGCGACACTGCAAAGCAGTATATTGCGTATGGTGCGGGTCCGCGTGCTTCCCAATATTTGGCATTGGGCGCCAAATGCCACGCATTGCTGCAAGGTAAGTACTCTCCAGATATTGAGGATGTTACGGCCATGGCATTGCCGGTGCTGCGACACAGGGTGCTGCGCAACTATAAAGCTGAGGCCGAAGGGATCACTCAGGATGCACTGATCAAACAATTATTATAAATAGTAAGCTGATGGAAAATTTAGCCGCCAAGATCACTTTTTTAAAGAGCGAATACATACCTGCACTGATGCAGCTTGACGAGGCAACTGCTGCAAAGTGGGGAAAAATGAATGTGCGCCAAATGATAGAACATATGGCCGACTATGTACGTATTGCCAGTGGCCGTACCTATTATGATGTGGTCACTCCAACCGATCAGATACCAAAGATGCAGGCATTCCTCATGAGTGAGAAGCCATTTCGGGAAAACACGCCCAATCCGCTGATGCCGGAGGTGCCGGTTGCCCTAAAGCATGCGGGCAAAGAAGCGGCTATTGAAGAACTACAAAATGAGATCAACCATTTTTTTGAAGTGTATCAGGCAGAATCGGATAAAGTGACTGCCAATCCTTTTTTTGGAATGCTGGAGTTTGATCAACAGGTACAGTTACTACACAAGCACGCTACACATCACCTTCGTCAGTTTGGCGGAGCCTTTTGATATGATCACATTCTTTGACTGTCGATAAAAAAAAGAGAGCGGCTAACTTTTGGTTAGCCGCTCTCTTTTTAGCTTGTGTCAGGTATTAATATACCACCAATTTCTTATTGGCACTGATATTACCTGTAGATACTTCAACCATGTATACTCCTTTTACCGAGATATAAGATTGAGGGATCTCTATCTTTTCGTCATTGGTACCTAATTGTTGGTTGGCAGTAAATACTACACGGCCCGAAACATCTGTAACAACGATCTTAGCCTTAGTATTTGCAGCACCTTTAATGATCACAAAAGCATTGCCTTTTGTAGGGTTGGGCGCAACAGCTACACCATCATTACCTACTAAAACACTGCTTACTTCGGCAGGATAAGAACTGAAGTTCAAACGATCCATATAAAAGTTGTTACCGGCACTTTCATACACATTGTTACCATAATATTCCCACAGCAAGTAGTTTATTCCGGGTTTGTAGCGGAAGCGGAAAATAGTATAATTACTGTTCTTAATATTGGTTGGTAAAGGAATGGTCATTGGAGCCCATTTAGATTGGTCGCCGGGTGAAGGCATAAATCTGTTGGCATAAGCGCCATTGTTATCCAAATCAGAACCACTTAATACTTTCAGTGTTGTCCAGGTCACGGCATGATCTGTAGAATAAGAGATGACCATAGTGTCTGTTAGGTTAGAATCCAAGCTACTGCGCGATGCACCTGAATACATATAGTTCAGATTACAAACGGTATCCATAAATGAAGTCAAATCTACCGGAACGGTATAAAAATCATCAAAATCACCCATTGGTTGACCGGTCAGAGGTTGGCTGTAAGCATTCAGGCGAAGATCATACCCATCATACTTCATACAATAGTTATCATAATAACCGGTTGAGTCACTTAATTCCCATTTAAACTCATTGTTGTAGTAGTTGAACATTGGCCAACTGGCAACATCTCCTGATGGATTAAATTCCTGATAGTAACCGTTACCGGGAGTTGCTGCAGTATTAGCAATGAATACTGAGTTGTTGAAAACATAAGAAGTGTCCCATGATCCGCCAAGGTGGTTTCCCGTAGGGGTCATAGTAAATGACAGCCAACCCGGCACGCTGAAGTTATTGCTAACCGATGTGCTGAAATTGGGATTGCTTTGTGTAACTGTTGGCGTACTTGCGCCATTACCAAATGTCCATGTGAGTGAAGTAACAGTATCATTCCAGGTTTTATTGATAAATTTCAAATTAGTACCGGGACATGTGAAGTACTGCATAACTTGTGCACCGGCATTGTTAGATACTGCTGAAAATTCAGCAATTGGCAACAGATCAGGTAAATTTATATAGTTATGAGATGTATCAATAACCCCGGTCTGAATTAAATTATTTGTCGTCCATAAACTGTCACGGCCGGCTTGGTCGCTGTTCAATGCAGCCCACATACGCTCTGTTTGGCCGATTGTGAACATTCTGGAACATTCGGTATAATCCATGATGTTTTGGGAGTTGGCCGTATCCGGATAATCTGCAATAGAGTCTATGCCGGGTTTTGAACTTGGATAGACTACGAAATAATCAGTGGCACACGCAGTGTCATAAAGTGGGCCGGATGTACAGCCACATGCCTCAGGTGTTGTAGTACAACTACTGCTAGCACAATGTCCTTTGGTGGGCGGCGTATCATCTACTGCATCATCGCCACAAGCCACACAAGGATCATTTGTAGTGCCCCATGGGTGATACAAACTCATAACGTGACCTATCTCATGGTTGATGACTTTAGAGAAATAGTAGGGAGGTTGGTAAGCATATTGCGACTGATTTTCAGCCCATGTACCCTTGCCGATCACGCCATCATAGCTTGGTGATACATAGGTTGGGCTGATCTCTGAAGGAAAGTAAGCATAGGCAATGATGTCCGGATTATTGGCAATGTCGTTAACCAACCAGATGTTTACATAATTGGTTGGAGACCAGTCGTCTAATTTAGACTGATCGGAACCGGGGTAGGTCAGATAAGACCTATGGCGGGTTATGCCGTGCGTTGGTTTACCACTAGGATCGATCGTAGCTAAATGTAATCTGATATGCGGATTACCAATATATTTTTTGAACGCTGGAATTACCGTTGAAGTATCAGGATTAGCACCTGCATAAACGATATTCCATTCTTTTACTGCATTGTAAATAGAGTCGTCCGGTAAATACTCGCTAGCGATTTCAGTGCTTGCAGTTATTCCATAATCGTGAACTATATGCACAACTATTGGAATGTCATACCATGTATTACCTGCAGCATCCGTTGTTCGCATGGTACTTGTAATGCGTAATTTTTTAATAGCCGCCTTGATCTGTGCATCATAACTCAAACGGGCCTGCTCAGCGTCGGGGTGCAACTGCAACAAATGCTGATACATTTCATCAGTATAGCAGCGTTGTGCAAATGCATTAGTGGCAAGGGTAATCACTGCTATGAACAGCAAAACATAACTCTTTCTCATTTTCTATAAAAATTAAAGTTTCAAAATTAACAAACTTGACATAAAGTAACAAACAATTGTTTCGATTTTTTTAACATTGGGATGTGCACAACTTCTTGTTGGAACTACGCCATATATAATAAGACGTAGTTTTCGTTGTAAATCTTGGGTACGTTTATAAATATTTATATTATTAATTAGTTAGCGCAATAAGATCTTGTCAGAATATACGTCACCGAAAGTCGTATTGTTATAAATAATTATGTACAGCCCTCTTGACCAATAGGTAGTTGTAATTTCTTTTTGTCCGGTTATTTGTCCATCATCTACTGTTTGACCGGTGATATTTACAATATGGTAAGTATAAGTGTCGTTGGGTTGACCCATAAGCGTGAGTTCATCCGTTGACGGGTTGGGGTAAACCGATAAACCTGATGCCGGGGCTGAGACATTGGAAACACCCGAAAGATACCAAGGCTCTAAATACGCGCAGGGTAGCGTAGTATCTGCCTTAAATGTAAAGGTTGGGCTGTTAAAGCAATAAAATGTAAAAAAATCATGCCCGTTTGTAAGGTCAATGAACAGGCCTCTGCTTGAGCCTACGCCCTCGATAACATAAAATCCGGAATCGGACGTCATATATCGCTTATGAAATACACCGCCAAGTAAAACAGAATCAATCGAGGTTACAGCGGCATTCGAAAAATAATCGGGTATGGAATCGCCTATGCCGACATTGAAGTTGTATAGCAGGAATTCTCCCGTGTCTGTGAGCTGGTATACTTTTTTACTTTCTTCGCGTATTGCGCAATAATAAACATCCGGATAGTCTGCCGTATCATCTTTAACAGGAGGATCATAGCCCAAACGTCCGCTTCTGAACAGCTCCCTGCCGGTAATTACAGAATAGGTTTGTCCGAACGCAGTAGTGTCATTTCCTTCCATTAAATAAGCATCGTCAAATACATTGGTCACCAACTCAGGAACATACATTCTGTAGCGCCACCAAACGCTTGATGTTGGCATCGGAATATACGCCTGACCATAAATAGCCGTAGTAAAAGACAGGCTCGCTAACAGTGCAAAAATTTGTTTCATTGCGTGGACAATGAATGCAAGTTACAAAAAAATAAAATAGGTCAGGCTGGTTCTTGCTCGTCTGAAGGCGCAGTGCCGAAAACTTTATCCCAGAAAATAGAACTCACGCCATACCCTTTATCGGGATGCTTGTAGTGGTGCATAGTGTGATACCGCCACAAAGATTTCATGAAACGGGGAGGAGGAAAAGCATGAATGGCATAATGCATAGAACCATACAAAATATAACCCAGCAAGAAGCCCGGAAAAAAAGCCAATGCGAGCCAACCGATCAACAGGTACATAATGAAAAACAAAAGAGTGGCTATTAAAATACTGGGAACCGGAGGCATAAACAGCCGCGTTTTATCTCTGGGGTATTCATGGTGCACTCCGTGTAGCGTATATACAAAACGCTTCAAACCTGCAGAGCGGGGCTGTAAATGAAATAAATACCTATGCATGATATACTCAAAAAAACTCCAGAAAAAAATGCCTGCAAGGAACAACCAAACTTCCGTAGTTATAGATATGTGTTTTGCGGTGTGCCCGAAGTAGAGTAGAAAACCTATAGTGGGGAAATACATTGCATAGACAACAAGGGGATGATTTTTGGTCAATAGCTCTAAAAAATCATTTTCGAAGATACGTGCCGCACCCTTGTTTTTGATTTTCTCATTGTTCATTTCAAAATGATCATTTTGCCGTTGCAAAATTAGGGGTTAGTCATTTATTTTGATCATTTCATCTTCGTCTGTATCAATAAGAAATGAGATCGCAGTGTTCTTACGCTCAGAACGTTTATCCATCCATAGCAATAAAGCCGGCAGCAGAATGAGGTTGGTAAGCATAGCCAGCATTAAAGTGAGGGAGGTGAGATATCCCAATGATTTGGTGCCATCAAACTGAGATAACATAAATACCGCAAATCCGGCAGTGAGGATCAACGAGGTATAGATGATGCTTAATCCGGTATCGCGGATGGTCCGATGTACAGTGTTGGCTATTGATTCATCATGTATCAGCAATTCCTGTTTAAAGTTGACCAAAAACCGGATCGTAACGTCAATTGTAATACCCAATGCAACACTGAACACCAATACTGTCGAGGGTTTTATCCGAATGCCTACCCAGCCCATAATACCCGCTGTGATCAGCAACGGCACTATATTTACAATTATCGAGATGATCAGGATCTGCCAGGAGCGGAACAATAATATCATACAACCGAATATAATAAAAAATGCCAGTATCAGGCTGTCGCGCAGGCTGTTAACAATAAACTTACTTCCTTCTAAAAATGTAATGCTCGTTCCTGTAAAGGTGATGTTGTATTTGGCGGTATCAAAAAGACGGTAGGTCTCAGGCTTAATGCTGTCTAAAAGCTTGGGCAATTCACGGCTGCCCACATCGGCTATAGATACACTGATACGTGCTTTTTGTTTGGTGCTGTCGATAAAAGAATGCAACAATTTGCTGAAAATGCTGTTGTTCTCTCCTTTATTGGTTCGTAAGTAAGGCAGCACGAAAGCCGCTTGCAGCATATCGCCCGGCAGATCATACTCGGCAGTGTCACCACCAAAATAGGCCTGATTCACGAATTTGATACCTTCTGTTACCGCTAACGGATGGCCGATTGCAGGAAATTTTTCAACGTATTTACAAAGCCTATCCATCTTGTTGAAAACTTCAAGATTGATGACGCCATTTTTTTTCTTGGTATCTATAATGATCTCCAGTGGCATTACACCCTTAAAATTGTTTTCAAAAAAACGCAGGTCCATGCTTACTTTATCTGTCTTGGGAAGGTCATCTACTATGAATGCATTGCTCTTGAGGCGACAAACCCCGATCACTGAAAAAATACAGATGACTATTGTAAATGAATAGATCGTTTTACGGTGGGCAAACACCCAATTGGTAATACGCGTCAGCAACTTATTGATCCATTGGCTCTCCATATAGCTGGTGTGGCGTACATTGGGCGCCGGAAGAAAGCTGTAGAAGGCCGGGATAAATACCAATGATATAAAGAACAATGAGATGATGTTGATACCGGCCACCAGGCCAAACTCTTTCAACAATGCACTCTTGGTAAAATAGAACACACCAAATCCTATGGCTGCAGTAAGATTTGTAAAGAAAGTGACAATACCCATCCGGTCTACCATCCTTAATAATGACCGGATCTTATTAGGGTGTTTATTATATTCATGGTGGTACCGGTTGAGCAGGTACACACAATTGGGAATCCCTATGACGACTACCAGCGGAGGGATCAATGCAGTTAAAAGCGTTATCTTATAGCCAAGTAGCACAATGGTGCCGATTGACCACACCACACCAATGGCCACTACGCACATTGAAGCAATGACCGCTGTAATAGATTTGAAAAACAGGATGAGGATGATCGCCGTTAGTATGAATGAAAAAATGAGGAACAGCTTCATCTCCGACTGTACCTTTAATGCCATTTCTGTGCGAATGAGCGGCAGGCCACTGTAATGCACCGTGACATGGTGTTTGGCGCCAAAAGCATCTCCTAATGCAGTAATGCTGCTGATCACATCGGCACGGTCTTTTGAATTCAGCACCTCTTTATTTATGATCACCGCCATCAAATATGAAGATGAGTCGGGATTGTACAGCAGCGACTTATAAATCGGCAGGTTATAAAAATTCTTTTTGAAGGCCTCAACGTCGTGTACCGGAGAGTCGAGCGCTAAGGGAACAGACCTCAGTTTTTGGGTGACGGTGTCCTTGACCAAGGTAATGGCCCCCGGTATATTCAGTACATTTTCAACTGCTTTAATATGGGCAATTTGCTTGGCTAATACCGAATAATCATTAAAAAAATCGGGTGTAAAAAAATCTTTGGATTGCACCCCGACCACCAACAGATTGCCGTCCTCGCCAAATTCTTTTCTGAATCGCTGGTACTCTACCAATTTTTCATTGTCGGAAGGCACGGCGCTCACAAAGTCGTAACTCAGCTTTACTTGCCTGGCATAATAGGTTAACACCACTGTATCTGCCAGCAATAGAATGAGCAGGGCAATGCGGTACTTTATAATAAAAGCGGCTATATTATGCCACATGTAGCAGTCAGGTTATTTTCAGATTATTAAGAATAGGGAGCAAAAATAGTAAAATGGTAAGGTTTTTAAACTATTAGCTAGTGTTAAGACTTCCTTCAATTTCTGAAAGCCTTGTTGGGTGAAGTTTTTGGCGGATATACTATTTGGGTATCCCTGCATTGCTGAATTTATTATCACTGAAAAATGTTATGTCATTTTTGTAATTCTGATTTTATTTTACCTTTAGCACATGGAACAAAAGCAAAGGAAGCCGGTATATTATAGCGAATATCTGCAACTCGATAAAATATTAAATGCTCAGGATCCCGAAAGCACCAAAGAAGGGATCAGGGCTGATGATGAGATGTTGTTCATCATCATACACCAAACGTATGAATTATGGTTTAAGGAAATACTTCATGAATTAGGCATCATACGGGACGTATTCAAACAACCGGTGATAGCCGATAGTTCACCAGACATCTATAATTGTGTACACCGCATCAAGCGGGTATGTGCTATTTTGAACGTGGCTGTGCAGCAAATGGCTGTGCTTGAGACTATGACACCGCTAGATTTTTTAGATTTTCGCGACCTATTACGCCCTGCATCAGGGTTTCAAAGCATACAATTCAAGACCATTGAAGCTACGTTGGGGTTGCATTATGAAAAACGCTATGGGAAGTCGTATTATCTGTCGCAACTAACGGAAGCAGACATCCAACGTGTAAAAGATGCTGAAAAGGAACCGACCTTATTGGTGCTTGTCAATAATTGGCTCTCGCGTATGCCATTTGCCAATCAATCTTATTGGCAAATGGGAGCTTACGATAGCTTTTGGCAGCAGTACCGTGATCTTTACAGCAGTAGCCTGTTGGATGCAGAGCAAGCCAATTTGAGCTCATTCGATAAATTGTTTATAGACAGGAGCGCCTATCCCGAAGGCAGGGGCTTTAGTCCGGAGGCCAGCAGAAATGCATTGTTCATCATGTTGTTCCGCGACTATCCTTTGTTTCATTTACCGTATGAACTGCTGAGTTCTCTGTTAGAAATAGATGAGATGTTGTCGCTTTGGCGCCAACGGCACATTAATATGGTGCAGCGTACCATTGGTAAAAGAGTGGGAACAGGTGGCAGCACCGGCGCTGAATATTTACGCGGCGCAGCCGATAGCCATTACATTTTTAAGGAAGTGGCGGAATTGACTTCTTTCTTGTTACCACGACATTTGTTACCCAAGTTGCCCGATCCGTTGGTGCGCGACCTGAGCTATAACAGATGATAGGAAAATATATTTAACTTGTCTTCAAAGCAGTTAAGTAGAACTACCGGCAAAGGCGTCGGTAGCTACATACATATTATACTGTATTAGTTATGGTAATGTGAAACCTGATACAAAAAATCCCGATTTTATTTCTTAGATTTGCCCACTAATATCCGGCAATATATATAATAATAAAAATATATTAGTGCGGTATGCAAATGAATATTTATCAATTAAACGGAACACAAAAACATGGGAGTAATTATAACGCCTATAATTGCCGTGGCGGCAATACTTATAGGTATATTTCTGGGCAAAGCGATATTTGCCAAAAACACGCAGCGACTGGTGGATGATGCCGAGGCGCTGGCGAAGAAAACAATAGAAGACGCAAAAACACTTGCTGAAACACTTAAGGAAAAGAAATTATTAGAAGCAAAAGAGCAATTTTTACAGCTAAAATCGGCACACGATAAGGAAGTAAGTACCCGCAATCAGAAACTGGTTGAATCTGAAAATAAGATCAAACAACAACAGCAGGCAGTAAACGATAAGACCCAGCAAATTCAGCGTAGCCTGCAGGAAAATGAACAACTGAAGGAGACATTGGAACGCCAGCAAGAGGCGATGAATAAGAAACGTGCTGAGATGGACCGTCATTATGAAGAGTCTATCAAGCGATTGGAAAAAGTTTCTAACTTATCAGCAGAACAAGCAAAGGCAGAACTGGTAGAATTGGTAAAAGAAGAGGCGCGCACCCGTGCCATGGCTCATGTGAAGGAGATCATGGAAGAGGCCAAGCAGAATGCCACCAAGGAAGCCAAAAAGATCATTATTCAAAGTATTCAGCGTACCGCTGCCGAGCAAACAATTGAAAACGCCATTACGGTATTTAATCTGGAGAGCGACGAGATCAAGGGTCAGATCATTGGTCGTGAGGGCCGTAATATCAGGGCGCTGGAAGCAGCGACCGGTGTTGATCTGATCATTGATGATACGCCTGAGGCCATAGTATTGAGTTGCTTCGATCCATTGCGCCGCGAGGTGGCACGCTTGTCATTGCAACGCCTTGTTCAGGATGGCCGTATTCACCCGGCACGTATAGAGGAAGTGGTGGAAAAGACCAAAAAACAATTAGAAGATCAGGTAATGGAGATCGGCGAACGCACCATAATAGAGTTGGGCGTTCACGGGCTGCATAAAGATCTGGTAAGGTTGGTAGGTAAGATGCGTTATCGCTCATCGTACGGCCAAAACCTGTTGATGCACTCTAAAGAGACCGCCAATCTGTGCGGTATTATGGCATCTGAATTAGGGTTAGGTCAAAAAGTGGTGAAATTGGCTAAACGTGCCGGTCTGCTGCATGATATCGGTAAAGTGCCGGATGAAGAAACAGAATTGAGCCACGCATTGTTAGGCGCTAAAATAGCGGAACGTTGCGGTGAACATGCGTCGATAGTCAATGCTATAGGGGCACACCACGATGAAATGGAAATGACCTATATTATTTCACCGATCGTTCAGGCATGCGATGCTATCAGTGGTGCAAGACCAGGTGCCCGCAGGGAGATGATGCAAAGCTATTTGCAAAGGATCAAGGATCTTGAGAATGTTGCACTGTCTTACAATGGCGTAGAAAAAGCTTATGCCATTCAGGCAGGCCGCGAGTTGCGTGTAATTGTAGAGGCAGAGAAAGTGACTGATGCGGATAGCCAAAAACTATCATTTGAAATAGCTGATAAGATACAAAAAGAAATGCAATATCCGGGTCAGATCAAAGTTACCGTTATCAGGGAATTAAGAGCTGTGAACATAGCCAGATAATTGTGGGTTGTACAGAATTCTGAAAAAATAAACTATAACAATAAAAAAGCAGGCGTAAGCCTGCTTTTTTATTGGGGAAAAACGTAGCGTAAATGATATTGAATGAATTAATTTAATGCTAATTTTTGTGTAAGTGAGCTACCGAATTCATTTTTGACATTAATAAAATAAAGTCCTTTGCTACACGAGGAAAGATCGATGCCCGTGTTGTTTTGAGATGTCCTGTTCATAATTTCTCTTTTCAACAAAATTCTACCCGAAACATCACTGATCGTGACTGTTAGCTGATCACCGGAAAAAGCCCCAGTATTAATTTGAATCCAACCGTCGGATGGATTGGGGTAAACCGTGAATTTATTTTCACTATTGATGTTTTTTATTCCGGTGCCTTTTTGATAGGTAACGCTCAAAACAGGATGTAAAGTGCTGTCGGAATAACGGCTCGATGCGAATAGTCGCTCTCTATAATCTGTTTCAATCTGCGTACGCAATTCAAAACCATAATTGCTATGTGTGTACATATGTTCCACAATAGCAGTGACATTCAGAGTGTCATTTCCTCCCCATTGTTCCGTTGACGGATTGATAGCTATAGAATCTGTATGCAGTACGTCGGGTTGTGTATTCCATGTGACCGCAGTGTCAAAGGGTGCGGCCAATTCATATACCCAGCCCCAATTAGTGTCCGGGTAGGGCGAGCTTGGGTAGGTTGAGTTACCATAATCGCCTGTGGGAGTGCTGGGAATACCATAAAGATAAAGCGTAGCATTTGTAATTGTATCTCCGGCAGGAATTACGGATGTATTAGTAAGATCTGAAAATTGTAATAGTGTACGGGTCCACATCGGGCAGCCCAAGCTCGTCCACGCCATATATTCTAAGATGGGCAAATTGTCGTAATAGCATGTATCCGAATATGCGGCAGGATTACCGGACCATGATGCGGAAGTGCTGTCTAATCGTCTTACCATGGATTCATGTCCATTAAAATGCGGCTGCAGTTTTACCGTTACTTGTGCTTGCGTTTTCGGGCAAGTAGCGACCAATGTGCAAATAAGGATAATTTTTTTCATCTGATGAATTTTGAACAAATTTAATAAATTTTTTTATTCCTAAAGTACGTGACTCGTTAGTACCTGATATTTAGTAATTACAATTTTTATTGAAATATTTAGTCGCATAATACGGTTCAGATGGTCATACAGAGATATAAGAATTGAATAATTTCGGTACGTACTTCGTTATTTTGTATTATTTTGTCGGCTTTTTAATTAATGTTTTATCATGGGAGCAAGGGAAACCAAACTTAGGGTAATAAAGTTCACAAAAGATTTTTTATTAGCGACAAGGATATTACAGATACTTCAGCCGTTCAATAAGTTATTTAGTTTTATTTATAATTTCAATTTGCTCACGTCTTGGGTGCATAAGCATAAGAGGGATAAGGCATTGATGAATGATTTTTATAAGCCAATTAGAAATTATGACGATCGTTTAAAAAGTTTTGCGGCTGTAGTAAATGAGTATCAAATGGACCAACGGCCTATTTGTTATTTGGAATTTGGGGTAGCAGCGGGTCATTCGTTCAAGTGGTGGCTGGCCAATGCAAAAAATTCTGAATCAAGATTTTATGGATTTGATACGTTTACAGGATTACCTGAAGACTGGGGTATGTTCTCGAAGGGAGATATGCACTCGGCAATACCGGACGTAAATGATAGCAGAGCGATGTTTATCAAAGGTATCTTTCAGGATACGTTGAATCCTTTTTTGACTGAATACGGTAATACGTTTAAAGATACCCGTAAGTTGATCCACATGGATGCTGACCTGTATAGTGCTACATTATTCGCACTAAGTCAATTATATCCTTATCTGAAGAAAGGGGATATCATCATGTTCGACGAATTCAATGTGTACAATCATGAGTTTATGGCATTCCGATATTTTACAGAGTGTTTCTATGTGAAGTTGAAGTTGGTTTCTGCTCAGAATAATTTTTATCATGCTGTTTTTGAGGTTGAATAGATTCGTACTCTGTCGCTACGATAATCAATTGTATTAGATTTGCGGCGTTGACGATCATCCTTTAATTACGCCAAATGGCAACACAGGAACAATTAATAAAATGGTGTGGTGGCAAATGGTTGATGCAGCATGATCTGCATTCCTCTATAGAGGTATTGTGTATTGATTCCCGCAGCATTGATCGTCCCGAACAAACGTTGTTCATAGCCCTGAAGACCAACCTTCGCGATGGTCATCTGTACATTGAGCATGCATACAAACAAGGAGTGAGGAATTTTCTGGTATCAGTTATACCTGCCACTTTTGCTCCGAAAGATTCAAATATTATCCTCGTAGAAGATACTTTGGCCGCGCTGCAACAAATAGGTGCCGGCCACCGCAGCTTGTTTCAATATCCGGTTTTAGGTATTACCGGAAGTAATGGAAAGACAGTAGTAAAGGAATGGCTGTACCAATTGTTGTGTGATGAATATCAAATCGTACGCAGCCCTAAAAGTTATAATTCACAGATCGGCGTACCATTGTCGGTATGGCAAATGAGCCACGAACATAATCTCGGTTTGTTTGAGGCCGGCATTTCAGTTCCGGGTGAGATGGCAAGGCTGACCGGAATCATTCAACCCGACACGGTTATTTTTACCAATATAGGCGCAGCACATAGTGAGGGTTTTGAAAATAAGCAGCAAAAGGTGGTAGAAAAACTGAAACTTGCTGTGCACGCCAACTGCCTGATCTACTGCAAAGACCACGAAGCGATAGACAATGCGGTGAATATGCACGGAAATGGCCTGCGAAGTGATATTCGGTTATTTACATGGTCTAGGAAAATGGATGCAGACCTGAAAATAATGCAAGTAGAAACAATCAATGCGCATACTATAATTCATGCAATTTACAATGGCCAAAAATATTCGGTCACTATTCCATTTGCTGATGATACTGCCGTTGAAAATGCCATGCAGTGCTGGTGTTATTTATTAGTGATGGGAATAGCGCCTGCGGTCATAGCAGCAAGAATGAAATTGCTGCATCCGGTCTCAATGCGCATGGAGCTAAGACATGCGATCAATGATTGCACACTCATCAATGATACTTATAGCTCCGACCTTACTTCATTAAAGTTGGCACTCAATTATCTTGATCAACAACAGCAACATTCCCGGCATACTGTGATACTCTCCGACATGCTGCAAACGGGCACCGATGAGCCGGCATTGTATGCCGAAGTGGCAGCCCTGCTTGCCCGTCACCATGTATCTCGTGTTATTGGCATAGGGCCTGCGTTTCGCCGGAATAAGGAGGTATTTCAATCAGGAGAAGCAGCAGAATGTTTGTTTTACGATACTACAGAATCATTTTTACAGAATTTTCATCATATCACTTTTTCAAACGAAGCAATACTGCTGAAAGGCGCGCGTGTGTTTGCTTTTGAGAAGATAGGTTTTTTGTTGGAGCAACAGGTGCATCAGACAGTGATGCAAATTGATCTGTCAGCGCTTCGCGATAATCTGAATGTATTTCGTGCTTTATTGGATCCGGGGGTAAAGACGATGGCAATGGTAAAGGCGTTTGCATACGGCAGCGGCAGCTACGAAATAGCCAGTATGTTGCAATATGCGGGAGTGAATTATCTGACTGTAGCCTATACTGACGAAGGGATTGAATTGCGCCGCGCAGGAATAACCATGCCTATAATGGTCATGAGCCCGGATATATCTTCGTTCAGCAGAATGATAGCATGGAAGCTGGAGCCGGAATTGTATAATTTCAGATCGATGACCACGTTTATACATTATGCCACTACCCTGGGTGAGGTCAACTATCCGGTTCATCTGAAATTGGACACAGGGATGCACCGGCTTGGTTTTGCTCCGGAGCAGATACCCGAACTAATAGCTACCATTAGCGAAACCAATGCTATAAATGTTGCGAGCATTTTTTCTCATTTGGCGGCAAGCGACGATGCAAAAGAGGATGCCTATACTTTGGAACAGGCTGCCCGTTTTGAATCAATGTCAAAACAGCTCATAACGCATTTGCGCCGACGTCCGCTCTTGCATTTATGTAATTCCGCCGGTATAGCCCGGCATCCGGCACTACACTACGATATGGTGCGGTTGGGTATTGGTCTGTATGGAGAAGACAGTGGCCATGTGCTGGCAGGGAAATTGAAACAGATCACCACTTTGAAAACGGTCATTGCACAGATCACCCATGTAGGTGCAGGGGAAAATATCGGTTATGGTCATACCACTATTGCCGCTACCGATATGCGTATCGCAACGATTTGCATTGGCTATGCCGATGGCTACCCAAGGGCGTTGGGGAATGGAAAGGCTTGGGTGCTGATACACGGCAAACAGGCACGGGTTACGGGTAACATCTGCATGGATATGTGCATGGTAGACGTGACCGCCATACCTGAGGCGGTGGAGGGTGATGAAGTGGTCATCATGGGTGCCGACCTTACTGCCGCACAATTGGCAACATGGGCCGGAACCATTGCCTATGAAGTGATGACAGGGATATCTCAACGGGTGAAACGGGTATATATAAATGAACAATGATCGCCGGATAGGCCGATGCTAAAAGGCTGTACCGGGTTGCATAATTTGCAACATCCGGATTTTGAAGTATTTTTAAGGTGATGCAATTGAAAAAAATAGGATTATTCATTGCTGTATTGCTTTGCTGTACCGGTTATGCGCAATCGCCCAAAAAGGCAGTGCGCGATTATGGTAAGGCATTGAAATATTGGGCTGCCACCAAAGAAACAGATGCCTGCAATGCTATGGAAAAGGCTATTGCGCTGGATCCTGAAAACGCAGAATATTATACACTGCTGGGGCATTGGTACTTCGACAGACACTTGTTCGACCGCGCTACAGAAGTATTCAGGATGGGATTTCAAAAAGGCAAGTATGGTAGAAAAAGATTTGCTGAACCGTTGGCACGGTGTATGATCTTTTCGGGAAAACCCGATAGTGCCTTATGGCTCATGAGCGCCAATCCCGGTAGTTTTGATGAAGCCTCATTAAAAAGTTTAAAAGCAAAGGCCGACTTTGTAAAGGGAGCGCTCTCAAATTCAGCTTACTTATTTCCGGTTAATTTGGGCATCAGGCTCAATACCCGGTATGCCGAAATGTTTCCTGTGGTATCGAGAGACCAACAAACACTTTATTTTACTCGGCGCATCAATAAGTTGGATGAAGATATTTTTGTGGCTAAGGCCGACAGTTGCGGTGGTTGGCTGAGGGCAGATAATGCAGGCCCTATCATAAATTCGCCCAATGAAGAACGCGCTACCTGCATTTCATCGGACGGGCATTATTTGTTCTTTACCCGCTGCGGCATAAAAAGTGATAATGGCTGGGACGGTGGAGGCTGCGACCTGTATATGTCATACCGTGTGAGCACGGACAGTGTTTGGTATTTTCCGGAACCTTTCGGGGCCACTATCAATTCACCGGCATACGAGGGCATGCCCAGCCTCTCGCCCGATAACAGAGAGTTATATTTTGTGTCTGACAGGCCGGGTGGCTATGGTGGTACCGATATATGGATCGCAAAATTTGAAGATGGTCTTTGGCAATTGCCCGTCAATGCAGGGCCACTCATCAATACCGCGGGTAATGAGGCTGCGCCTTTCATAGGTGAGGACAACCGGACGCTCTACTATAGCAGTGACGGCCTGCCGGGCATGGGTGGATTTGATCTTTTTGTGGCCCGTAAAAAAACGGATTCAACATGGGACCTTCCCATGAATCTTGGGTACCCGGTCAATACTGCATTTGATGAGGTGAGCGCTTGTGTAGCTGGAAACGGCAGCAAGCTGTATTTTGCATCAGACCGGTACGCAAAAAAGGGGAATTTTGATCTTTATGAGACCGATTTGCCGTCTCGCCTGAGGCCGGAGCCTGTTTGCTATATTCATGGCTATGTATATGACAGTATAAGCAAGGAGCGGCTCAATGATGCCTCAATGTATATTATGGACTTTACACGGGGAGATACGATCTACCGTTTTCAGAGCAATAGGGGCGATGGCAGTTATGTGATGTTATTGCGTACCGGTTACAAGTACCTGATACATACGGCACGTCCGGGCTATACACCGGTAAATGATACGTTGAGTCTGGAGTTTGATCATCCGATAGACTCTATACAGCACAATGTGGACATGCTGGCATCAGACTATCTCGCACCGATTCACGACAGCCTTTTGGCAACAATTCACTTTGATCTGAATAAAGTGGAACTGACCGCTTCCGATAAACAGATCATTCGCGATGCGATCAATCCCTGGCTGCTTGAAAAACGTTATGTACTGCATATTAATGGCTATACCGACAATACCGGTACACCCATGCTCAACGAAGAGTTGTCGACCAAGCGTGCCAAATTAGTTACTGCTGAGATCATGAACATGGGGATAGACGAACTGATCATTGAGACCCACGGATGGGGAGAAGCAAAAATGATAGCGCCCAACGACAATGAGGAACATCAGAAAATGAACCGTAGGGTTGAGATCACTCTGAGTAGATGAGGTCGCACAAAACTATTTTTTATCGTTACAGTAAATTTTCTGAGCAGCGTAACAAGTGGGTAGTTAGCCCGGTCGTAGAGGCAGATATTGCTTGTTGGTAATAACACGCCACGGCGTCGATATCCCGTATCTGAGGACTTTATGACAATGGCAAAGCGTTTGAATTGAAGTAAAAAAGCCTCGTAAACACAAAGTGAAGTATTTATATTAATCATGCCAATTTAATATTTTTAAGTAGTCCGGACTTTTATGAAGCGGACAACGACGTTCAAGAACTATAGTCGACTTTTGTTCATGACATCTTTTAAAAGCTTCATCTGTATTACTCAAAAATCATAACTTTACAAAGAAAAATCCGCACTTATGGGAATGATATACGCAGATATTGAATTGATAAATGGCGATGATCTGGTTTTAGCACGAAAGCATATCATTGGTGATGAAGAGGTTAGAAAGATGCAGATGAGCATGCTCGTTGATACCGCGTGTGTAATGTTGGCAATCAACGAAAATATTCAAGAGCAGTTACAATTGCCGATTGTAGAACAACGTAAAATTCAGTTGGCTAACGGACACATAGCCGAGTACAATGTAGTCGCTCCGGTTGAAGTACGTTTTAAAAATCGCCGTACAACCTGTCAGGCTATAGTATTACCGGGTGACAATGAGCCTCTTTTGGGTGCAATACCATTAGAAGATATGGATGTAGTAATACATCCGGCGCGGCAGGAATTGATTGTTCATCCCGACCATCCGTATTTTGCGGTTATGAAGGTAAAATAAATAAAAACAGCGCACCCATTTAGTGGTATGCGCTGTATCCATGTTATTGACAATTATCAGATGCTGCGGTTGATATTAAATGCTTCCAACTCATTGGCAATAGCCGTAAGGAAACGGGCACCCAATGCACCATCTATGATCCTATGGTCATAGCTGAGCGATAAGTACATCATATGGCGTATGGCTATCACATCGCCATCGGATGTTTCCATCACCACCGGACGCTTCTTTATTGAGCCTACTGCCAATATGGCTACCTGAGGCTGATTAATGATCGGCGTACCCATAAGACTGCCAAATGTGCCAACATTGGTGAGCGTGAAGGTGCCTCCCTGAGTGTCATCGGCTTTTAATTTGTTGCTGCGGGCGTTATTGGCCAGCATATTCACTTCCTTGGTCAGTCCCAGCAGATTTTTTACGTCCGCATTCTTGATCACAGGCACTATCAGGTTACCGCTGGGCAGTGCCGCTGCCATCCCGATATTAATGTCTTTCTTTACAATGATCTTTTCCCCATCCACACTGCTGTTGATCAGCGGGTATTTACGAATACAATTTACAATGGCCTCAATGAAAACCGGCGTATAGGTGATCTTTTCACCAAATTGTTTTTCAAAGCTGCCTTTTAC
>Ga0164296_1001564_pt1 | contig 23949 bp, 23 predicted proteins | sample GEODES057metaG_FD_113533 | JGI IMG/M metagenome (GOLD analysis project Ga0164296, IMG submission 113533) | Dystrophic lake water microbial communities from Trout Bog Lake, Wisconsin, USA - GEODES057 metaG | ecosystem: Environmental > Aquatic > Freshwater > Lake | place: USA: Trout Bog Lake...
AATGACATAGTTCTACCAATCGAGACATCAAGCGCGTCTCGGTGGTGATTGGTGCTAAGACTCGCAAGCGGGATTAATTCTTTCTTAATCCCTAATGGGGGAAGTTACGGATGTAACAGCGGGTTAAGTGTAACGCAGTTACGGCGCGTGATTTACCGCGGAGATGTAAAGGCCAGCGCGATAGCCAAGAACATGATTCCGATGGCGGATATCGCGGTCAACGAACGGCGCACAGCGGGCCGAGCGAGAAAGACCGATGCCTTATCGACCGCGGCCACCAAGGTCATGTACCAAGAAGTAGAAACCGAGGCCTGCACACACGCCAAGATAAATATGCCCCAACCCAACGAGAAATGCTTCGGCACAAACGAGGGAATGAATGCCACTGCGAAGACCGCGGCCTTCACATTCATAAGGTTTGTTACCAAGCCCAATCGATATGCACCCGCGAACGATGTCTTAGCGCCAGAATCAAAATCGAACTTGCCGAACTCTTTCCGTAATTGCCACAAGGTCTGCAACGACAAGAAGGTCAGGAAAGCTACACCGGCGTATTTCAGTACCGAGAACGCGGCATGTGACTTAGCAAAGATTGCAGATAAACCCACCGCAGATAAAGCGCCCCAGATCAATAGCCCAGTTGAGTTACCTAGAATCGAGTAACGCGCCGCTGATTTTCCACCGACCAATGATTGGCGCAAGACCATCGCCACACCTTGACCCGGCACAACAGCCAACAACAAAGCGGTGGCAGCAAAGGCAGGAATGACTTTGAGTAGCGCGATCACTTATTTGGTGACCTTTCGGCGCCATTCGGCGTATTGGGTCGCTATCGGATCATTGAATGGCTCTAGCGGCTCACCCAGAGCACGCGATAACAACAGATCAGCAAATTCAGGGTTGCGGGCCAAGACCGGACCATGAAGGTATGTTCCAAAAATATTTCCCGATACCGCTCCGTCATATTTGTCATCGCCATTACCGTGACCAACAACAACAGATCCGAGCGGTTGGACTCCGGCGCCAAGGGTTGTGTAACCCGCGTGATTTTCAAAGCCCGTTAAATCACAGCCGACCACATCAGATTTAATTTTGATATCCCCAACGAAGCGCTTTTTGCCGATGTTCGAACCGGATGCGCTATCGATATTGAGCAATCCCAACCCGGCAACCTTTTTTCCTGACGCTACAAAAGAATTTCCAATGATTTGGAAGCCAGCGCAGATGGCAAGGAGAACGGCGCCACGCTCTAAAGCGGACTGAAGATTGTTATCTCGCTGGAGCGCCTCGAGTGAAAGCAGCTGTGCGGCATCTTCCGCTCCGCCCATCAGATAGATGTCACCATCAAGAGGCATAACGTCGACATAAGAAATATCAAGAACACGAGCATCGATAGATCGAGCTTTCGCCCGAAAGGCCAAAACGTCAGCATTGCCTTGGTCTCCGTAAGTACCCAGTAGCTCGTTGTGGATGCGAACAATCTTTAACGACGTACTCATTTGGTAGCCAATGCAAAGAAGGCGGTGTAGGCCGCAAGAACGGAAACTTTTGAGCATTCAGGAAATGCTGAGATTGCCTCTTCGAAAGTATCAACAAGGGTGTTTTCTATGCCCTCTACGTGCAAGCGGTACGCCATATCTAATCCCCGCCCTCCACACACCACCACTTTCTTGCCTTTAAGCGATGCGTAGGAGACATCCCAGAGCCACGATGTATCGAGTCCGTCGACTTGGCGGGCATTAAGAATAAGGATGACATTATTTGAATCCACACCACGTAGGGCTTCAGTCCACGATGCCGGATTTTTTGTTAAACGGATGGTCGCGGTAGATCCAGCAATTTGTTTAGTGATGGTGCGTTCCAAAGCCTTCTCATCTATATCAATCGGCTCAGCACCCATGACTTCACCGGCAATATTTGCGAGCACTGCATTTCGATAGCCGGCAGAACCATCAGGGAACTTCCGATCAGCTTTCTTATTATTTAGCCCGCATGAGCACTCATAAACCCCGCCACTCCAATTCAAATATTTTCCGCACGACGAGCAAACCGAACCATCTGGGTGGCGACGACCACCAAAACTCACCTTAATTACATGCGAAGCTGATTGAGTTGCGTAATTAAGAAATGGATCGTCAACATCGATGACAAATGTTGTATTTGTTGCCTTAGTGAATGCAGCGCGCCATCGATCAGCCACCCGCTTAACTTCGTGCATGCGGTGAAGTTGGTCCCGGGTCAGATTCAGCAACAAGACGACTTTGGGGTTAGTTTCGGCAATGACGTTTGGTAAGTGAAGTTCATCGACTTCCAAGACGGCATATGGAGCGAGGTTCATTAGCGCGTTTGCTACGCCCCAATTGAGGTTTGAACCGGTGGTGTTTGAGGCGACTTTCGCGAGAGACGAAACGATTTGGGAAAGTGATTTGGTGGTGGAAGTTTTTCCATTTGTGCCGGAGACCAAGGCAATGGTCTTATCAGTGGCCAAGACCTTGATTGAATTCGGGAAGAGTCCTAGCACTGTCCGTCCTGCAATGGTTTCACCTGATTTACCCAAGAACATTCTTGAGGCACTCCCCGCGAGCCGAGCAATCGATTCGGCAACGGCAAGGCGGGCGCTTTTCATCAGGACCAATCATAGAGACGGGTAAACGGAATATGGAGCCTCGGGCCGGGATTGAACCGGCGACCTGCCCATTACGAGTGGGCTGCTCTACCACTGAGCCACCGAGGCGATGTCTTGTGTATGAATATTACTAGACTCTACGCGTGACTATTCGCGTCGTTTCGATAATCTCTCGGATGAATGTTGGGGGGCCGGCCGTGCTGCTAGACGGATTAATCGAAAGTTTTGACCCTACAGAGATAGCACACTTACTGGTAACTGGTAAATGCGGGCCCGATGAAGCTGACTATCTCCAAGCGCACCCGATTACTTCACCAATTAAAGTGATTGGCAGTTTGGGGCGTCGGATAAATATTTTGGAAGATGTAGTCGCTTTCGCCCAATTGGTATCGACATTGCGATCGTTTAAACCTGACGTAATCCACACCCACACCTCCAAAGCCGGAGTTATTGGACGAATCGCAAGTTTGATTGCATGTCGTAAGGCTATTCGGATACACACCTTTCACGGTCACTTGTTGTACGGATATTTCTCGAAACTTAAATTGCGTCTCGTAGTCTTGACAGAAAAAGTTCTCGCAAGGAAAACCGACTATCTGATCGCTGTAAGTAACCAAGTCAAAATGGACTTACTCAACTCCGGAATCGGCGCTGTAGACAAATGGGGAGTTATACATCCTGGCGTGGATGTGTCAGACGATGGGGTAAGTCTATCTTCAGAGAAACTCATAAATTGGGAACCGAATGGTCTTAATATTTCTTGGGTAGGTCGGTTCACAAGTATCAAGAACCCGATGCTCGCATTGGAATCGTTTTCTTTGATGTTAAGGAGCTATCGAGGGCCAATTAAATTAGTCATGGCAGGAGATGGGCTTCTACTTGAAGAATGCAAGTCGTACGTTTCTGAAAATCATCTCCCTGTCGAGTTCTTGGGCTGGGTCTCTGACATTCATAATTTACTTTCAGCGTCAGACCTGCTCATCTTGTCAAGTAGAAATGAAGGAATGCCTGTTGTAATTATTGAAGCTGCTGCGAGGAATACGCCGACGCTGTCGACCAATGTTGGCGGCGTCAACGAGTTTATAGTGGATGGTGAGACGGGATTTCTTGCTGGGGATTCTGCCACGGAATTCAGCCAGGCTTTATTAGCGGTAGTGAGAAATCCCGAAGAATTAAGAAAAGTAGGAGCGAGAGCTTTCGATCGCGCTATCGAAGATTTCAGTTCCGCCCAGTACAACTCAAAGCATCGAGCGCTCTATCTAGAATCGGCAGACAAAAAGCGCGTTAGTTAAAGTCCCATAACTCTTGCCTGGTTATCAAAATCTGGAACTGCTGATCGCACCTCTTCAAAAGTACCCATTTTGATTAGCTTTCCGTTTGCCATGTAGACCACTTTGTCTGCATTTCGAATTGTTGAAAGGCGGTGAGCAATCATAACAATCGTAACCTCGCCCTTAAGATTACTAATCGCTTCACTTATATTAAATTCGGTTTCTCCGTCGAGGGCGCTGGTAGCTTCATCAAATACCATTAGCTTGGGTTGAGTGAAGAGCGCTCGGGCGATTCCAAGACGTTGCCTTTGCCCCCCGCTAAGTTTGTTACCACCTTCACCTACTTGAGTTTCGAGTCCATGTTCAGATTGTTGAATAAAATCCGAAAGCTGAGCCAAATCCAGAGCGTTTGTAACTAGTGCATCAGGAATGAATTCTGGCAGATAGCCAAGCCCAACATTTTGTCTGATAGTTCCATTCGAAATCATGACATTCTGAGGGACATAACCCATCGCACCCGGCCATATTTTGCTCGCTTGCTTGGGTGATTCGTTCGATATATTCACCGAGCCAGATTCAGGATCAAGAACTCCCAGTAAAATATCAACTAACGTAGATTTTCCAGCGCCAGAAATTCCAACAATTGCTATGAATTCGCCCGGGCTCACGTCAAGATTCAAATTTTCAATTGCAAATCTACTATTTTGCGAGTACGAAAAATTTAAATTTCTAATCTCAATTTTCGGCGTAAAACCTTTATGCACAATGTCGACGACGTCGACCACTTCATGGTTAGTTTCGGTTTCACCTAACGATTCAATCAAATCCAGAGTTGGTTTTGCCGTGCCGAGACCACCTTTGAGTTGAATCAGTGACTGCTGAATTCTTAAGACGGCCGGGGCGATACGCGTTCCGGCTGCAAGGAAAACAGTGAGTGTGGCTATTGCATGGGCCGCATCTTGTAAAATAAATTGGACGCTACTCAAGCCAAGTGCTCCAAATACAACTGTGGACTCTATGATGTATTTTCCGAGCATCGGCATAAAACTTAACTCTGCAGTGGTGTCGGCAAGGGTCAACCGGGTCTTGCTTATTTCTCGCGCATAAAATTCTCGTCGGTTACGAACAATTGACTCGCGGTAAGAATTCAGCACTTCCAAAATGGATTCGTTGCTCTGAATATTGAGTTCCGCCTGAGTCTGACCAAGGGTAGCCGCTCGCTTATGAAGCAATCTGTAGAGCATGTAAGCAATTGAGCCAAATACTGCTAGAGAACCAACCGCGACCCAGGGATCGACTATAAGGAGGCCGACACCAATAATAAGTAGTAGTGAAGAGTCGGAAACCAAATTTACGGCGGTTCCTATGACTCCCACTACAACACTGTTTACGCCGTAAGTTAGCGCGTAAACCATTTCTTGGTTCGTCTTCTGCTGCACGAAGAGAAGCGGGCGGGCAAGTAACGAGGAAACTAGTCGTGATGAGATTAAAGCTCCCCGACGGCTGAGGAAGTAGAGGATTCGCCTAGAAAAAATTATTGAGAGCAACGTACGAAGAACAAGGAGGAAACCAGCGACCAGGCCCAAGATTGCAGCCTGTGTTTGGAAGCTGGAGTGGCTCAGTCCAAGTAGCTTTAGCGCCTCACCGACCCGATTCCCTGGAGTCTTGGATTCAATGCCTGTAACCGCTAGTGCACCTAAGACACCAAGCATTCCGATAGCCGCTAGGTCCACAAAACCCATCACAGTTTGGATTGCCGTGACAACAAGAATTAATTTTTTGTCACGTTTAGTCAAGACGCGAGTCGAACGCCCGACGGTAGATCGTGCGAAACGTCGGCGAATATCGTGAAACATCATTGTTCTATCCGCCTAACTTTTCATTATTGTGGAATCCTGCCGCTACTTTATGCCAATCCGGTGGAATTAAGTCGCGAGGCGTCCAGCCTGATGCAAACCAGGGGTCCGGAGCCATCACACGCGCGCTACGATCGTAGCGCAGGTAGGCACCCCACCAACTAAATGTCGAATTCGCAATCACGTAATCAGAACCGTGACGAAATACTTCTAAAACCTCTGCGGAAGTCAAATCTGCGTCATCCACTATTTCGGCATAGCTTCTATATTTCTCAGGAAAATACTCCATACATTTGGCAGGATCATCCGAGAAAATCAAAATCCTATTTATTGGTGAATTCGCATTTAGGTAATTCAAGGCACTTTCTATATATAGGTTAGACGGGACACCAAATGAGTTTTCTAGCAGGTAATCTTGAAGTCTTATGTGACAGAAGACTGCTGGCGAGGATTTAACAGTGGTTAAAACTCTTTCGAATCTTTCGCTACTCTCGCGCAACTTTAAACTCATTAGTCGAGCTTGAATTGTGGTCGACGAGGCCCACTTATAACTCTGAAAATAGCCAACCGCTAAATCGGCATCCCGTCCGTCCAAGCTTGGGTCGTAACCAACACCGTTTGCGTAACGCACTCTCGTAAATTTCTTGGCCACTATTGATATTGCGGCGGTGGCAAAAAATTCGATTAGCCCATGGGAGAGCCTTTTCTGGTTCTTTGTGCTTTGTCGAATCAAGAAGTTAACAGTTTTTCTTTCCACGAAATTAACCATTGGGGTGACCGTCGAGGTTTTTGAGGAAATTGTAAAATTTGAAATCTCGGCTTTCCCTAAATTATCTCTCCGCTCGAGCCCAAAACGCTGATCCATCAGTGGTTCAGAATCTGTCGTTAGGGCAAATGCATACTGAAAGAGTTGGTTACCCAACCCACCAGCTAAGACTATTCGCTTCATTGTTTGCCTTCTTTTGAAAATTCGAACCAGAGTCGCCCAATTTTTGCGGACATCACTGGATGTAAGCAAAGATTTACTATAATGCGACCTAGTGCACTTATTTTTTGGAATGCACTCCCAGATCTGAACAAAGTGTATGAAATTTTGAGTACCATAGTTGAGTTCAACAAATTTTGTGAGTGAGATTTGATTATATTTAGAGCGACCGAAAGATCATGAGAATAGTTATTAACCTTTGTGATTTGCTGTGGAGACCCATTCATATAGATGTAACCCAAGGTGCCGGCTATAAGGATATCTTTTTCTTTAAAATCAAAGTTTGAGAGAAAAGCCTGATCTTCGCCCCATCGAAGTTCGGGAAATTTTGCAAGTCCAAGGAATTCGCGCCTAAAAACCATTCGCCAGATTCCCGGCGCAATCCCTAGGGTGATTAAAGCCTTCGAGAAATCGTCTCTCGATAGTCTCTTCCGAATTGAGAGATTTGTTTGGATATCCTGGATTTCGAAATCGAAAATGATAGCTTTTTTGTCATCTAAATCGTTATTAATTATAAAATCTGCAATTTTTTCAATCAAAGGTAAATCATCGGAATCAACGAATTGAATCCAATCTTTTTTCGCATATTGCAAGCCAAGATTTCTAGGCCCTCCGGGATTTCCCCATGAACCTTCGAGTACTCGGACTCCACACTCTCTCATCTTGGCTTCGAGAGAAACCACTGCGTTAGTTTTTCCTGAAACACTAAAAAGATCTAATATCAATAATACTTCGATGCCATAAGAAGATACTGTTTCAATCCAACTCACCAAGTTGTTAAAGTCATTTTGAGTACCATTGACTGGGACAATTATGGACACCTCGATTTTTTTGTGTCCAGAATTCACATATTAACTATAGCTTGGCTCTCTATTCGTGTACCTTTGATACGTGCGAAATCCCGTTAGAAGAGTACAACGGATGGCCAAAAAGGTTACCTACTCCATCGGAAATAGTGAGCCCTACCTTAGCGGCGATTTTTTCGCGAAAAAAGCTGATGTATCTCTTTACTCTCGCTCGCATGGGAAAGTATCAGCCTCCGTTCAGTCGGTAGCGGAAGCGAGAGTTATATTTTGTCCTAGTCATGATTTAGAGAGATTTTTAAGCGATTACAAAGGAAAAATCAATGCGCGGGTGTTGATTCTTGGAAATAGCGACCGGGATTTCACCAATTTTGATTTTGCCATCCCCGGGTCTATCAAGCATGTTTTTGCTCAAAACCTTCTCATAACTGAAAGAAATGTTTCCTGTCTTCCGATTGGAATTGAGAATTATCGCCTAGGAACGAATGGTCTCCCCTCGTTGTTTGGCGAGAAGTACATCAATGTTCGGAAGGTAGAAAATATGTTAGTTGGGCCTTTTGGGACAACACATCCAGACAGGATTGGGGTTCTAGAATCGTACGAACAAATTCCTGGCCCTTGGACTGTGGTCCCCAAACGTACTACCCCAAAGTCATATGCTTCTATCAGCTCAAAATACCGCTTCATACTCGCGCCAAGGGGTAACGGAGTAGACACGCATAGATTTTGGGAGTCGCTTTACCGTGGTTCGATTCCGGTCGTCCAAAAGAGTATTTGGCTCGAGAACCTTAGAATTCTAAATTTACCTCATTTAGCTGTTGACACTTTGATGGCTGGCGACTTTCCAAAAGATCAATTCAAGTTCGTTGGGGAAATCAACCCAATGAAGGTTGAATCATTATGGTGGCCTTACTGGGCACGATCTATACGCCGGTACGTCGCTTGATTCCTGCGCGATTCAGCAATACGCGAAAAATACTCAATTTATGCCTTGCTAATACTTCCCTAATCACTGTAACTGTAGACATGGGCAAATATCCAACTAACATTTTTTTATCGCGCGAATCTCTCACCATTCGCGCAATAAACTTATGATTTCGATATTGAAAAGCCTTAACGCGCTTAGAATGTACGTGCAAATTATAGAGTGGATGGCCATTAGCAAATAGCTCTCCCGACTCTTTTACATAAGAGTAACTAATACGTTCAGGCATCACGTAGGAATTAGAGAGATTTCGATGCCGTATTAACTTACCAAAATGATTGCGTGGATCTTCTCCGAGTAACCACATCCCTACGGCCGCTCCATCAAAAATCCCGCGCAGTCGGTTGAAATTTTCGGACATTTTTTTTCGGTTTAGCGTGTCGGCAATTTCAGCACAGACTGGATCATACGTTCCGATAAAGGATGGAAGTAGGGAAAAATTGGAAAGTTCAGACGCTATTTCGCTCAAAATAGTCATATCGGTGTGATTTGGATGACTAGTTAATTCACGCAAAAAAGTGCTTTTCATTTTTATTGCCGCCGAGACGTTGGGAAACCACATTATTGCGCCTACGTCACTCTTTTTATTAAATCGAGTCCACATCAAATCGTCGAATTCTTCTATAGCGCTGAAGGGGAAATTCTTGAATAGCAGAATGTCATTCTCAATGTGAATCACGGGAGAATTTCCAGTGACCTCCATATATTCAATTACTGCGAAAATTCTCAGTAATGAGTACTTCCAAAATCCACCGCGAAATTGCGGATTGAATTGACGTTGATCAATTCTGGAACTCACGTTTTCATAATCTTTATACTCAAAGGAGGTGACGGAAATCTTGTGTAATTTCTTGTGAATCTTTGGGTTATTGTGAATAAGCACAATTTCATGACTGGGAAATCTAAGTTTAGTTCCTTTTAGATTAGCGAAAAGGTATCGAGGTTCTGTAGAACCTAAGTGCACAAAGGCGATTCTTGGACTCACAATCGTTCTCTGATGCTTTGTATCGTCTCTAGCAGGCCCACTTCTAAAGCAACCCTTGGATTCCATTTCAAGTCACGCTGCGCTTTTGAAATGTCTGGACATCTTTGCTTAGGGTCGTCCTGGGGGAGAGGCAAATGAATTACCTTTGATTCGGACCCCGTCATTTTTATAACCAAGTGGGCTAATTCAAGCATTGTAAATTCATTAGGGTTCCCGATGTTGATTGGACTAAGTTCAGCGCTTCGGTTCGAAAAAAAGAGTGATATAAATCCTTCGATTAAATCCGAAACGTAGCAGAATGAACGAGTTTGGTTGCCTGTTCCATAAATGGTTATGTTTTTGTTCTGCAAAGCCTGTGCTATAAAATTGCTAACGACGCGTCCATCATCAATTTGCATCCGCGGCCCATAAGTGTTGAAGATTCTACAAACTGCTATGTCAACACCATATTGTCTGTGATAATCAAAAAAGAGGGTCTCAGCTGCTCTTTTTCCCTCATCGTAACAAGCTCTGATTCCGATGGGATTTACATTTCCCCAGTAACTTTCCACTTGAGGTGAAATAGCTGGGTCACCGTACACTTCGCTTGTAGACGCTTGAAATATGCGTGCATTATTTAAACGCGCTAATTCGAGAAGGTTGATTGATCCCATTACGTTCGTTCGAATGGTTTTTACCGGATCTCGTTGATAGTGGATAGGGGAAGCTGGACTGGCTAAATTAAAGATTCCATCTACGGCCATGCTGAGTGGAGTTTCCACGTCGTGCTCAATAATCTCTAAATTAGCATTTTCGAAGTGATGTTCGAGATTCATCCTATTTCCGGTATAAAAATTGTCGATGACAACGACTTCATGGGATTCCAATAGAAGGCGATCTACTAAGTGCGAGCCCAGGAATCCTGCTCCGCCTGCTACCAGTATTTTCATTATCTCTCTTCTATTCAATCCGACTTAGGCGGTCAAAAACCTTGGAAATAATAGCGGCATCTGACCTTGGAAATTCGTCAGACTTACAGCGAAAATGTAAATATTCAGAAAATACTTCGTCGCTCTCCATGATTACCTGCTCTGATTTCGAAAAATTTTTCATCGGAATATCAATGAGTTTTACTTTGCCTTCCAGCAATCGTCCGATTGCAACGTCATCGAGTCGCGAGTTATCCCACCGACGGACGGATTGCCTCAATATTTGTATTGTTCTTCGATTCACAAGAAGGTTGGCGCCCGAAATAAATTGATGGCGAGGAGTATTAATTATTTGTCCGGCATATGTGGGAATTTCTTCCTTATTTAAATTCTCAATCAACTCAATGAATTTGCTTGAATTGACCAAGGAGCTTGCGGTGGTTTTGTAGACAAAATCATAACCACTATCGTCCAAGTAAAAGAGGGCTGATCGGATTTTGATGCCGAGGTATCGCAAACCCTCTGGAACACTCACACATATGCGGTTGTTCTCGCAAACAACCCGTGGTTTGCGGTAATTCCAAAAATTTAAAGTGGCTTTATCAATCAATTTTTGAAATATCCAATAGCGTTTGTAGCGAAAGCGATCAGACATTTTACTTAATCCGATGTGCAAAATGTTAGGTTCTCTTCCTATAACGTGAAAAATATCAACGCCGGAACTCTCAAGTTTCGCCCAAATTACCGGGTGTATGTCCCTTCGAAGAGTGGCAAAGGGTTCGAGATTCGAATCCGCAATCAGAATCGCAACTTTAGGCAGCATTTTCGACATAACTGGCGTGCTTTAGCTAAGAATTGAGTCGATATGTTGGAAGCGTGTTGCGCAATTTATTCTCCGAGTAATCTCTAGCTTCTCTATCTTTATCTGAAAGCTCAAATTCACCACCTGGCCAATTTATACCTAAAAATGGATCAAAAGCATTTATTTCGAATTCAGAGGTCGGGTCGTAATTCGAACTTAATAGGTACACAAGAACTGAGTTATCTTCGAGAGCCAACACGCCATGAGCGACCCCAGAGGGAATGTAGAGTGACTTAGCATTTTCGTTTGAGAGGGTGACCTGCTCTACAGCTAAATGAGTCGGTGATCCAACCCTTACGTCAATTATCACGTCAAGAAAACTACCGGCTGCTGCCGTTACAACTTTGCTCTGACCGCTGGGTGCAATGCTGAAGTGCATCCCTCTCAAAGTACCTTTCCTGGACGTCGAGATATTTATCTGTTCGGGATGGAAACTTGATAATTCCGAATAATCTGTGCGGTACCACTCACGAAAACTCCCACGGCTATCGGGGTAAATCATATTTTCGAAAGTGAATGCGCCATGGATTGATAGGTCGCATTTATTCTTCATGATGCTTCCCCAAACTTCTTTCGTAAGCAGATTGCCAAGACGGCAGTGATCGGATTCCTTGCCTACTCAAGTCCACGTTCTTAAGTACCGAGTATTTTGGTCTTTTTAGTTCGGTCGTAAAATCCCGCGACGAAATCGGTGTGATTCTGGACTCGGGAAAATTGTTGCTTAACGCAACAAGCCGAGCAAAGTCGTACCAAGTGGCTTCTCCAGAATTAGTGGCATGGAAAATCCCGCCGCTAACTTGCGATTGGGCTAAATCAAGCAACCATTGAGCGACGTCCGCGCATGACGTGGGCGAGCCATGTTGATCGTTCACTACCTGAATCGGATCCGTATTGACTTCAAGAGCGGATTTTATTCGCATTGGAAAATTTTGGCTGCCTCCTCCATAGAGCCAAGCTGTCCTAACTACAAAACCTGCATCTGGCAGGTTAGTCAATACCGCTTCCTCTCCAATCAATTTGGATTTACCGTAAGCATTTAGTGGATTCGGTTTGTCCTGCGTCGAGTAGGGTTCGCTTTTTTCTCCATCGAAGACATAGTCTGTCGAGATGTGAATAAATTTCGTGTCAAGATTCTTCAGCAATTTTGTCAATCGCCAAATCGCGTGACCATTGACTTCATTCGCTAGCTCCGACTCCGACTCGGCAGTTCGAACGTTGGTATACGCGGAACAGTTCACTACAAATCTGGATTGGGAATCCTTAATCGCCTTTAGGACTGATTCGGTATCACAAATGTTTAGTTGCTCGCGATTGTAGTGATTGACGCTCACGTTTAGTGCGGACGCCTTTGCGATTATTGCCCTACCTAATTGGCCTGAACTCCCTAGGACTACTAATGTGGCCATATTCTATTTTCGTCGGAGTGGTTTCCACCACTCTGCATTATTCTTGTACCAGTCAATGGTCGACTGAATTCCGGATTCGAAATCAATTTTAGGCGAGTACCCTAATTCTGCCCGGGCTTTAGTTGTGTCTAAAGAGTAACGAAGGTCGTGCCCTTTTCGATCCTCGACAAATTCAATTCGATTCTCATCGAAATTAAGAGCTTCAAGAATAGTTTTTACAATTTCGATATTCGTTAACTCCCGGCCGCCTCCGATGTTATAGGTTTCACCGAGTCGACCTTGCTCGAGTACCAATTTAATCCCAGCGCAGTGATCCTCTACATGTAACCAATCGCGGATATTTAAACCATTTCCGTATATTGGCACTTTCATTTCTTCAAGTAGATTAGTAATGGCTAAAGGGATCAATTTCTCCGGATACTGGCGGGGGCCGTAGTTATTACTACTACGAGTTATTTTTACGGGAGTCTCATACGTTCGAAAATATGCCAGACACATCAGGTCTGCTGCGGCTTTCGAAGCCGAATAAGGTGAATTCGGAGAAATTGGATACTTTTCCGTCCAGCTTCCTTCATCAATTGAGCCATAAACTTCGTCTGTTGAAACTTGAAGGTACTGCGAGATCTTGTTCTTTTTAATTGCATTTAGTAAATTCTGAGTCCCGAGCAAGTTTGTTGACGAGAAAATGTTCGGGTTTGAAATCGAGCGGTCCACATGTGATTCAGCTGCGAAATTGACCACTGCGTCTACGGATTGAGTGATGTCTAGGACTAGGGCTTCGTCACGAATATCGCCTTTTATAAAATTAAATTTCTTATTGTTTGAGAATTCTTCGATGTTTGCAGGGTTTCCAGAATACGTAAGTGAATCGAGCACGGTTACGGATTGGTAGTTCGAGTCTTCCAATACAGTTCGAACAAACTGGGATCCAATAAATCCCGCTCCACCAGTAATCAGCAGTCTCATGGACCTAGTATCGCATGGTCCATTGAGTTACACTTCCGCGATGCGCGGAATCGTACTTGCTGGTGGAACAGGGTCAAGGCTTTGGCCAATAACTAAGGCGACCAGCAAGCAGTTATTACCCGTTTACGATAAGCCGCTAGTCCATTACCCGATTGCGACACTTATGCAGGCTGGCATTCGGGATATTGCAATTATTACAACCCCAGAAGACCATGAGGCATTTGTGAATCTCCTTGGCGATGGACTTCGATTGGGGATGAAATTTTCGTATCTGACTCAGGAGAAACCCCTAGGTATTGCGCATGCTCTGTTGGTGGCTAGAGAATTTATAGCTAATGAAAAAGTGGCGCTAGTTCTTGGAGACAATTTATTTCACGGCGAGGGTTTTCATAAGTCCCTACGAAATTTGATTGAGTTGAATGGGGCTCATATTTTTGCCTACAAAGTTGCAGATCCAGAGCGCTATGGCGTTATCGAATTCGATGCGGAAGGAACGGCAATCTCGCTGCAGGAGAAACCCTCATTGCCAAAATCTCGTTTTGCGGTTCCTGGGCTCTACTTTTACGATGAGAGAGTTCTGGGTCTGACAGAAAAACTTGTGCCGAGCGCGCGTGGTGAACTCGAAATTACGTCATTAAATAGCGCGTATCTTGACATGAGAGAGCTCAAGGTGTCTGTGATGGATCGCGGTACTGCATGGTTAGACACAGGCACTTTTGATTCGCTTCATGACGCAGGTTCTTACATCCGGACTCTCCAAGATCGACAGGGGCTTCAAATCGCCTGCTTAGAAGAGATTGCTTGGAGAAATGGGTGGATAACCGAAGACGAACTCAAAAACTATGCACTGAACTCGAAGAATGAACCACAAAAAAACTATCTTTTGCGGCTTCTTAAGGACTAGGGATCTATAGATGTTCAATATGCTTCAAATTAATTGTCCAAAGCCACTCAATTTTCCATTAACCGTGCATGTTGATTTAGGTTCTGGTGCTACCCCACGAAATCCATTTAATGCAAAGGTGCTTATCGCCACGGATTTTTCGCGCTTTGCTTCACGAATTGAGAACGGCATCGAATTTCGAGGTTGTGATTTAACGAGAAAACTGCCCTTTGAGGACAATTCCATCACTTCAATATCTGCATATGATGTGCTAGAACACATCCCGCGTTGGGAGCGCTTACCTGGAGGAGAAATCGTGTTCCCGTTCATAAATTTGATGAGTGAGATTTATCGAATACTTGTGCCTGGAGGCCAATTCCTCGCCGTTACGCCAGGGTATCCATCTCCAGCAGCGTTCGTGGACCCCACGCACATTAATTTCATAACGACTGAGACAATGGATTACTTCTGCGGGGACGACCCACACGCCTCAACCCTTGGCTATGGATTCAAAGGATCTTTTAATCTTAAATACCAAGATTGGCTGAGGGGGTCGGGGCCCTATGCCCCTATGCGAATCGATTCAATTAATTTTATGAAATCGAAGGTTGACTTCGTTAATTCCTTGAGAATGGCAAACCGATATATTCGCTATCTCAGGAATAGGAAACCTTCACACTTAATTACAATATTGGAAAAATATTAACCAGTCGTTCAAGCTTCAAAACGCGAGGAGCGACGATTAATTAATCGTCAATGGACCGGTTGGTGTATTAAATTCCACGGAATATAAACCGCTGTCAAGTTCCTCGGTTGTGAGGACGTCTATTTTTATTCCCTCTGATGATAATGCCTCGTTCACTTCTGTTGAAAAATCTGATTTTTCAACCGGTTGTGAATTCGCAAAGTTTAAAGTTCTTATGGATGCATTTGAAGTTCCTGAATCTGAAGGATGATTAGTGTTTTCCCATTCGATAAAGAATGGAAATTCAGGGTTAGTTAAAAGTTCGCGAACACCAACTTGCTTCCAACGAAGTTCTACTCCGTCGGGTCGTAACCTGTGACCACCTATTGATTCGCGACCAATTTTTCTTTCTACTGGACGGATGTCCGGGACTGAAAACACCCAAGTAAGCCAACCCCCGCCTTCGGCTGCCTTCTTTGTTACCGCTTGCCCAAAAGGTGTCTTTACGGCTGCTGGGTGATCAAGTGCGCACACAACTTCAATGTATTGACCATTCAATAGTGGCGCGGTGAAATTGCGAGTTCCGAATTGTGGGTGAATGCCGCCGTCTACAAAGGCTGTGCCGATTTGCGAACCAATTCTTTGAACTACATCAGAAATCTGGTCGTGGGACGCAACGTATGAGACATGGTCTAGGCGCATAGACTAATAATGCCCTAATCTTGGACTCTTAGTTACTCGCATTTCGTAAAAGCGTACCCATCGGAAGCACTAGCCAGGGCACGTACCCATTTGAAATTGCGTACTCCACCGCCGGTGTGCTAAGGGCGCTTTTCAAAGGTGGGGAAGATTCAAGAAGTAGCCATTGAGGTTTGAGTCTGACCGCCAGCGACGGCAAATCCAGGGAGATTAAAGCCTCTAGGTCACCACCCTCAATATCAATATTGATGAGATCTACCGCACGATCGCGAAAATAGCTATTTTGAATCTCTCGTAAAGATACTCCCGGCACATTAAATTCTCTGACAATTCGATTACCGGTAGACACTGCATCGGACTTCCATTTTTCATTTGCGGTCGAAATAGCGGATTCCTCAAAAACGGTGAAGGTGTAATTTTTTTGTAGTCCAACCGCACCCCAAACCCACTCGTCTTTTGGGCGCCATTTCTTGAATTTAGCTTCGAAATCCCTATTCGCGTCAATATTGACACCTGTCCACCCCATCGCATACAGCCTTCTCGTTATGCTGAACCTATTAGGGTCGTGAGCTCCAACATCAATATACCTCCCTGGTGCGCCGTCGGTGCTTTGCAGCACATCAAACATGAGGGCAATATCTTCGCCCCCTTGTGAATAGCTAATGGAAAATGCAGCATCAAACTTTGATATTTCGGCTGTCTCCGTAAAAACACCCCAAGTTGAGGGGTTGGCCAATACAGAAAGTGCTCGCGCGAATCTAAATACCTTGTTCATGCAAATAAATTAGCCTAAATAATACATAACATCAAGGATTCGACTGTTAACAAAGGAGAGCTGTTTGTTTTGAGGGCGCAGCGTGCTTCAAGAACTTTTTCTAGTTGGTCTATGAGTTTAAATGAGTCGGTGTTCTTAAACTTAGTTTCCATTTCCTTCCGGAAATCTTGGTTAGTGAGAACAGCATCAATATTATTCTTAATCAGAAGCGCATCTCTAAAAATACTCGCGACATCGAGTAGGGCGCGATCGAGATAATCGCGGACCATTCGGGTCGTCCTGGATTTCTGATCTTTTTCTAGTTCCTTGATGGCTTTTGTATTCGTGGAGGAAATTTTAGTGGTTTGAGTTCCCCAGGCATTTTTCAGAGCTTGGATTTCTTTTTCGTTGCGAGCTTCCGCTTCTTGTTCGGCATCGGCCTTTGCTGCATCAAAGAGATTTTGAGCTGCGTTAAAAGCCGACGCAATATCGCGGACGCTCAATACAGATTTAAGAATCTCTTCTCTGTGTGACCGTGCGGATGAGCTGGTTGCTAAATAGCGCGCGCGACCCACGTGACCTTGTGATGCACTGGCAGCGAAGTGAGCGAGTGAAGGGGAGATGCCTTCTGTGATTAGCAGGTTTGCCACGGCGCTGATTGATGGCGTTCGCAGTAGAACAGCTCTTGTGCGGCTACGAATAGTGGGTAATACGTCGGTTGTAGATGGTGCACATAACAACCAGACCGTTTGCTGGTTGGGCTCTTCGATTGCTTTGAGCAAAGCGTTCGCCGCTGATTCTGTTAGTCGATCTGCATCTTCAATAATTACAACGCGAAAATTAGCGACTGATGGTGACCACGATGCGCGCAAAACAAGTTCACGAATATCGTCAATCTTGATGGAAAGACCTTCAGTGCGCATCGACTCGACATCAGCATGCGTTCCGTCTTTGACTGTTGCGCAATCGATGCAGGTGCCACATCCACCCTCGGAACAAACAAGTGCGGCTGCAAAAGCAGTAGCGGCGTTTGATCGACCAGAGCCTGGTGGGCCTGTGAAAAGCCAGGCATGAGTCATCTCCTGAGATTCGGAGTTATCAAACTTAGAAGCCCCTACCGCGGCTTTTAAGGTGGTGACAACCGCTTCTTGATCAATCAGATCATCAAAGATAGACATAAGTTATTTCTTAGTTTTCTTATTCTGGTTCATTTTCAATGAGGCGAGATGAGAGACCCGCTCAACTATTTGTTCGTGAATTGCTTCCTTTGATTGCGTTGCATCCACTACGAAGAATCGCTCGGGGTCGACATTCGCCAGATTGAGAAACTCTTGGCGGACACGCTCGTGGAAAGCGAGGGGTTCGGATTCCAGTCGATCCTGGGACTTGAGGCGACCAAGACCTACAGTGGCTGGGAGATCCAAGATGACGGTGAGAACGGGTGTGAGTGATTCGGTGGCCCAACGAGAAATACGTGCGACTTCCGCGGGTTGGAGGACTCGACCAGCGCCTTGATAGGCGATGGATGAATCCAAGTAACGATCTGTAATTACAACTTCGCCGCGTTCTAGTGCGGGGCGAATAAGTGAGTAAACATGGTGAGCGCGATCGGCGGCATACATCAGGGCTTCGGCACGAGGACTGATTGCACCAGTGGCGTTGTCGAGAAGAATTTTTCGCAGCTGATTGCCGAGTGGTGTTCCACCAGGTTCGCGTGTGAGTGTGACGGTCTCACCAATGCTTTCTAAATGTTTCTTGAGTAGTTCGGTTTGAGTGGACTTTCCGGAACCTTCTCCGCCTTCAAACGAAATGAAAATACCAGCGTGAGTTACGCCGGTGATAGCGCCGAGTTCACCGCGGAACGCGGCCTTGATATCGGACCAGAGAGAAACACTGGGACGATCGCGCATCTGTTTGTAGGAAACAATTCCAACCACTAATCCAATAAAACCAGCACCCAGCATGGTGAAGGCCGCGCCGTTATAGGTGAGGACGATGTGGCGGATGTGGAATCGGTGCTGACCGATAGCGCCAGCAATAACTGGTGCGATGGCAAGAACAAGAACCAAAGCAATACGAATGAGTGATTGCACAAAGGCGAAGGTGCGGCCGCGGACCTCGTCCTCGACTTCCATGCCGAGCATGGTGAAGCCAGAGACCCATGAGACACCCGCAAAGGCGCCAAGGAGAACGGTAATTATGAGCGCGACGACAAGGTTGTTTATGAGTGAGAGCAAAATCAGGAAGAAGCTCGAGATGGCGAGAGCTGCGCCAAATTGGCGGCGGCGAGAGAACTGTCCAAAGACCTTTGGTCCGAGCGAGATACCGAGTGCGAGACCCGTAAAGATTGCGCCAAACAGGACACCGTATGCAGCGTCACCAGCCTTGAGTTCACCGACGAATGTTCGAGCTAAACCAATAACGGCGCCGGCCGCGAAGAATGCGCCGAGCATTCCGAAGATGAGGCCGCGAATAACTTTCGATTCGTTAACGGATCGAAAACCTTCAAGAAGTGACTTTCCGATATTTTGATTGACTGCTGCAGAACTTGAGGCGCCTCGTGGAATTTCGCTCATACGGAAAACTACGTAAGCGGTATAGAGGAATGAAATCGCATCAATATAGAGACCTAGGTCAGCCGTGGACGCAAAGCGATGAGAGAAGACCTTGCTGAGTGAACCAGCAAGAAGTGCGAGCAAAGAGAAGATGATGGCCGCGATAGGGGCTGTGCCATAGCTGGCAAAAAGTGTCACTTGGTTCGCGGATTCCAGCTTGTTCTTAGGAACTAGGTTGGGAACCGATGCTTCCTTGGCTGGAGACCAGAAGAGTGTTACGGATTCAACGAGGACGGTTGCGGTGTATAGCCAAAAGTAGTTACCGACCAATGGAATTGATAGGTAGAGGCCAAAGCGGAGGATGTCGCAGAGAATCATTAAGCGGCGGCGATCAAATCTGTCTGCAATTACTCCGGCAATCGGGCCGAGGAGCACTGCCGGAAGCAGGCGTACGATGAAGACACCGGCAATAGCAAAGTTAGCTTTCTTGTAGTTACCACCAGAGAGTTCTTGGGCCAACGCAGTCGTTGCCAGCAAACCAAGCCAGTCACCGAATGAAGAGAACGCCATCGATTGCCATAGGCGGCGGAACGCTGGAATGGCGAGCACACTTCGGGATTCTGATTGCGCGGGCGCACTTGGATACGGAAGAGCCTGAGACATCTACTAATTCACCTTCGCAGGAATGACCGATGTAACCATGTCGGAGAGAGTCTTGGTGGCGGACCAGCCAAGAATCTTTTTCGCTTCGCTGGCATCACCATAGCTAGTCACAAGATCACCTGGGCGTCGTGGTTGGAATTCGAATTCAAAGGTAGCGCCAAGGTGTTTCTTAAATTCATTCATGACTTCAAGAACGGAGATGCCGGTGCCGGTTGAAAGATTAAGAACTTGGTTACCGACCGCTTCCTTTTCCATGAGCTGAGCGGCGGCTACATGGGCGCTTGAGATGTCGGCAACGTGGATGAAGTCACGTATAGGTGTTCCATCTGGGGTGTTGTAGTCGTTGCCGGTGATCGCTGGCTTTTGATTATTTTTAAACTTATCGAGAACTATCGAGAAGAGGCTGTAGGGCGAACGGTCTGTGAGACCCTCGTATCCGATACCCACCACGTTGAAGTAGCGGAATGAGATAGCTTGAAGCGGAAAGTTTGAATCTTTTGCGAGCACCAAATCACGAATCATTAATTCGGTAATGTGTTTGCTGGATGCGTATGGTGATTGTGGGTCGCATGGCGAGGTCTCGCGAGCTGGCAGAGTTTCTAGGTTGCCGTAAACCGCGGCGGACGAAGAGAAAACTATGTTGTTGACTTGAGCTTGCTTCATGCAACGAATCAGATTGAAGGAGCCTTCAACGTTGGATTCGTATGTATCGAATGCGTGCTTGAATGATTCGGAGGCAATCTTGTAGGCCGCCAGATGAACAACGCCGTAAACGCCAGCGAGCGCCTCGGTCAGTTTGGCCGAGTCATTGAGATTGCCCTTGATAAAGCGGACGCCTTCGGGGATGTAAGACTCGACGCCAGTGCTGAGATCATCGAAGACGACTACCTCGGCGCCAGCCTGCAGGAGGTCGCGGACCACATGGCTGCCGATATATCCCGCCCCGCCTGTGACCAACCAACGCTTCATGCGGCAAGCCTAGAGGGTGGCTGGGGTGGCCTCTTTGGTGGCCTTGCCTTTGCCGGTAGCGGCCTTCTTCTTGGTCTTGGGGGCGCCGGTGGCCTTTACAGTCTTTGTGGTGAGCGTAGGAGCGCTCTTTTTGGCCCGCTTGGCGGTTTTCTTGGTGCGGGTGGCTCCGCCGTTCTCGGCCTCCCAGGCGCGACGGCCAGCTAGAAGCTCAAGGCCTCGTTCTAAGGTCAGGAATTCCACGGTGTCACCGCGACGCAGGGTCGCGTTGGTCTCACCGTCGGTGATGTAGATACCGAAGCGACCATCCTTCACGAGAACTGGGCGTTGGGATGCTGGATCAACGCCGAGGTCTTTAAGTGGTGGCTTTGCCACGCCGCGACGACGAACCTTCGGTTGTTTGTAAATCTCAATTGCTTCATCAAGTGCGATGGTGAAGAGCTGATCTTCGGATGTGAGTGTTCGGGAATCAGTGCCGTGCATCATGTATGGGCCGTAGCGGCCATTGTGGACGGTGATGTTGACGCCTTCGTATTCACCCAGGTCTCGTGGAAGTGAAAGTAATTTGAGTGCATCGTCAAGAGTGATGGTGTCGAGCGTCATGGTGGAGAGAAGTGATGCGGTCTTTGGTTTTGGTGCATCTTTCTTCTTACGCGGTTTCTTGAGCTCGCCGGTTTTTTTATCGGGGACTAATTCTGGTTCTGGAAATATCTCAGTAATATAGGGACCGAAGCGGCCCGACTTTGCAACGACTTGTAATCCTGTTTGTGGGTCAGCGCCGAGTTCGCGTTCGCCGGAAGGTTGGGCAAGTAATTCAATAGCGACAGGAAGTGTGAGTTCATCTGGCGCCATAGTTTCTGGAATGTTGGCAAACTTTCGATTATCGCCTTCGCCCTGTTGAATGTAAGCGCCGAAGCGACCAACACGAATCTCAATATCGTTGCCCATCTTCATGGTGTTGATTTGTTGGGCATCGATCGCGCCAAGGTCATTGGCGAGCGCTTCTAGTCCGGGATTACCTTCGGTGCCAAAGAAGAAGTGCTTGAGCCATGTAACGCGCTCTTCTTCACCATTGGCGATGCGATCAAGATCTTCTTCCATCGATGCAGTGAATTCGTAGTCGACCAGCTTGCCGAAGTGTTGTTCAAGTAATCCCGTGACAGAGAAGGCAAGGAATGTAGGAACAAGTGCGCGACCGCGCTTTGCGACATATCCGCGATCTTGAATGGTGGAGATGATGGATGCGAATGTCGAGGGACGGCCAATACCGAGTTCTTCCAGCTTCTTCACCAGTGTTGGCTCGGTATAGCGCGCTGGTGGCTTTGTGTCGTGGCCCTCGCAGGAATAGCTAGAAACCTTCATATCGTCGCCTACAGCCATTGCTGGCAGGCGCTTGGAGTCATCTTCCTCAGTCGATGCGTTCTCATCTTGAACGTCTTCGTAGGCGGCTAAAAAGCCCGGGAAAGTGATGACAGAACCGTTAGCGCGGAAAATTGCTGCACCACCGGTCTTTGTTTCGACATCAAAGTCCACGCGCATCTGCATCTTCTTGGCGTCGGCCATTTGTGATGCGATGGTGCGCTTCCAGATCAAGTCATACAAAGCGAATTCGTCGCGCGAGAGTTCTGGTGCTAATTCACCTGGTGTCTTAAATGTGTCACCAGCAGGACGGATTGCTTCGTGCGCTTCTTGCGCATTTTTTGTCTTGCCTTCATACACGCGTGGTGATGCCGGAACATATTCGGCGCCATATAGTGACTTTGCAGAATCACGTGCTGCTTGAATTGCGGATTGTGAAAGCGTGACCGAGTCGGTACGCATGTAGGTGATGTAGCCGTTCTCATACAAACGTTGCGCTACGCGCATCGTGAGTTGAGCTCCCCAACCAAGACGCGAACCTGCATCTTGTTGCATCGTGGATGTGGTGAAAGGCGCTTTAGGGCGTTCGGTGCGGGGAGATTCTTCGGTCGACTTAACTTTCAGTGACTTGCCTTGGAGCGACTGGACTAATTCGTTCGCGCCGGCTTCGTCGAGAAGGAGAATGTTGGCGGCGTTCTTTTCTTTCAGTCCACCGTTCTCATCAAAATCATTGGTGGCTGCGACGCGCTTGCCGTCGAGTGAGAGAAGGCGTGCTTTAAATCCTGCTTCGCAATCGGCGGAGAGATCCCACCAGCTTGAAGAAATGAAGGCCATGCGTTCGCGTTCGCGCTCGACAATCAGTCGCGTAGCGACGGATTGCACGCGACCGGCGGAGATGCGCGGCATGACTTTCTTCCAGAGAACTGGTGAAAGGCGGTATCCGTAGAGACGATCGAGCACGCGCCGTGTTTCTTGCGCGTCGACCAGGCGATAATCGAGGTCGCGTGTTTCTTGCGCTGCCTTTTGAATCGCTTCTTTAGTGATCTCGTGGAAAACCATTCGACGAATCGGAATCTTGGGACGAAGGACTTCGATCAGGTGCCACGCGATGGCTTCGCCCTCGCGGTCTTCATCCGTCGCCAGGATTAACTCGTCGGCATCCTTCATCAGCGCCTTAAGCTCGTTTACCTTGGCTTTTTTATCGGGGTTGATGACGTAGAGCGGCTCGAAATCTTCTTCGATATTGACGCCTTCTTTAGCCCACGCGATTTTCTTGTATTCCTTGGGGATATCAGCGGCGCGCTGGGGCAGGTCGCGGATGTGACCGACCGATGCCTCAACGACGTAGTCGTCCCCCAGGAAGCCGCCAATCTTGCGCGCCTTCGCGGGGGACTCCACGATTACTAACTTTGTCATTTATTCCTTACTACGGGGGAAGTTGTGGTGCTATTTAGTTCTTGTAGTTCTTTATTGCTACGCGATTGCTGTTCCAGCACGACGGCTACGGACCAATGCACCAGCGATGACGAGAACCGCCACCAATCCGATGAGGTGGACATATGCGGTGTGACCAGCCAATGACAAGCTGACGATTGCTGGTGTGATCAAGAGACCAACCAGGTTCATCACCTTGATCAATGGGTTAATCGCGGGACCAGCGGTGTCCTTAAATGGATCACCGACGGTGTCACCAACAACGGTGGCATGGTGGGCTTCGCTGCCCTTGCCGCCG
>Ga0164296_1001566_pt1 | contig 23926 bp, 18 predicted proteins | sample GEODES057metaG_FD_113533 | JGI IMG/M metagenome (GOLD analysis project Ga0164296, IMG submission 113533) | Dystrophic lake water microbial communities from Trout Bog Lake, Wisconsin, USA - GEODES057 metaG | ecosystem: Environmental > Aquatic > Freshwater > Lake | place: USA: Trout Bog Lake...
AGCGTGGTGCCGCTGCTGGCGGTGGGGGCGGCGCGCAACCGCGACTGGTCGATCGACATTCACGTCTCGCGGGAAGCGGTGTTTCACAGCGCCACGCTCATCCTCGCCGGGGTGTTCCTGATCGGGCTGGCCGCCATCGGCCAGGTGCTGCGCTATGTCGGCACCGACTGGGGCGCGGCGGTGCAGATCAGCCTGCTGTTCATCGGCTTTGTCAGCATCGCGGTGTTGCTGACCTCCGGCAGCGCGCGGTCCTGGTTGCAGCATCTGCTCGTCACGCATTTTTTCAGCCGCCGGTATGATTACGAGAAGGAATGGATGCGCTGCATCGCCATCCTCTCGGGCGAGGGCAGTTTCGCCCCGCTGCACACGCGGGTGATCCGGGCGGTGGCCAATATTGTGGACAGCCCGGGCGGGGCGCTGTTTCTGGCCGCGCCGGATGGCGGCGGCATGGTCTGGGCCGGTTCATCCAGCATGGCGGCGGCGGTGACCGATATTCCGGCCAGCCATCCGCTACTGGCAGCGTTTCGCGCCGGCCAGTCCGTGCTGGTGCTGCGCGATGCGCCGGCGTTGATCGACGGCAATCCGGTGCTGGCCAACGCTTGGCTGGCGGTGAAACTGCCGCGCGACGTGCCGGGGGATGATCTGCTTGGGTTTGTGCTGCTCAAGCCGTCGCGGGCCAGTTTTACCCTCGATGCCGAGGTTTTCGCGCTGCTGACCGTGGTGGCCCGCCAGGTGGCGGCGGCGGTCACGGCGCAGCAGGCGGCGGAGACGCTGATGCAAACCCGCGCGCTGCATGATTACGGCAAGCGCTTTGCCTTTGTTGCGCATGATATCAAGAACGTCTCCAGCCAGCTGTCGATGCTGCTGGCCAATGCCGAACACCACATGAGCAACCCGGAATTTCAGCGCGACATGCTGGTGACGGTGCGGGCGTCGGTGGCGAGAATCAGCGGGCTGCTGCGCCGCTTGCAGGCGCCGGATGCTGAGATTACCCGCGCCGTGGTGCGGCCGGCACAGCAGTTGGAAGCGATTGTCGCCGCCCAGAGCCAGGGGCGGCGTATCCCGATTGTATTGGATTTGGATGGCGCCGATGTCACGGTGGCAATGGCGCCGGCGAATTTCGATGCCGTGGTGACCCATCTGCTGAACAACGCCATCGAAGCGACGATGGAGGCCGATCTGGCCGGGCAGGAAACAGACCCGGTGCGGCTGCGCCTGCGGCGGGAGGATCGGCGCCTGACATTGGAGGTGATCGATACCGGGGTGGGGATGGATGCCGCATTCATCCGCGATTCACTGTTCCGGCCCTTTACCACCTCCAAACCGCTTGGCAGCGGCATTGGCGCGTTTCAGGCGCGCGAACTGGTGCGGGAGGCCGGGGGAGAATTGCAGGTGATCAGCGTTCCCGGCCAGGGCACAACGATGCGCATTGTGGTGCCGTTATTCGAAACCGTTGCGGGATGATGGGTGAGCCACTGGTGGAATGTTGCGGCGGCAATGGCTATATGACTGGCCGGCGTACGGGAACGCCAATGGGGTGCGCATGAGCAAGGCGAAACTGCTGATCGTTGAAGATGATGAGGGTTTGTGCAGCCAGTATCGCTGGGCCTTCCCGGAATATGATCTGCTGTTCGCCCATAACCGTGCGCAGGCGCTGGCGCTGGCGTTGAAGGAGCAGCCGGCGGTGGCGGTGACAGATCTCGGCCTGCCGCCAGACCCGGACGGGGTGAGCGAAGGCTTCGCCATCATTGACGCCTTTGCCCGCCAGTTGCCGAAAATGAAGGTGGTGGTGGCAACCAGCCACGGCGACCGCGCCCACGCGCTGCGCGCGGTGAGCAGCGGCGCATATGATTTTTGCGAAAAGCCGACCGATATCGAGCTGCTGCGCACCATCGTCGCCCGTGCCCAGCGGCTACATGCGCTGGAGGAGGAGAACCGCCGGCTGGCGGATGCCCCGTCGTCCTCGCCGATCAAGCGGATCATTGCCGCCTCCGAGCCGATGCTGAAAGTGTGCCGCACCATCGAGCGGCTGGCGCCGACCAATGTCAGCGTGCTGCTGCTCGGCGATAGCGGCACCGGCAAAGAGGCGTTGGCGCGCGCGCTGCACGATATGGGCACTCGCGCCAAAGGCCCTTTCGTGGCGATCAACTGCGGTGCCATTCCGGAAAACCTGCTGGAAAGCGAATTATTCGGCTATGAGCGCGGCGCCTTTACCGGCGCGGTCAAGCAGACGATCGGCAAGATCGAGGCGGCGAATAAAGGCACCCTCTTTCTCGATGAGATCGGCGATCTGCCCTATCAGTTGCAGGTGAAGCTGCTGCGCTTCCTGCAGGAACAGGTGATCGAGCGTGTCGGCGGTCGGCAAGCTATTCCGGTCGATGTGCGGGTGGTGTCGGCCACGAATATGGACCTCGATGATCAGGTTGGGGCCGGCAAGTTCCGCAACGATTTGTTGTATCGGCTCAATTCCGTGACCGTGCGCATTCCGCCTTTGCGCGAGCGGCCGGGCGATACGATGTTGTTGGCGCGCTATTTCCTCGGCCGCTACAATCAGGAATTCGGCCGCAACCTGCGGGGCTTTACCGAGGCCGCGATTGCCGCCATCGAGGCGCATCCGTGGCCGGGCAATGTCCGTGAACTGGAAAACCGGATGAAACGGGCGGCGGTGATGGCCGATGGCCGGCTGATCGACGCCGCCGACCTGGAACTGGCGGTGGCCGATGGCGCGCCGGAAGATCTGGATTTGCGTGCCGCCCGGATGCGGGCGGAGCGGGTGGTGGTGCTGAAAGCGCTGGATCGCAGCGGTGGCCGTTACGCCGGCGCGGCCAAATTGCTTGGCGTCAGCCGCCCGACGCTTTATGCATTGATGGAAGCGCATGATCTGTCGGTTGACGCGGTCCCTGCCGCGGGTGCGGTGGAGGCAGATGGCGACGATAAGTGAAACGGTTGGCAAAATGGCCAGCCGGCGCCTGATCGCTCCGAAACGGTCGGGTGGGATGAAATTCGGGTCGTATATTTCCGATGACGTATTAGCAGATGGACTGACGGTCAGATGAAGAAGCTGCTTATCCTCGTGTTGGTGCTTGTGGTGATCGGTGGCGGTGCTGCCGGGGCGTGGTGGAAGTTTGTGCATAAGGCGGATAATTTCGCCACCGCGCGGGCGCTGATCGAAAAGGGCGACCTGAAGGCGGCGCAAATCGAACTGCGCAACGCCGTCCGCGACGACCCAACCAACTCGGAGGCGCATTTCCGTCTCGGCCTGGTGCAGATCCGTCTGGGCGACCCGGTGGCGGCGGAGAAGGAATTCCGTCTGGCCCGCGATAACGGCTTCGATCCGCGCGGGGTCACGCCGCTACTGGCGCAGACCTACATGGCGCAGGGTAAGTTCCGCGAACTGCTGCGCGACTTCCCGGCCACCGGGCAGCCGCCGGAAATCGCTGTCAGCGTGTTGGTGACGCGCGGCATTGCGATGATGCAGATGGACAATATGGATGGCGCCGCGGCGGCGTTCGCCGAGGCCGAGCGGCTCGGACCGCAGCAGGTGGACCCGCCTTTGGCCGCCGCTCGCGTGCTGGTGGCCAAGCACGACTACACCGGCGCCGAAACCAAAGTGGATCGGGCGCTGGCGATTAACGGCAAATCCGCCGATGCGCTGGTGTTGAAGGCGCAGCTTGCCAACTTGAAGGGGGATCGCGTCAAGGCGCTCGCAGCGCTGGATAGCGCGGTCGAAGTGGCCCCCAATTCGTCCTCCGCCCGGCTGGAGCGGGCCAATATCCTGATCGCCAACAGCCAGGATGCCAAGGCGAAGGACGACGTGGATGCGGTGCTGAAGAACGAGCCACGCAGCGCCGGGGCGGTTTACCTGCAGGCGGTGCTGGGGGCGCGGGCGAAGGATTTCCAGGCGGCCGATGCAGCGTTGACCAAAATTGGTGGGGTGCTGTCCCGCTTCCCGCGCGGCTACTACTTCCAGGCGATCATCAAGTTTAACCTCGGCCAGGCCGAGCAGGCGGTGGAAGCGGCCGGCAAATACATGGCCCGCAACCCCGGCGACCCGGATGGCGTTAAGCTGATGTCGCGGATTGATCTGGCGGTGCAGCGGCCGGACCACGCCATCCAGATCCTGGATGCGGCGGCGGTGGCCGGCACGGCGGATGCGGAGATGCTGGACCTGCTGGGCCGCGCCTATGCGCAAAGCGGCCGTTCGCAGCAGGCGTTGCAAACCTTCGAGAAGGCCGCCGCGATGGCGCCGGAGAACCCGGATATTCTAAACCGGCTGGCCTCGGCCAGGCTCGGGTTGGGTGATGCGAACGGGGCGGCGAAGGATTTGCAGCATTCGCTCGACCTGTCGCCCAAGCAGGCCTCGACCGGGGAAGCGCTGGTGGTGGCTTCGCTCGCCGGTGGTGATGTGGACAAGGCGGCGACGGCACTGGCCGGTATCGACCAGAGCAAAGCTAACCCGGAAGCCTATGGCATCCTGACCGGAATGGTGCGGATGGGGCAACTCGATGTGGATGCGGCAACGACGGCGTTTAATTCCGTCTTGAAGGAGCGGCCGGATTCGATCCCGGCGCGGCTCAATCTGGCCAAGATTGCCGTGTTGCAAAACCGCGTCGCCGATGGTGAGCGGCTGTTGCAGGAAATTCTGACCAAGCAGCCGGCGCAAGACCAGGCGCTGTCGGCGATGGTGGGGATTTTTCTGCTGGATGGCCGGGTGGGCCGGGCGATTGCCACCGTTGAAGCCGCGCATGCGGCGGCGCCGAACAATCTGGCCGTGACCACCATGCTGGCCGATCTTTATGTTCGCAACCGCGACGGCGACAAAGCGGTGGCATTGCTCGATGAGGCGGCGAAGGGCCAGGCCCCGAACCAGGCCATTCTGGCGGCGCGGGTGCGGGCGCTGGGGGCGATGGGCAAAGCCGATGCCGCCGAAGCGCAATTGCGCGACGTGATTGCGCTGGACCCGGGCAACGAGCAGGCCCGGCGGACGCTGGCCGACCAGTTGGCGACGAAAAAGGCCTTCGAGCCCGCGCGTGCTTTGCTGCGCGCCGGGCTGGACCTGAAGCCTGGCAGCCCGCGGATGATCGAGGCGCTGCTGGCGCTGGAGATCAACGCCAAGGGACCGGATGCGGCATTGCAACTGGTGGATGAATTGGGCAAGGACGCCCGCAACAAGCCGGCGCTGCGTGGCATGAAGGGCAGCGTGCTGATGACCGCCAATCGCGCCGTCGATGCCGCCCAGGCTTTTGGGGTGGACTACAAAGCCGAGCCGAGTGGTGAATTGGTCGCCCGGATGGCGCAAGCCTGGATCGCCGCCGGCAAGCCGGAACAGGGCTTGCCGGCGCTGCAGGAATGGCTGGCCAAGCAGCCGGACGATCTGGTGGCGCTGCAAATGCTGATCGCGGTGGATTTGTCCACCAAGCGGTTGGCCGATGCGGAGGGGGTGCTGAAGCACGTACTGGATCTGCAGCCGAACAGCGTTGCCTCGATGAACAATCTGGCCTGGATTTATCAGCAGCGGAACGACCCGAAATCGCAGGCGGACTCGCTGGCGCTGGCGCATAAAGCGTATCTGCTCAGCCCGACGCCGCAGATTGCCGATACGTTGGGGTGGATTCTCACCACGCAGAAAAAGCCGGAAATCGCACTGATGCTGCTGCGCCAGTCCAGCCAGCAACTGCCGACCGATCCGACGGTGCAATTCCACTACGCCACTGTGTTGAGGGCGTTGGGCCGGAATGACGAGGCGGCATCGACCCTGCGGCCGATCGTGCTCGGCAAGCAGGTGTTCGACGAGCGGGACGCCGCCAAGCGCATGTTGGATGAATTGTCGGTCGGCAAGTAGCCTGCCAGGAGGCGGCCGCGTGCGGCTGCTGACCTTCAGTACGCTGTTTCCTAACCGCGAGCGGCCGAATTTCGGGGTGTTTGTGGAGAACCGGTTGCGCCATCTGGTCGCAACCGGGGAAGCGATGAGCACCGTCCTGGCGCCGGTACCTTGGTTCCCGCTTACCTCCGCGCGCTTTGGCGTCTGGGCGCAGCAGGCCCGGGTGCCGCAGCGGGAGGAGCGGCACGGGCTGGTGGTGCATCATCCGCGCTGGTTGGCGGTGCCGAAAATCGGCACGCCAATCTCCCCGATTACGCTTTATCGCGCCAGCCTGCGCGCCGCCCGCCGCCTGCTGGCGGACGGGCTGGCGTTCGACCTCATCGATGCCCATTACCTCTACCCCGATGGGGTGGCGGCGGTGTGGCTGGGGCGGGCGCTGGGCAAACCGGTGGTGGTGACGGTGCGCGGCTCCGATGTGACCGAGTTTCCCGATTACGCCATCCCGCGCCGTTACATCCTCGGTGCGATTGCCGGGGCGGATGCACTGATTTCGGTGAGCGCCGGGTTGCGCGACCGGCTGATCGAACTCGGCGCGCCGCCGGAGAAGGTGACCGTGCTGCGCAACGGCATCGATACCACGCTATTCCGCCCGGTGGACCGCGCCGCCGCGCGCGCCCGCTTGGGCCTGACGCGGCCGACGCTGATTTCAGTGGGTGGGCTGATCCCACGCAAGCGCAATGCCATGACGATCGCGGCGATGGCCGATCTGCCCGGCGTGGATTTACTGCTGGTGGGCGAGGGGCCGGAACACGCCGCCTTGCAGGCGCAGATTGATCGGCTGGGGTTGGCCGACCGGGTGCGGCTGCTCGGCCCGCAGCCGCACGGCGCGCTCCGCGATTTTTACGGCGCGGCCGACCTCATGGTGCTGGCGTCATCGCGCGAGGGGTGGGCCAATGTGCTGCTGGAGGCGATGGCTTGCGGTACCCCGGTAGTGGCCAGCCGCATCCCCGGCAATCCGGAGGTGGTGTGCGAACGGGTCGCCGGCCTCATCGTTGATGACAACACCCCGGCCGGCATTGCCGCTGCCGTGCGCGACCTGCTGGCCGCGCCGCCAGAGCGGGCGGCGACGCGGGCCTATGCCGAGCGGTTCGGCTGGGAGGAAACCAGCCAGGGCCAGCTTCGCCTGTTCCGCGACGTTATCAGCCGGCGCTAGCGGCCGGGCGCACGCCGAGGATATGGGCGATGGCGTAGGTCAGATCCGGGCGGTTGAGGGTGTAGAAGTGGAATTCATCCACCCCGCTGGCTTGCAGCTGCCGCACCTGTTCGGCGGTGACGACGGTGGCGATCATGCGGCGGATTTCGACGTCGTCTTCCACACCTTCGAAGAATTTCCCCAACCATTCCGGCACCCGCACCCCGGATACGGCGGAGAATTTGACGATCTGAGCGTAGTTGGACACCGGCATGATGCCGGGGACGATCGGCGCAGTGATGCCGGCCGCCAAAGCGAGGTCGAGAAAGCGCAGGAAGGTGGCGTTGTCGAAGAAGTAATTGGTGATCGCCCGCGTGGCCCCGGCATCGAGCTTGCGCTTGAGGTTATCCAGATCGGCCAGCGGGCTGGCGGCGGTGGGGTGGATTTCCGGGTAGGCGGCCACCGAGATTTCAAAATCCGCCACTCGCTTCAGCCCGGTCACCAGGTCTGACGCATAGGCGTAGCCATCGGGATGCGGCACATAGGCGCCGCCGCCCGGCACATCGCCGCGCAAAGCCACGATGTGACGAATGCCGGCATCCCAGTATTGCCGGGCCACATCGTCGATTTCCCCGCGTGAGGCGCCGACGCAGGTCAGGTGTGCGGCAGGGGTCAGCGTGGTATCGGTAACGATGCGGGCGACGGTGGCATGGGTGCGGGCCTGGGTGCTGCCGCCAGCGCCATAGGTGACGGAGACGAAGCGCGGAGCGAGCGGTTCCAGCCGGCGAATACAGGCCCAGAGCTGGGCTTCCAGCGCATCGGTCCGCGGTGGGAAGAACTCGAACGACAGTTTCGGTGCGCCCGCCTCCGGTCCGTGGTCCGGCAGCCGGCCATAGCGGGGGCCGGACAGCCAGCGTGCGAGTGTTGTCTGGGGAGCGGATGCGTTCATGGGGAAATAATGTCTATATGGTTGTGATATGCAAGCGCGGCCTGGGTATCGCATAGCTGCCGGGGATGATGGCTTGCGAAGTGTTCATGCGCGCCCAGCGCGGTGTGCGTTGTATGTTTGGCGGCTGGTGCTAGATAACCCTGATCTGGCTGTTTCAGATTTTCGCGCCGCGCGTGGCGTGGTTCAAACTAGAGGTGCGTGATGCGCGGGCTGTCGGAGTTTTGTCGCCGAACCGGGATGTGGATGCCGCACCGGCTGGTGCTGCCGCTGGCGCTCGCCATTGGTCTGGCGGGCTGTGCCACGCCGCCGCCGGCGGATGAGCCGGATGCGGTGGCGGAATTTCAGCAACTGAACGATCCGCTGGAGCCGGCCAACCGCGTTGCCTACGCGTTGAATGATGGGCTGGATCGGGTGCTGCTGCGCCCGGTGGCGGTGGCGTACAACTACACCTTAGCCCCTGGCGTGCGCGGCATGGTGCACAACGTGCTGGACAATATCGGCACCCCGGTGATGCTGGCCAACGACATGATGCAGGGCAAGCCGCGCCGGGCCGGCGATACGCTGATGCGGCTGGTGCTGAATACCACGCTCGGCGCGGGCGGGCTGTTCGATGTGGCGACCGACTGGGGCTGGCCGGAGCATGACAGCGATTTCGGCATGACCCTGGCTGGCTGGGGGCTGCCGGAAGGCCCGTATTTGATGCTGCCGTTCTTTGGCCCCTCCAACCCGCGCGATGGGGTTGGCATGGCGGCGGATATGTTCATCGCCCCGACCGGCTATCTGCCGCATGGCCCGCAGAACACCATTTTCAGCTACACGAAAACCGCGATGTCGGCGATCGATGCCCGCGCGGCGGTGATCGACGACCTCGATCGCATTAAAGCGCAGGCGTTGGACCCGTATGCGACGTTGCGCAGCCTTGTGCGGCAGCACCGGCAATCCAAGATTGACGAGATGAAAGACGATAACCGTCAGGCGGCGCCGGCTGCTTGGGCGGTGACGCCGAAATGAGCCAGATTTTTCGATCCAATGAGGCCACGATGCTGAACCGCCGCCAGTTTGCCTTCCTCGCCTGTGCCGGTTTGCTGGGTGGTAGCGTGCTGCCCGCCGTGGCGCGGGCCGATACCGCCGATGCGGCCGGGGCGTTTATCGAAAAGCTGCTGCGTGACCTGTCCGCGGTGGTCAATGGCGGCAAGCCGGTGGCGGATCAGCAGGTGGCACTGCGCAAAATCATTTTCGAGCGGGTGGACGTGGATGCGGTGGCGCGCTTTTGCCTCGGACGGTTCTGGCGCAGCGCCACCCCGCAGCAGCAGAAGGAATACACCGAGATTTTCCGCAACGTCATGGTCTCCAACATCACCGGCAAGGTCGGCGAATATCAGGGCGTGAGCTTTACCGTCGGCAAGGCGCAAATGCGCGAGGACGATGTGACGGTGGCCAGCATCGTTAACCGGCCGGGCAATGCGCCAAATAAGGTGGATTGGCTGGTGGCGACCACCAGCGGGGCGCCGAAAGTGGTGGATGTGATCGCCGAAGGCACCAGCCTGCGGTTGACGCAGCGCGGCGACTACACCGCCTTTCTGGCGCGGAATAATAATGATGTGCAGGCGTTGATTGATGCGTTGAAGAAGCAGACGACGGCGGCTAATTGAAGGGTTGAGGTGTTCTGTTGGTGAACCAAAAGAACTTCATCCATTCCTTGCCGTTGGTGTACTCCTCGCGGCTGGTGTTCGCCAACGGCAAGGACAGTCTAACGTTTCTGGATCCCTTTTTTGCAAAAGCGGGACGTCTTCGGTTCACCCAAATACATAACTGGCGATCATCCGTTTAGCCTCCGCCAACACCCTCGCCCGCGCCACCAAGTCCGGTTGTTCAAAGGCAAACGCCAGCAGCCGGTCACCCACTTCGGTCGCAATGCGCAGGCGCCAGCCGAAATCGGCGTCTGGGGTTAGGTCGAAGGCTTCGACCAGAAACTCCCGCACCATTTCCGCCACTTGCCCCGATCCGGCTTCCGCATCGTGGGTGGTGCGGCTGATGGCGCGGCCGCCACCGGGGGCGCCGTAGGCGACGGTGCGGAAATCCGGATTGGCATCGAGATAGGCGACGAAGGCATCCAGCACCTGGCCGAGGAAGGCGCCGGGATCGGGCGGGAAGGCCAGCATGAGCGCGCTGCCCAGGGCGGCCTGGAACAGTTCCATATGGCGCAGGGCAATAGCGTCCACGATGGCCTGCTTGTCCGGAAAAAACCGGTAGAGCGCACCGACCGACAGCCCGGCTTCGGTGGCGATGCTGGCGGTGGTGAGCGCATCCACCGGGACGCCGCGCGCTAGCAGGGCGGAGGCTGCGGCGAGCACGCGCTGCACGGTTTCCTGGCTGCGGCCTTGCACCGGGGCGCGGCGGCCACGGCTGTCCTGGACGGGGGCATCACTCATATGCGGCGGACATTCCCAATAGCGATTGACTTCGCGCAGGCTTATACGCAAAAAGCGAACGCGACGTCGAGTTCGTGTTTTAGCTGGAGATGAGCATCATGGGTATCCCTCTACACCAGGCCCTGCGGGTTGGCGCCTATGTGGTGAAACAGCATTTGCTGGGCCGCAAGCGTTACCCGCTGGTGTTGATGCTGGAGCCATTGTTCCGCTGCAATCTGGCCTGCGCCGGCTGCGGCAAGATCGATTATCCCGCTGAGATCCTAAACCAGCGCCTGTCGGTGGCGGAATGCCTGGAAGCGGTGGATGAATGCGGCGCGCCGGTGGTGGTGATCGCCGGAGGTGAGCCGCTGCTGCACAAGGAAATCGACCAGGTGGTGCAGGGCATCATCGCGCGCGGCAAATACGTGATTGTGTGTACCAACGCGCTGCTGCTGGAAAAGAAGATGCATTTGTTCCAGCCGAACCAGTTTTTCAGCTGGTCGGTGCATCTGGATGGCAACAAGCAGGACCATGACCGGTCGGTGTGCCAGGATGGCGTTTATGAGCGCGCGGTCTCGGCGATTGGCAAGGCCAAGGCGGCAGGCTTCCGCACCATCATCAACGCCACGTTGTTCAACAACGCCGATCCGGAGCGGATGGCGGATTTCTTCGACGATGTGATGGCGATGGGCGTGGACGGGATTAGCGTCTCGCCGGGGTATGCCTATGAACGCGCGCCGGATCAGCAACATTTTCTCAACCGGCTGACCACCAAGGAATTGTTCCGCAATATCTTTGCGCGCGAGAAGGCCAAGACCAAGGCGAACCCGAAGCGCAAGAAATGGCAGTTCAACCAGTCCAGCCTGTTTCTGGACTTCCTCGCCGGCAACCAGACCTATCACTGCACGCCGTGGGGCAATCCGACGCGGACGTATTTCGGCTGGCAGCGGCCGTGCTACCTGTTGGGCGAAGGCTATGCCAAGACCTTCAAGGAGCTAATGGAAACCACGGATTGGGACAAATACGGCACCGGCAATTATGAAAAATGCGCCGATTGCATGGTCCATTCCGGCTATGAGGCGACGGCGGTGGCAGCGGCGGTGACCAAGCCGTGGCAGGCGCTGAAGGTGGAGTTGGCCGGCATCAAAACCGAGGGCGATATGGCGCCGGATGTGTCGTTGGCGAACCAGCGGCCGGCCGAATATGTGTTCAGCCGCCACGTGCAGCAGGCGATGGACCGGCTGAAGCACGAGAAGCCGTCGGCGGCGGAATTGGTGGACGCGGAGGACTAATTTACCAGGTCGGCAAAATTTGCCGGCCTGTTAATGCCTACGCAATTCTTGGTGCTTAGACCCTGTTCTTGACGATCCCGGATCACTCCGGGCCCACAAGAATTGAGGGTTTCATGGCGCGTCTGCCGTTCACTGTTAAGTTACCAGCATGACCGGGTTGCTCGATGGGCTGAAGGCCCTGGGCACCGCGCGGCTGGCGGCGCTGGGCATGGTCGCGGTGGTGCTGTTGGGGTTGCTGGCGGTGCTGGCGACCCGCACCCCCACCGAGCGTATGGCGCTGCTTTATGCCGATCTCGATGGGCGGGAAGCCGCCCAGATGGTCGATGCGCTGGACCATCAGCAAATTCCCTATCAACTCGGCGCCGGCGGCACGGAAATTCTGGTGCCGACCGACCGGGTGGCGGCGGCCCGCGTTCTGCTCGCCAAAGATGGGCTGCCGAGTGGCGGCTCGATCGGTTACGAATTGCTCGATCGGGCCGATAGCCTGACCGCGACGCAGGCGCAGCAGCGGATGGCCGAACAGCGGGCGTTGGAAGGCGAACTGTCGCGCACCATTCGCACCATTAACGGGGTGAAGGCAGCCCGGGTGCATCTGGTGCTGCCGCGACGGGAGCCGTTCTCGTTGGAGCAGCAGGAAGCTCAGGCCTCGGTGATGATCACCAGTGCGCGTGGGGTGCGCCTGGATGCGGAAACAGTGGCAGCGATTGTGAACCTCTCGGCCGGCGCGGTGCGCGGGCTGCGGGCCAAGAATGTAAGCGTGGTGGATAGTAACGGCAACGTGCTGGCCAAGGCGGGTGTGGCGGCGGCCGGGGTTGCGGCGGCCAATTCAACCGAGGATATCCGCCGTGCCACCGAGGCGCGCCTGGCGCGGGCGGTGGAGGAGATGCTGGAGCGCAGCATCGGCATTGGCCATGTGCGGGTTGAGGCCGCCGTGGCGATGGATTTCGACCGCATCCAGGAGACGCAGGAAAAGTTTGATCCGGATGGCCAGGTGGTGCGTAGCACGCAAACCTCGTCCGACAATTCCAAAACCTCGGAAGCGGCGCAGACCACGTCGGTGCAGAATAACCTGCCCAACGCGGATGCCGGTGCCAATGCGGCCGGCAGCCAGCAGGCCAAGCAGGACGAGACCACCAACTACGAAATCGGCAAAACGGTGCGCACGGTGCTGCGCGACCAGCCGCAAATCCACAAGATCAGCCTGGCGGTGATGGTGGATGGGTTGGAGGAGCGCGGCCCGGATGGGGTGGCGAAATGGCAGGAGCGTAGCCCGGCCGATTTGGCCAAGATCGCCCGGCTGGTGCAGTCCGCGATTGGCTACGACGAGGCACGCGGCGACCATGTTGAAGTGGCGACCATGCGCTTTGCCCTGCCGCAGGATGCCGGGGCCGATATCGTGGCCGGGATGTTCGGGCTGGGCTTCGATAAAGCCGATCTGATGCGGCTGTCGCAAACCGGGCTGATGGTGCTGGCGGTGCTGGTGGGCTTGCTGGTGGTGGTGCGCCCGACGGTAAACCGACTGATCGCGCTGGCCCCGGCCGGGGCCGCGGGCGGGCTGAGCCTGCCCGGTGCGGCGGGTGCGGCTGGTGGGCGTAGCGCGGCGCTGCCGGGCACGCGGGGGGCGGCGGCGATGTTGGCCGCTGGCATGGACCCAGCGCAGGCGCTGTTGACCAGCGATCATGACGATGGCGACGAAGAGGATGGTCTGGTCACGTTGGCTAAGGTGGATGGGCAGCTACGCGCCTCCTCCCTGCGGCGGTTGACGGATTTGGTGGACAAGCACCCGGATGAAACCCTGTCGATCATTCGTGGGTGGATCCAGGAATCGGGGAGCTGACGATGGCGCAGGCGGGTGATTACCGTTCGCTGAACGGTGCGCAAAAGGCGGCGGTGCTGCTGCTGACTTTGGGCGAGGAGCAGTGCACGCGGCTATTCAGCATGATGCACGAGGATGAGATCAAGGAAATCTCCTCGGCGATGTCTCAACTCGGCGCGATCCGGTCCGATGTGGTCGAACGGCTGTGCGGCGATTTCTCCGACCATCTCGGCGGCTCCGGCAATATTGTCGGCAGCTTCGAGAACACCGAACGCTTGCTGATGAAGACGCTGCCGCGCGACCGGGTGTCGCAGATCATGGAAGAAATTCGCGGCCCGGCCGGTCGTACCATGTGGGACAAATTGGGCAACGTGCACGAGGCGGTGCTGGCGAACTACCTGAAGAACGAATACCCGCAAACAGTGGCGGTGGTGCTGTCCAAGATCAAAGCCGAACACGCCGCCCGGGTGCTGGCGATTTTGCCGGATAGCTTCGCCATGGAAGTGGTGATGCGGATGCTGCGGATGGAAAGCATCCAGAAAGACGTGCTGGAGGGGGTGGAGAAGACGTTGCGGTTTGAGTTCATGTCCAACCTGGCGCGCAGCACGCGACGGGATGCGCATGAAATGATGGCCGATATCTTCAACAATCTCGATCGGCAGGCCGAGGTGCGGTTTATTTCGGCTTTGGAAGAACGCAACCGCGAGGCGGCCGATCGCATCAAGTCGTTGATGTTCACCTTCGACGATTTGCAGCGGCTGACCCCGGTGGCGGTGCAGGTCCTGCTGCGCTCCATCGAGAAGGAAAAGTTGCCGCTGGCGCTGAAAGGCGCATCGGAAAAACTGCGCGATCTGTTCTTCGGCAATTTGTCCGAACGCGCCGGCAAGATGTTGCGCGAGGAGATCGCCAATCTTGGGCCGGTCAAGCTGCGCGACGTGGACGAGGCGCAGGCGGCGATCGTGCTGACGGCGAAAGAGCTGGCGGCATCTGGAGAAATCCAAATCAGCCAGAGCAAAGACGACGAGATGATTGTTTAGGAGCCGGCAATGTGGAGACCCGAAAAATTCCAGCCGGAAACCGCGCCCGACGGATCGACCGTGCTGCGGGGTGCCTTTCTGACCTTATTTGAGGATGATTTTGCCCCGGCACGGCGCGCGGTGGTAACGCCCCCCCCCGCCGCCGAGGTGCCGCCGCCGGCGCCGGTGCTGACGGTGGCGGATGTGGAAGCGGCGTATGCCGATGGCATGCGCGCCGGGGCTGCCTCGGCGGCAGCGGCGGCGGCGCGGCAGACCGAGGCGACGTTGCAGGTGGTGCTGGCCGAGCTGGCAACGCTGGGCGCCGATGGCTTGCAGGCCAACGAAGCGGCGGCGAACGCGATTGCGGGTTTGCTGCTGACGACGTTGCAGCGGTTTTTCCCAGTGCTGGCGGCCAGCTTTGGCGCGGCGGAAGCGGCGGCGGTGGCGCAGCGCGTGCTGCAAGGCCTGCATAACGAGCCGGAAGTGGTGATCCGCGCCGCGCCGGACACGGTGCGGGAGCTGCAACGATTATTCGACCAGCATCCGCCGGAGGGGCCGACCAAAATCTCCCTGGTGGCCACGGACGCGATGCCGGTCGGCGATGTGGCGTTGCGTTGGCGGGAAGGCCGGGCGGCCCGCGACACCGACCGCTTGTGGCGGGAAGTGACCGAGGCCCTCGGATTGCAGGGACTGACTGAATCTGCTGCCTTAAACAAGGATCTTTGATATGGATGACGATCTCGACCTGACCGATATCGGCCCGACCAGCACACTGGGCGGCGATACCAGCGGCCCCCGTAGCACCCGCGATCTGGAAGCGGTTTACGACATTCCGGTGACCGTCAGCGCCGTGCTCGGTCGCGCCACCATGCAGGTGTCCCAGTTGTTGAAACTGGGCCGCGGCGCGGTGGTGGAACTGGACCGCAAGCTAGGCGAGGCGATTGATATCTACGTCAATAATCGCCTGGTGGCGCGGGGTGAGGTGGTGATGGTGGACGATAATCGGCTGGGCGTGACGATGACCGAAATCGTCAAAGCCGACCGGGTGGCGTGAGCGCCATGCGTATCCTGATCATGGGCACGCTGTCTGGCCCGCTGGGCGAGGCGGCCCGGATTGCCCGCCGGCTGAAAGCGGAGATCGACCAGGTTGATAGCCTGGAGTTCGCTTTGGCGACGCTGCGGCGCAATGCCACCATCGGCATGGTGCTGTGCGAGGTGGCGCATGATATCGGCGCGGTGGTGCGGGCGCTGGCCGGCGAGCGGATTTTTGTGCCGCTGGTGGCCTGCGGCATTGACGCCTCGCCCGAAAGCGCCGGCAATGCTATCCGGGCCGGCGCGCGGGAGTTTCTGCCGCTGCCACCGGATGCCGAGGTGATCGCTGCGCTGCTGACGGCGATCAGCTTGCAGCAAACCAATTTCGTGGTGCGCGATCCGGCCATGCTCTCGGTGATGGCGTTGGCCGAGCGCGTGGCCAAGGCGGATGCCTCGGTGCTGATCACCGGCGAAAGCGGCACCGGCAAGGAAATGGTGGCGCGGCATATTCATGCTGCCTCCCGCCGGGCGAACGGGCCGTTTGTGGCGCTGAACTGCGCCGCGATTCCGGAGAACCTGCTGGAGAGCGAACTGTTCGGCCACGAAAAGGGCGCCTTCAGCGGCGCGGTGGCGCGGCGGATCGGCAAGTTTGAATCGGCCAATGGCGGCACGCTGCTGCTCGACGAAATCGGCGAGATGGATGTGCATTTGCAAAGCAAGCTGCTGCGGGCGTTGCAGGAGCGTGAAATTGAGCGGTTGGGCGGCGGGCAGCCGGTGAAGATCGACGTGCGCATTCTGGCCGCGACCAATCGAGACCTGGCAGCGGAGGCGGCGAGCGGGCGGTTCCGCGAGGATTTGTATTTCCGCCTGAACGTGATTCGACTGCATTTGCCACCGTTGCGTGACCGTAAGCAGGATATTGCCGCCTTGGCCGATCATTTCGCGCATAAATTCGCCGACCTGAATGGCCTGCCGTATCGGCGGTTGACGGCGGATGCGTATCGCTTGCTGGAGACGCATGTGTGGCGCGGCAATGTGCGCGAGTTGGAAAATTGCCTGCATCGCGCGGTATTGCTGGCCGGTGGTGATGCGATCGACGCTGACGCCATCGACCTCGGCGTGCCGCAGGCGGTGCCGGCGGGCGCGGCGGCACCGGTGGCGGTGGCCGGCGGGGCGCTGGTCGGGCGGCGGGTAGAGGAGGTGGAGCGCGATCTGATCCTGCAAACCCTGTCGCACACGCTGGGCAATCGGACCCATGCGGCGACCATGCTGGGGATTTCCATTCGCGCGCTGCGCAACAAATTGCGCGACTACGCCGACCAGGGCGTGGCGGTGCCGCCGCCGATCAGCGGCGTTGCGGCCTGATCATGGCATTCGGTTTACCCGGCCTGCCCAGCAGCATCAGCAAGTTTACCCCCGGCGCCGATATTGGCCTGGCGCTGGGTGTGGTGCTGATTGTGGCGGTGCTGATTGTGCCGCTGCCCGGCATGATGCTGGATTTCGGCCTCTCGGTCTCCATCACCATGTCGGTGTTGATACTGATGGTGGCGATTTTCCTGCGCCGGCCGCTCGATCTGTCCAGCTTCCCGACCATGCTGCTGCTGACGACGTTGCTGCGGCTGTCGCTGAATGTGGCGACGACGCGGTTGATCCTTGGGCATGGCAGCGAGGGGCGCAATGCGGCCGGGCGGGTGGTGGCGGCGTTCGGGTCGTTCCTGATGGGCAGCGATGTGGTGATCGGGGTGATCCTGTTCGCCATTCTGTTGATCATCAATTTCGTCGTTATTACAAAGGGTTCGGGCCGCATCGCCGAAGTGGCGGCACGGTTTAGCCTCGATGCGATGCCTGGCAAGCAGATGGCGATTGATGCCGAGCTTGGCTCTGGCGCGATTACCGAGGCGGTGGCGCGCAAGCGGCGGAAAGACCTGGAGGAGGAAACCTCCTTCTACGGCGCGATGGATGGTGCGGCGAAATTCGTGCGCGGCGATGCGATTGCCGGCGTGATTATCACAGCCATCAACATAATCGGCGGGTTGGCGACCGGGATTTTGCGCCATGGCATGAACGTGGCGGACGCGGTTGCCACCTACACCACGCTGACGGTGGGCGACGGGTTGGTGAGTCAGATTCCGGCGCTGCTGGTCTCCATCGCGGCGGGTATTGTGGTGACCAAAGGCGGGGTTGAAGGCGGCACGGATGTGGCGCTGATGGAACAACTCGCCGGCCGGCCCAAGCCGTTGGCGATGGCGGCGGTGGGCGCATTTGTGCTGGGCTTTATGCCAGGCATGCCGATGGTGCCGTTTTTGCTGCTGGCCGGTGGCGCCGGGTTTGGCGCCTGGGTGCAGTTCAACAAGCCGCCGCCGGGTGAGGATGTTCCGGATGTGACGACGGCGCCGAGCGAGCCGCCGATCGCGGCGTCCCTCAAGTTGGATCTGGTGCGGATTGAGCTAGGGTTCGGGTTGTTGAGCCTGGCCAGTGGCGAGCAGCCGCGGCTGACCGAGCAGATCAAGAGCCTGCGCCGGGCGGTGGCGAGCGAGATGGGCTTTGTGATGCCGGCGGTGCGCATTCAGGATAATTTGCAGCTTGGCCCGGATGATTACATTATCCGCATCAAGGAAGTGGAAGCCGGGCGTGGCGTGTTGCGACCGACGAGCTTGCTGGTGATGGACCCGACCGGGCAAACCCCGGACCTGCCGGGCGAGGCGACCAACGAGCCAACCTTTGGTCTGGCGGCGATGTGGATTTCCCCCGATTTGCGCGATGAGGCGACGTTCCGAAACTGCACCGTGGTTGATGCCGCGAGCGTGCTGACGACGCATCTGACCGAGTTGGTGAAGCAGAACATGTCCGAATTGCTGTCCTATAGCGAAACACAGAAGCTGTTGGACGATTTGCCGCCGGAACAGCAGAAGCTGATCGGCGATCTGGTGCCGAGCCTGATCACCATTGGCGGCATTCAGCGGGTGTTGCAGGCGCTGTTGACCGAGCGGGTTTCGATCCGCGATCTGGCCACCATTCTGGAAGGCATTCAGGAAGCGTGCACCAACCAGTTCCGCGGCACGGCGGCGATTGTCAGCGTGGTGCGGGTGCGCCTGGCGCGGCAGATCAGCGATGCCTGCCGGGGGCCGCGCGGCTATATTCCGATTGTGACATTGTCCCCGGAATGGGAGATGGAGTTTGCTGACGCCCGCACTGGCCCGCCGGAAGATCGGCAACTGGCGATGGCGCCGAGCAAGCTGACGGATTTTATGCAGAAGGTGCGCGCCGCGATTGATGGGGCGATCCAGCAGGGCGATGCGCCGATTTTGCTGACCTCCAGCGCCATTCGCCCGCATGTTCGGATGATCATCGATCGGGTGCGGCCGGAGGTGCCGGTGTTGGCACAAACCGAGATCTCCCCCCGGGTGCGCATTCGCACCGTAGGCGCGGTCTGACATGCGGCTGAAAGTGTATCATGCCGCCAATATGGCGGCGGCGATGGATGCGGTGCGGGCCGAATTGGGCGGGGACGCGCTGATTCTGGCCACGCGGCGGACGCGCGATGGGGTGGAGGTGACGGCGGGGGTGGAAGCCGCCCCGGCGCCGGCGTTGCCGCCGATGCCGGTGGAAGTTGCCGCACCGCGGCCGGTTGCGGCCGCGCCGGCTCTGGGTATGCAAGAGCGCAAGGCGATGCTGGAGTGGCATGGCGTGCCGGGGGCGATCTGCGCCAAGCTGCAAAACGGACCGTTGCCGTTCGCGCTGCAATTATCGTTCCGCTTCGCCAAGCTGGATCTGTCCGCCAAGGCGCCGCCGCTGATGTGCGTTGGGCCGCCGGGGGCGGGCAAAACCCTGACCATCGCGCGGTTGGCAACACGGCTGGTATTGGCGGGGCAAGCGCCGTTGGTGATCACCACCGATGGCCAGCGGGCCGGCGCGGTGGAGCAGTTGCAGGCCTTCACCAAGCTGTTGGGGCTAGAACTGGTCGTGGCCGATGATGCGGTCGGGGTGGCGCGGGCACTGGCCGGGCGCACCGGGCCGGCGCTGATCGATACGCCGGGCTGTGACCCGTTTGATCCCGCCGCCCATGCCGAATTGGCCGGCATTGCCGCCCGCGCCCAGGCCTATCAGGCGTTGGTGCTGCCGGCGGGTTTGGACCCGTTGGAATCGCAGGACATCGGTGCCGCCTTTCGCGCTGGCGGGGCGAGCCTGTTGATTGCCACCAAAACCGATATCGCCCGTCGCATCGGCGGGCTGTTGGCCGCTGCCGGCGCTGGGCTGACGTTGAGCGAAGCCGGCATCGGCCCCGGCGCCGCCGACGGGTTGACCAGCCTGACCCCGGCCTGGTTGGCCGACCGCCTGCTGCACCGGCGATCCCCTGGAGAGACGCAACGATGACCCCGCCCACCGTTTTCGCCCAACAGCGCCCGGCGCAAAAGCGCCCGGCTCAGGGCCGTTTGGGCCAAATTATCGCCGTTGCCTCCGGCAAAGGTGGGGTTGGCAAAACCTGGTTTTCCGTCACGCTGGCGCATGCGCTGACCCGCGCCGGAGCGCGGGTGCTGTTGGTGGATTGGGATCTCGGCCTGGCCAATCTGGATGTGCAGCTCGGGCTGTCGCCGCAATCGGATCTGGCGGCGGTGCTGCGAGATCGGCTGCCGCTGGCGGGGGCGGTGATGCATCACCCGGTCGGGTTCGATATTCTGGCCGGTAGTTCCGGCACCGGTGCGATTTCGGCGCTGGATGCGGGCGGGCTGGCTTATATGCTGACGGCGACCCGCGCTTTGGCGGAACACTATGATTACGTGATCTGCGACCTCGCTGCCGGGATCGACCCGACGGTGCGGCGGATGGCGGCATTTGTTGACCTGTTGCTGGTGGTGGTGACGGATGAACCAACCAGCCTGACCGATGCCTATGCGGTGCTGAAGCTGCACCGGCAGGATGCGCCGACGCCCGGCAACCGGGCACGGATTGTGGTGAACCGGGCGACCAGCCCGACCAGCGGCACCCGCACCTACACCACGCTGGCGCGCGCCTGTCAGACATTTCTGGGGCAGACGCCGGCCTTGGCGGGGATTATCCGCCGGGATGACCGGGTGGCGGATGCGATCCGGCGGCAGATGCCGTTTCTTGCCCGGCATCCGACCAGTGCGGCGGCGGTGGATGTGGAGGCGGTGGCGCGGGGGATTTTGCCGGGGGAGTAGGGGGTTCTTTTGGTGGGTAAAAAGAACCAAAAACATCCGCACTGCCTTGGCGTTGCCGTACTCTCCGATGGTGAGTCGGAGCGTACGGCGCCAGAGGGGCGATTTTTTGCCTCGTTTCAGAAAAGAGCGCTTCGCTTGTGTGCCTAAACCACTGGAAGGGCGACTTTATCCCACCCAGACAGCACCTCCACCGCCCTACCCACCCGCAGTACCGTGGCTTCATCAAACGGTCGGCCAACGATTTGCAGCCCCATTGGCAAGCCGTCCGGCGTGAGGCCGGTGGGCACGCTGAGTGCGGGGTGGCCGGTGACGTTGAAGGGCATGGTTTGCATCGGCGCGCCGGACAGCATGGCGGCCGGAGAGTCCTCAAAGCGTGGCGCTGGCACCAGTGACGAGGCGGTGAGCAGCACGTCGTAGCTTTGCAGCTTGGCTTGCACGGCGGCGGTTAGTTCGCGGCGCAGGCGCAGGGCCTGGATCATGTCCGGGCCGGTGACGGCGGCACCGAGGATGAAGCGTTCAAAGGTCAACTGGCCGAAATCCAACGGGCGGGCGCGCATGTCCGCCTCGTGGATGGTAAAGGCTTCGCACAGCATGATGACGCGGCCACAAATGCTGAAGGCGGCGTAGTCCGGCAGAACAACATCCTCCACCGTTGCGCCAGCGGCGCGGAGCGCGTTGGCCACCCGGTCGATCGCCGCGAGCACGTCGGGCGAGGCGACGGTGGCGTTGGCGAAGAAGGCGCGCGGAATGCCAATGCGCAGACCGCCGACGCCTTTTTCCAGATCGGTGAGGTAGTCGCCCACCGGCACATCGGCGCTGGCCTGGTCGGCAGGGTCGTGCCCGGCGATGATTTGCAGCGCCACGGCGGTGTCGGCGACGCTGCGGGTGAGCGGGCCGCAATGGTCGAGCGTGGTGGAGAGCGGGAACACGCCGCGGCGGCTCACGCGGCCATAGGTGGGCTTCAGGCCGACGGTGCCGCAATAGGCGGCCGGGCCGCGAATGGAGCCGCCGGTATCGGAGCCCATCGCCAGCCGGGTGATGCCGGCGGCGATGGCCGCGCCTGAGCCGGAGGAGGAGCCGCCGGGGATGTGGGCGACGTTCCAGGGATTGCGTGCCGGGGGGAAGGGCAGGTCGAAGCTCGGGCCGCCGAGGGCGAATTCATGGGTGCCGAGTTTGCCGAGCAGCACGCCACCGGCGGCGGCCAACTTCGCGGCCACCACGCTATCGGCACCAGGAACGTTGTGCAGCCGTAATTTGGAGTGACAGGTGGTACGGATGCCGGCGGTATCGTAAATATCCTTGATGGCATAGGGGATGCCGTGCAGCGGGCCGAGGTCTTTGCCGGCGGCCAGCTCGGCGTCCGCGCGGGCGGCATCGGCCAAAGCGCGATCGGCGGTGAGGGTGACGAAGGCGTTCACCTTCGGATCAACCTCGGCGATGCGGTCCAACGCGGTTTGGGTGAGGGCGCGGGAGGTGGTGGTGCCGGCGCGAAGCTGCTTGCCGGCGTCCAGGATGGAAAGCTCGGTCATGCGGTTTCTCCTGGCAGCAACATGCGAAAGACGTTCGACCACTCGGCGGTATGGTCGCGGCCATGGCCACGCAGCAACTCCAACTGGGCGCGGAAGTCGCGGTAGCCGAGCAGGATGGTGGGCAGGCGTTCCGGCGGGATGGGCACGCCGGCGCGGGCGGCCAGGGTGCGGAATTCCGCTTCGAGGGCGGCGTCGTCCAAGGTTGCTGGCATTGTGATCGATCCCATGGTCGTGATGCTCGGATCATAGGCAGAGGTTTCATTGGATGACAAGAATGCACAATAAATGAATCTAAAAGCTAGATTTGATAAGATGTGGCCATTTATCGGGCGCAATATGTGGGCATATGCACAAAATAACATCTGTTCGAGTTGACGCTGACCAGAGATGGCGCCCGTTTCGTCGGCACACGGTTTGCAGCGCGGTGCCATGATCCCGCACCATTCCGCTATTGGAGGCTGCCATGACACCTTACCGCATAAATGCTGCCCGGCTCTGGTCCGATTTGATGACGCAAGGGGCAATCGGCGCACTACCGGGCGGTGGGTTGGACCGGATGGCGCTGACCGATGGCGACCGCGATGCGCGCGGGGTGTTCGCCCATTGGTGCGCCCAGGCCGGCTTGGCGATGAGCGTGGACGGGATGGGCAACATGTTCGCCCGCCGCGACGGGGCCGATAACAGTTTGCCGCCGGTCATGCTCGGTAGCCATCTGGATACCCAATCGCCCGGCGGCAAGTTTGACGGCATTCTGGGCGTGCTGGCGGCGCTCGAAGTGGCGCGCAGCTTGAATGATGCCGGGGTGGTGACAGCGCGGCCACTTGAGGTGGTGAACTGGACCAATGAGGAGGGCGCGCGGTTTTCCCCCGGGCTGATGGGCTCGGCGGTGTTTGCCGGCACGGTTCCGCTGGAGGTTGCCCATGCCAGTACCGACCGTGCCGGCCTGCGGTTTGGCGACGAACTGCGGCGCATTCGCTATGACGGGCCTGCGGTGATGGGCGGGCGGCCGGTGCACAGTTATTTCGAATTGCATATCGAGCAGGGACCGTTGCTAGAGGAAGCCGGGATTACTATTGGCGCAGTTACACACAGCCATTATTCGATTTCCGCCGATATAGAATGCATTGGGGCCAACGCGCATATCCAGTCCGAACCGATGTTACGGCGTCGCAATGCCCTGGTGGGAGTGGCGAAGCTGATCGACGCGATTGATCAGGTTGGGCGCGCCTATGCGCCGGATGGCTCGGCGAGTGCTGTGGTGGTGGATGCCTGGCCGAATAACCGCATCAACATTCCACATCGGGCGACGTTGAGCTACGGCCTGATGCATCCGGAAGAGGCGGGCATGCTGGCGATGGCAGCCGAGATTGAGGCCGCGCGGGCACGCATTAGCGCAGAAACCGGGCTGACGTTTAACATGATTGTGCAACGGCGACGCAATCCGATCCATTTCCATCCGGAGATGATCGCACTCACCGAAGCTTGCGCCCAGGCGCTTGGGCTATCCGTTCAGCGCATGCGCACCCGACCGGGCCATGATGCATTTAACATGACGCTGCTGTGCCCGACCGAACTGATCTTTGTGCCGTGCCGGGATGGCCTGTCGCATAGTGAACTGGAATGGTGCGCGCCGGAGCATTGCGAGGCGGGGGCGAATGTTTTGCTGAATGCGGTGGTGGAGCGGGCGG
>Ga0164296_1001568_pt1 | contig 23896 bp, 22 predicted proteins | sample GEODES057metaG_FD_113533 | JGI IMG/M metagenome (GOLD analysis project Ga0164296, IMG submission 113533) | Dystrophic lake water microbial communities from Trout Bog Lake, Wisconsin, USA - GEODES057 metaG | ecosystem: Environmental > Aquatic > Freshwater > Lake | place: USA: Trout Bog Lake...
CGCCGCCTTCCTCGGTGTAGAACGGCGTGCCGGGGGTGAAGTAGCTGGGCAGCTTCTTCCACAAATCCGGGTTATCGCCGACGACCGCCTGCATATAGTCCTGCTGGTCCAGCCCCATCAGCAGCGCCTTGCGGGCGCGGACATCGTTGAAGGGCGGATGCAGGTGGTTCATGCGCAGGGCGCCGATATTGCCGAACGGATCGGCGATATCGACCGCGATGTTTTTGTTTTTCTTCAGCAGCGGCACCAGATCGGCGATCGGGGTTTCCCACCAATCGACCTCGCCGCTTTGCAGGGCGGCGCCGGCGGTGGCCGCATCGGGCATGATTTTCCACTCGATGCGGTCGAAATACATCTTCTTGCCGCCGGCCAGCCAGTCGCCCGGTTCCTGGCGCAGGCTGTAATCGGCGAAGCGTTCAAACACCGCCTCCGCGCCCGGCACCCACTGGTCCTGGCGGAAGCGCATCGGGCCGGAGCCGACATATTCGTTGATCAGCTTGAACGGGTCGGTTTTCGCGATGCGCTCCGGCATGATGAAGGCGACCGGGGCGTTGTTTTTGCCCAGCGCGAACAGCATTTTGGCGAAAGGCTGATTGAGGCGGAAGCGGAACGTGAGATCATCCAGCGCTTCCAGCGCATCGAGCCGGGTTTTGATGATCTGGCCCATGGTGTCGCGCACCATCCAGCGATTGAGGCTGGCGACGACGTCTTTGCTGGTGACCCGCTCACCGTCATGGAATTTGAGGCCGGGACGCAGCTTGAAGGTCCAGGTTTTCAGCTCGGCATCGACTGTATGCCCCTCGCACATCTGCGGCTTGGGGGTGAGCTGCGAATCAACGCCGTAGAGCGTGTCCCAAATCAGGAACGCGGCGTTGCGGACCACATATTGCGTGCCGGCGACCGCATCGAGGCTGGATAAATTGGCCTGCGGCACGAAGCGCAGCAATTTGGTGCCCTGGCCGCGGGCGATATTCGGCAGCGCCAGCGCGGACGCGGCGGCGGCGGTGGTCTTTAGAAAATCACGACGTTGGATCATTCACAAAGTTCCCGTTCGATGCTTCGTTCAATCGCCGCCGTGCCTAGCATTCCCGTATCAACGCGCGCCGTTGTTGGATGCGGCAGGGCCGGCGCCCCGTCCCTGCCGCTTGATGGTCATGGTCTAGCTTTTACGTACGTTCCAGAACATAGCAAATCCGTTCGGCACGCCGGTGATGTCTTTGCGGAAGGCGGTGGCGGACATCGTCTGGCTGAGCGGGATGTAGGGCACATCCTGCATCACCTGCACCTGCATCTCCTGCGCCAGCTTCTGCTGGGCGGCGAGGTCCGGCGCATCGAACCAGGCGTTGCGCAATTCCTCGATCTTCGGGCTGCTCGGCCAGCCCCAGTTGCCGCCGGCCTCGCCATTGCCGCGCAGGAAGGTGTGACCAGCCGGGTTGAGCTGATCGCCGCCGGCCCAGAAGGTGCAGGCCACGTTCCAGCCGCCTTTGTCGATCGGGCCCTTGTTGACCCGGCGGCCGATGACGCTGCCCCAGTCCATCGCCTGCACGTCCACATTCAGGCCGGCGCGCTTGAGCATGTCCCCGGCGATATCGCCTTGCATTTTCAGCACATTGAGATCGGTCGGGGCCAGCAGGACCACGCGCTCACCCTTGTAGCCGGCGGCGGCGAGGTCGCGCTTGACCTTGTCATAGTCGCGCTTGCCCATCAGCGGTTCCATGCCGGCCTTGGAGGCGAGCGGGGTGCCGGGGGTGAAAACGCCGACGCCGGTGGCATACATCGACGTGTCATCGCCAGCGATGGCGATGCCGTAATCCTCCTGGCTGACGGCGCCGAGGATGGCGCGACGGATGGCGGGATTGTCGAACGGCGGCTGCAACTGGTTGAAGCGCATGCAGCCGATCAGCCCGGTCGGGTCTTGCACGGCGACGGTAACGCCGGCCTTGCGCAGCAAGGGAAGCATGTCTCCGGTCGGGTTTTCCCACCAATCCACTTCGCCGTTTTGCAACGCGGCGGCAGCGGTGGAGCCATCGGGGATGACATGCCATTCGATGCGATCGAAATTGGCGATCTTCGGCCCGGCGGTCCAGTCCGAGGTGCCGCTGGCGCGCGGGATATAGGCGGCATTGCGCTCATAAACCACGAGATGGCCGACATTGCGTTCATCGGCTTTGAACTTGTACGGCCCGCTGCCGACCATTTCGGTGATCTGCTTGAACGGGTCCGTCAATGCAAGGCGTTCCGGCATGATGGCGCAGAAATTCGACGACGACTTCGCCAGCGCATCCGGCAACAGTGCGAACCGCTTTTTCAGCTTGAACTGGATGGTGTTATCGTCCGGCGCGGTCAGCTCATCGGTCACCGCCATCAAGGTTTGGCCGAAACTGTCGCGGGCGCCCCAACGTTTGATGGAGGCGACGCAATCGCGCGCCAGCACCGGGCTGCCATCGTGGAATTTCAGCCCGCTGCGCAAGGTGATGCGGACCAATTTACCGTCGTTCTCGGCGGTCATGCCTTCCGCCATCTGCGGCGAGGCCTTGAAGGCGCCATCGGAGCCGAACAGCGTGTCGAACACCATGAAGCCGTGATTGCGGGTGACGTAGGCGGTGGTCCAGATCGGATCCAGCACCGTGAGGTCTGATTGCGGGATAAATTTCAGCACCCGCGACCCTTGCGCGGCGGCCAGATTCGGAGCTGCCAATGCGGCAGCGCTGGCGCCAAAGCCTTGTAAAAGCGTGCGTCGTTTCATGTTTCAGACCTCTCGCGTAACCATGCACGAATAGCATGCCTGATAATACGACAGCCTTACAGCCCTATATGCGATTTTTTTTCCAACCCTCAGCGGGCGTCGCTGCGAGGGGGGCGGCGCTTGGAGTGCGCGGCCAAACCCGCTATGCACGCGCATGCATGCGTTGATCGAAATGGTTTTGCCGCCAGCCCGCCGCGCCCTGCTGCAACAGTTTTTGCAGTTCGGCACGGTCGGGTTTGTCGGGTTTTTCTTCGATACCGGCACGGTTTACGCCAGCAAATCGGTCGTGGGGCTGTATGTCGCCGGGGTGCTTGGCTACATCGTCGCCGCAACGGTGACGTGGTGGCTGAACCGGATTTGGACCTTCCAGGGGCAAAGCGGCAACGGCGGTGTGTTGCGGCAATGGGCGCGGTTTATGTCGGCCAATTTTGTTGGGTTTTTATGCAATCGCGGGGTTTACGTGGCGCTGGTCACCTGGAGCAGCCTGTGCACCGCCTATCCAGTGCTGGCGATTCTGGCCGGCATACCCGCCGGCATGGTGTTCAATTTCCATCTGTCGCGCCGGCTGGTGTTCAAGTCTTAATCGACTCGATAGAGCGCGATGCCGGGATGGCGTGGGCCCAGTTTGTCCCACACCACCGCCGGGAGGAGGCTGGCGAGCGGCGAAAGCATACGCTGCACCCAAGTGGGCGGCGGGGTTTGTCGGCGCAGCAGGGTCCAACTGGCGGCCGGTTTCGGGCCGTGGGTGGTGGGATCGTAAACATAGAGATCCCCGTGTTGCGGCGGCGTATCGACGACCTGAGCCTCCACCCCACGCCAGCGCAGCAGCAAGGTGGCGCGATACCGGATTTCCGCATCGGCATGCAGCACGCCTGGCGTGGTGGCGGCAAGGTCTGCCAGCGCCCATTCGCTATAGCGGTAGTTTTTGTTCTCCAACGCCAGGGCGGTGAGATTGCCGGCCAGCAGCAGGGCCAATAACGCCAAGGCCGTGCGATGGGCGCCGCGCTGCCAGAGGTGGCGCAGCGCCAGGGCCGCCACGATCGACAGGCACAGTGTGGGCAACAGGAAATAGCGTGGGGTGAGCGGCAGTTGCGTCCAGAGGGCGGAGGCGATCACAGTCCAGGTCCCGCCGACGGTGGCGAGAATAATGGCAGCCTGCCGGGCCTTGCCCGCCAGCCCGCCAAGCCACAGCAGCCACACGGCCAAAGGCAGGCCGATCCAGCCGAGCAGCGAAAAATAATGGCCGGTGAACCACATCAGCACCGGGTCCAGCAGCGGGTGCAGGGTGAAGGCCAGGTTGGGGTTCGGCTCCCAGCGATTGATCGTGGTGTCGTGATGGGCGGCGATGGCGAGGCGGTGCAGCGGGTTGCCGGTATAGGCCCAGAGGAAGACCATTTCCGCCAGCAGCAGGCCAGCGAAGCCGGCGGCGATGACGAAGTACCAGCGGCGAGGCAGGCCGAAACCGGCGAGGAAGAGCAGGCCGATGGCGGCCACCGCGAAGGCGGCGGTTTCCCGCGACAGGTAAGCCAGGCCGAACAGCACCCCGCTGGCCAGCAAGATACCCCAGGACGGGCCGCGCGCCACCGCGCGGGCGTAAAGGGCGAGGCCGGCGAAAATAAAGAAGATCTCAACGATATCAATCGCCGCCGTGCTGCTCCAGACCACCAGCAGCGGGTTGCAGGCCAGCAGCGCCATGGCCGCGGCGGTGGCGTAGGGATCGGTTGCGCGGGCAAGCCAGGCACGCAGCACCAGCAGGGCGGCGGTGGCGTACAGCAGGCACGGCACGGTGAGGGCGAGCATGGTATCGCCGAACACCAGCCGGGCCAGCACGATCGGCAACACCAGCGTGTGGCGTAGCGACCAATGGGTGTTGCCGACATACGGGAAGTGCGCCAGCCAGGCGCTGGAATCGGCCCAGTAAATCGCATCATCCGAGCCGAGAAAGCCAACCCAGAACAGCCAGAGCGACAGCGGAAAGCCGAGCAGGGCCAGCCAGGCCAGCCAGCGCGCCGGCGGCGAGGATGCGGGCTGGGTGCGGGTGTGGTCCATCGCGTGTGCCTTCTGCCGTGCGGCGCCGCCGCACTTGGGCGCCTCGGTGTTATGGTCGTGCAAGGCTTTCGGCCCAACTGTCTGCGTTTGCAAGCTAGACATGCGGATGGCAAGCGCGCACTTGTTGATCCTGCATGACATTTTCGCCCTTAGCCTGGATTTAGCGATGCCACCCTCCTCGACGGTTGATGAAAAATATTATCAGGTGGCCGGGGACGGCTCGCTCGCCGGGCGGATGGTGGTGCTGGCGCGGGACCGGATTTACGCCGATTTCATTGCCTGGGCGCGGCCACAGCCGATGACGACGGTGTTGGATGTGGGCGTGTCCGACGTGACGACCGAGGGGGCGAATGTGCTGGAGCGGCTGTATCCGCATCCGGCACAGATCACCGCAGCCGGGCTGGGCGAAGGCGGCGGGTTTCGCGCGGCGTTTCCGGCGGTGGCGTATCGGCAGATCGAGGCCAATCAGCCGCTGCCGTTCGCGGACCGGCAGTTCGATATCGCCTGCGCCAATGCGGTGCTGGAGCATGTCGGCAGCCGGGAAAATCAACGGGCGTTTCTGGCCGAACTGGCGCGGGTGGCGCGGCGGGTTTATATTACTGTACCGCATCGTTTTTTTCCGGTTGAGCACCACACCGCCATCCCGCTGCTGCATTGGACGGACACGACATTTCGTTGGGCCTGTGCGGCGCTGGGCAAACGGGAGTGGGCGCGGGCGGAGAACCTCATCCTGATGTCCCAGGCCGGGTTGCGGGCGGTATGCCCGGCCGCGTTGCGGCCGCAGATCGGCGTGACCGGGTTGGCGCTTGGACCGTTTAGCTCCAATCTGTATCTGCGTTTTGATCAGGGATAGATGATGACCGTACCGCCCCCCCTGCCCCTGGATGCCGGGCCGCGCCGTTGGGCTGGGCTGCGGATTGCCGTTGTGGTGCCGTGCTACAACGAGGAAGTTGCTATTCCGCGGGTGATCGACGCGTTTCGGGCCGCGCTGCCAGAAGCGGAAATTTATGTGTTCGACAATAATTCGCGCGACCAGACCGCCGCCGTGGCAAGCGCGGCGGGGGCGAAGGTGCGGCGGGAGTTGCGCCAGGGCAAAGGCAATGTGGTGCGACGCGCCTTCGCCGATATCGAGGCGGATGTGTATCTGCTGGTTGATGGCGACGATACCTATGACGCCAGCGCGGCGCCGGCGATGGTGGATCTGCTGATCGCGCAGCATCTGGACATGGTAAACGGCGCGCGGGTGACCGATATCGCCGCCGCGTATCGGCCCGGCCACCGGCTAGGCAATCGGGTGCTGACCGGGCTGGTGCGGGCGGTGTTTGGCAATGAGATCTCGGACATGCTGTCTGGGTATCGGGTGTTCAGCCGGCGGTTTGTGAAATCTTTCCCCTCGCTGGCATCTGGTTTTGAGACCGAGACCGAGTTCACCGTGCATGCGCTGGATTTGAAGATGCCGGTGGGCGAGGTGCCGACGCGCTATAAGGACCGGCCCGAGGGATCGGTTTCGAAGCTGCGGACCTATTCGGACGGGCTGCGGATTTTGCGCACCATTGTGGTGCTAGTGAAAGAAGAGCGGCCGTTGCAGTTTTTCAGCCGGGTGGCGGCGGCGCTGGCGGTGCTGGGGCTGCTGCTGGGCATTCCGGTGGTGGTGGAGTTTATGCGCAGCGGGCTGGTGCCGCGGTTGCCGTCGGCTTTGTTGGCGACGGCGCTGGAATTGCTGGCCTCCCTGGCGGTGGCCAGCGGCTTGATTTTGGATTCGGTCGCACGCGGGCGCAAGGAAATGAAGCGGCTGGCGTATCTGGCCATTCCGGGAATTGGGGCGGGCTGAATGCGGGGATGGCGGGCGATTGCGGCGGTGGGTTTGCTGGCGCAGGTCGCGGCGGCGCCGGCTATTACGACACCGGCTCCGGGGCCGGTGCGCGTGATCGGCAGCGGGTTGGGGTGTATTGCCGGGGCGGTGCGGCTGCCGGACGCGGCGCCGGGGCTGCAAACGGTGCGGCTGGGGAAATCCACCTTCTGGGGGCATCCGGAGGTGGTGGCGAATATTCTGCTGCTGGGCCAGCGCGCCAAGGCGGCAGGGCTGCCGGATTTGTATATGGGCGATTTGTCCGGGCCGCGCGGCGGGCCGATCCCGGGTGGGCATGCGAGCCATCAGCGCGGGCTGGATGCGGATGTGTATCTCGATGTGGTGGCGCCGCATCCGGTGTTGCCGCTGGCGCAGCGGGAGGGGATTGAGCCGCCGAGCCTGGTGCGGCCGGATGGGCGGGGGATTGAGCCGGCGCGGTGGCGGCCTGAGCATGTGGCGTTGCTGAAGCTGGCGACGCAACTGCCGCTGGTGGATCGGGTGCTGGTGAACGCGGCGATTAAGAAACAACTCTGCGAGACCGTGACCGGCGACCGCAGTTGGTTGCATCTGGTGCGGCCTTGGTACGGCCATGCCTCGCACATGCATATCAGTTTCCGCTGCCCGGCCGGGCAGGCGGAGTGCAAAAACCTGCCGCCACCGCCAGCGGATGAGGATTGCGGGGCGAATTTGCAATGGTGGTTCACCCGGCTGGATGCCAAGCCGGGGCCGGTGAAGCCCGAGGGCAAGCCGCCACCGCCGCCCAAGCCGCCGGCGGCATGTGCGGCGATTATGGCGGCACCGTGAGCCGGGATTTGCGGCCGGCGGCGATTGCGGTGGCGGGGATGGCGAACTTCCTCAACCTCTATACCCCGCAGGCGGTGCTGCCGGCGTTGGCGGCGAGTTTCGACATGCAGGCGGCCGGTGCCGGGCTGGCGGTCACAGCGCCGCTGATTGCGGTGGCGCTGGTGGCGCCGTTCGCCGGGGCGATTTCCGACCGCATCGGGCGGCGCATGCTGATTGTCGGCGCGTTGTTTTTGCTAGTGGTGCCGACACTGCTGATCGCGACCAGCCCGACGATGCATATTTTGCTGCTCTGGCGGTTTTTGCAGGGCGTGTTGCTGCCGTTTATCTTCGCGGTGTGCGTGGCCTATATCGGTGATGAAATTCCGGGGGCGGCAGGCATTCGGGCGGCGAGCCTGTATAGCGCCGGGACGATTTTTGGCGGCTTTGGTGGGCGGTTCGTCGCCGGGTTGGTGGCGGAGTGGGCGGGGTGGCGGATGGGGTTCGTCGCCATTGCCGGGCTGACTTTGGCCGCCGCGGTGTTTGTGGCCATCACCTTGAAGCCGGAGCGGCATTTTCGTCCGGTGACCGGGGGGTTGGGCGGCACGCTGCGGGCCTATGGCGGGCATCTGCGCAACGGCCGGCTGCTGGCGACCTGCGCGATTGGCTTTGGCATGTTGTTCAGCAATGTGGCGGTTTACAGCTTCGTGAATTTTTACCTCGCCGCGCCGCCCTTCTCGCTCAGCCCGGCGCAGTTGGGCAGTGTGTTTGTGGTGTATCTGCTCGGCGTGTTCACCACCGCCATGGCGTCGCGGGTGGCTATCCGCATTGGCCGCATCGAGACGCTGGCGTTGGCACTAGGGTTGGCTGGCTGCGGCATGCTGCTGACCTTGCTGCCGATGACCGCCTGGGTGATCGCCGGGCTGGCCGGGCTGTCCGGCGGGTTGCTGGTGGTGCAGGCGCTGTGCATCGGGGTGATCCCGGTGCTGGTCAGCGGCGCGCGATCCTCGGCGGTGGGGCTTTATGTCACCACCTATTATGTCGGCGGGGCGCTGGGCGGGTTTTTGCCGGCGTTCATCTGGCAGAGCCGGGGCTGGCCCGGGGTGGTGGCGCTGGTGTGCACGGTGTTCGTGGCGATGCTGGGGCTGGCGATGTGGCAATGGCCGCGGAAAGATCGGCCGGCGCAGGTTGCCTAACCGGGCGAGCAGCCCCAAACTAATGACGATCCTTATTCTTCCTGCCAGACCGGAGCCGCCCGCATGGACGTGACCACTTTGCTTGAGCCCGACATGCTGACGCCTGGCAAGTTCGCTGTCGGCCAACCGGTGTCCCGCCGGGAGGACCCGGTGCTGCTGCGCGGCGAGGGGAATTATACCGCGGACAAGAACCTGCCGGGCCAGGCCTATATGGTTGTGGTGCGCAGCCGGGTGGCGCATGGGATTTTGCGCAGCCTGGATGTGGACGCCGCTTTGGCGGTGCCGGGGGTGCTGAAGGTGATCACGGTGGCCGATCTGAAGGCCGCCGGGATCAAGCCGATGCAGAACAACGTGACCGGCACCAACCATGATGGCTCGGCGCCGCCGAAGCCGGTGCAATACGCGTTGGCCGAGGGCAAGGTGCGCTATGTCGGCGAGCCGCTGGCGGTGGTTGTGGGCGAGACGCTGCAACAGGCGCGCGACGGGGCGGAGGCGCTGTTCGCCGATATCGACCCGTTGCCGGCGGTGACCACCGCCGAGGAGGCCGCCGCCCCTGGCGCGCCGCAGCTTTATGACGAAGCGCCGGGCAATGTGGTGCTGGACTGGCATTTCGGTCAGCACGAACTGGTGGACGAGTTGTTCGCCAAGGCCGCGCATGTGACGCGGATGAAGATCCGCAACAGCCGGGTGATTGTCTCGGCGATGGAGCCGCGGGCGATTCTCGGGCTGTTCGATGGCGAGCGCTACATCGTGCATTCGCCGAGCCAGGGCGCCTTCGGGTTGCGCGCCGGGGTGGCGCGGATGATGGGGGTGCCGGCGGAGCAGGTGCGCGTGCTGACCGGCAATGTCGGTGGCAGCTTTGGCATGAAGGGCGGCAATTATCCGGAGCATTGCTGCGTGCTGCTGGCGGCGCGCGCGTTGGGGCGGCCGGTGAAATGGGTGGACGAACGCTCGGATTCGTTCCTGTCCGACAGTGCCGGGCGCGACCATGACCATAGCCAGGAACTGGCGTTGGACAAAGACGGCCATTTTCTCGCCTTGCGGGTACGCGGGTTCGCCAATATCGGCGCCGTGCTCTCCAACTCCACCACCCTGCCGCCGACGATGAACATCGTGAAGAACATTATCGGCGTCTACCGCACCCCGGCTTTGTCGGTACAGGTGAAGGTGATGCTGTCCAACACCACGCCGGTGGGGGCGTATCGTGGCGCCGGGCGGCCGGAAGCGAATTACTACATGGAGCGGCTGATAGAGACGGCGGCGCGGGAGATGGGGATTTCCGCCATCGAACTGCGTCGGCGCAACCACATCACGCCGGACATGATGCCGTATAAAGCGCCTTCGACGATGGAATACGATAGCGGCGACTTCCCGGCCGTGCTGGATCGGGCGTTGGTGGCGGCGGACTGGGACGGATTTCCGGCCCGGGCGGCGGCGAGCCGGGCGCGCGGCAAGGTGCGCGGGCGCGGCATTGGCCAGTATCTGGAAGTGACCGCCCCGGCGCGGGCGGAAATGGGCGGCATTCGCTTTGAGGCCGATGGCACGGTGACGATCGTGTCTGGCACGTTGGATTACGGCCAGGGCCATTGGACGCCGTTTGCCCAGGTGCTGATGGACAAGCTCGGGGTGCCGTTTGAAAAAATCAGGCTTTTGCAGGGCGATAGCGACCAGTTGTTGGATGGCGGCGGCACTGGCGGGTCGCGCAGCGCGATGAACGGTGGCAACGCGATTGCGGTTTCCAGCGAGGCGGTGATCGAAAAGGGCCGCAAGATCGCGGCGCATGTGCTGGAAGCGGCGGCGGTGGATATCGAGTTCGTGCGCGGGCGCTTCGCCATTGCCGGGACCGATCGCAGCATCGGCATCATGGATCTGGCGGCGCAGTTGCGCGACGGGTTGAAGCTACCGGAAGACGTGCCGCAATCCTTGGATGTGGACATGATCGTGCCGGGGGTGCCGAGCGCGTTCCCCAATGGCTGCCATATCGTTGAGGTTGAGGTGGACCCGGATACCGGCCATGTGGATGTGGTGAAATACAACACCGTCAACGATCTCGGCACCTTGCTGAACCCGCTGATGGTGGAAGGCCAGGCGCATGGCGGCATCGTGCAGGGCATTGGCCAGGCGCTGATGGAATCGGTGGCCTTTGACGAGCAAGGCCAGGTACTCAGCGGGTCCTACATGGATTACGCCTTGCCGCGCGCCGATGACGCGCCGGCATTGGGCTTTCTCTCGCATCCCGTGCCGGCGCGCACCAACGGGTTGGGCGCGAAAGGCTGCGGCGAGGCCGGATGCGCCGGGGCGATGCCGGCGGTGATGAATGCGCTGGTGGATGCGCTGGCCAATTTCGGCATTCACCATATCGACATGCCGGCGACGCCCGAGCGGGTATGGGCGGCCATTCAGCAGGCCAAAGCCGCATGACCGCGGAGGCGGTGGCGGCGATGGGGCTTAGGTGTCGGCAGGTTTTACAGCTTCGGTTCTGTCAGAGCGGCGCGCGGAAAGCACTGTCAGGCAAAGCATTGATTTCATTTCGTTGCGCGTTCATGGCACGATAATTGCGTGTTTGACACGATCGTTTCAGTTACCTACCGTCGTGTGAAAAGGATATTCTGGTATGATCTGCCGTATTCAACTTTCGTTGGTATTTGCGTTCGTCAGCCGTGGCCGCACGCCCGGTCGCGGGCGGCGGATGATAGCGCTTCTCGGTGGACTGCTCGCGATTGCGGTTGGAGGCGCGGCACCGGCGCAGGCGGCATCGATCGGGGAAACCCTGACCATTTCGGGCGCCGAGTTCTGGCGTGTGCCCGGCAATTACAGCTTCGGCAGCGCCGGTGTTCTGAACGGGACGCTGTCCTATCACTATGATTCGACCACGCTCGCGGTTACCAGTGTTGACAGTTTCAGCCTCGTCAAAGCGGCAGGCTGCTGCGTGATCGGAGGCTATGACTACGAATTCAATGTTCCCGGCGTAACCGACACCGCGAGTGTCTCCACCGTCGCGGACCTCGTGGGTGGCGTTGCCACCAGCAATTCGATCCATTTGCAAGCATTGGGAACCGCCCCACAACAAATGTATCTCGACATCATCGGCAGCGGCACGTCCGCCGTTCTTGCAATCCAGGACCCCGCCAACAGCAATTTCCAGTCCTGCAGCGGGCAGACGGGTGATAATTGCTATTCGCTGGGAAATGTCGGCACAACCCTGGCCGTAGCCGAGACGGTGCCGGAGCCGGCCTCACTCGCGCTGCTTGGCGCGGGCCTGCTCGGGCTTGCCGGGCTGCGGCGCCGAGGCTCGCGGTAGGCTGCGATGGGAGCGGTTGACGTCGCGGCAAGCTACGTCTTCGGGCTGCCCTATATCGAAATGGCGCGCACACGGGCGGCGTTCCACGCTGCCGGCGCGCCAACCGGGCGGTTCGTGCACACCCGAAAGCTGACCTCGGCGGCGGATCGCTGGATTACCACGCCGAACAACGACACGCCGTATTCAAATGCCTGGCTGGATCTTTCGCACGGCCCGGTGGAACTTGTGACCCCTGAGTTCGGCGACCGCTACTGGTCCGTCGCGCTGATGGCGATGACGACGGATAATTTCGCCATTATTGGCACCCGCACCTACGGTAACCGGCCCGGGCGCTTTTTGATCGTCGGACCGGACTGGCAGGGGGATGGCGGCGACTGGACCGTGCTGCGCTCGCCCACAAATTGGGTGTGGGCGTTAGCGCGCGTGCTGGTGGACGGGCCAGATGATCTTGCCGCGGTGCACGCCTTGCAGGACCTGTTGATACTCACACCGCGCCAGGCGCAGCCCCCTGCCCGCTTGCCTGCGCCGCTGATTGAAGGCGACGCTGCCGACTACTTCCGGTTGTTGCGAGAGCTACTGGCGGAAAACCCGCCCGGCGCGGCCGACCGCGACGCGGTGGCAAATCTGGCGACCGTGGCCGGCGACAGCATGGTAGAGGGCTATGCGCTCGGGGTGGCGCATGTACGCGGCGGCGGCAGCATGGGCAAGCGCAACGCCGTAAATGGCTGGAATGTTCCACCTGCGGTAATCGGCGTCTACGGCAGCGAATACGGCATTCGCGCCGGGGTGGCGTTGGGTGGGCTGGGGGCGCTGCCTCCGGAGGAGGCGATGTATCTGTCCGCAGGCGGCGCGCATCTGGTGGGTAACACGGCGTTTCGGCTGATTTTCGCCGCCGATGCGCCGGTGCCGGTGCAGGCGTTCTGGTCGCTGACCTTGTATGAGCGGACGCCGGAGGGGCGGCTGTTTTTCTTCGACAATCCGCTGGATCGCTATGCCATTGGCGATCGATCCCCGGGGTTGCGGCACAGTGAGGATGGCAGCCTGGAGATTTTGATTCAGGCCGCGCGCCCGCACGGGCATGAAGGCAACTGGCTGCCGGCACCGGCCGGACGCTACAGCCTGAATCTGCGCTGCTATTTGCCGAAGCCGGCATTGTTGGACGGGACCTGGCAGCCGCCGCGCCTGCTGCCGGTGGCGATGTAGCGGCGATGGAAACGCGGGTGCTGATTTGCGGCACCCATGCCGCGCATTGGATGGCGGCGCTGGCGGCCGATGCGCCGGTGTGGCGCCTGCTGCCGGAGGTGGTGGAGGTGGGGGTGCTGGCGCAGCCGCATGGCGGCGTGGTGCCGCCATCGCCGGTGCCGATGCGGCAAACCGTGCTGCTGCCGCTGATGGAAAACCACACCAAGCAGTGCCCGCGCGGCGGGCGGGCGCTGATCCCGAGCCCGGCGATGATCGACGTGCTGGCCGGCAAGGGCGCATTTGCGCAGTATATCGCCGCCTTCGGGTTGGCGCGGTACTGCCCGATCAGCTACCGGCATATCGACGATGTGCGCTACCCCTGCGTGGCCAAGCGGGTGGATTTGTTCGCGGGTGACGGGATCGCCATTGTGCCCGACGCCGCCGCGTTGACGGCCTTGCGCCAGCATCCGCTCTGGCATGGGCATGAGGTGCTGATACAGGAGTTGGTGCCGGGCACGGTGGAACATGTGACGCATTGCGTGTGCAAAGACGGGGAGATTTTGTGGCACACCACCTTTGCCTACGATATGGGCGAGGCAACCCGGGTGCGGACGGCGACCAATATGCGCGCCGTGCGGGCGGAACCTACCAGCCCGGCGGCGTTGACCGCGATTGCCGAGATTTTGCGCCCGCTGCGCTATAACGGGCCGTGCAATGCGGACTACAAATTAGTGACGCCCGAGCGGGCGCTGGTGTTGGAGATTAATCCACGCCTGGGCGGATCGTTGATGCTGCCGCAAAACGTGGCGGCGCTGGCGGCGTGTTTGCGCTGCCTGATCGCGTATGCGGAGCCACGATTTTAGCGGCTGCACGATTTTACTTGCGGCTATCGCCGGAATTTGTTATTTAAATTGACATGTCGATCACCTCCCCTCCCCCCGATCTGAGCCTGGAGTCGCCGGAGGTGGTGCGGCGGTTAGGGATGATCGTGACGGCGCTGGCGGCGTTGGTGGCGCGGCGGTTTTTGCGGCACCCCAAATTGTCCGGGCTGGTTGGGCCGTTATGGAGTTGGTTAAACCGGCGGGTGCAGCGGTTTGCCCGGGCGGTGGCGCGGCCGGTCAGGGTGGCCGAAACAGCGGCTCAGCCGCGCCATGAGCGCAAGCCAACGGCGGCGCGTGGCGTGCGGTTGCCGGCCGGGCGTGGGTGGCTGGTGCGGGAATTGGGCTGGGAGGCGGCGGCGTTTCGCTGCCAGTTGGAGACGTTACTGGCCGAGCCGGCGATGGTGGCGCTGCTGGCGGCCAAGCCGGCGGTGGGGCGGGTGTTGCGCCCGCTGGGCTGGATGCTTGGCGTGCCCGGGTTGGCGACGAAGGTGGCGGCGGCGAAGGTGGCGGCGAAACCCGTCACGGCCGCCAAGCCGGCGCGGGCCAAACGGGAGCAAGCCCCGCCCTGGCCGAGCGACCGGCCGCGCCCGACCGGCAGTTGGTGGCCGTTGCGGCAGGCGCGAAAACCGGGGTGATCGGGCTGGCGCTTTTGGATGCCTATTTTGTTGCTATATCGAAATTAAATATGACAGTTCCTCAGCTCCAGCCGCCGCCCAAAGCTTTGTAAAGCTGGACGAAGTTGGTGGAGATGGTGGTGGTGCTATCCGCCAGCTCCTGTTCGGAGGCGAGCAGGACGCGCTGAGCGGAGAGCACTTGCAGAAAGTCGGTCACCCCTTGCTCATAGCGCATCCGGGCGAGGCCGAGGGCTTTGCGGCCCTGTTCCACCGAGGCTTCCAGCCGGGCGCGGCGGCGCTGTTCGGCGCCGTAAGCGGTCAGCGCGTTGTCCACATCATGCAGCGCGCCGAGCACGGTGCGTTGATAGAACACGGCGGCCTCCTGCTGCTGGGCCTCTCGCAGTTCCAGGGTGCGCTTGCGGCTGCCGCCATCGAAGATCGGCAGGGTGATGGAGGGGCCGAGGCTGTAGGTTTCCGCCGTGGCCAGCCCGACGAGGCTGCTGAGTTGCAGGCCTTGCAGGGCGCCGAGGCCGGTGAGCATCACGCGAGGGTAGAAATCCGCGGTAGCGACGCCGATGCCGGCCGTGGCGACGTGCAACTTGGCCTCCGCGATCCGGATATCCGGCCGGCGGCGGGCGAGTTCGGACGGCACGCCGACCGGCACCGCCGGGGGTACCGGCGGCACGGCGTGCGGGGCGGCAAGTTCGGCGGTGGTGGTTTGCGGCGCCTGGCCGAGCAGCAGGGCGATGGCGTTGATCTGCTCCGCTTCCGCCTGTTCCTGGGTGGGAATCTGGGCCTCGATCGTCGCCACCAAGGCGGCGGCGTTGGCGACATCGAGGTCCGTGGTCAGGCCGCCGGCGGCGCGGGCCTGGGTGAGGCTGAGGCTTTGGCGGGCAATATCAAGATTGGCGTGGATGATCTGCAATTTGCGCTGGATGCCACGCAGGCGGATGTAGTCGCGCGCCAATTCGGCGGTGGCGACGACCATGGTGTCCCGTTTCGCATCCTCGCTGGCGGTAACGCCCGCTTCGGCAGCCTCCACCCCGCGGGCGACGCGGCCCCACAAATCCAGCTCCCAACTGACATCGAAGCCGGCCTGATAGAGTTGGTACGGATTGCGGAAGTTGGAGCCGGGCGCCATGGTGGAAGGGTTGATATCGTCGATGCCCTTGCGGCTGAGGCGCTGGGCGGAGGCGGCGCCATTGGCGTTGACGCTGGGCTGGCCGGCGGCGGAGGCGACGCCGAGTTGGGCGCGCGATTGGGCAAGCCGGAGCGTGGCCAGTTGCAGATCCAGGTTGCTGTCCACCAGCCGGGTTTCCAGCGCGGTCAGCAGCGGGTCCCCCAAAGCTTTCCACCATTGCGGGTCAATGGCGGTGGCGACCGGGCGGCTGGTTTCGTCCTTCGACATCTGGCCGGTTTCGCCCAGCGTGGCGGGCTGCCAGTTCGGGGTGGGGGCGACGAAATCCGGCCCCATGCGGGAGCAGGCGGCGAGTGGGATGGCGACGGCCGCCAGCAGGGTTACAGCACGGGACATGCGCACAGCCATCGCCTCAAACCTCCAGCACGAATAATCTTCGAGCCTACAAGCCGTGCCGGCGCGGTCAATGCAAAGTCGCGCCGGGCTGCCGCGCAGTGCGGCGATGTGGTAACGTGCGGCGATGACCTTCTCGGTATTTTCGCAAAACACCTTCGCGCTCCTGCTGGCGGCCGTGCTGGGCGCGGCGATCGGGGCGGAGCGCGAGTGGCGGCGGCACCCCGGCGGGTTGCGGTCCTGCGCGTTGGTTTCGGCGGCAGCGGGGGTGTTCGCGCATATTTCGGTCGCCTATGGCGGCGGCAATCCTGGCGCGGCGTTGGGGGCGATTGCCACCGGGGTGGGGTTTATCGGCGCCGGGGTGATTATGCATCTGGGCACCGAGGTACGCGGGCTTTCGACCGCCGCGACGTTCTGGGCGGTGGCGGCGATTGGCACCTCGGCGGGGTTGGGCGAGTATGCGATGGCCATCGGGCTGACGGTGATTGTGTTTTTCGCCCATATCGCGCTGCGGCCACTCTCGGCCTGGATCGAGACAGTGGCGCCGCCGGAGGATCGCGGGCCGCGCTAGCGCGTGATCGTTTGAAGTTGACGAACTTTCGCAGTCCGATCACGCGCTAGCTTTTTGTTTTATCGTGCAATTTTATCGCTCGGCTGAAGTAACCCCTAGCGATATTGCACTAACGGGGTTGCGTTCAGCGCCAGGCGAGCAGCTTGCGTTCCAGCCAGCCGATGATCCAGGCGACGGCGAGGCCAACGACGGACAGCACGGCGATGCCGGCAAGCAGGTTGTCGGTATCGTAAAGATTGCCGGCCGAGAGCACGAAGGCGCCGATGCCGTGCTCGGCGCCGATCATTTCGGCGGCGACCAGCAGAATGATGGCGGTGGAGCTGGTGATACGGAAGCCGGCCAGCACCGAGGGCAGCGCGCCGGGCAGGATGATTTTCAGCAGAATGGCCCAGCGCGACAGGCCGAAGGATTGCGCCATGCGGATGAGGTTGCGCGGCACGCCATCCACCCCGGCCAGCACATTGATGACGGTGGGGAAGAAGACGCCGAAGGCCAGGGTGATGACCTTTGAGCCCTCGCCGATGCCGAACCAGATGATAAAGAGCGGCACCAAAGCGATTTTCGGCACCGGGAACAGCGCCGAGACAACCGCCATGCCGGCGGCGCGGGCGAGGCTGAACAGGCCGAGCAGCAGGCCGACGGCAAGACCGGCCAAGGTGCCGGCGAGCCAGCCCCAGGCGAGCCGGACCAGGGAGGCGGAGAGGTGGCTCCATAATTCGCCGCTGACCAGCAGGATCCAGAGCGCGCGCAGAATGGCGAGCGGGTCTGACAGGAAGCGGGTGGAAATCCAGCCCAGCGAGGCGCCGGCCTGCCAGAGCAGCAGCAGGCCGATCAGGGTGAGGGCGCCGACCAGTGGCAGCGGCTGGGGGGCGAAGCCGCCGGCGCGGAAGGGGATTTTATGCAAGGTCGAGTTCCCGGTCGGCGTCCGCGGCGTCAGCACGGATGAGGTCCCACAGATGCGCCTCGGTCGCCAGCAGATCCGGATCAGCGGCACGGCGGCCGGTGAGCGGGCGGTCCAGCCGGACGATTTCCCGGATACGGCCCGGGCGGCGGGAGAGAACGACGATTTGCTGGCCGAGGCGGACGGCTTCCGACAGCGTGTGGGTGACGTAGACGGTGGTGACGCCGGAGCGGGCGATGAGGTCGGAAAATTCTTCCAGCAGCAGCGCGCGGGTTTGCGCGTCCAGCGCCGAGAGGGGTTCGTCCATCAGCAGCACCGCCGGGCGGACGGCCAGCGCGCGGGCGATGCCGAGGCGTTGGCGCATGCCGCCGGAGAGTTGCTTGGGCCAGGCGGCGGCGAACGGGGCGAGGCCGGTGAGTGCCAGCACCTCGGCAATGCGGGCCTGGCGGGCGGCGCGGGAGAGGCGGCTGCCTTCCAGCACCAGGGAAATGTTGCCGGCAACGCTGCGCCAGGGCAGCAGGGCGAAATCCTGGAACACGTAGGTGAGCGGGTTGAGGCAGTCCGCCGCAACCGGGCCGGCCATGCGGACTTGCCCGGCGCTGGGGTGCAGCATGCCGCCGAGGATGGCAAGCAAGGTGGATTTGCCGCAGCCGGACGGGCCGACCAGCACCGTGACCTGCCCGGCGGGGATGGTAAGGGTGATGCCGTCAAGCACCGGCAGGGCGGGGTAGGCGTGGCTGACCGCCTCGACCGACAGGGTGACGGCGGAACGTAAGGTCATCGCTGCGGCAGGAAGCGGGTGTCGATGATGTTGTCCGGGTTGATCTGGCCTTTGACCATGCCTTGGGCGGAGAACCAGGCGAGTTGGGTGCGGACATCGGTGACATCGAGCGCGCCGCCGTCATCGTACCAGCCGAGGCCGGCTTTGATTTTGCTGGCGGCGGCAGGGTCGCCGACGAAGACGAATTGGGTGATGTCGGCTATGGCGGCATCGGTCGCGGCATCAAAGATCGGTTTGCCGGCCGGATCGAGGCGGAGGAAAGCGGCGCGGTAGGCGGCGACGCCGCGTTGGTAGACCTGGCAGAATTTCCGCAGATCCTCGGCGCGCTTGTCGACCATTGCGGCGGCGGCGAACAAGGCGGTGATCTGGTAGGGCACGTGGTCCCCGACCCAGCCAATGATTTTCGCCTCCCCCGCCGCTTCCAGCGGGCGGGCCATGGAGGCGATGGCCATGGTGGCATCGACCTGGCCGGAGCGGACGGCGGCGACCATGTTGGGCACTTGTTGCAAGGGCCGCAGGGCGATGGATTTGAGGTCGAATTTCTGTTCGGCCGCCAACTGGCCGAGCATGTAGTGGAAGGAGGAGCCGAACTGGGTGATGCCGAACGAATGGCCACCGAGTTTGTCCAGCGAGGTGAGGCCGGCATCGTAGGCGGCTTTGGAGACCAGCACGGCGGTGAGGTCGAAGCCCTTTTGCTCGTGCAGGGCGCCACCGATGACTTTCAATTCCCCCTTGCCGGCGAGGGCGAAGAAGCCGCCGGTCAGCGCGGTGACGCCGACATCGGTATCGCCGGCCACGGCGGCGGCGGCGATGGGTTGGGCGGCTTCGAAGAAGTGAAACTCCACTGGGACGCCGGCTTCGGCGAACCAGCCGCGATTTTGCGCGATGTAGAATGGCGCCGGGGAGGCGGTACGCAGCAGGCCGAGCCGGATGGGGGGCGCGGCGCGTGCGGTGCTGGCCAGCGATGCGGCGGCAAGTGCCAGGGTGCTGCGGCGGGAGAGGTTCATGGCAGGAGTCCGTTTAAGGGGATGCCGTATTCGGCCAGTATTTCGGTGCTGTGTTGGCCGTTGCGGGGGGCTGGGGTCAAGGCGGCTTCGGTGCTGGGCAGGGCACCGGGGGTGCGGGGCATGCGCAGTTCCCCGAGGCCGGGTTGCTGAAGCACGCTGGCGCCACCGACGGCGAGGACGTGCGGATCGGCGTACCAGTCCTGGTAGGTGGTGACCGCATCGCAGATCACATCGGCGGCGCGCAGGCGTTCGAGCCAGACGGCCGTGGTTTCGCGGGCCATGATGTCTCGGATGATGCCGACCAGTTCCGCCTCGTGCGCCGCGCGCTGCGGGAAGGTGGCAAAGCGCGGTTCGGCGGGCAGATCCGGGCGGTTAAGCGCGGCGCACCAGCGGACGAATTGGGCTTCGTTGACGATGGCGACCACCACCCAGCCATCGCTGGTTTGGTAGCTGCCGGCGGGGGCATTGAGGGCCGGGACAGCGCCGTGTTCGAGCCAGGCCTCCGGGCTGCGATGCCCGATGAAGGCGGCGGCGGAGGCCATGAGGCTGACATCGATCCAGCGACCAAGGCCGGTATCGCGGCGGGCATACAGCGCGGTGGCGACGGATTGGTAGGCATAAAGGCCAGTGGCGACATCGCAGACCAGAATCGGGGCGCGATGGGGGACGTCATCCGGGCCGCGATTGGCGTTGATGAGGCCGGAAAACGCCTGGGCGGCGGCGTCGGTCACCGGGCGTTGGGAATAGGGGCCGGTTTGGCCGAAGCCGCTGATGCTGAGCATGATCAGCTTGGGGTTCAGGTCTTTCAGCGAGTCGTAGCCGATGCCGAGGCGGGCGGCGACGCCAGGGCGGAAGCCTTCGATCAGCACATCCGCTTGTTCGGCGAGACGACGCAGAGCCGCGCGGCCGGCATCGGTTTTCAGGTCCAGGGTCAGGCCGCGCTTGCCGCGGTTGAAGGTGAGCGACATCGCCGAGTGCTGACCGCCATCGTATTTGCCGCCGAGGCTGCGGGCCCAATCGCCTTCAGGCGGTTCGACTTTCACCACATCGGCGCCGTAGAGCGCGAGCAGCATGCCGCAATAGGGCGAAGCGACGCCTTGGCCGAGGTCCAGCACCTTCAGCCCGCGATAGGGGAATTCGTGGCTCATCGCTGCTCTCCCGGCCAATGGGTGTCTTGTTTCGCGCGCCGTTGGGTTCTGTGCAAGAGTGACGAGAGGGAGACGGGCCGATGACAGCGACGGATGAGCGGGGTTGGGACGCGGTGGCGGAGTGGTATCACGGGTATTTTACCGGGATGGTGCTGTCGGCCATCGGGCGGCGTAGTGCGCGGGCGGCGGCCGACCTGGTGTTCGCCGTCTTTCGCCGCCAGCATCGGGAAATGTTTCTTCCCGGATTGAAAAAGCTCGGGCTTGATGGGCTGCCGCCGGCGGTGGCGGCGGCGCAATACCATTACCTCTCGAACGCGATCGGTGGCGTTTCGGTTGAGTACGCCTATGAAAGCGACCGCAAGGCCTGGGTGCGCTATCCGCCGCCGCGTTGGATGTGGCAGGGGACGGCGATTTGCGCAGTGCCGGGCGAGGTGTCGCGCGCCATGCTGAACGCCTGGCATGGTGAAAACGGTGCGACCTTGGGCCACCCCAACGTCGGCATGGTGTGCACCGGGCAGACGGTGGAGGGCGATCCGGGGCTGGAGGGATATTTCCTGGAGTATGATGCGCCGTTGGCGCCCGAGGATCGGGTGCGCTTCGCCCGGCATGAGACGATGCCGGACTTCGATCCGGCGCGTGCACCGGTGTTGCCCGCCGACTGGACGCGGACGCGGCAGCGCAAAGCCCACCGCAATTACGCCATTGCCTATGTTCGCACCGCGATACCGGCGGCGATCCAACTATGGGGCGCCGATGAAGCGGTGGCACTGCTGGGACTGACCGGGCGGTTGGTGGGGATGCAGCTATATCACCAGACGGCTGCCGGGCTGGGGGTGGCGTCGTCCGGCGGGGCGGAGGGGTTCGCGGCGTTTCTGCACGCATTGGCGTTGGCGCAAGGCGACACGGCCGAGCGGTCTGGCACGACGGTGCGCCAAAGCAGTTGGCAGTCCATGCGTGGGGTTGCCGACCTGCATCCGGCGGCGTTTGTGTGCTGGAACGCGCTACTGGAGGGTGCGTTGGCGGCGCATGATCGGCGATTGCAGCTTGAGGTAACCGGGCGGCTGGACCTCGGGGACCCGGCTTTTGTCTGGCAGATCGGGCCGAAGCGGAGAATCGCGTAACGGCGGGTCTCGGATTGGCGCGAGGTGGCTCGGATTGGCGGGCGGGTTACGCCTTGGTCGAGCCGTTGGCGGGCGCCAGTGCCGCCAGCACGGCGGCGGTGTTAAGCGCTTCGACCGCGGCGCGCTGGTCGGCGGTCTCCACTGCTTCGGGGTGATACTGCGCCCGCACCCAACCGATTGGGTCCGGTTGGCCGGCGAGTTTGGCCAAGGCGGCGATCATCATGCCGGTGCGGCCGATGCCGGCGCGGCAGCCGATATAGGCGGGCAGGTCTGGCTGGGCTTGCATGGCGTTGAGGAGTGCGACCAGCCCGGCGATAAGAACCGGCTGCGTGGGGGCGTGAAAATCCGCGATGGGCAAAGTCAACGGAGCCAAGGCGGCTTGCGACGAGCGCATTTCCAGGCAGAGGCCGATGGCGGGCGGGCGCCAGTCATCGAACGGGCCGCCTTGGATGCGACGATCGCGACCGAGCAGATGGAGCACGACTTCGCCGTTCATGCCGGCGGCAGCTTGATGCCTTCAGCGGCGAAGGTGGCTTGCACCGCCGGGCGGGCGGCGATGCGGGCGGCGAATTGGCGCAGGGCCGGGAGGTCGAGCGCTGGCGGGGTGAGGCCGTAGCCCCAATAGGCGAGCATGAAAAGATAGAGATCCGCGATGGAGGCCGTATCCCCGAGCAGATACGGGCGATCGGCTAATTCCTGCGCGATATGGGCGAAGATCGCGGCAATACGCCGTCCCATCGCGGCCTTGACAGCTGGGGCGCCGTTGAGATCATCGGTAAAACGCTGGGGGTAGAACCACAGCATCATCTCCGCTTGCAGCGTGTTGGTGAGGTAGATCAGCCATTTGTAGAGCTGCGCCCGTTGCGGACTGCCCAAGGCAGGCGACCAGCCGGCTTCGGGGTGGCGGTCGGCCAGATGCAGCATGATGGCCGCGGATTCGTAGAGCACCAGATCGTCATCGACCAGCACCGGGATGCGTCCGTGCGGGTTGAGACGGAGATAGTCGGGGCTGTGTTGAGCGTCCGCCTTGCGATCCACCAAAGCAAGATTGAACGGAACCTCCAGTTCGCGCAGCAACATGTGCGGCGCGAGGCTGGCGTTATCCGGGAAGTAGTAGAGGGTGTAGGCCACGCTAGGTCGGCTCGATTTCCATTTCGCCGAGATAGGCCTGCTTGATCATTTCATTTTCGCGCAGCTCCTGCGCGGTGCCGGACAGCACCACCACGCCGGATTGCAGCACATAACCACGATGGGCGATGGACAGCGCCATGTTGGCGTTCTGCTCGACCATGAAGATCGACACGCCTTGCCGGTTGATGGTTTGGATCGTGTCAAACACCAATTCCACGAACAGCGGCGACAGGCCCATCGACGGTTCATCCATGCAGATCAGCTTCGGCCGCGCCATCAGCGCCCGACCGATTGCCACCATCTGCTGCTCGCCGCCCGATAGGGTGCCGGAAAGTTGGTTGCGCCGCTCCTTCACGCGCGGAAACAGGCTGTAGACGCGCTCGATATCTTCCTCGAACTGCGCCCCGCGTGGCTGGGTGTAGGCGCCCATTTCCAGGTTTTCGTATACCGTCATGCGCGGGAAGAGCCGCCGGGCTTCCAGCACCGGGGCGATGCCACGGCGCACCCGTTCGGAGGTGGCGAGCGTGTTGATCTCTTGCCCTTCATAGGTGACGGTGCCGCGGGCGGCGCGAACCACGCCCATGATGGTCTTCATGGTGGTGGATTTGCCGCAGGCATTACCGCCGAGCAGGCTGATGATTTCGCCCTTGCCGATGGTGTAGTCCACATCCTTCAGGACATGCAGGTCACCGTAATAGGTGTTGATGCCCTTGAATTCGAGCAATGGGGTTTCGACCATGCTAGTGTCCTCCCGAGCGGCCGAGATAGGCGCGCAGCACTTCTTCGTCTTTTCGCACGTCGTCCGGCAGGCCCTCGGCGATTTTGTCGCCGTGGTCGAGCACGATGACGTTGTCCGCGAGGCGGGTCACCACGTCCAACTTGTGTTCGATGAGCAAGATGGTCAGGCCGAGATCGTGCAGACTTTTGATCTGCTCAGCCAGTTCCAGCGATTCGGCAGGGTTCATGCCGGCGGTCGGTTCATCAAGCAGCAGGATTTTCGGACGCGATGCCAGCGCACGGGCGATTTCCACCCGGCGACGGTTGGCGTAGCTCAGCCCGCTGACGGTTTGATCCAGGCGCGGGGTCAGGCGGTTGGAGAACATCGCG
>Ga0164296_1001569_pt1 | contig 23895 bp, 12 predicted proteins | sample GEODES057metaG_FD_113533 | JGI IMG/M metagenome (GOLD analysis project Ga0164296, IMG submission 113533) | Dystrophic lake water microbial communities from Trout Bog Lake, Wisconsin, USA - GEODES057 metaG | ecosystem: Environmental > Aquatic > Freshwater > Lake | place: USA: Trout Bog Lake...
CATCATGATATTGCTCTGGATTTTGAATGCAGTGGCTTTGCTGATTGTGGCGTACTTGCTGCCAGGTATCGTGGTGACGGGCTTCGGCTCGGCACTCATCGCCGCAATCGTGCTGGGTTTGCTCAACACGCTGGTCAAGCCGGTCTTGATCCTGTTGACACTACCCGTCACGATTGTGACGTTGGGATTATTCCTGTTCGTCATTAACGCATTGGTTTTTTGGTTTGCAGGTTCTATTCTTAGCAGCTTTAAAGTTAATGGTTTTTGGTGGGCAGTCATCGGCGCTATTTTGTATAGCGTGATCTCTAGTTTGTTAGCACGATTGACGGGCGTTTGATGTCATCTTATTCAAATCCGGCTTTTAGTCTGGAGTTTTTCCCTCCCCGCGATATTATTGCGCAAGAGCGTATGGTTGCCGGAGCCAAACAAATGTTGGTGATGCAGCCTCATTACTGCAGTGTTACGTTTGGCGCAGGCGGTTCAACTCGTGACGGTACGCTTGAGACGGTTCGAGCCCTGCGTACATTGGGTTGTGATGCAGCTCCCCACTTATCCTGTATTGGCGCTTCGCATGATGAATTGCGAACGCTCTTGCATCGTTATCGCGATGAAGGTGTAAAACGGATAGTGGCCTTGCGCGGTGATTTGCCGTCTGGGATGGGTCTGAATGAGGGCGCATTCCGCCACGCGAGCGATTTAGTGGAATTCATTCGTAACGAGACCGGTGATTGGTTCCACATTGAAGTAGCAGCCTATCCCGAAATGCATCCACAGGCGCCGGGACCTGAGCAGGATCTTGATAATTTTGTACGTAAAGTTCGAGCTGGAGCTAACAGCGCTATTACGCAGTATTTTTTTAATGCAGATGCGTATTTTGACTTTGTCGATAGGGCGATGTCGCGCGGTGTGGATGTCCCGATCGTACCGGGGATCATGCCTATTACGAATCACACACAGTTAATGCGTTTCTCAGACATGTGTGGGGCAGAGGTGCCGCGTTGGATTCGTTTGCGCTTAGCGGAAATGGGTGATGACAAAGAATCGATTCGAGCTTTTGGTGCGGATGTGGTCACTCAACTCTGTCAGAGCTTACTTGACAATGATGTGCCCGGTTTGCATTTCTACACTCTCAATAATGCCGAGGCAACCTTGGCTATTTGGCGTGGCTTGTGCTAGTGATACTGATCGATGCTCCTTGTCGATAAGCTGAATAGTAACTTAAGTTGAAGCGGAAAGAACTTGAAGCGAAACTTTCTATTCCTGCAAGGTCCTAGTACCCCCTTTTTTGGTGAACTAGCCAATCGTCTCCGAGCTGAGGGTCATGGTGTCTATAAGCTCAATTTTAATGTCGGCGATAAAGTTTATTGGTATCCAAATTCAGCCGAGTCTTTTCGAGATCCGCTGCCAGAGTTGGCATTTTTCTTAAAAGACCGTTACGAAGCGCTTAATATTACCGATCAAGTTTTGTTTGGCGATCGTCGGCCTGTACATATACCGGCAATTGCTGCAGCAGAATCTCATAATGTACGTGTTCACGTTTTCGAGGAAGGTTACTTAAGGCCATACTGGGTCACGTTAGAGCGTGGGGGGGTAAATGCAAGATCTCTGTTACCTAAAAATCCGGTCTGGTACCAAACAGTATCTGCTCATTTGAGGCGAACACCTGCTAACTTTGCCTTTGAATCACCATTTTGGCGTCGTGCGGTCCACGACGTCGCGTATCACAGTGCTGGTATTTTCAACCCTTTGCTGTTTCCGCTTTACAGAACGCACTCGACTATTTCAGCGCCGTCAGAATACGTGGGATTTGTCGCCCAATTTATAAAGTCACGACAGTCTAAACGGCTCAATGCAGAAATTTTTGATCGCTATGTGAAGAAAAATACGCCTTTTTTTCTATTGCCCCTGCAACTGAGTACTGATGCACAGATCCGGGGACATGCAGTATTAAATTCTACAGAAAAGTTAATTGAATACGTAATTAGATCCTTCGCTCGACAAGCGTCCAATACAGTCAGGTTGCTCATAAAAAAACACCCTCTAGATGCAGCCATAACTGACTATCGCAACTTGATTTGTCGTCTTGCAAGAGAGCTCGGCTGTGAGCATCGTATCGACTTCATCGATACTGGCAATCTGGCCAGTCTTTGTCAGAGAGCACTTGGCGTTGTAAGTGTGAACAGCACGGCTGGGCTCGTAGCCCTTGAGCAAGGTACACCCACTTTGTGTTTAGGCAATTCAATCTATAACATTCATGGCCTGACCACTAATTTATCGATCGATCAATTTTGGCATGCACCTCAAAAACCAGATGCTGAATTAATGAACGACTTTAGAGTTGTCTTGTTAAATACCGTATTAATTAACGGCGGTTTCTATTGTCCGCAGGGGATTAAGTTGGCTGTGACCAATAGTCATAAGATACTGTCCGAAAATTTATCTCCCCTTGAGTATTTGCTTAGAGAGTTTCCAGTTTGAAGCAAGAAAATATTCTGATAACCGGTGCTTCTGGGGCTATCGGTGCTGCTTTAGCTAAAGCCTACGCAAGAACCGGCGTAACGCTCGTTTTACATGGTCGAGATACCGTAAAGTTAGACGCAGTTGCCCAACATTGTCTGGCTGCTGGTGCACAAGTAGTGCAAGCGGCTTTTGACATCACGGATATTCCTGCCTTACAGGACTGGGTAGCTCAGGTCGACCTAGCGCATCCCCTTGACTTAGTCATTATTAATCAGGGCGTCAATATCAACATTGGTGAAAAAAGGACTGGTGAAATCTGGACGGAAGTCGATCGTCTGCTTGACGTTAATTTACGAGCGACTATGGCTCTAGTGCTTGCTGTGGTTCCAGGGATGCGAAAAAGAGGCAGTGGGCAAATAGGCTTGATGAGCTCTTTGGCGGCTTATTTTGGATTGCCGATGACGCCTGCATATTGCGCTAGTAAGGCAGCTATTAAAGCTTATGGTGAGGCTTTGAGAGGTTGGCTAGCCGATGATCAGGTGGGTGTTACTACTGTGATGCCGGGTTATGTCAAATCAGTAATGTGCGATTCTATGCCCGGACCAAAGCCTTACCTGTGGGGGGCGGATCGAGCGGCTTGTAAGATAAAACGAGGTTTAGATAAAAATCAGGCTAGAGTAAGCTTTCCCTTTCCTCTGAATATTGGAACCTGGTGTTTGGCAATCTTGCCGGCCGACGTATCGATTCGAATCTTGCGCTTTCTTGGCTACAGTGACTGATACTTTCCTGATTTCGTTCGCTTTACCGTTGTTTATTGGTTTTTCAGCGACCTGTGTCATTGATCTTTGTCTCAAACCTTGTCCGCTTTGGTTTTGGCGGCGTCATCATGCTGATATTTTGCTCAATCTGGGCTTGTGGATAGTTATATTTTTTATCGAGTTCCTGCAGTATCGCAGACCTTGGCTAACCTGCTTAATTGCTATCGTCATTTATGCTGTTTGCGTTTTAATCAATAACGCTAAATTCAAAGTATTGAGAGAGCCTTTTCTTTATCAAGATATTGATTATCTAAAAGACTTAGTAAGGCATCCAAAGCTTTACTTACCATTTTTTGGTATCGGTAAGACGTTCATCTGCCTAGGTATTGCTATTGCTCTTATTTGCTGCGGACTCATAAGTGAGTCTCCACTGTTAATGTGGAGTGGCACTGACCCAGTGTGGCCGTTCGTGTTTTTTTTCCTGTTTTCAGCAGTTTTGTTAATTTGGTTCGGTAGCAAAGCAGGGCCAACCATTACCTGCGATCCCGTTGAAGATGTCAGAAATGCCGGATTGCTAGCCGCAATTTGGCGCTATTCACTCGCTGAACGCCGTCCATTGCCGCAACTTCGACAATTCAGCAATTTGCCGTCGATGAATCAAGTCGCTCTTGATATAAAAAAAACGAATATTGTTGTTGTGCAGAGCGAGTCTTTTTTCGATCCAAGACGATATTTTGAGTCTGTCAAGCCGTCAGTCCTTAAGCACTTTGATCAAACATGCAGACAATCGATCAAATATGGCAAGCTTGATGTCCCTGCCTGGGGTGCGAATACGGTACGTACAGAATTTGCGTTTTTAACGGGTATCGCGAATTCACTACTTGGGATTGATAAATTTAATCCCTACAGGCGCTCGACTGGTACAGAGATTCCAAGCATCGCGCGGCTTTTAAAACAGTTGGGGTACCGGACAGTTTGTATCCACCCTTATCCTGCTAGTTTTTATGACCGTGATAAGGTTTTTCCCAGGCTGGGCTTTGACCACTTCATAGACATCAAGGCTTTTGATCAAGCACAGTCTAAAAGTGTTTTTGTATCTGATCTGACCCTTGTCGATAAGGTAATCGAACTGCTGGACGTTACCAAAGAAGACGAAGCCTTATTTGTTTTTGTCATCACAATGGAAAATCACGGCCCTTTGCATCTTGAGCGCCTATCTGATCAACAATTCAGACGATGGTTTAAAAAGGAGATGGGTGCGCACGCAGAGGACCTAGCCGTTTATTTATCACACCTCGCCAATGCGGATTTGATGATTCAGCGTTTGACCCAAGCGCTCTCGGATAATACTAGACCAGGATTATTAGCTTGGTTCGGCGATCATGTTCCGATGATGAGTAAGGTATACAAAGAGTTGGGTATGCCTGAGGGTAGTACCGATTATTTTATTTGGCGAACGAGTTCGGAGCAGCGCACTTACGATTTGGTCGAAATTAAAAATTTAGCTGTCCACGAACTCGCTGTGCACATACTCTCAGCTGCAACGACGCCAAAATAAGTCAGCTTCTTTACGAATGATGGCCTGCCTTAAAGTTGACTTATTTCTTCTGCTAGCGCATCAACGGAGTATCGTAAATCTTCCTCAGTATGCTCGGATGACATAAAAAACCTCAGTCTTGCCGTTTTTTCTGGAACAGCAGGATAAAGAATTGGTTGAGCGTTGATGCCTCGTTTAAGGAGGGCCTCAGACAATCTCGTCGCTCTGATCGAGCTGCCAATAATGGCTGGTACTATCCCCAGACCGTTACTTGAACCCGTGTCAACGCCACGATTTTTGGCAAGCGACAAGAATAAAGCTCCATTACGCTGTAGGTTTTCGACTCGCCAGGGCTCCTGCTCAAGGCATTGGAGAGCGGCAAGCGAAGCCGCAGCGAGAGGGGGCGACATACCTACGCTATATAAAAATCCGGGTGCTAAAAATCTTAGTTGTTCAACGAGCGCAGATTCACCCGCGATATACCCTCCGCAGCCAGCTAATGTTTTACTTAGGGTACCCATCCAAATGTCGACATCTTCACTTTGAAGATTGAAGTGCTCTCTTATGCCGCCACCTTTAGGGCCCATTACACCAACAGAATGGGCTTCATCCACCATCAGGAACACTTTATGCCTATTCCGAATTTCAATGAAACGCGGCAAATCGGGATAATCGCCATCCATGCTGTACAGACCCTCGACTAAAATGAGAACCCGCTCGTGACTCATACGATGCTGCAATAAAAGTTGATCTAGTTGTTGCCAATCATTATGGGCGAAGCGTATCCGTTTCGCACCAGATAACTGAATGCCTTGGAGAGCGCTGTTATGGATGTATTCATCATGAAGGATAAGATCATGCGCACCGAATAATTGGCTAATCGTACTGACATTTGTTGCATGTCCGCTGACAAAAACTAATGCATCTTCCGCGCTGTAGAAATCAGCAATTGCTTTTTCTAAATCGCGATGAATCGGTCGTTCTCCAGAAACTAATCTACTTGCAGAAACTGATGTTCCATAACGTAGCATTGCGTCTATCGCTGCATCGTTAATACGCTTATCACCCGATAGATTTAAATAGTTATAGCTCGCAAAATTTATAAGGCTGCGACCTTCTACTTGGGTGTGACTACTCGCAACACCTTCGTGTAAGTTGAAAAAAGGGTTAGCTAGTCCAAGCCGATTCGCGCTGCTACGGATGATACGAATTTGTTGATAACCAGGATGAAGGTCAAATCGTGTGAACTCTTCTGGGATGTTGTGTTTAGGTGTACTAAGTTCGTCAAAATTAACTTTTTGCGGTTCACTTAAGGCTATAGAAGTATTTAGCCTGCGCTGTAACCGTCGCTCTAGCGCTTGTTGCAACAATTTATCTTTAAGTTGCGAGCTTAACGGGCCTGATTTAAGTGGTTTCGCACTCATAGCTATCCCTTTGAAGGGACTTCAGCAGAGTTGCTGGTAACAAAAGATTTGTCTGCTGCTCGATTTGAAGACTCGAAGCCATGCTGGCGCTCAAGAATACTCGTAAAGTCTGACTGATTGATCGTACTTTTGCTCTTAAGATCGTCAAAGTTATCGTTTGATTTTTTTCTAAGACAGGTCTTTAAATGCGATGCAAGCGTGAGGATGCTGGCGTTATTAGAAATTGTCATGGTGGAAAGTCGAATGCCAAATCTGGCTTCGATAGCAACTACAAACTCAACTGCCATCAAAGAGTCTAGTCCCATATCGACGATCGACTTTGAAGTGACGAGTTTCTCAGGCGATAACTCTAATACGCGACTGAGTTCATATTTAAGAATCTCAACAAAATTTTGCTCTAGTTCATTTTCATTCAGTTCTAGCATCATTTGCGAAACACTTACGGACTTTAGTCGAGGAGTTATAGCGTTTGCTTTTGTCCTGATTTTATTGAACCGAGGCGAGCTTGATTTGGTTAAAAAATCTGATACGGATTGCCAGTGGAAATTTAAAATAGCTTTGTTACTCTGACCCGTTAACAGCGCTTCTTCAAGTTGATCTAATACTAACGTTGACTCAAGAGCTTGTCCGCCCATTCGACGTTGAAGTCCATCTTTAATACTAGTATTACGGGCCAAAAATCCCGTATCTTTAATAGCACCCCATAACATGCAGGTAGCGGGCAAGCCAATTCGACGACGATATTGAGCCAAAGCTTCCATCCAGCGATTAGCGGCGATGTAGGCAGCTTGGCCCGGGTTGCCAAATAAGCTTGTCGCAGAAGAATACATAACGAAGTAATCCAGATCTAAGTCTAGAGTTATTTTGTGAAGATTTTGGCTGCCGGCAACTTTGGGTGCAAGTACTCGCCTCAATTTGTCTATAGTCAGATTAGTGACAAGTCCATCCTCAATGACGGCAGCAGCGTGAAATATCCCTTTTAAACGAGTTAGCCATGGTTTTAGCGATTTCGAAAGTTGTTGTTCATCAGATACATCACATGCCAGGATATGAACGGCCGCACCCTCGCCACGCATTTTCTCGATTACATAGTTGGTTTCGTCGAGTACTAACCCTCGCCGACTCATAAGTAAAACGTGTCGAGCCCCTTTATTCACCAGCCATTGGGCGGTAGCTAAACCTAGCCCTTGCGTTCCGCCCGTTACTAAATAAACAGCATCTGCCCGCAAAGATAATGCGATTTCGTGTCGCCTTAATCTCAGACTTTGAACTGGAACCGTAATCTCTTTTTGATGACCAACTAGAATTTTCCCGATATGTTTCGATTGCTGCATATAGCGGAAAGCCTTAACGATGTTCCGCGGTTCAAAGTAAGTAAATGGCAGTGGATGTAGAGTACCATCCTGAAATAATGCAATGATCTGGGCAAGCAGATCCTGACTAAGCTGGGGTTTTTGATTAATTAATTGATCGGCATCAACACCATAATAAGTAATGTTGTTCCTAAACGGCTTTAATCCTAATTTAGTATTCTCATAGAAATCGCGTTTTCCTAGTTCAAGAAATCGACCAAACGGTTTTAAAATCTGCAGGCTTTGACTGATGGCCTTGCCTGACAGCGAGTTCAGCACAACATCTACCCCCGCGCCATTTGTGATGCGCATAATGTCATCGGCGAACCTGAGTGTTCTGGAATCCAGAACATGGGTTACCCCAAGCATCTTCAAAAAATTGCGCTTTTCGTTGGAGCCGGCAGTTGCGTACACTTCGGCACCCACCCATTGTGCGATTTGAATGGATGCTAAGCCAACTCCACCAGCCCCGCCATGAATCAGAACACGCTCGCTCTTGCTGAGCTTCGCCAAATGAATAAGTGCATAGTAACTAGTAAAAAAAGCACTGGGAATAGTAGCGGCTGCTTCAGAGGATATGTTTTGCGGGATAGGCGCAACTGCAGAGGCCTTGGTGACAACATATTTTGAGAAAGAACCTGAGCCAAACCCTAGAACTTCATCCCCTATATTGAGTCCCTCTACAGACGCGCCTATACGACTAATTTTCCCGGAAAACTCAATCCCAAGAGCAGATCCCGCAAAACCGTTCTCCAGTGCTTCTTCAGAAAGCAGTCCTAACGTGTACATGACGTCTCTGAAATTCAGACCGCTGGCAGTGACCTCAACCTCAACTTCATCATTTTTGGGTGATAAGCGTGGTGTCGCATACCACAGCAAATTACGCAACTGTCCTGGTTTGCTGAATTTCAGGTCAATATTGTCAGTCGTTCTGTTCGCTTTGAAAGTATGGAGTTTATCGGCATTAGATGTGTCAATGGTTATACGTGGAACGAGTCGGACACCATGACTTTGCAGAGATACCTCTGTCTCATTTGTCGGGATAGTTAGCTCGTTAATGAGCGAAGTAAATAAGTCTTGGTCTAGCTTATCGGAATCAATATCAATTAATCGGATATCTTGATTATAGAATTCATTGCTGAGCGTTCGAACAAAACCAGCTAAAATTACGTCATCTGATGGATCGCCATAAGCGTGGTGAGTTATAAAAATAATTGGCGCGTTAGAGTTAGCTTTTTTATAGGCGCTAATAGTATTGAGCGCTATCGAGCATTTCCTTGCTAAATCCTCATTGGGATTTGAACCGAAATCAAGAAGATTAATAATCCCGTCTAGTTCGCCGTAAAGCGATGCTACTTTAATGATCTCGCTTTCGATGATCGAAGGATCGTCGGAGTTGCAAATTGAAACCATACCGGTTCGCTGCTGCAGGCCCTCGCATATAGCGTTTGCTACGCTCGACTGTAACGAGTTAGAGCTATTTGTTAGCAAAAGCCAATTACGTAGAGGACTTAGATCTCGGTTCTCCGAAAGAGTAGCTTCAGCGAGTGACGGGGTTGGCAAGGTACCGAGCAACAAGAAAGGTCCGGCGTTGCTATCGCGAGAGGTCTCGAGGTGAGATAGGTTATCAAAACCGAGGCTTGATAAATGAGACGACCACATGTCACGTGTGCGTTGGCACGAGTTATTTTTGCCACTTTTGCTCTCAAACCACCAAGAAGGTTTTAAGCCGTAGACAAAATTAAACCATCTTGTTGGGTGTTGACCGATAGCTATAAGTACGCCATCAGTTTTCAAATGTTGCATAGCGTAGTAAATCGCCTGGTTTTTTTCCTCCAGTGTGTCATGATGAAGCCAGACAATAGCGAGGTCAGAGCGATGATTGCTGTCAGCTCTCCAGGCAGAATCGATCGTTGCGCGATCATTTAGATTGATGGTATCTAATTGAAGAATATTATTCGACTCTTTCCAGTCAATAGAGTCTTGTGCTTTAGCAGCATTGAAACTGGCGAAGGTTATGACCCCTTGATTGGGTATATTGTGTTCGAGGAGCTGCGCTAAATCTAATGCAATCACAGGCGATTCAGCTGCAATTTCCAATATGCTTAGTCGTTCACTTGCGCTCAGCCTAGCTGTGGCTTCATTGATCGGTTTGATGACTGATTGAAGAATCTCTAATCTGGCGTACTTTCCAACCATCTCTCCAGCAAACGATGCAGATATGAAGTTATCGTTAAGAATGCTTTCAATTGTTACTCTACCTGATGCTATGTCTAGCAGATTGAGTCCCACTAGGCCAACGCAATGTACTATTCCCGAAAAATCTGGATAGTCGGAGATTAAAGTTTTCCATAAATCGAGTGCGGAAATGCTCATCTCATTGCTTTCTGAGTTGGCAAAACCTAATCCCTCCTGACTGCGCACAAGCAAGCCGTCTTCCTCAGCAATTTGAAGTAGGTACTTCAACCAAGGCGCTAACGCGGGGCTTAGCTCAATCCATTTATTAATAGTTTTTTCAGGGCTCGAATCTGTGTCGGTATGTTTCAGCGCCTCGACAAAAAACTTTACACACAGGATATCTAGTAAAGGATCAAGCTCGTCAACGTAAGCTCTATAAGTACGGTTAATTAGTATTCGACGTGCTGCTGTATTGGTCGAATCTTGACAAGAGGACAGCTTAACCAGAGAATTTGAGCGCTCTGGTTGCAATGGCATAGGTATTAGTTCTTCATATAGCGAGGTGAATCTGTCACGAGTAGGGTGATCAAAGCTAATCGCTTTGAGCCTTACCTGCTCGACTAAGGCGATTGCCTCGTATGAGCTAGAGTACAAAGTGAAATTAGCAACTAGAGAATTCGTTCGTACTTTTGCTAATACAACTTTAGCGTAATGGGGCGCGCCATTGCCTAGATTGAACGATACTTTACCAATATGAACGGGGACGAAAGTTCCCGACTCCAAGAGGGTGATATCACTACCAATAGCTTGTAGGATAAGTTGTAAAGAGCAGTCTAGTAAAGCTGGATGAAGATGATACTTATCAAGATCACTTCTAATTGACGACGGGATTTGAAAAAGGGCGATTGCTTCTTTCTCTTTTGACCATCCATGAGAAATTGCTTGAAAAGCATCTCCATAATTTAATCCTGCTTCAAGAGTCCGCTTTAAATGTGATGTACCGTCGAAATCTGGTTTTTTGATAGCTTGATCAACTGACACAGGTAATATCAGTTTGTCAGATAGAGCTGTCCCTGATGTTGCTTGCGTCGGTAAGATTTCGCAAATTGCATTAGTAACCCAAGGCTCTTTTCTGAGGCGATTGCGTGATTTGATGGTTAGTGTGCCATCGGTGTCGTTCAGACTAACTCGTAACACCTTTGACTGCTCACTATGAAAAGTGATCGGCGTAAGGATATTCAGATTTGTAACTTGCAAGAGTTGTTTTGGTTGCCAAAGACCTGCTGCGGCAAGGGCTATCTCAATAAAGCCGGATCCGGGGAATAAGTGTTCTTTGCCTACGACGTGATCATTCAGGAAGGCTGGTTTTTGTAAATCAAGTTGTTGCTCCCATACCCAATCTTGCTGCAACATTCGGTAGCCCAAAAGCGGATGATCTTCGTTTTGCAAAAGCCTATTAACTGACTCATCAGAATTTGATATCCAATAGCGCTCTCTCTGCCAGGGGTAATGCGACAACTGAGCGTAAAAACCTCGCTTAGTGAAATAAGTCGTCAAATTGACACTTGAATCTTCAGGGCCTGACTGAGCGGCTAGTACTTGACAGACGAGTGCATGCAGATTGTCTATGCCACTCTGAGTTTTGCTTAGCGTTGCCACAACCAGTCCTGTCTGGTTGTGGCGTGTTAACGCATCTTTAAGATAATGACCCAAAATTGGATGAGGTCCAATTTCAACCAAAATATTGAATTTGTCATTAAGGATTGTGTCGGTGACTGATTCAAACTGCACAGCTAAGCGAATATTTTTCCACCAATAATCGTTGGTTAGTGTCTCGCCTGCTTGACGCGACCCTGTCACTGTTGAGTAAAAAGGTATATCAGAACTTTTCGGCTGTAAGCCAGCCAGCACCTCAAGAAGATCGGATTTAATTACGTCCATGGCTGGACTGTGGAATGCATAATCTAAGTCTAGGCGTTTGAAAGCGATACGCTGTTTAGCTAAAACCTTTTCAAACACCTCAAGTGCCTGTTTATCCCCAGCAATTGTTACGCTGCGGTGGCTGTTTATACTGGCTATTGAAACTCGCTTGTTCAGTCCTGCGTCTTGCAGCAGCGATAGTAAGTTATCTGATCTCATTGTTACCGCAGTCATGCCGCCTGCAGTTTTGGTTTTTTCTTGTAATCTGCTTCGGTGATATACGAGTCTTACCGCGGACTGCAAATCTATCGAGCCTGAGGCCCAAGCAGCGGCAATTTCACCGACGCTGTGCCCTGCTACTGCTTTAGGGACAACCCCAAGCGAGGCTAATAGGCGTGTGATACCGACTTGTATGGCAAATAAGGTAGGCTGGGCAACGTCAGTATGGTCATATTGATCTTTGACGACTGAACTCTCTATCTGACTGCGAATAGAGTAGCCCCCGAGCGCGACAAAAGTTTGATCTATTTCAGCGATAGCGTCAGAAAATACTTTGCGTTTGAGCAGCCTCTTCCCCATTCCTGAAAACTGTGATCCGTTACCAGAAAAAAAGAAAACAGGCCCATTACTTTGGTGCAGCACAGGTTGACTGAAAATATTTTTGTTTGACGATTTTTGATTCTCATCGTCAGTCACACTATCGATGATATTGGTGAGTTTGGATTGCAAGTCTTCTTTATTTTCAGCGAAAAATACTGCACGTTCGTTCAGCCATTCTCGAGCGAAGGCGAGGTGATATGCAATATCGTAGATATCTGAAGTATCTCCATGTACTATGTCTTCGCTTAAGTTGCGGGCGACGTCTCGCAGTGCTCCTTGTGTTGCGGCCGACAGAACAATTGGCAGAGGTCGAGTCGATTCTGTGGCTTTTTTCTTCTCTGTGACTGGAGGGCTTCGTAATATCGCGTGAGCATTTGCGCCACCGAAACCGAATGAATTAATTCCGACTACAACCGGCACGTTATCCACAATAGGCTCGGCTTCGGTTACAACTCTGAGGTTGAGGTCATCGAAGTCAATACGGGGATTGAGTTTTTTGATGCCAATCGTGGCGGGAATGCTCCGATGCTTGATAATGTGTAGCGCTTTTACAAGACCAGCTACGCCAGACGCAGCCTCCATGTGGCCGACATTGCTTTTTACCGAGCCGATAGGTAAAGGATTATTTTTGCTACGCTTGACCCCTAACGCTTGTCCAAGCGCCATCGTTTCAATCGGATCACCTACGGCAGTGCCTGTACCATGCGCTTCGATATAAGAAATTTCTTCGGCTGCGATGCCAGCGGCTTTGTAGGTTCGTTCGAGAAGGCTTGCTTGCGCTCCTGTTTTAGGTACAGTTAGGCCTGATTTTTTTCCGTCAGTGTTGACTTGTGTATGTTCGACTGTTGCCAGAATGCGATCACCGTCAAGTATGGCGCGATCGTAATTTTTTAATAAGAAAATACCGGCGCCTTCGGAGCGAACATAACCGTCTCCCGATTCATCAAAAACCTTACAACGCCCGAGCGGCGAGAGCATGGCAGCCTTTGAAAAAATTACGAATCCATAGGGATGGAGATGCAAGCTGACGCCGCCAGTCAGTGCATAGTCGATTTCGCCAGAACGTATTGCCTGGCAGGCTTGATGAAAAGCAACTAGAGACGACGAGCAGGCCGTATCGATAGCCATACTCGGACCAGTTAAATTATAAAAATAAGACAATCTGTTGGCAGAGATACTAGCTGTGTTGCCCGTGCCTACTGTCGAGCCGATCGACGCCATATCGGCAAGCAGATGGTAAGAGTAGTCTGAACTCGATATGCCAATATAAACACCGCACGACTCGTCACTCAGTTTAGAGGGCATGATACCTGCATCTTCGAAGGCCTCCCAGCTCAGCTCAAGAAGCAGGCGCTGCTGTGGGTCCATCTCACTTGCCTCGCGGGGCGAAATACGAAAAAAGCCAGCATCAAAACCGCCAATGTCTCCAAGTGTTCCGGCTGTGAAAGTTTGCGCAGTGCCCGGATTTTTATTGTCCGGGTGTTGATAGGCCGCTTGATTCCATCTAGTCGGGTGAACCGACGAAATCAGATCTTTGCCTTCACGTAAGTGATCGTCAAACTGACCACCGTCCGGCGACGGAAATCTATAGGCCAGTCCAACGATTGCAACTTTAGTACCCATTTTTAACCTAGGAAAACAACACCAGATGTAGAAGAATGCGCTGGCAGCAAGATTTGAGCCAGAATCATTTTGGTATTACCCCGCTCAAAGCGCCACTGTTTATGGCTGCCGCAGGTGATAACACTGAGGTGAGGATACTGAGAAATTTATTTAACTCAACAGACGGTGCTGAGGCTATATAAAGCATATCCTTGTTTTTTACTGGGAAATTCTGAACAGCGAAATAAGTAGACGGTTCAGTCATATCGAATTGGTATACAACAGGCACGCGGCCATCTTCGAGGGGCTGTCCGACTGTTTGTATGTTGTCAATTGCTCGAGGGTCCTCGTATCTGAAAATGAAAACGCCTTTTGCATCGCTAATACTGTTGACTAAACCGCCGGCTCGAGCCAGCGCTTGCGACAGCATAATGCCTTGAGCTTCGAAGGTTATCTCATCATTCTTACCTACGCTACCCAAAATATTCAGGCTGAGTGGTTGGTAATAGGCGGTAACCACATCTCCCGGTAATAGAAAGATATTTTGCCGAGGATCCTGAATAACTGCCTCCATCGGGACCGATTGCGTCTGTCCGCCTCTGGAGACACGGATGGTGGTTTTATTGACTGGTTGTTTAGGTCCACCTGCAAATGCAATGGCATCCATAAGCTTTTCACCTTTCGGCGATAGTGGCATGATGACATTAGTGTTCAGTTCCCCCACTACGCTTACAGTAGATGCGTAGCCGTTGATCAGTCTGGCCATAACTTGTGGCTGATTAGCTTTACCAAGTAGTCGTTCTGTGATCATCGCTTCGATTTGTGACAGCGTTTTACCATTTACTTGCAGTCGCCCAATAAAGGGAAAGAGAATCGTCCCTTGTTTACTGACAACCTGAGCAGGTAGTGCCGTCATGGGCATGCCGATTGTGGATGAGGTTGTGCTCGCATTGGTTGATCCGCCTTGTCTTGGCGAAGCCATGTTTGAGAGCGCAGCGCCTGCAATCGCTGTGTTTGTGGGTGCAGAGGTAAATAGAATGGCTGGGGGAGCCTCCCAAACCAGAACATCGATGGTATCGCCCGGTCCAATAAGATTTTCTGGGGCTTTTGCAGGAGTTAGCAAGTCTTTGAACTGAATTGTGCGATCGACTGCAAGGACTCGCTGTGCAACCTTGTTATCCACATTAACGATAGTAACCGTAGGCGGATTTTGTTCATCCGTGGCCGCTGCTGTTTGTATTTGGCTGCGACTAGGCCCGGAGGAAGCAAAAAAACCTGAACAGCCTTGTAATGACAAAACTAACGCGGTAATGATGCCGAGATAAAGGACACTTTTGATGCGTAACAGCATGGTCAGCCATAGTCCAACATTAGATACAAGCCATTATTCTATACCGCTGTTTTGGCCGCGAGGTCGCTTTAGGGCGTTTTCTTTAAGCTGCTGAAATTACCACCCATTTTTCGGTTGACAATATCGCGTTCACTTTCGGAGAGGTTCTTTAGCCAACGGATTACTAATCTGTTGTCTATTTGGTTTTGAGTCCAAGGGTGGAATTTCTCCCCTGGAGGTATGACTTGAAGCCCAACGTGATAAGTAATTGACGGATGGGACAGTAATATGGGCCAAATTTAGCCGTTTTGAGCGGATCAAAGTCGAGAAAAATCTGTCGCCAAGAATTGATAGCTCCCTAGGCATGAGGTTCCAGTGGGGAGTGAGGCTGTAGACTCGCGGTAAAAAGAAAAAACAACTGTTGTCGATATGAGATGTAATGTCAATTTCGTCTAAATCTGATAGATTAGGTCTTAGCAGTCGTCTTTTAGACACGACACAATCACAGGGTTGTGACTTCTGTCCAATTTGAGGTGCCTGAACTCTTGGGCATCTATCCAGTTATTGACTTACAGCGGCTGCGGCAACAAGTGACGCATGCTGCCGGTGTCGAGCTTGCGACATTTTGATTGCGTTAAGCGTGCCCTGAAATTGCGTCTCTGAGTAGGTGCTTTCAGGTTCTGGTAAATCGAGCGCGTAGCCAAATATTCGAGGAATTGTTCAAATGCGAAGCCAATATCAGCCAGATGCCTGATGGGTATATTAAAAAAAGCATATTTTTTATAAGCACCAAAATGAAGCGGATCTTGTAGCATCAACTTCGGTTGCCATGCTGAGAATATTCTTTTGTAAGGATTTCTTACAAGCGCAAAACGGACATGGTCGCTAGCCGTCAGGCTTTCTGCCAAATTTTTTATGCTTAAACGATTGTGCTCAGGTGCGACGCGTCCATAAAGATCGTGAATAATAAGCTCTTCAGAGACTTCGGCGCTTGCGTGACCAAGCGCTGATACTTTTTTTTCGTGGCCGGTCAAATGAGCAAACTACCACTTGATTGAGGTGCAGGCAACGTTCGGTGTTGCAACGTAGATAAGTCGTCTTTCTCTGGATAAAAAGCAGTTTTGGTTGAGATGCCGTACGAGTAACGGATGCTTGTTTATTTCATCGATAGCTTTCATTACCGTTCGTGCTGATATCAGTGTGAAGGAATGGCAGCGTAAAATTGAAGTTCTGCCGGTGCAAGTGAGCTTTTAAGCTATTTTTTAGCAAATTTAACTAACGCACATGAAAAAAATTTTGTTTATCCACGGCTACTCTGCTGGAGATGTACTGGAGCATTTTGGCCGGTCTTTTGTCCCTGCTTTCGCAGAGTATGGTGTTGATTTAATCGTAGTGAATGTGGGCGCACGGGATGCAGTGCTTGCCCTGAAAGGTGCTATCCAGCAAAAGCCTGATCTAGCCTTTGGATTTGCAGGAGTTGGGAAAGATATAACGACTAATCGCGGCAATATTTGGGATGTAAGCCAGATACCATTTATTTCTTTTTATACAGACTCGCCGGGATACTTTTTCGATGCGCATGTTCAGCAATCCAGATGGATGGTTGGTTTGTATGGGTTTGCCGAGCACCTGGCCTTCAGGCAAACATTGCCATTCATTGGCGGGAGTGTGGGTTTAGCCCCGCCTATTCCGCTCCCATTGGGTGAAGGTGTCCTGCAAAGAATAGACTTTAAGGAAAAACTCAAGGGAGATATTATTTTCCTAAAGAACGGAAACGATCCTCAGAAACTCTTGAGTATTTGGGACGCCAGTCTGCCTGTAAGCGTTACAAAAATATTAAAAGAACTATCGCACAACCTCACTGCAGACTTGGATAATTCAGATCACAAACAGATCGTTCAACAAGTCGATGCAGCCATTAACCAGCATGGGCTAGATCTTGGTGGTTTTTCCAGATTACGACTTTTTCTAGTTGCGCAGCTCGATGATTTTGTTCGAAGAGTAAAAAGCGAGATGCTTGTGCGCGTATTGTTGAAATATCCCGTTAAGGTTTATGGAGCTAACTGGGATTATCTTCGGAATGAAGTTAACGCTTCGTCATTACAAGGTTTAAGAGATTACTTGCCTTCAGATGATCTCATTAACCAAGCACTTGCTATGTTTCATGTATCACCCAATACAAATACCGGATGGCACGACAGGCAGCTACGTGCCTTTGGCGCTGAAACGTTTTACTTGACTAACTCCCAGCATGAACTACCCCAGTCTACAAAAAAAACCGGTCAAGGTTTGTATACCTTTACTGAGGACTCCATCAAGGAAAATATAGAGTGGGTCTTAGATAATCGCTCAGAGGTAATTGAGCGTGGTCGCACAGAGGCCGTTATTGCAAATCAACACTTTTCTTTTAAAAACTTACTCGATAAGTTAAACAACATAAATCAAATCGTGAGGTTCAATAATCAGACTCAGCGCCCAGCGGGAGTGCCTGAATACTTTATCTGGCCTCAGGCTTCGGTCCGTGATTAGAGCGCACCTGAGCGCTTTAATGAGAGTCTGATTCTTTCTATGGTCTGCTCTATAGGAGCCGAGGCTGACACCTCTAGACCAAGGTCTCTTGCTATAGCATTAATTTTGATGGGATTAGATGGCACACCGCCTCTATTAATCGCCTTAATCAGGGCGACGGCGGTCTCTATCTCCGTTGGATAAGACTTTTTACGCCTGAAAAGATTTTTTAATACCCTTAATAAGTGCACTTGTTTTGAACCTTTACCAAGGTATGACTCCAAAGCGGTGGATCAGGTTTTTGTATTCGATTTGTGACTCAGCAAATGCATTTTTGTCTGTTGCTACGTGCATCAGCCCCGAGAGTCTATGAACGAGGCGTTTAACTAGAGGAACAGGGTGAGAATGTCTCCCCAATAATACTAAACCTTTTGTGTTCCTTATGAGTTGTTCTAGGTGAGGACGGCAGAACATGTTTTCAGCCTTAATTGGAGCAGTAGACTCGACAAAATGCATTCTTTGCACACCGCTCTGATTAAGTCTACCTAGCCATTCATTATCTAGATGCCAGCGATAGTCAGTGTTGAATAGGCCAATTTTTTCTAAAACGTCGCTTGTCATAAACCAACCTGAGGGGGTCGGGAAATCGTTAATCCTCACAACGTTATTGTCTTCGTCAATCTCAAGTTGTGTAGAGGAGACGAACGCCGCACGCTCTAGCCCCATCAAAGTGGTCTCTAAGTAATGAGGCTGCCATTGGTCATCGTCTTCAAGTATCGCCACGAATTCGCTATCTACAGCTGTGACTGCTGCATTTAAAGCTGCCGCTTGCGAAAATCCCTCACTATTAACGACTTTGACAACTAATTCATTTGTCACATCTAAAGGTAGTGATTTACCCCGATCAATTGCTATGATTACACTGACTTTAAACTTATCAAGTCCTACTTGTGCCCGAATGGACGATAAGGCTTTATATAAAAAAGCGTTCTGACCTAACCTCTCTCGTGAGGGAATCAGAACTGACAGGGTCTTGATCAAAACAATCCTACCTCTCGCTTACTATTTCTCAGCGATGACATTTAGACTTATCGGAAAGCCAAAAGGTTTGTAATCGCTATAGTCATCGAAAAGACCAAATGAATTGACCCTGCGAGCGGTTTTGAATTTGGCTTCGTTTAGAAAATAAGCGAGAATTTCCAAGTCCCATCCGAAATAATGGAAGTCATGTGCATTTCGCTGACCACCAAATATCATCATCAATAATTCGAGTTTAACGCCAAGGGTCGCCTCACGGTGCAAAAAGGTCTGACACAAAATATTTAAATCAGGAACTGAGATATAGAATTTTCCGCCAACCCTCAGCACGCGATGCACACCCTCAAAGACCGTTTTTATATCTTGTTTCGGAATATGTTCGACGACGTGACTAGCGTAAATCTCGTCAATGCTTTCGCTCTTGAAATGACTCAAGTCACGAATATCGCCAACAAAATCCACTCCTTCTCGTGGCTGGATATTGAGTATCTTCCAGTCAGGGTGGAGTTTTTCACCGCCAATGTGGAGTTTCACGAGTTATCCTGAGGGCTTATCTAGAGTCTAGTTGCCTATCTTACAACTTTGTTGCAACTTCAATTCACGTGTTGCGAGCGAGCAAGGTCTATATTTTTATGGCGTTGATTTGATGAACATTGAGGAAATTATAAATCAGCTCGATAGTTATTCTAGAAACCCCGAAGCCGCGGGGTTTGCACAAATTTATGAAGTATTAGCTAAGAAATATTTAGAAAATTCTATTGTTACTCCAGAGTTAGCTGCAGGACTTCGGAGGGTCATACAAAAAGGCGCTGAAATCGAATGTGTTTGGGCTCTGTTTGCAGCCGATATGCTCTGGCGTTCAGGCTATCAAAGCGCAGCTGATTTTTCAAACCTGTGGAATTGTGCTCAGTTTGCAGGTTTCGATCAGCGCTTCACTCGACTCAAACTCTCTACACATCTATCGCTCTCCCAACGCATAGTTGTGTCTGAGCATCAGCCAGGCGCGGCGATTCAAATATGGGCTGCAAACGCGCTGCGTGCTAATGGCGACTTAGATGCCGCAGAAGCTCTGTATCAAACTTCAGTCCGGCGATTTCCAGATCAGCCCTTTAGCCGGTTGAGGCTTTCAGATCTGTATTTTGCAACAAATCGAATAGAACAAGCACGCAATCTGCTCGCCCCAATCCAAAGCCAATATCCTAGCGCCCTTGAAATGATGTTTATCTCACCTACCGAAGGTCGACAAAATATATTTCATCAATCTTTAGGACAATTACCGCAAACGAGTGCTGAACTCATTTGGCTAGTGGCTGCAGATCCAGCTTATACCCGTCTTTATGCTCGGCGACTGCTCGCTACGGCGCAGGATTATGATGTGGCAAACAAAGTTGATTTTCATTTTCATCAAGTTGTAATTGGCGATACAACTGCCGCAGAAATCTCTGAGCTTAAAAAAGTTTGTCCTGAAGGCGTGTTCACAAGTCGTCACATATCCGATTTCAATCGAGGTAAAAATTGGAATAAAGCTTTTTTCTCTTGCGAGCGATTTTTCGTTTTACCGGAAATTCTTAAAATTTATCAAAAACCGGTTCTTGTGACCGATATTGATGTGGAGTGCCTCAGAAATCCTCTGGAGTTGCTTGGATCAATGGGTGCTGCTGATATTGCATTTACGCGTTTTAGGAATGCGACGGAAGCCTGGGAGCTCTATCCTGCGACCGCATTGTTAGTTCAACCAACTGCTAGTGCGATAGAGTTCTTTGAAAATATGTCGGGTTTGTTACTTTGGAATTTGCGAAACCATCCAAAACCTTGGTTCATCGACCAGATATCTCTCTACCGCATGATGCGCGAGACTCCGCATTCAGTAAGAGCCGTCATATTAGACGAGATCCTTGCTGATTCGGGCGGTGATGGTTCAGCAGCCTATTTAAAAATCTTGCATGCAAGTTGGCAAACGGCATCATAAAAAACAGTTAGCTAGGTCGCACTTGAAGTAACATCGTTATCCAAACCGGACTGTTTTCGGTATTCTGATTTTTTTTCGCAAGTTGCCCATATCCTTGATGTGTCTGTTTGTAAATATAGTAAAGGTATGTGAATGAAAAAGACCGACGCTAAACCTATCGACGACAAAGATTTGCCGGTTTATATAGCTGATGAATTAGATCCAGATAGTCCTAATATCGAAGCAGCAATAATTTCTGAGGCTGCGGATGCAGCTACGGGAAAACCCCCCGAATCAGCGATTCGTAAAGCAATCACGGGTGCTTTTGATGCCTGCGGCCCGACTTGGTTGACGGGTTGGATGTTTGATCCCGAGCACCCTGAGCAGGCCTGTAACCTAGTCATTCTTGCAGACGGTGTAGTGGTCGGGCGGGGCCGTGCCGAACTCTACCGAAGAGATTTAGAAGGCGCAGGGATTGGCGATGGGAAGCATGCCTTCAAAATTTTGATTCCATTGGCTTTGTTTGATGGCGTCAGTCGACAAGTCGAGATTCGAGAGGAATCCACTAATCAGCTCTTGGCGGGGTCTCCGCAGGAATTTTCGGGAATCTATACCCACTTCAACCAAATTAACCTCAATGGTGCTGGTATTCAGGGATCATTTTCTTTGATTCATGAGGAACTTACGGTCGATAAGGTGTTGATGTTTGAGCATGGGGAAGTAGTTGCTGAAGGTGATTGCTGGGTTAAAACGTCAGAGTCTCAGTGGAAAGAGTTTTACGTACCGATACCACACGATCTATTTGACGGACTTCCACATAGTTTTGCGTTCAGGTCGGCGGATACCGAGGTTTATTTAGGTGCCTGGGTTGGTATCTTGCCATATTCGCTAACTCCAGAAAATGCGCTGTTGAAATATGCTCGCCAAGGTATGAAAGCTGCGGTTAGTAATCTTGCCGGGTTTCGCTATGAGGCTTTAACCCAATCTATAAGGAAGCTTAGCCAGCATAAAACGTTTGACCCCGAATTCGATTTATCTCATACGATTACTCAACTTTATGGAGCTCATCAGACCTTGGTTAAAGGTCCTAATGAATCTGATAAGCAGTTTTTACCTCTTACCTTTCCGAAGCACTCTTTACCAAAGGTGTCAGTAGTAATTCCGGTGCATAACAAGTTTTATGTTACCTATCATTGCCTTGCCTCACTGCTGGTAGCACCGAATAACGTTACTTTTGAAGTGATTGTTGTTGACGACGGTTCTGAGGACGAGACCATTAATATACCTAAGCTTATAGACGGGGTTCAGTACCATCGTCACGATGAGGCTCAGGGTTTTATTCGTGCTTGTAACTTTGGCGCTAGTTTTGCTAACGCTGAATATGTCGTACTTTTGAATAACGATACCGAGGTTACCTGTGGCTGGCTAGACGAACTGCTTGCTACTTTCGAACATTTTGATCATGTGGGTATGGCAGGTGCGAAGCTATTGTATCCGGACGGTCGTTTGCAGGAGGCTGGTGGTGTTGTCTGGAGCAACGCCAATCCATGGAACTATGGCCGCGGTGCAAATCCGCAAGATCCTCGTTATTGTTACGCAAGACAGACCGATTACTTATCTGGTGCGTGCATTATGTTACCCACGAAACTATGGAATGATATCGGCGGCTTCAGCGAAAGATATTTACCAGCATATTTCGAAGACACTGATTTGGCGTTTCAAGTTAGAGCGCGCGGTTTTAAAACAGTTTATGCGCCATTGTCTCAGGTGATTCATTTTGAGGGGGTTAGTAATGGTGTCAGCATCACTTCGGGAATCAAGCGTTTTCAGGAAATAAATCGTCCAAAGTTTAAATCGCAATGGGGCAGTGTCTGCCGCGAAAACGGTAAAGAAGGGGTTGACCTCGAATTAAACAAAGATCGCAATGTGATGTTGCGGGCGCTTGTTATTGACGCAGAGACACCCCGCCCAGACATTAATGCTGGTAGTTACGCGGCGATTCAAGAAATTCTCATGCTGCAAGCGCTAGGATTTAAATGTACTTTTGTCCCTATGAATATGGCCTGGATGGGCGGATATACAGAGACGCTTCAGCGTATGGGGGTAGAGTGCATCTACTTGCCATTTGCCTCGAGTTTGCAAGAGATTATTCAAATGCGAGGCAGCGAATTTGATCTTTTTTACATTACCAGGTACTACGTTGCAGAACAGTGTATCGACAGTATCCGAGAATACGCTCCAGACGGGAAAATCGTTTTGATGGCTGCTGATCTACATTTTTTGCGTGAAATGCGTATGGCGCTTAATAGTGGCGATGACGAGCAGCTAGCAACCGCACTAGAAACGCGCGACAAAGAATTACAAGTAATGCGTGACGTAGATCTGGTGCTCAGTTATACCGATGTTGAGAAGGCAGTGATTCAGAGCCATAATTTCAGTGCTTCTAAGGTGGCCAAGTGTCCGTGGGTATGCGAAACAGTTAAAGAAGTTGTTCCGTTTGAAAAACGTGCTGATATTGCTTTTTTAGGTGGTTTTGGGCATCAACCCAACGAAGAGGCCATGATCTGGTTTATCAATAACGTGGTTCCTTTGCTAAGTGAGGCGCTGCCTACTGCCAAACTTCGTATATTTGGTAGCAATATGACGAAAAAACTGCTTGCGTTAGCTGAAAAATATGAAAATGTAGTTGTAGAAGGTTGGGTGGCTAACGTGACCGATGTCTACAGCACTTGTCGGGTGTTTATCGCGCCATTGCAAAGTGGTGCAGGTATCAAGGGCAAAGTGATCGCAGCGCTCGCCCACGGGGTGCCCTGTGTACTCTCACCTATCGCCGCGGAGGGCGTGTCAATCGCTGACGGTGTTGATGCCTTGATTGCCGAGACGCCAGCTCACTGGGTGTCACAAATTGCCAGCCTTTATGACAATGGACTAAAATGGTCTGAGGTATCCCGGCGTGCGCTTGATTTCGCGGCAAAGCACTATGGAATGCCACAGGGCGTGCTTGATATGCAAGCTGCATTGCTGCAAGCAGAGATATTCACAGATGTAAAAAATAACGCACTTACGTGGTGTGTGGGTGATAGCATAAATGAAAGCAGAGTCGACTACAACAAACAGTACTAAAACAAACAATACTAAAACAAACAATACTAAAACAAACAATACTAAAACAAACAATACTAAAACAAACAATACTAAAACAAACAATACTAAAACAAACAATACTAAAACAAACAATAC
>Ga0164296_1001570_pt1 | contig 23860 bp, 16 predicted proteins | sample GEODES057metaG_FD_113533 | JGI IMG/M metagenome (GOLD analysis project Ga0164296, IMG submission 113533) | Dystrophic lake water microbial communities from Trout Bog Lake, Wisconsin, USA - GEODES057 metaG | ecosystem: Environmental > Aquatic > Freshwater > Lake | place: USA: Trout Bog Lake...
GAAAAAGTTATCAAAAACGATTTAAAATACCTTTTTAGAAAAAGTTATTAAAAGCGGTTTAAAATATCATTTTAGATAAAAGTTTATTTCGTAATCAAATGAAATCCTTTCATCTTCTTGGCATGGGATTCTAAGAGAAGACCTTTCTTTTTCATCTTGTTGATTTCATCAGGAGAATGTTTCTCGCCCGTCATCGGATCAATATATCCATAATAACGGTAATAAGCATCATTCCATTGTTTTACTGTCATGGATGGTGAAAAGAGCCGACGTGGAACATATACATGGTCCAACATGAAGTAGACATATTGTGTTCCTAAGAGAACAGGATAGGGTACATCATTATTACCAATCATAGAAAAATAGGAATCAACATCATCTTCCATTTGGAATTCATAGATAGCAGAACCGATATACATGTATTTCTTTCCAGAAAGGTGAAGAAGAATAGAATTGCCAGCATCTTTTCCTTTTGGTCCGAGATAACTCTTGTTGATACGAACCGTTTTAATCAACTTATCGTAGATATAGGTATTATCTAGGAATGTACCTTTGTAGATACTTGCGGTAAAACCATATAGATATACGCGAAAGGGGCGACTACCGTTATCATGAATATCGTAAAATGTTCCTTTGGGTTTCTCTACTTTTTTCCATGTATAGACTCCTCGTTTATCGGCTTGAGAAACATACATCCCATCTTTGCCCTTTTTGCGGGTTCCTTTACAATTACTGGCATGAAAGGCAGGCGATTTTCTAGTTTGATACTTTGCTGATTTGACCTCTTTACACGACATTACTACTTATACTTTTTATTATACAGCCCGTTCCACCGCAAGTGATGCGTAGCGGTTATTAAACCGCTCCGTTCCAACCGCTCGCACTCGCTCCGCCGTATTTGTATTCGTAATCGCGACGATTCTTCAGATTCTCAGGGAAAAATCCGCTTACATCGCCACCTGCTGTGGAGCCACCGTTCTGTTTGCTATAATCAGTCTTCAAGCATTTGCTGGTGGAAATGTGATAGACATCATCAAAGATGGCACTAAATAATTTCTCTGCTTGAACAACATTGGCTTCGGTCAAATTGGCCTCGGTACACAGTTTGCGCATGAGAACCTTGGCACGATCGCGCCACGTAGCGAAGCTGATATCTAAATCGCGTGCAGCAACGGTTTGATTCAGGCACATTCCGCAGAGTTCCGCAACCGCAACACGGTCGTGTGCAGTTTCAAATGCCTGATAACGAGTGGCTTCGACGATACCGCTGGGAGAAAGCAAATCTTTTTTCAAGCAGGCAAGCTTGCTGAGAATCAAAGTGAATTCTCGAAAGTCATCTGAACCGTCTGAGGGGTAGCCACTGACACGACCTGACACCATGTCTAGCAATTCGGATGCTTCAGGAAGGGTCCGGAGACAATCAGGCATGCCAGTGCCACGTACTGCTCCACCGTAAAAACCCTCATCCATCGATGGGAACGAGGGTTGGAAAAGGGTTGTTTTTACAATTAATCCCACAATAATTGCAACAAATAAGATCGTAATGATCCAATCATAAGGAACAGTGCCGTCCATTCTATTAAGTGGAGATTTTCTATCTTGTTTTATAGAATGAACGCCAGTGACATCGTCAAGAATCGGCAAAACAAGGTACTATATGGTGCCTATTATCAACCGAAGGTGTTCCAATCCACAGTAGTATCAACACTAATTCCCATTAGTTCATATACAGGAGGATTTAATAGTTTTAGTACGAACATAAATACGGTATATACGTATTCTTCTCAACCTACATTTCTTAGTTATGAATTGTTAAATGAAGTAAAACAAGGAAAGGATGTATGTACAGGAACTTGTGCGTCACAATTAACATGGACAAACCTAACCAGTACCACACAGTATCTATATGCTACCAATTATTCTACACTTTCTACACCGTTAAGTGTGAGTGTTACATCGACATTTGTCCAAGGAAGTACTGGACCAGTAATTTGCCCATTGGTATCCTTTTATCAGGGTACTAATTTTGATAATTCGGATCCTACCTATAATGGGTCAACTGGGAAATATTAATAATACGGATGAGTAGAATGGACTCAAGCGAACTATTACGATTACGAACGGGAGCTTGTAATCGTAATGAATGTTGTAATCAATCGAACCAATCGGGTCAAGGTTCAACAGGTCCTCAAGGACCAACAGGATCACAAGGACTGATGGGTCCAACCGGTCAAGGTATTACTGGTCCTCAAGGTCCTCAAGGGGATCAAGGTCCGCAAGGAATTCAAGGTCCGCCTGGCGATCAAGGCGAACAAGGCGATCCAGGAATTCAGGGCCCACAGGGTGATCCAGGTCAGCAGGGCCCGCAAGGGGATCAGGGACCAAAAGGTAATCAGGGCGATCAGGGGCCACAGGGTGATCCAGGCCCTACTGGAGTACAAGGTCTACAAGGTCTAATAGGCGATACAGGACCGACAGGTCAACAAGGCCCAACGGGTCAAGGTTCAACGGGTCCTCAAGGACCAACAGGTGATCAGGGTCCGACGGGTCAACAAGGCCCAACGGGTCAAGGTTCAACGGGTCCTCAGGGACCAACAGGATTACAGGGACCAACAGGTGATACAGGTCCAACAGGAGAACAAGGACCAACAGGTGATCAGGGACCGACAGGTCAACAGGGTCCAACCGGTCAAGGAGCAACGGGTCCTCAGGGATCTCAAGGGGAACAGGGTCCAACAGGACAACAGGGACCAACAGGAGATCAAGGTCCTCAAGGAGAACAAGGTCTAACGGGTCAACAGGGTCCAACAGGTGATCAGGGTCCAACAGGAACTCAAGGAGCAACAGGTTTACAGGGAGAAACAGGCGATACAGGTCCTCAAGGAGAACAAGGTCCAACGGGTCAAGGTTCAACGGGTCCTCAAGGAGAACAGGGTCCAACAGGTCCAACAGGATTACAGGGACCAACGGGTGATCAAGGAGAAATGGGACCAACAGGACTTCAAGGAGACTCCTTCCAATTTAGTGGTCCCACAGGCGCTGTCTTATATTTTGATGGCACATCGGTAACAGGAACAGCCGATTTTACGTATACTCCAGGTGGTACAGGAATGTATATTAATGGAAACATTATCCCCGCCCAATCAAATGTCTACTCGTTAGGCTTAACGGGTGCGGTATGGAAATCGATTGCGATTGGACCAGGAACCATTGATATTTCAGGACCAGGTCAAGTGATTGGAACCATTGGAACCGATCAAAATGCGATTGTTTATACCAAAACAGGATTTGCGACACCATTCATTAACATTGGCCCTGAGTTTAATGCGTTGGATCCAGGAGCAATTGGTGGATGGGTGATTGGACCGACTGGACAATTTGGAAGCCCTGATTATGACATCATTGTTCAACAAAAAGCACTAGGTCTGGGCCTGCCGGCAGGCTTAACGGGACCGACGTATTCGTTAACAAAACGAAATCCTGGTCCAACGGGAGCACAAGGAAATGATGGCCCAACTGGCCCGATGCCATCGTTGGGCAATCTTCGACTTACCGATGATGGAAATGGATGGACAACAATGGACATTACCATCGATTTCGAATTGGGATCTGCAGGGGATACAGGAAATATAGTGTCTTATCGCCCTATCGTATTACATGATGGAAATGACAATATTCTAATACAACTTACAACGGATCAATATGGCAACGGCTTTCTTAACTTTGGAGGTGGCTCGAATAGCATTTCGATGGCCAATGGACTAGAAATCACAGGTATTACTCATTCAGATGATTATTCGGGAATCCAGCCACTAAGTTATAATAGTGCGACCAGTCAAATCACCTATGGCGTATTGAATTATGCGCATCTGGAGGGATTTCCACAAACACCGAGCTATGCATCAGATGCTGATGCGAATACAGCCATTGGTTTAATCCAGCCAGGTGGAACATTTTACAATACCCCACAACGTGGTCAGATGTATTTTAATAGCACGACACATACCCTAATGACCTATTCAGGAACGCAATGGGTTACCGCACAGGGTCCAACAGGCACTCAAGGAACAAATGGAGTGACTGGATTACAGGGTCCAACAGGTCAGCGAGGTATTGATGGCACTCAAGGAACAAATGGAGTAACAGGTCCAACGGGTCAAGCAGGATCACAAGGAGTCTATACCATTAGTTCATCCGGTACAACACAATCATCAGGTGTAATTACATTAAGTGATAATACAAGTAATGTATATTTACTAGATGCTACAAATTTCCCCAATAATACATCTCTTGATGGAATTTCCAATACAGGAGTGAATGGTCGTGTCATTACATTAATTTGGACAAGACAAGGAGGTCCAGCGGATAAACTAGTATTTAACAATAAAAACAATGGCGCATCATCTGGTCAGCAGTTTTTCCTAACAGGGAATGGACCCGTGAATGTGAATACGCAGGGCACGATTACCTTTGTGTATGTTTCTGCCATTTCACCAGGATATTGGGTTCAAATTGGAAGCACCTAATAGGATGTTTCGATCGAAACTAGCGCGATATCATACGATCGAATGTCAACAGGTCATGCCTGCTCCTGTAGTATTAATTCATTCCTTACCATGTACGAAACCAACTCCCATTCTAGAAATCAAACCGCCTCTTTTTCCCTTTCCACAAGCACCATGTGATCCAACCGTTATTCCGATCGAAATTGCGACATGGCCACCGTTGGCCAATCCTCCACCAGGAACAATCTTATCCAAGGCGCCAGGATTTATTCCATCTGGATATTTGACATGCGATGGATCCGCAGTATCACGAACCAGATATGCTAAGTTATTTGCGGTGATTGGAACCTATTATGGAGAAGGTGATACGGTAACTACATTTAATCTACCAAAACTTACAAATGATTGTGATCCAAATACAATTTACATTATCAATTTCGATACACAGGATTTCCTTGATAATCCAGGCACCGACTCAGGTTCAGGAGTGAGTACGGGTGGAGGTGGAGGTGGTGGTAGCTCCGCTCTACAAATTTTACCTTATCCAATGGATTTTATTCCACCACCAGGTACAATTTTACATAATACAATGAATTTTCTTCCTCCAGGCTACTTATTATGTAACGGTTCAGATGTATCACGTGAGACATATAGTTTATTATATAATATGATTGGAATTTACTATGGGGCAGGTGATGGTTCAACTACATTTACCTTGCCGAATCTAATTACATCACAAAATTATCCATTTGAATACATTATACGTTATGAAATCCAAATGATTCCATGCGTAACCATCACACCCAACTTGACCGTGTCTGGTCTGACCATTCCAGATGCCCAAGTTTTCAGTTTTACATAATGAACTCCTGTAAAATATATTAAAAACATAAATCATATATTCATGTTTTTAAGATTAATTCCGGTTATCCCGGTCAAGAAAAAATTGAAATCATCTCCAAAATTTTAATCTCGCCCTAAAGTATAAAAGAATGGTTTACACGACGACATCAGCCCAGTTTACTAAAGCTGGAATTACTGTATCATATACTGATACAACTGGCGCGGCCTCTAGCCAAAACATCACGTTTGCGAACAAGGTGTTGAATTTGGACAGTGGCCTGAATGTGAGCTCTGGTAATGCGTATTTTGCGGGAACAGCGGAAGTGGTAGGTGCGGCCAAGTTAGATAGCACATTGGATGTGACAGGCGCGTCGCATCTTCATAGCAGTTTGTTGGTGGATGGACCGGCTGTTATGGGAAATTCATTACAGGTGGCGGCGGCTACCAATTTGGGAAATACTCTTGCGGTGGCAGGAGCGGCTTCGATGGCCAGTACGTTGGCCGTGACGGGTGCAGCCTCGTTGAGCAACACGTTGGCGGTAGCGGGTGCGGCTTCGATGGCCAGTACGATGGATGTGACAGGCGCGTCGCATCTCCATAATACTCTGTTGGTTGATGGTGCGTCCAAGATGGGATCATCGTTGGAAGTAGTGGGTGCTGCCAAGATGGACAGCACATTGGAAGCGGTTGGTGCTGCCACCATGGATAGCACGTTGGATGTGAACGGCGCGTCTCATCTCCATAACACTCTGTTGGTAGATGGTGTTGCTACTCTTGGTTCTGCTTTGGATGTGAAGGGAGCTTCTCACCTGGAGAATACGCTGTTAGTCGATGGCGCAGTTACACTGGGTTCATCGCTGGCAGTAGCGGGTGCTTTCTCAATGGGAAATACATTGAATGTAACAGGATCTACTACTCTTGGTTCATCTCTTGAGGTGGTGGGTGCGGCTCAGATGGATGCGGCGTTGGATGTAAAGGGTGCTGCCCACTTTGAGAACTCCATGTTGATTGATGGTGCTGCCAGTCTTGGATCGTCTCTCGCTGTTACAGGTGTTGCTTCATTTGCCAATACCATGGATGTAACAGGTGCGTCTCATCTCCATAACACTCTGTTGGTCGATGGTGCTGCGGCTATGGGAAGTACCGTTACTGTAACAGGAGCAACCACATTAAACGGTGGAGTAACCGTGAATGGTGGTTCTTCGTTGAATGGTGCGATTAATGTGTCAGGTGCGGCATCGGTAGGAGGTGCTCTGTCCGTGACAGGCAATGCTACCTTGAACAGTGCGGCGGACATTAAGGGAGCGGCTCACCTCGAGAACACGCTGTTGGTGGATGGCAATGCGACTCTTGGATCGGCGTTGGATGTCAAGGGTGCTTCTCACTTAGAGGGCTCATTGTTGGTCGATGGTGTTGCCAGTCTTGGATCTTCTCTTGCGGTGTCGGGCGCAGTCTCGATGGCTAGTACATTGGATGTGACGGCTGCGTCTCACCTCCACAATACCTTGTTGGTGGATGCTGCTGCCACTCTTGGTTCTTCTCTTGCGGTGGCAGGCGCGGCTTCGATGGCCAGCACATTGGATGTGACGGGCGCGTCTCATCTCCACAACACTCTGTTGGTTGACAGTTCCGTCACCATGGGTGATTCGCTTTCTGTATCAGGCGCGGCCTCTGTTGGAAGCTCGTTGGATGTGGAAGGTTCTACTATACTCCATAACTCTCTCGATGTCACTCTTGCGTCTCATCTTCACAACACTCTGTTGGTCGATGGCGCAGCCAAGATGGGATCATCATTGGAAGTAGTCGGTGCGGCCCAGATGGATGCGGCGTTGGATGTCAAGGGTGCGGCTCACTTCGAGAACTCGATGCTGATTGATGGTGCTGCCACTCTTGGTTCGACTTTGGATGTCAAGGGAGCTTCTCACCTCGAGAACTCATTGTTGGTTGATGGTGCGGCATCGCTTGGTTCCTCTCTTGCGGTGTCGGGCGCAGTCTCGATGGCTAGTACATTGGATGTGACTGCTGCATCTCACCTCCACAACACCCTGTTGGTGGATGCTGCTGCCACGTTAGGTTCGACCTTGGATGTCAAGGGAGCTTCTCACCTCGAGAACACGTTGGCGGTGGATGGTGCTGCCACATTGAATAGCACCTTAGCGGTTACAGGAGCGGCCTCGATGGCGAGTACCTTGGCAGTTACAGGAGCGGCCTCGATGGCCAATACCCTCTCCGTATCAGGCGCAGCCACTTTCCAGAACAATGTAACGGTTAATGGCAATTTGACTGTGTTGGGAAATCAGACATTGATTAATACCAACTCGTTAGAAGTCAAGGACAGTGCGATTTTGATCGCTGATGGCAATGCAGCGGATGCCATCCCAGTGGGTATCCAGGTTCAGTATCAGCCTTCTGGTTCTAATTCGGCATTGTATGCGGGTATGAAGCGTCGTCCGCAGACGGGAGAGTTCGTCTTTTTCAAGGATTCTGCGAATACCATCGAGAATTCTGGAAGTTCTGGATCTGCTCCAACGGTAACATCGTATCAGATGACATGGATATCCGATCAAAATGATAGCTTTATTTTGGATAATTCGAATACATCACCACTTTCTGGTATTAGTTCAACAATGCCTCAGCGCGTTTCAGGTGGAACTCAAGTACAAGGATACAGCTTGCCAGCAGGTACGTATAACTATTCCGCAACATATCGTTTGGATGACAATTATGCTTCGCCGATTGTTATTACAAACGCAAGTAATGTGTGGGATAATCCGACTAGCCCGACAAGTACTCCTGCCAATATTATTTGCACAATTGTTCCAGCTGCGCCTCGTTGGTCATCAGGAGGACCCTTTACTGGATCATTTACTTTATCCCAACCGACTGTAATTTATGCTGGTAACCCAGACAATTACTATATGGGAGGAACAATGGTGGCATTGAACCTTACATTGGTATCATCTCCTGTCCCATCAGACATCTACGCAACCTTGATGGCGGATGGATTTAACTGCGCTTCAGATGCTCGTCTCAAGAAGAATGTTGTTGAACTGGATGGTGCTCTGTCCAAGATTGATGCCATTCGTGGTGTTAACTACAATTGGGTAGATGCCTCTCAGCCACAGGACCTACAGATTGGTGTGATTGCTCAGGAGATTCAGGCGGTTTATCCCGAGTTGGTCAAAGAAGGTGGTAATGGATACCTGTCAGTCGATTATCCGAAGTTGACCGCTGTTCTTCTTCAGTCTGTTAAGGAGCTGAAGGCGATGGTTCTTGCTCTTGCCAATAAGCAGTAAATATCAAAATAACAAAATAAGCATGTAAGCGAATACCCGTCGTAAAAACACGTGTGTAATTATACACACAATAATACAAATTACATTATAAAAATGATATAAATTATAACCGCATATAACGATTTTTTACAATCAAACATTATCATAGACATGGGTCATCTCTATGATAAGTTCAAACGCATCATTTCTCTTACAAATAAATGATAACTATATATTTTTAAGAGGATTACATTATTCTAATAATATAGTAGTGTAGTAATGTCATACTTCCCACCACCGTATCAAACGTGTGGTCTGCCGTACCCCACGGCGCCTCCTTATGGTCCTCCCATTTCTTATGGGGCGACTACGGTTCCATGTATCCGTTTATCGGGTCCTACTGGATCAATGGGTGAAATGGGACCGATGGGACCAACGGGGTATAGTTACGCGATAGGAACAGGTCAAACAGGTACTACGGGTGCGATAGGACCAATTGGCCCTATTGGTCCTACAGGTCAATTAGGAACTGGTCCTACAGGTTTCACGGGTGTTACAGGTTCGTTGGGTCCAACGGGTCGCATGGGCCCAATGGGTCGAACCGGCTATCAAGGCTCAACAGGACAACAGGGTCCAACAGGACAACAGGGTATTCAGGGTATTCAGGGTCCACAGGGTATTCAGGGCCTAACTGGATATACAGGTCCAACGGGCTCAACCGGTTCGATCGGTTCGACGGGTGTAACAGGTTATACAGGAACAATTGGAGCAACAGGTCAACAGGGCATTCAGGGTTCAACAGGAACAACAGGTTCAACAGGACCGACAGGTCAAACAGGTCCAACAGGACAAACAGGAAGTACAGGTTCAACAGGTACAGTGGGACCTACAGGATCGATGGGCCAAACAGGTCAGCAGGGTCCAACGGGTAAACAAGGACCAATTGGTATTCAAGGAGCAACAGGAATACGTGGAGGCATCGGTTTAACAGGTGCGACAGGTTCAATTGGTCAGCAAGGTACAACGGGTCATCAAGGTCCAGTTGGAACGGTCATTATCGATAGTGTACCAAATTATGCGGCACTTCAAGCATATGATACAAGTAATTTATTGTATGGACAAGGTATTATTCAAGAAGATACAGGACATTTACAAGTATATCAGGGTAATTATGGTGGTAGTATTCAGTTAGTAAGTGCGAATCAACAGTCAATTACATTTTCACCAGGAATTGCGATAGGAACCAGTGATGTAACAATTGAAGGATGGATGAAATTAACATCCGCCAACTATCCAATTGTGGTTGTAGGAACAAACTATGTAACTGCAAATCATCAATTTGTTCTCTATTTTTTGTCGAGTACACTTCTTCAACTTCAAGCAGAAGCAGGTCCATCCGTGGTATGGAATGTGCCGGCACTAACAACAGGTGTGTGGTATAATATTGTGGTTCAACGTTCAACAAGTTCATTTACATGTTGGATAAATGGTACACAATGTACTATTCTTGCATCGGATTTCAGTGGTTATCCATCACCATTTACATTTACAGAATCCATTAATACGATTGGATATAATACAGCAATTACATCATATCCAGATATCGAATTTACAAATTATAGAATAACATTACAATCATTATATGATCAAACACAGACTACAATTTCAGTTCCGACTGTTCCCTATCAGTTACAAATGGGAAATCAATTGTTATTAGGTGTATTTTCGTTAAATAATGCGTTTGTAGATTCGACAGGTATTCAAACAATCACATCATTGAATGATCCATTATATACACCTGAAAGTCCCTTTCCAAATAATGTATGGAATGATGTGGGATTGATTGTAGGTCATCAAGGTGTAACAGGTTACACAGGACCGACAGGAAAACAAGGACCCACTGGTCAGACAGGTTCAACGGGTCCTACTGGACAAACAGGTTCAACGGGTCCTACTGGACAGACAGGCTCTACAGGTCCTACAGGTTCTACAGGACAAACAGGTTCAACCGGTTCAACAGGTCCTACTGGACAAACAGGTTCAACCGGTCCTACAGGACAAACAGGTTCAACCGGTCCAACTGGAAAAACAGGAGCAACAGGAGCAACAGGACAAACAGGTTCAACCGGTCCAACTGGAAAAACAGGAGCAACAGGAGCAACAGGTATTCAAGGACCGACAGGTTATACAGGTGCCCAAGGTACAGGAGCAACAGGTATTCAAGGACCGACAGGAACAACAGGTCCAGCAGGAATATCAGATCATTATTTGACATCAACTACATCGATTCTTCCCATTTCTGGAATACCATTTGATCCATATAATGGCCCTTTTCCAATTTATCTTCCTGTAGCAACGAAATTGGCCTATATTTCTGGAAACTCACTTGTTGTAATCTCGAAATTGAATCCAATGGTCCGATTTGAAGCGATTGTCAGCTCTTATAATTCAGTAACAGGAGCATTATATGTTGATAATCTTGAAAATGTTATAGGAACATTTACATCAAATTCATATTACAATGTGAACTTGAATGGCATTGATGGTTCAACAGGTGCGACAGGTCAAACGGGTCCGATGGGTTATGGAGCAACCGGTCCAGTTGGTCCAGCAGGCCCTGTTGGACAAGTCGGTACATTATCGATGTATCCACTTGTGAATCAGGTAATTGAACCTCCTAATGAAACGGGTATTGTATGGGGTTCGATTGATTATACTCAATCGGAGGGAAATACGAATCTTAGTTATAATTCGGATGGTACATTTACAAATGTTGTTAATACAACAATTCCAATTTTAGTAGAATATACGCTTTCTACTTCGGCAAGTGTACTAAATAGTATTTCCTATATTCGAATCTTGGGTTCGAGTACACAATATGGAACCATTTATACAACAAATGAAGTTTTTACAAATTCATATACGATTTTATTGCCATCAGGTGCTACATTTGGTATATACTATCGAAATACATTTGAATCGACGATTTATACAAATTCTAATCTTTCTATCACATTATTGACGGCGGGTCAATTGGGTCCAACAGGTTACACTGGTCAAACGGGAACCACAGGAACCACAGGTCCAACGGGTTATACAGGTCCAACGGGTTATACAGGTTATACTGGTCAAACAGGAACCACAGGAACAACAGGTCCCACAGGTAAAACAGGTACAACGGGTCCAACAGGAACCACAGGTCCAAAAGGTGATCGAGGAGACACAGGTCCAACAGGAACAACGGGTCCCACAGGAACAACAGGTCCTGCAGGTTTGAATGGTATTACAGCGGGTTTGATTTTATATTTAAATCAAGGTGATACCATTGTGATTGAAGAATATAGTGATAATGATGAAAATGATCCGAATGATAATGATGAATATTCATCTATGTCAATTACTCCTAATGTAATGTCAACAGTAATCGTTCAATCTGTATTATCGGCAGGAGTAACCAATATTGCGAATTTTGCGATTCCAGTTGTTTCATTAAATGTTCCTCCATTTATTCCAACGGGTTTGTGGGACATGAATCTATTTGCGAGTGCGAATGCGCCAGCAGACGATAATCTTGCAACAATTTATTTTGCCCTATATGGATTGAGCGTGGGTGGAACAGAAGTACAAATTGGTAGTAATTCAACAATCGCAGAAATTACATCAACTGATATGGCAGAATTGGATATGACAACATTAATTACCTATACTGATATTTCGATGTATACTCATTTGATTGTTAAAATTGTAGCGATTGCTACCGCTCCAGCAACAATTAATACCTATTATCAGGGTAATTCCAATTATTCCCATATTCATACATCATTTGGTGTATTAGGTAGTACAGGACCTACAGGAACGACAGGCTCTACTGGTGTAACAGGTGCAACGGGACCTCTTGGAACAGGTCCAACGGGTTCAACAGGTTACACTGGATATACTGGTTACACTGGATATACTGGTTACACTGGATATACTGGTCCAACAGGTTACACAGGAACCACAGGAACGACAGGTCCTACAGGTACTACAGGAACTACAGGAGCAACAGGAACCACAGGTCCAACAGGTTACACAGGAACCACAGGTACTACAGGTCCTACAGGAACCACAGGAGCCACAGGTCCAACAGGTCCAACAGGAGCCACAGGTCCTACAGGAGCACCTGCCTTGTTTAATTATCTTGGCGATTATGATGTAAATACATCATATCAGATTGGAGATGTAGTATCATATCAGGGTTCTACATGGTATGCTATTGAGCCAAATCAATACTTATCTCCACCAATGTATCCTAGTGTATGGTCATTATTTGCTTCGATTGGAGATACAGGACCGACTGGTATTCAAGGACCAACAGGTGATCGAGGAGATACAGGTCCAACGGGAGAGCAAGGTATTCAAGGTGTTACAGGAGAACAAGGTCCCACAGGAGAACAGGGTCCAACAGGTCAACAGGGCATTCAAGGTAATACTGGAGATACAGGTCCCACTGGAGAACAGGGTCCCACAGGTCAACAAGGTCCAACGGGTCAACAAGGCATTCAAGGAATGACAGGTGAACAAGGTCCCACTGGTATTCAAGGAGAGCAAGGTCCAACAGGTCAACAAGGTATTCAAGGAATGACAGGTCCCACAGGCGAACAGGGTGCAATTGGAGATACAGGAGCAACAGGAGAAACGGGTCCAACAGGTCTACAGGGAGCAACGGGTCCAACTGGAATCCAAGGTCCCACAGGAGAACAGGGTCCCACTGGTATTCAAGGAATGACAGGAGAACAAGGCCCTACAGGAGAACAGGGTCCAACAGGTCAACAGGGCATTCAAGGTAATACTGGAGATACAGGTCCCACTGGAGAACAAGGTCCCACAGGTCAGCAAGGTCCCACGGGTCAACAAGGAGAACAAGGTCCCACGGGTCAACAAGGCATTCAAGGAATGACAGGAGAACAGGGTCCAACTGGAGAACAGGGCCCCACAGGTCAACAAGGCATTCAAGGAATGACAGGAGAACAGGGTCCAACTGGAGAACAGGGTCCAACGGGCGATCGTGGAGATACTGGTCCAACAGGTCAACAAGGTATTCAAGGTCCCACAGGAGAACAAGGTCCTACTGGTCAGCAGGGTCCCACAGGTCAACAGGGCATTCAAGGTAATACTGGAGATACAGGTCCCACAGGAGAGCAGGGCCCCACTGGTCAGCAAGGTATTCAAGGAATGACAGGAGAACAAGGCCCTACAGGAGAACAGGGTCCCACTGGTCAACAAGGAATACAGGGTTCCACAGGAGAACAAGGACCTCAAGGAGATACAGGAGCGACTGGAGATGTAGGTCCCACAGGAGAACAGGGTCCCACAGGAGAACAGGGTCCAACAGGTCAACAAGGTGAGACAGGTCCTACAGGAGAACAGGGTCCCACAGGTCTACAGGGCCCCACAGGTATTCAAGGTAATACAGGTGAGACAGGTCCTACAGGAGAACAGGGTCCTACAGGAGAACAAGGACCTACAGGTCTCCAAGGCCCGACAGGAATTCAAGGTAATACTGGAGATACAGGTCCCACAGGAGAGCAGGGCCCCACAGGTCAACAGGGTATTCAAGGAATGACAGGAAGTCAAGGTCCCACGGGAGAACAAGGTCCCACAGGTCAACAAGGTATCCAAGGACCTACAGGTCAGCAAGGTCTGACAGGAGAACAAGGTCCCACAGGAGAGCAAGGCGCAATTGGAGATACAGGCGCGACAGGTGAGACAGGTCCCATGGGTCCAACTGGAGAACACGGACCTACAGGAGAACAGGGTCCAACGGGCCAACAGGGACCTACAGGTCAACAAGGACCAACAGGAGATCTGGGACCGACAGGACAGCAAGGTGATATTGGTCCGACGGGTCAACAAGGTCCCACAGGACAACAAGGTATTCAGGGTCCAACCGGTTCACAGGGTATTCAGGGATTACAGGGATTTCGTGGAGATCAAGGAAGTACAGGACCGACAGGAGAACAGGGTCCCACTGGGGATCGTGGAGATACTGGTCCAACGGGTCAACAAGGCATTCAAGGAATGACAGGAAGTCAAGGTCCCACGGGAGAACAAGGTCCAACAGGTCAACAAGGTATCCAAGGTAATACTGGAGATACAGGTCCAACAGGAGAACAAGGTCCCACAGGTCAACAAGGTCCCACTGGTCAGCAAGGTATCCAAGGTAATACAGGAGAACAAGGACCTACAGGTGAACAAGGTATCCAAGGACAAACAGGAGAGCAAGGACCGATTGGAGATACAGGTGCTACAGGAGATATAGGTCCCACAGGTCCTGTAGGAGAGCAGGGCCCAACGGGTCAACAAGGTCCCACAGGTCAGCAAGGTATCCAAGGTAATACAGGAGAACAAGGTCCCACGGGTCAACAAGGTCCAACGGGTCTTCAAGGTATCCAAGGTAATACTGGAGATACAGGTCCAACAGGAGAACAAGGTCCCACTGGCCAACAAGGTGCCCAAGGACCAACAGGTCAACAAGGTCCAACAGGAGATCTGGGACCTACAGGTCAACAAGGTCCAACAGGAGAGCAAGGACCTACAGGTCAACAAGGCATCCAAGGACAAACAGGTGAGCAGGGTCCCACTGGGGATCGTGGAGATACAGGTCCAACTGGTGTAACAGGAAGTCAGGGTCCAACAGGAGAACAAGGCCCAACAGGTGAGCAGGGTCCAACAGGCATCCAAGGTAATACAGGAGACACAGGTCCCACAGGAGAACAGGGTCCTACAGGTCAACAAGGTCCAACGGGTCAGCAAGGCCCAACAGGTGAGCAGGGTCCAACTGGTTACACAGGAGAGCAGGGTCCAACGGGTCTACAAGGAATGACGGGAGAGCAGGGTCCAACGGGTCAGCAAGGCATTCAAGGACCGACAGGAGAACAGGGTGCAATTGGAGATACAGGAGCAACAGGAGAAACGGGTCCAACAGGAGAACAGGGTCCAACTGGTTACACAGGAGAGCAAGGTCCAACGGGTCAACAGGGTCCAACAGGAGAACAGGGTCCAACGGGTCAACAGGGTCCAACAGGAGAACAGGGTCCAACGGGTCAACAAGGAATGACAGGAAGCCAAGGTCCAACGGGAGAACAAGGCCCAACAGGAGAGCAGGGTCCAACGGGTCAACAAGGAATGACAGGAAGCCAAGGTCCAACGGGTCTACAGGGTCCAACAGGTGATCGTGGAGACACGGGTCCAACTGGCACAGAGGGTCCAATGGGTCCAACAGGATATCAGGGTCCAACGGGAGAAATGGGTCCAACAGGAGAACAGGGTCCCACTGGTATTCAAGGTCAGCAAGGAATAACGGGTCCAACTGGTGAATTTGGTGCGATTGGTCCAACAGGAGACACAGGTCCAACAGGTCAAATGGGACCAACGGGTCCTTCTGCTGTATTAGCTCCACTTGCGAGTGTATCATTTGTATTATCAATGAATCAAGTTGTTCAAACCAATATAGATACATTAGTACAATATGATACACTTGATACAGCACAGTCGATTGGAACCATATCTGGATTCTATAATCCAAGTTCATATCGGTTTACCAATACTTCGTCTACGCAGAATGTTTACTTTGTGAATGCTTCTGTAAATACAGGCAGTGTATATGTATCAGCTGTATTGAAAATTGTCAAGAATGGAACGGACACATTTTCATTAAATACAACCGAGAATGCTTCTGGCATAATTACAAGCAGTACCATTATATTATTGCCAAATGACTATGTTGAAGTGTATTATGCTCAGATTTCTAGCATGGAACAAACGATTGTTGCTACAGGCAGTTTGACACGTATTACGATTACCCAAATGGATCATATCGTTGGTCCAACAGGCGACCAAGGAGCAACAGGTCAGCAAGGACCAACAGGACAGCAAGGTGCAGTTGGTGATACAGGAGCTACAGGAGATATTGGTCCAACAGGAGAACAAGGTCCAATGGGCCCAACAGGAGAACAGGGCCCAGTGGGACAGCAAGGACCAACGGGACAACAAGGTATCCAAGGACCAACAGGAGAAGAAGGGCCGACAGGAGAACAGGGTTCCACTGGTATTCAAGGTCCTACAGGTATTCAGGGTCCAACGGGACAACAAGGAATCCAGGGACCGACAGGAGAACAGGGACCAACAGGACAACAAGGAATCCAGGGACCGACCGGTATTCAAGGTGATAGAGGAGATACAGGTCCAACAGGAGAACAAGGTCCTATAGGAGAACAAGGACCAACAGGACAGCAAGGACCAACAGGAGAACAGGGTCCAACGGGAGAACAAGGAATCCAAGGACCAACAGGTATTCAAGGTAATACAGGAGATACAGGTCCAACAGGAGAACAAGGTCCCACAGGTATTCAGGGTCCCACGGGTATTCAAGGCCCAACAGGAGAGCAAGGAATCCAAGGACCGACAGGAGAACAAGGTCCAACAGGACAACAGGGTATTCAGGGACCGACAGGAGAACAAGGAATCCAAGGTCCAACAGGCGATGTTGGAGCAATAGGTGATACAGGTGCTACTGGAGAGACTGGTCCAACAGGTCCAACAGGAGAACAAGGACCTACAGGTCTAATGGGTCCAACGGGTCAACAGGGTATTCAGGGACCAACAGGTCAGCAAGGAGAGCAAGGTATCCAAGGTCCAACAGGTATCCAAGGTCCAACAGGTCAACAAGGACCAACAGGAGAACAAGGTCCAACGGGTCTTGAGGGACCAACAGGTCTTCAAGGAAATACAGGAGATACAGGACCGACAGGACAACAGGGTTCAACAGGAGAACAGGGACCAACGGGTCAACAAGGACCGACAGGACAGCAAGGACCAACAGGACAACAAGGTATTCAGGGACCGACAGGTGAACAGGGACCGACAGGTATCCAAGGTCCAACAGGTGAACAGGGACCAACAGGACAACAAGGTATTCAAGGTCCAACAGGAGAACAAGGACAGACAGGTATCCAAGGTCCAACAGGTCAACAAGGACTAACAGGCGATCGAGGCGATACAGGTCCAACAGGTCAACAAGGTGAAATGGGTGAACAAGGTCCAACAGGTCAACAAGGTATCCAAGGACCAACAGGAGAACAAGGACCAACGGGACAGCAAGGGCCAACAGGAGAACAAGGACCAACAGGTCTTGAGGGACCAACAGGTATTCAAGGCAATACAGGAGATACAGGTCCAACAGGTCAACAGGGTCCAACAGGTCAACAGGGTCCAACGGGTCAGCAAGGTCAACAGGGACCAACGGGTCAACAGGGATTAACAGGAGAACAGGGTCCAACGGGTCAGCAAGGTATCCAAGGACCATCAGGACAGCAAGGTATCCAAGGACCGACAGGAGAACAGGGAATCCAAGGACCGACAGGTGATACAGGCGCAATAGGAGATACAGGTGCTACTGGAGAAACAGGTCCAACAGGTTCAATGGGTCCAACAGGAGAACAGGGTCCAACGGGTCAGCAAGGACCTCAAGGAGAACAGGGTCCAACGGGTCAGCAAGGACAACAAGGAGAACAAGGACCAACAGGCCTCGAGGGTCCAACAGGTCAACAAGGAAATACAGGAGATACTGGCCCAACAGGTATTCAAGGTCCAACAGGAGAACAAGGACCGACAGGAGAACAAGGATCTCAAGGAGAACAGGGTCCAACGGGTCAGCAAGGACTTCAAGGAGAACAAGGTCCAACGGGTCAGCAAGGACTTCAAGGAGTAACAGGAGAACAGGGACCAACGGGTCAACAAGGACCGACAGGTGAACAAGGACCTCAAGGAGAACAGGGTCCAACGGGTCAGCAAGGCATAATGGGTCCAACAGGCGATCGTGGAGATACAGGTCCAACAGGTCATCAAGGACTTCAAGGAGAACAGGGTCCAACAGGTCAGCAAGGTTCAACAGGAGAACAGGGTCCAAAGGGAGAACAAGGTCCAACAGGTCTTGAGGGTCCGACTGGTCTAATGGGTCCAATAGGATATACCGGTCCAACAGGTCTTCAAGGTCCAACAGGATTTACGGGTCTTCAAGGACAAACGGGTTACATGGGTCCAACGGGTTTAATGGGTCCAACGGGATACATGGGACCAACGGGTGTGACTGGATTCACAGGTATTCAAGGACAAACGGGTGTAACAGGAATTACAGGAACGGCGGGTTCAACGGGAGCACAGGGTCCAACGGGTCTAATGGGTCCAACGGGTCTAATGGGTCCAACGGGATACATGGGACCAACGGGTGTGACTGGATTCACAGGTATTCAAGGACAAACTGGTGTAACAGGAATTACAGGAACGGCGGGTTCAACGGGAGCACAGGGTCCAACGGGTCCTGTTCGCAATCAGTTTGTTGCGGGGGTCGGTCCAAATATCATTGGTCTGACCTCCAATACTGCGTTGTTTATCTCGAATACAGTTCTTGTAACATCCACATCATCTACTGCGAAATACATGATTATGGTAAGCATGCAGGCACGTAACGTATCAGGCGGTGGTGATTATCTCCTCTCTACGATTGGTCGCACAGCTGGAAATACGGCTCCCACTACATCAAACGCGACGAATGTGGCGAACAACACACTCTTCTCAACAACGGACTTGCTAATTAGCTCTGTGAATACGTATTTGGCGGCGGGTTCGTGCTATTCATCTGGAACAGCAGTTGGAAACACGATTACGTTTGTGGATACTCCTGGTGTGGGAACATTCACCTACTCGGTTCGTGCCATTTCCAATGCAGCGTTATCACTTCACCAGTTCTACATTAATGTCATCCAAGTTAACTGGTAAGATACTAAAAATAAGATGATAGGTTAATTTTTAAAATTACCATATCATAGAAATGTCGTGTGGCGCGGAACTTTGTACTGCTCCTCAAATGGGTGGAAATCGTCGCACACGTCGTCGTGTGACAAAGAATAAAACGAAAAAAGGAGGTTGTGGATGTAATCGAGGCGGATATCGTGCTACAAAGAAAGATAAGAAGTATCTCCTTCTGTGGAAGAAGGGTAAATCGATTGGTTTTACCATGCGATCATCATTAAAGGCTAAAGGTCTCATTCCGCGCGCAAATGGTACCCGACGTGTTTCAAACAAGTATCGTTAAGCAATGATACAGGCAGCGCTATTGTCATTATGAAGGGCATGTCGATCCGAATCATTCAATCGTATTGCGTTCCATGATCCTCCACGAACATTTTCAACACCGTATTCTCGCATAGAAAGTTTTACATAAAAATCCAATTCATCAGCTTGTTTAAACGAATTGATCTTTTGGATACGAAGTGGTTTGTGAATCTGTGTCCATTGGGGTCCCAGTCCTTCACGATGTTCTTGTAATGCTTTTTGTGGATCAATTGCTTCGCCTACATAATATTTGCCATGCTCCAATTGTAAAACGTAAATGCTAGTCTGTGACATTCTACTAATGTGTATCAGAGTCTTTCCTTAAATTCAACGCAATATCTAAAGATACAGATTGTAGCGATGGATTATGATGAGGAAAGAGAGCAAGAAATCACATCAAGACGTGGATATCTATTAAAAGATTTGGCACGTGCTTTTATTCAAAATTTAGGAGATGCGGGATCGATCGCTTCAGGAAAGCTTCTCCATTTTACTGCGGATATGATAACATCCGGTGGGCTTCTGTTGTGGGAGAAGCTATGTTGGGAATATGCGTATGATCATATTGGTATGGCATCTCCTCGAATTTTTCACTATTTGTTACGTAAATTCAAGGAGGTTAAAGATAAATCGGCAAAACTAGCCTTTGATGCGTTTTGTCGTTCAAGTGAAGTTCAAAACCAAACTGCTGAAATCGTATTACTTCTTCAGAGTTGTCCAAAGAAAACAAAGCCAAAAATTCCATCTATACCACCTGCGACACATGAAAATGAAAATTGGTTACGTTCGGTTCTTCGAACAACCGATAAAGCGGCAGTAAGAAAAGTATGGCAACGAAATGGTGATTTAGAACAGATGTTACATGCGGGAAATGAGATGGTCTTTGCGATTACAGAGGGAGCAACAGAACGTGCATTATTTTGGGTACGATGGTTGATGGAAGAGGATGCGATCATACGAAAGAAATATAATTCAGGATTAACGACAATTGAACGTGGTCCACCCCATTTGAAAGGAGCACAACGGACATCGGTTGGATATTATATCATCTCCATTTTAGCGGAAGTCTATAAGGAATTTGCGGAAAAAGGAATGGTGCGAATGCATGAAGAGTTTCAAGCGTTACTGGATATTTATCGTACACCGGATCCAAGAAATACACAAAAACGAAAAATGGATACGATTGGTGTGATGATTCAAGTATTAACAGAAGTTCCAAAATGGAAAGTTCCTGCTGCGCCGAGTCTGGTACCGGATCCAACCAAGTTAGAGCGAATGGTAAGTCAAGCGGATTCTTTCTTTCGTGAAGTTCTTACTCTTCCTCTTCCAAGTAAGTTATTACCCGCAACGGTTACTGGATTGAGACAGAAGAAGGTTAAGGAGCCATCAAAGGAGGATCGATTGAAGCAACAGTTGGAGTTGATTGATCAGGCGGCGATGAGTTTTTATAAACTGTGAGTTTTTACAAAAAGCTTATAAAAATATGAAATATCATAGTTATATTAAGGAAATCCATCAAATTCGACAAGGGTACAATCATCACGACAACGACGGCCTTCATGGGGAAGATGATAAACGCCATGGGGGACACGAATAAAGTGGGTGTTGTTATGGACAGGAGTACGATAGTTTAATTTTAAGGTAAATAGGTTGCTCATTGTAATGAAGGCAATAGCGAAGAGGAAGAAAAGGAGAAAATGATCCATAGTTGATTTATGTTATAAACATAACATAAATCAAATTTTAAGAAAAATAACGTACCTTTTCTAAAAGCAAATTGTCTTTTGTGAGCTTTTTCTAAAAGCTCTTAATACAGTTCGTCGCGGTGCTTGCGTGAGTCCCATGTGCCGTCATTTAAATATTCTTCCTCTTCTTCTTGGTCATCTTCATATACATCATCTGCGCCATCGTCGGATAGGTAGGGTTCATCTGAGTTGGAACTCTTTTCTTCGTCGAGGTATTGTTCTTCGTCGCTGTCTACTTTCTTTCGATTCATGTTAGGAATGGATACCAATCCAGTACGTCGAAGGGCCATCTCATCCTTTGCAATTCGCAAACGTTCATTTTGCTCTAGTTGAGCCTTCATGCGTGCTTTTTCCGCTTCTTCTTTTGCCTTTGCTTCTTCTTCTTTCTGTTTGTCTGCCCAACTACGCGACAATTCGGCAAAACTCATTTTGGGAGTAATGGTAGTGGTTTGAAATTTTTTCCCACCAAGGGACGGAAAATCTTCCATAGAGGTAACGCTCGCAATGGTTTTATTTTGCTTGAGATTGATGGGGGCCAGAGAGGCAGTCGCAGAAGCAAGGGTAACAGGGGCCAATTTCGGAGCAAGTTGAGCAGGAAGGCTGGTATTGACCACAGGTTTCAGTTCCGCTCCCCAACGACGCGTTTCCGCCTTCGGAGCCTCCGCAACCTTAGGAGCGTCATTCATCTCAGATGCTTTCATGAAACGGGGGACGTACTTGGACATGTTTTTACTAGATAATTGCCGTGTCGCTTTGTTTAAGTTTGTATTGAGAAGTCATTTCAATTTTATTTAACTCATAAGTGTTCCATTTAAGTAGATTTGTGTAGGAGAGGAATTACAGTAAACAAAGTTATATTTAAAAGGATCTCGATCTGAAAAAACAGATGTTGATTCGCATGACAATACACTGATTGTGATCTCACTCACACTCTGTATGGAGTAACACATCTCTAAACTAGGATAAATGGCAGATAACAAGTCTGCTTCAGATACAGCAGTAGTCGAATCATGGCCAAAATATTTGCCATAATAGATAATATCAGGTGAACCAATCGTGTAGGCAAAATAAACGTTCATCTCTCTATCATGGAAAAACAGATTTAATCTTTATGTTTCCATTGATTTCCATTCATAAATATTTCAACAGGTTGATTACTCCAATTACAATATAAGGTATGAAATACATTTTTTTCATTTTCCGAAAAATAGTCAGTACTTTCACGTTGACTTGAAATGATTCCAACCCATACATTCTCTTCAGAGTTCAATGAATAGGTTTCTTTCCAAATCGGATAACATAGGTCTCGAATCTCAATATCTAGTCCTTCGTAATATCCACCAATCTTTCCAATGTATTTACCATGATACATAATATCATTTATTTTGTAAAAAAATACAACGATCATATCTAATAAGAGGATTTAATCTTGATATATGATTCGTTTACGCACAATCACCCATCCATTCATTGTAGAATCGGTTATCATCCAATTTTGATAATAAAGAATATGGTGTATTTGTTCAATTGAAAGATAACTATGAGGTAGGTACATTTCAGAGACTAAACCAGAAGTTAATAAATAAATCGCTTCTTCAATGGATAGCATATATGAATAAACGCTGGATGTGTTTAGATATCATAATCGGAATCAAAATCGGACTCAGATAAAGAAATACTATCGATAATTGAATCGGAGATCGAATCGGATTCGATCTCGGGACACCATTCGATCCCGCAATGAAATGCGGGACTCTCCGCAACTTCTAATCCATCCAATAAGGGTGTATCACGAATAAAAGAGGAAAGATCATTGGATTGATCGATCAGATCATGGATCTGGTCGGGACAAAATCCGATCACAATTCGCGCATGTTCTTCTTCGTTCATAACTTGAGAAAAGCTAGGAAGTAGGCATTTGATCTCAAATGGCGATCGGATCATTCCATTCAGATCATAGAGCATCGGGATAGACTCACGAAGATCCATCTCTGGAGTAATTTGAATTTCATATCCAAAAAATACAAAAGGAGTATAGGTCATTTCTATTTATGATTCGTATTATTCATCTTCAGGAGCTTCTCGCCAATGATTCCAATAAAACGTTCCATTTCTACGATTTCGCCATAGTGTTTTCGGTAATTGATTATAATAGGTGGTAGCACGAGAAGGTATCATCGATATTCGATCAATCGTAGGATGTTTTTTAACCGCACGTTCGATATCACTATAATCAATAATATTATCAAATAGACCAAGATTACACCATTCAAGAGAGGTGTTAGTAGAAAGCAGAGAGAGTAATTGTTTAGAAATTTGTTTGATCGTATTTTCATTA